>Ga0207684_10001084_pt1 | contig 30501 bp, 34 predicted proteins | sample KBSK5501metaG_FD_184342 | JGI IMG/M metagenome (GOLD analysis project Ga0207684, IMG submission 184342) | Corn, switchgrass and miscanthus rhizosphere microbial communities from Kellogg Biological Station, Michigan, USA - KBS K5-50-1 metaG... | ecosystem: Host-associated > Plants > Roots >...
GAAGCGCCTCATGGAGTACGACTGGCCGGGAAACGTCCGCGAACTGGAGAACGTCGTGGAGCGGGCGGTCGTGCTCTCGCGCGGGCAGATCATCACGAGCCGAGAGCTCCCTTTCGGCGACCACGAGGGCGATGGACACGAGGAAGAGGGCGGCGATGAGGTCTCCGTGGAGAAGTCGTTCTTCAAGAAGTCGGTCGCCCAGTTCGAGAAGGACCTCATCATGAAAGCCCTGCGCGACGCCACCGGAAACCGCTCAAAAGCCGCGGAAATGCTGGGTATTTACCGCCGTCTGCTGTACGCGAAGATCAAGGAATACGGTCTTGAGGGGTATCCCCCAAAGGGTAGGCCGGCGTGATGTTCGCCCTGCTTCGGACATCGCTTCGCTTCTTCATCGTCGGCTTCGTCGTGGGCACGTTGTTCGCACCGCGCTCCGGCGCGGAGACGCGTCGGATGCTCGGCGAGAAGCTCAGAGTCATGGCAAACCAGATCCTCGAGGTCGCGGCGTTGCCGCCGATCGAACCGCGGACCGCAGTGAAGAACGGCGGCGAAGGTCGCGCGCGACGCGCCGGCGCACGCGGTACGAATGCCCGCGCGTCGTCCTAAGAAGAGTCCCGCCGGACCCGTCGTTGTGCGCCTCGTCGAAGCGACGGGGAACTCGACGAAGAGCTGGGACGCCGCGATCCTCGCCGCGGTGAAGGCGGCGAAGGTAAAGAGCCCGGTGGGAGTCGAAGTCGGCCGGCTGTGGGCGGAGCTCGACGGGCCGAAGCTCTCCAGGTATCACGCGGCGGTCAAGGTGGCTTATCGGGAGGTCCAGCGCTCGCCGGTTCGAGCTTCCCGCTAGCAGCCAAGTCTCGATATCTGTTCGGGTCATTGACACGTGATTTGCCCGCCAACAACTATCGCTATCGGAATTCGACGTCAGGGGAGCAACAACCCGGTGGCGGAGGCTCAGACGCACGACGCACTCACGCAGGTCCTGATCGCTAACGACAGCGAGGTCCTCGCACGTCTGCGATTGTCGGCCGCCGAGGCCGCGCGCGTGTGCAATGTCACACCGCGTCAGCTCATCTACTGGACGAAGAAAGGTCTCGTGAAGCCGTCCACCGACGGCGATCACGACTACGACGTCTTCGCGATGGAGAAAGTCATTCGCATCCGGCAAGCGCTCGAGAAGGGACACTCGCTCGAGAAGGCCGCGCAACTTGTGCAGCGCGAGATCGGTACGTTGCAGGCCGAGGCGAAGCGGCTCGAGGAGATGGCCCCGGACGCCCTTGAAGACGAGCTTCGCACGCGTCTCGAGCGCCTCGAGTCGCGCATTAACGAGCTCCGGCGCGCGCTTCCGGCCTCCCTCACGATCGCGCGCCTGCGCAAGGCCGTTGCCGTGCTGGCCCGCCTTGACGCCCAGGGCGCCCTCGAGAATTCGCAGGCCAATGGGGACTCCGCGAAGGCCGTCGCGCTCCGGCTCGGCCGGGCGATCGACGAGCTTGAGCTCTTGCTGCGCGAGGTACAGCCCGTCACCGCATAGCCCGCCGGTACGCTTCGTTCGTGCCTGACGCACTCGCGCTCATCGCCAACGCAGCCGGCAAGCTCACCCGCGAAGGCCTCCGCGCGACCGGCCGCGGCGCCACCGCGCTTCCGGGGCTTGTCGCGCTCACCCTCGACCCCAACTTCATCGGCGCTCTCGCGGCCGAGCTCGAGTACGGCGTCGCGTGTGTCTCCGGAACGAACGGCAAGACGACCACTGCGCGAATGCTCGCGGACATCTCGCGCACCGCGGGGTGGAATCCGATCCACAACCGGTCCGGCTCGAATCTCGATCGCGGGGTCGCAGCCGCGCTTCTCGCGGACACGTCGTGGTCCGGAGAGCCGCGGGGGAACTTCGGTCTCTTTGAGATCGATGAGGCGTCGCTTCCGAGCGCAGTCGGGCGCCTGCAGCCGCGCGTGGTCGTCGTGACGAATCTTTTCCGCGATCAGATGGATCGCTACTTCGAGCTCGACGCGCTCGCGGGGAAGATCGGCGACGCGCTCGCCGCTCTTCCCGCTACCACGACGCTCGTGCTGAACGCCGACGATCCGCTCGTCGCGAACCTCGCCGTCCGGCGCGACGCGAAGACGATCTTCTTCGGCGTCGACGACCCAGATGTCGGAGGCGCGGTGCCGCAGGCGATAAGCGATGCGACGCTTTGCCCGCGCTGCAAGTCGCCTCTCAAATACGAACGCGTCGTCCTCGCGCACGTGGGTGACTGGTCATGCCCGTCGTGCGGGCTCAGCCGTCCGCCGCGCGATGTGTCGGCGACGAAGGTCCTGCTCGGTCCGGACGGGAGCGAGATCGCGCTCGCCGGGACCGTGGGAAACATCTTCGAGCCAGTCCGCGTTCCGATCCCGGGCCTCTACAACGCGTACAACGCGCTTGCCGCGCTCGCGGCCGCGCGCGCTCTCGATCTGGGGCTCGCCGAGGCGATCCGCGCGCTCGCCAATTTCCGTCCCGCGTTCGGGCGGCTCGAGACGATCGAGCACAACGGGCGGACGCTTCGGCTGATCCTCGTGAAGAACCCCGCCGGCTTCAACGCGGCGATCGGCGCGCTTCTCGAGACCGGTCGCACGCCGCGTCTGCTCGCCGCGCTGAGCGATCGTGACGCGGACGGTCGCGACGTCTCCTGGATCTGGGATGCTGACTTCGAGGCGCTGGCGCCGTCCGTGGAGCACGCCGTCATCACCGGCTTGCGCGGGCGCGACCTGGCCCTGCGCTTCAAATACGCCGGGCTCGCCAAGGAGCGGATGGAAGTGGTGGACGACTGGAGCGCCGCGATCGAGCGCGCCACGACGCTCGCGCCCGAAGGCGGCGAGGTCGTCGTGCTGGCCACCTACACCGCGATGCAAGCACTGCGGGCGGTGCTGGCGCGTGCCGGAGCGGCCGTGCCGTTCTGGGAAGATTGAGCTGGTGGACCTGCGTATCGCTCACCTCTATCCCGATCTCATGAACATCTACGGCGACCGCGGCAACGTGATCGCGCTCGCGCAACGCGCCAAGTGGCGCGGCATCGACGTCGAAGTCCGGCCGTACTCGATCGGTGAGTGGGCCGAGCCTGAGTGGCCGGATGTGTGGTTCTTCGGCGGCGGTCAGGACCAGGGGCAGGACATCGTTGGCGCGGATCTCGCCGCAAAGAATGGCGCGGCACTACGCACGTCGGTCGACGGCGGCGCCGCGATCTTCTCGGTCTGTGGCGGCTACCAGCTTCTCGGGCACGCCTATGTACCGGAGACAGGACCGTCGATCCCCGGCGTCGGCATCCTCGATGTCACCACGCGCGCCGGCAAGCGGCGATTCGTCGGCAATCTGCTGGTGGATTCACCGGAGGGGCAGCTCGTCGGCTTCGAGAACCATTCCGGTCGAACATATCTCGGATCGGCTGCGAAGCCGCTCGGGACTGTGATCGCCGGCAACGGAAACAATGGCGAAGACAAGACGGAAGGCGCCGTGCAGGGAAAGGTTATCGGCTGCTACCTCCACGGGTCCTGTCTTCCGAAGAATCCGTGGCTTGCGGATCGGCTCCTCGTTTGGGCTCTCGATCGGCGGCAGAAAAACGCGAAGCTCGATCCGCTCGACGACGCCGACGAGGCCGCCGCGCGGATTCAGGCCAGTGAGGTAGCTCGGGCCAGGACATAGACCGGTACTCCGGTACCGCCGTCCTGTCCTATGCGACGTGAGCGCGATCGCCTGTTGACTGCGCCGCGTGTTCCGACGCGCGGTCGTTCGAGGGTCTCTCATCGCGCTGGCCCTCTTTTCGGCTGGAGGATTCGCGGCGAGCGCGGACGATGGCCGGCCGCCGGCGCCGACCGGCGGCGGCCATCCTCCGACCTCGAGCCCGATCCCTCTCACAGAACTGCGGCCGAGTCAGATCCAGACGGCGCCTGTGCCCGCGACCGAGCCCGACCTCGTTCCGTCCGGCGAGCCACTCCGTGCGCCGGCACAGACGAAGGAGCTGGTCCTGTTTGTTGGCGGCTACGGCTCTCGGGTCGACGACGGCGCATTCGACGACCTTGCGGCGCGCTTTCCGGCCGACCGCTATGTCGTGCGGCGACTCGGCGCGGATCCACGGTTTCCCTACGACACATATGGCAGCGTCGACGCGAACGCCCAGGTCCTGACGGACGAGATACGCAGCGTCGGTGGCGACTATTCCGCGGTGAACATCGTGTCGCATTCGATGGGTGGCGTCGTCACGGATCGAGCGTTCGCCAACGGGCTTTCCGTGGCAGACGGTGTCCGCACCTTCATCGCAATCGCCGGACCACACAGCGGCGCCGATTACGCGCGTGCTCCGGCGTTCCTTCTTCCGATCATCGGGCCGGTCGAGGACATCGTGCGGGCGGTCGGGGTCGTTGCGGCGCGCGACCCGGCGAGCGACGCGATCCGGGACCTGGCGGCCGCCCGGCCTATCCGCGTGCCGGCGGGTGTCGCGCGCGTTGACGTAAGCCTGGCCACGGATGGCCTGGTCAACGAGTTCGACGCTCGCGATCCCGGCGTCCCGCAACGTCTCTTCCTTCCCGCGACAGTGCGCGAGCTTATCGACGGACACGGGGGCAGCCTGGTGAACCGCCAGATCGGCGATCTCGTCGTAGAGACCGTTCGTACGCACGAGGTCCCGCCAGACCGCCGGGATCCGGTCACGCGATTTGTCGCGCCGATCCTCTGGGATCAGGAGACGCGGTTGTGGCGGCGGTTTCTGATCGTCGTGTCGCTCGCTGCGGTCTGTCTGTACCTCGCCCGCTGGGTCCCGCTCTGCCGTCGAGCGATCGACGAGTTCAACGCGTGGTGCGGTCGGCTCGTGCATTCGCTCGGTCGATGAAGGGCCAGCGCGGTCAGGCGATCGTCGAATTCGCCCTCGTCGTGCCGCTCTTGCTGGTCGTGATCTTGGGGGTCGTCCTCGTTGCCGAGATAGGCGTGGCACGCCTCGCGCTCGAGCATGGCGCGGCAGAGGCCGCAAGAACCGGATCGCTCACCAACGACGATGACCTCGTGCGCGGCACAGCGGCCGCAGCCGTCGCACCGCTCGATGCGTCTTCGGTGAAGGTGATCATCGAACCGACGCAGAACGAAAGCCCTCGGTCATCGGCGCCACGCGGGTCCCTCCTTCGCGTCCGACTTCGCTATGCGATCCCGCTCCCACTTGGATTCGTCGGACTTCCCCGTTTGATCATCGAGGGGACCGCCGCGCGCAGGGTCGAGTGGACTCCGTGAACGACGAACGCGGTCAAGCGATCCTGGCCGTCGTTCTTGCGCTCGGGATCGCGGCCATCGCGATTGTCGGGCTCCGCTCCGCTCAGGAGCGGATCGTCGCGGGTGCCCGTTCGCAGCGCGCCGGCGAGGCCGCCATCGAGGCGGCCGCGCAGTCGGTCGCGGACGTCTATGCGGCGCACCCTACTGCAGCGAAGGAGCTCGTCCTCGATCCGCGCGTCCTTGAGTCGGCGCGCGCGGCGGCCGAGGAGCTGGCGCGCGAGAACGGAGGCCGTGGCGTCGAGCGGGTAGAGCTCACGTGCACCGGCGATCGGATAGAAGCCCGGCTCGTGCTGAACGGCTATTCGCACCATGCCGGATTCAGAGCGCCAGAATGCTCCCTGCGCTGACCTTCACGCGCAAACGGTTCGCGATCCCAGGGCGCCGGCTTGTTCTCTTGGCTACCGGATCAACGCTTCTAGTCGCATCGATCTTCGCGACGTTTGTCGCGTCGCCGCCGCGTTCGGCGGACGAAGCAGCGGCAAGCACGTCGTTGGCGCAGCGTCTTTCGCCCTCGACCTGGGCGCTCGCGGCGCCGACCGCGTGGCTGGCGGCGCCGCTGGCCGAGGTTCGAAGCGGGGACCGCGTCGATCTGCTCGCCGTTCGGAGTGGCGATCGTCCGCTGGCGGTCGCGATCGCGGCCGACCTCCGTGTCATGGGCGCGGATGAGCGCTCGATCGTGTTCGAGGTCGACGAAGAGAGCGCGACCGCGATCGCGACGGCGCGTGCTTCGGGATTGCTCATCGTCCCGCTCCTTCGTTCGACACATTGACGGTCCGCGTCGCACTCTGTGGGGGAGCGGAGCTCGCGACCTCAGCGGCGGTGCTCGGCTTGATCACGGTCGAAGCCGCGCGAGCCGACCTTGCGCTCGTCGACCTTCGCGACGCCGAGGCGGTATCGCGAGCGGCGGCCCTGGCGCCGGAGCTGCCGCGTGTTGTGGTCCTTGCCGAGGGACAGGTCGCGCTCGCGGGAGCTCTCGGTGTGTCGAGCCGCTCGATCGCGAGGTCGTGCGAACCAGCTGTGCTGGGGCCGCTGATCGCGGCGACTCTCCCTCCGGCGAAGCGGCGATCGACGCGCTCGATCATGGTGACATCCGCTCGCGGCGGGGCGGGCCGGTCTCTCCTCGTAGCCAACCTCGCGCGCCGACTCGCGCCGCTCCGCGCGACCCTCTGCCTCGACGTCACCGGTGACGGGACGCTCAGCTGGTGGCTTGGCGCGGCCAGCGGCCGCTGGTCCGATCTGGAGGATCTGAGAGATGAGCTCAGCGCCGAACACCTTGGCGTGGTCGCCACCGACGCCGCGCCCGGACTTCGTCTTGTGGGCGGTCCACCGTTCGCCCCAACCGTGCAACTCACGCAGTCCGCGTTCCGGGCCGCGCTTGAGCTGTCGGAGATCGTTCTCGTCGATGCGCCGACTCTGGCCGATGAGCGCACGCGACGCCTAGCCAGTTCCGTCGACCGCGTGATCGTGATGAGCTACGACGACCCGATCTCAGTCGCGGCCCTCGCTTCAGCGGATGTTCCCGAAGGTGCCTGGCTGATCGCGTCGCAGTCCACCGCCTCGTCACTTGGCGGGCGCGACGTCTTTCGCGCGTTGCCCCGCGCGGAGGGCGCGATCGCCGCGGCCACCTCTCGGCCCAACGCGCTCGGCGGAGCGCTCGGTAGGGCTTATGACGGCCTGGCCGAGATCATCGCGATCGACGCCACGTGACAGTCACTGCGCGTGCCCGCATCGAGCGCGGAGTAGTCGCGCGTCTTCGAGAAGCGCCGGATGGTCGCCCTCGTCGTGAGCAGTTGCCGGCGGCGCTGCGCGAGACGCTGGTGGATCAAAGACTCGTCATGCCGGCGGGCGAGATGCGGCTGCTCGAGCGCTGGCTCGAGGACCGCTTGTTCGGACTCGGCGAGCTTGCGCCGCTCCTGCGTGACGATCGCGTGACTGAGGTCATGGTCAACGGCACCCGAGGCGTCTGGGTCGAGCGCGACGGGCGTCTTGAGGAGACCTCGATCCACTTCCCCGATCCCGAGGAGATCCTCGTGCTGATCGAACGTCTCGTCGCGCCGCTCGGCCGGAGGATCGATCTCGCAAGTCCGCTCGTGGACGCCAGACTTCCAGATGGCTCGCGTGTTCACGCTGTGATACCACCGATCTCGCTCGTTGGCCCAGTCCTCACCATCCGCCGCTTCGGGCAGCGCGCGCTGAGCCCCGACGACCTCGTACGGAATGGGACTTTGTCGCCGGACGCGATGGCGTATCTCGTGCGCGCCGTACGCGAGCGGCGAAGCGTCCTCGTTTCGGGCGGCACATCGAGTGGCAAGACCACGACGCTCAACGCTCTTGCCTTCGCGGTCGGCGATCGCGAGCGCATCGTCACGATCGAGGACGCCGCGGAGCTCCGCCTTCCGCAGCCCAACGTGGTGGCGTTGGAAACGCGCGCGCCGAGCGTCGAGGGCTCGGGAGCAGTCGACGTGCGCGCCCTTCTCCGAGCGGCGCTCCGCATGCGCCCCGACCGCATCGTCGTCGGTGAGGTGCGCGGCGGCGAGGCCCTCGACATGTTGCAGGCTATGAACACCGGGCACCGGGGCTCTTTGACCACTGCACACGCGAACGGTGCCCCGCACGCGCTGATGCGGATCGAGACCATGGCCCTGATGGGTGGCATCGACCTGCCGCTCGAAGCCATTCGCGAGCAGATCCGTCGCGGCATCGATGTCGTCGTGCATCAGGAGCGCGACCCGGCTGGCGTCCGAAGGATCGTTGAGATCGCAGAGCTCTCGCCGGAGCGGGGCGATCCGTACACGCTGAGTCGGCTCTATCCATGATCGGGATGCTCCTCGCCATCACGGGCGTGACGCTTCTGGTGCTTCTCGATGAGCGACGCGCAGATGCGCTGCTCGCGGCCGCGGCGCGTCTCGACCCGCGCGCGCGTTCCGGAATGCGAGAATGCCGCCTTGCCCTCCCGGGGCTTGTCGACGCGGTCGCTGCGGCGCTTTCGAGCGGCCTCTCGGTACAGCTGGCGTTCAGAGAGGTTGCCCCGACATTGCCTCGCCTGCTCGCGCTGCCGACCGAGCGCGCGGCCGCATCGATGGCGCTCGGCGCGTCGGTCGACGAGGCAGTCGGTGCCTACGCCGGCGTCGTGGCCGGTGAGGACCTCGCGCCGTTCGCGATCGTTCTCGGCGCATTCGCGCGCAGTGGCGGCAAGATCGGCAGAAGCCTCGCTCGCGTCGCGACACTCCTTCGTGGCCGTATCGCTCTCGAGGACGAGCGCAAGGCACTCACCGCACAAGGGCGGGTATCGGCGATCGTGCTTGTCGCGCTGGCGCCGCTCGGTGGAATGTTCTTCGCGGTCATGACGCCTGAGTACCTCGCGGTGATGTTCGACCGTGGCCGGTGGCTCCTCGTCGTCGCTATCGCGCTCGAGATCGTTGGCGGACTCTGGCTCTGGAGGATCCTGCGACTCTCATCGCCGGGCGCCGATCTCGCGACTCTTCTCGACGCGGTGATCGTTGGCCTCGAGGCTGGTCTCACGTTCGAGCTCGCTCTCGCGGCTCTTGTCACGCGCGCGCCGATGGTGGCGCGGCTTCCCGAGGCCCGGCGTCTTCTCGCGGACCTCGCTCTCGGGCGCGGCGCCAGCGAAGCGTTCGGGTCCTTCGGCAGCGCTGGACCGACCGAAGCTCGTGTCGCCGCCCTGGTGCGCGCCGCGACCCGATTCGGCTCGCCTCTCGCGAACCTTCTGGTCACGCAAGCCGATGCGCTCCGTACGAGCGATCGTCGACGTGCGGAGGCGCAGGCGCGTCGACTGCCGGTACTAATGCTCTTCCCGCTCGCGGTCTGCGTCCTCCCCGCGCTTCTTTGTGTCTTCCTCGGACCGCCGCTCCTGTCACTTTTGGCGTAGTTCCGCTGGACGGTGTCAAAACGGGAGACAACTAACCAAATTGCGGCTCGCGCTTGCCCTGGAGGGCAGAATTAGGCCTAGCCAAACGGCGGAGGTACGACCTTCCTAGTTGTCGGAGCTCCGCCAGACGGGCAGGCTTGCACCTAGATCGACAGGAAAGGGGGACCGAATAATGCTCGCATTCCTGCGCGACGACGAAGGCCAGGGTCTGGTCGAGTACGCACTTATCATCGCCGTCATCGCCATCGCCGTTATCGTCGCGATGATCTTCCTTCGCGGCCAGATTACGAACATCTTCAGCAACATCGGCAACAACCTCACCTAGACATCGGAAGCTGCTGAATACGACGACCGGGCGGCGCCTCAAAACGCCGCCCGGTCCGTCTTCTGAGGGGACATCGAAATAGACGCGGTGCGAACCGTCGAGGACGTCATCCTTGTCGCGTTCGTTGTCGCCGTTGTCTACACGGACTGGCGTTACCGACGAATCCCCAATGCCTTCACCTATCCCGTGATGGCCGCCGGCCTCGTGCTCGGCGCGCTCGAAGGACTGCCCGGCGAGCTGATGGCGAAGGGTCTCTTCGATCACGTCGCCGGGCTCGTCGTTGGCTTCCTCGTCGCGTATCCGTTCTATGCGATGGGCGGCCTCAAGGCGGGTGACGGCAAGTACCTCATGGCGGTCGGGGCGATGCGCGGGCTCGGGCTTCTCCTCTACGGCGCGGTCTACGGCGCGCTTCTGGGAGGCGTCATCGCGCTCGGCTTCATCGCGGTGCGGCGCCTCCGACCGGCGGATGGAGCGAGCGCAGCGATGGGCGGTGTCATGAAGACCTGGATCCCGTACGGCGTGGCGCTCGGGCTCGGGACCCTCGTCGCTCTCGCGCTCGAGGTCTCCGGTCGCATCCCGGGAGTGGCGATGTGATCACCATTGCGAAAGTCGTCTCGTGCAGCGACCGCCTGCCTGTATATTGCGGAACGGGCGCGACGCGCGAACAACGTCACTCCGCGAGACAACCTTAGTCAGGGGAGTCATGGCCGAAGCCGAGAAGATCCGCATCCTGATCGTCGATGACATCGCCGACACTCGCGACAACCTCGCGAAGCTGATCGGCTTTGAGCCGGACATGGAAGTCGCTGGCACCGCCGATGGTGGTCAGGCTGCCGTCAATCTCGCCAAGAAAGAGCGGCCCCACGTGATCCTGATGGACATCAACATGCCCGACATGGACGGGATCACGGCCACGGAGATCATCTCGAACACCGTGCCCGAGTCGCCGATCATCATGATGAGCGTCCAGGGCGAGCAGGATTACCTGCGCCGATCGATGCTCGCCGGCGCGCGCGAGTTCCTCGTGAAGCCGTTCTCCGCGGACGAGCTGATCAACGCGATCCGCCACGTCCACGAGCTGGAGAAGGTGAAGCGCGCCCGCTACGCGGCTGCCGCGCCCGCAGCGGCGGCTCCGGTGAACCCCCTGGCGCCGGCCGGCGGGCCCCGCCAGACCGGCCGGATCATCACGTTCTTCTCGCCAAAGGGCGGCGTCGGCCGGACCACGATCGCGACGAACCTCGCCGTCGCGCTGCATCAGCTGACGCAGAAGCCGGTCTGCCTCGTCGACGGGAGCCTCCCGTTCGGCGATATCGCCGTGATCCTCAACATGAGCCCGAAAGCCAAGACCATCGCCGACCTCATCGGATCGTTCGACAACACCGACTCCGACGTGCTCGAGTCCGTGCTCGTGTCGCACTCCACCGGCATCAAGGTCCTGCTCGCGCCGCCGACGCCGGAATCGGCCGAGCTCATCACCGGCGCGAACATGAAGCACATCCTCGAGCTGCTGCGCGAGCGGTACGCATACATCGTCGTCGACACCTGGCCTTCGTTCCAGGAGCAGGTGATCACGATGCTTGATGTGGCAGATGTGATTCTCACGCTCATGACCCTCGAGATCACGAGCCTCAAGAACGTGCGGGTGTTCATGGAGATCGCCGAGAAGCTCGGGTACGGGAGCGACAAGGTGCAGCTCGTCGCGAACCGCAACGACAGCTCCGGCGGCATCAAGGCGTCGGATGTCGAGGCGAGCCTCGGCCGCAAGATCCCCCACACCATCGTTTCCGACGGGCGAACCCTGGTGCTTGCGGTCAACCGCGGGGTGCCGTTCGTTATCAGTCATCGTGAGAGTCAGGTCGCAAAGGACATTTTCACGCTCGCGTCACGCGTAACGGCTGAGGCGCCCGAGGGCGCAGCGGCCGGCGCGCCCAAAGCCGCAGCCCGCAGCGGGGGTATGCGTCTCTTCGCTCGTTAGTCCCCTTGCGCTGATCCCCGTCTGAACCCTTTACAAGCGTTTTCGGGTCATACATTTCGCTGTCGAGGGAGCAGGCGCCTGGATAACGGGCGCCGGAAGGCAGGGTTAAACACGCACAGATGTCGCTTCTAAGACGCATCGAAGGCGCCCGCCCCGGTCAGCCGGACCAGCCGCAGCAGCCCGGCGCACCTGCCGGACAACAGCCCCCGAAGCCGCCCGCCGAGGGCCCGCTCTCGCAATCCGCCGCTCCGGCTCGCGACGCGCAGCGCGACGTTCGTTCGCGCCTGCAGAGCCGGATCATCAACAACCTCGACCCGCGACTGGACCTGTCCGATGCGAAGGCGGTCAAGTCGTCGATCGAGGAGATGTTCAACAAGTTCATCGATGAGGAAGGGATCGTCGTCACGCGCGTCGAGCGTCAGCGAATGCTCGAGCAGATCATGGATGAGATCCTCGGCTTCGGCCCGATCCAGCCGCTCCTCAACGACGACAGCATCACAGAGATCATGGTCAACGGGCCGTTCCGAACGTACGTGGAGCGCAAAGGCAAGCTGCAGCTCTCCGACGTCACGTTCGTCAGCGACGAGCACGTCTCGCGCGTGATCGAGCGGATCATCGCGCCGATCGGCCGGCGCGTCGACGAAGCAAAACCCTTCGAAGATGCGCGTCTCCCGGACGGCTCGCGCGTGAACATCATCATCCCGCCGCTCGCGCTCAACGGACCCGTCGTCACCATCCGAAAGTTCCCCAAATACCGCATCACCGTCGAGGACTACATCAAGTTCGGCACGGCGACGGCCGAGATGATGGAGTTCCTGCGGGCGTGCGTCGAAGCACGCCTCAACATGTACATCTCCGGAGGCACCGGCTCAGGAAAGACGACGCTCCTCAACATCCTCTCGGGCTTCATTCCCGAGGACGAGCGCATCATCACGATCGAGGACGCTGCCGAGCTCAAGCTCGTCCAGGACCACGTCGTTCGTCTCGAGTCGCGCGCCGCCAACATCGAAGGCAAGGGCGCCGTCACGATCATGGACCTCGTCCGCAACGCCCTCCGTATGCGCCCCGAGCGCATCGTCGTCGGTGAGACGCGTGGCGGTGAGGCGCTCTCGATGCTCCAGGCCATGAACACGGGGCACGACGGCTCGCTCTCGACGGGCCACGCGAACTCCCCGCGAGACATCCTCGCCCGCCTCGAGACGATGTGCCTCATGGCCGGCGTCGAGCTGCCGGCACGCGCCATCCGCGAGCAGATCGCGAGCGCCCTCGACCTCATCATCCAGATCTCGCGGCTCAAGGACGGGTCGCGCAAGATCACGAACATCACCGAGGTCCAGGGAATGGAGGGCGACACGATCGTCCTTCAGGATGTGTTCGTCTTCGAGCAGACCGGCTACGTCGACGGAAAGGTCCAGGGCCGATTGCGGCCGACGGGCATCCGTCCGAAGTTCTCGGAGAAGTTCGAGGCGGCCGGCATCAAGCTCCCACAAAACGTGTTCGGCGACATGTCCGCCGGTCTTCGTTGATCGGTCTCGAGTACGTCATCCCGGCGACCGCCTTCATCGGCGTGTTCCTCTTCTTCTGGGGCATCTCGTCGATGCTCGGCGGCAGCTCGCCCGAGTCGCTCGGCGCGCGCATGCAGCGCTACGCCGGCGGCACGCAGACCGCGACGCCGGAGGCGAAGAAAGACAAGAAGCGCTCGCGCCGGGACGTCGATCCGTTCGCGACCCTCTCGGGCGACCTCCAGGACAAGCGCTTCGCATCGCGCGTTCAGCGCGACCTCGCTCGTGCGGACCTTCGCCTGCGAGTGGCCGAGTACTACTACATCCGCATCGGTCTCGCGCTCGGCCTCGCTGCGGTCCTTCTGCTGCTGCGCGATCCTCTCTCCGCCGCGGTGGGCGCGCTTCTCGGCTACTTCCTCCCGCGGATGTGGGTTGGCCGACGCATCGGAAGCCGCCTCAACGCTTTCAATAAGCAGCTTCCCGACACGATCACCCTCCTTTCGAACTCTCTTCGCGCGGGCTCGAGCTTCCTCCAGTCGATCGAGCTCGTCTCGCGCGAGTCCCCAGCTCCTATGGGCCCGGAGATGGGCCGCGTCGTTCGTGAGGTGAACCTCGGTCTCAGCATGGAGGAGGCGCTCTCCAACCTCGTCCGGCGCATCAAGAGCGACGACCTCGACCTCATGGTGACCGCCATCGGCGTGCAGCAGCAGGTCGGTGGAAACCTCGCGGAGATCCTCGACACGATCGCATTCACCATCCGCGAGCGTGTCCGCATCAAGGGCGAGATCCGCACGCTGACCGCGCAGGGACGCTACTCGGGCTACCTCGTTGCGTTCCTGCCGATCGCGATCATGGTCACGCTCAACTTCATCAACCCTGAATTCATGCAGCCGCTCTTCACCGAGCTCATCGGACAAATCCTGCTCGTGGCGGGCGCGATCATGATGAGCATCGGCTTCTTCGCGATCCAAAAGATCACGGACATCAAGGTCTAGCCGTGGAGATCCTCATCCTCGCCGGCGTCGTTGCGTTCGGAGTGTTTCTCGTATTCGCGTCGTTCCTTGTCGGGCAGCAGCTCGACCCCGTGCAGGCCCGACTGCAGCAGATCTCGGTCCGCCCGAGAACGCTCGAAGAGCTCGAGCTGCAGCGCCCGCTCGCCGAGCGGACCCTGAAGCCGATCGTCCAGGGCCTCGCGGCGGTCATTTCGCGCTTCTACCCGGCGAACACGGCGCGGTCTCTCCAGATTCGGCTCAAGCGAGCCGGTATGGAGACGACAAGCGTCGAGTTCTTCCTGGGAGTCAAGGCGTTCGTCGGGATCGTCGCCGCCATCGCGGTGTCGTCCCTTTTGAACCTGATCACCGGCGACACGCTCTTCACCATCGGTGGTCTGTTCGGCGGGCTGATCCTCGGCTTCCTCATCCCTGACTTCTATCTCAGCAGCCGGGCGGGCGGCCGTGCCAACGCGATCCTCAACCAGCTCCCCGACGCGCTCGACCTCCTTACGATCTCGGTGGAGGCCGGTCTTGGATTCGACGCGGCGATCATCAAGGTCACGGAAAAGTTGAAGGGGCCGCTCACCGAGGAGCTCAAGCGCGCCGCGGCGGAGCAGCGCGTCGGCAAGTCGCGTCAGGAAGCGCTCCGTGGCATCAACGATCGGGTCGAAGTCAAGGAGCTGCAGAACCTGATCTCGGCGATCATCCAGGCTGACCAGCTCGGTGTTTCGATGTCGAAGGTCCTCCGCATCCAGTCGGAGCAGATGCGAACAGACCGACGCCAGCGCGCCGAGGAGAAGGCCGCGCGCGCCCCGATCTTGATCATGCTCCCGACGGTCGGTTGCATCTTCCCCTCGCTCTTCATCGTGATCCTCGCGCCTGCCGCGCTTTCAGCGATGAAGTCCTGCGGCTCGGTCTAGAACGCTCCGCGGTCCCATCAAGATCACGAACCGCACGCGCGGCACCGTGGTCGCCACGCGCTGCGACGTTGCCAACAATTTCCTGACCCGCGGCTTCGGCCTCATGTCTAGGTCCGGGCTCGCCGAGGGCGAGGGCCTGCTCATCACCAAGACCGGATCCATCACGATGTTCTTCATGCGATTCGCGATCGACGCGCTCTTCATCGACCGGTCGATGCGCGTCCTCCGGGTCGCCGAGAACCTTCGTCCGTGGGTGCCCGCTGTTGGCGCGCCTCGCGGCACCGATAGCGTGCTCGAGCTTCCCGCGGGGACGGCCGCGCGGACCGGCACGCAAGTCGGTGACGAACTCATCTCTTCGGAGGCGGCCGCCAGGTGATGGAGCTCGCGCTCGGGGTCCGCGACCTTCTGCTGGCGCCGCGCTGCGCGAGCTGCGGTGAGCCCGGGAGCTGGTTCTGCGTTCCTTGCCGCCTGCAGTGCGAGCCGGTCGCGCACGAAGGCCGCCTCGCGATTCGCGCGGCGGGCGCCCATGCCGGACCCCTCCGCGCGGCGATCCGCCGGCTCAAGTACGGCGGCGAGCCCGGCCTGGCGGAGGAGCTTGGCGAGCTCGTGGCCATCGAGCTCGCCCGCGATCTCGCGCGTGGCCTGACCATCGACGCGGTGCTCCCGGTTCCCCTCCATCGGTCGCGCGCCGCCGCGCGCGGGTACGACCAGGCGTTTCTGCTCGCGCACACTGTCGCGGCGAACACCGGCCTACCACTGCGGCCGGCGTTGCACCGCATTCGCGGCGGTAGTCCTCAGGTCGAGCTCGATCGGGTCGCGCGTGCCGCGAACATCCGCGGAGCGTTCGTCGCCGAGGCGGGCTCGCTGCGCGGATTGCGCGTTGCGCTTGTCGACGATGTGGCGACGACCGGTGCGACCCTCATGGATGCGGCCGCCGCGGCGCGCGCCGCCGGTGCGCGCGCAGTCCGGGCGTACGTCGTGGCCACCGAGGAATGACACGCTCGCGCTGGTTGGTGCGGGGCCTGCTGCTGTTCGTGCTCGCGTTCGCCAACCTGAACGACATTCGCCCCGCACAAACCGCGGACGGGGAAGCGCCGGGTCTCTGGTCGCCGGACGTCCTGCCGAACGCGCTCTTCGCGTGGACCGTGATCAAAGAGCACGACGTCGACTATGACGAATTTGTCTTTCCACCCACGGGCGCGCCATCCAAGTTTCCTCCTGAGGTAGGCAAAGCAGCGAACGCGAAGCTGGATCGCGAGGCGTATTTCTTCCGTGCTTGCGGAACCTCGACGGCGACCGCGCCGCCGACGGCGAGGCGAAGTCTCGGCGGTCCTCCCGCGCCCGGCCCCAACGATCACGTGTGCTCGGTCTTCCCGCCGGGGATGGGGATCCTCGCGCTGCCGTTCTTCGCGCCGTTTGTCCTCACGGGTCGGGATCCACTGGACCTCGGGCTCCTCGTGCACGGTGGCCATGTCGTCGCGGCGATCGTTGAAATACTCGCGACCCTCGTTCTCTGGTCGGTGCTCCGTCGTTTCGCTTCGCCGCGCTGGTCGCTCACGCTCGTGCTCCTCTACTTCCTCGCCACGAGCGTGCGCACCGTCGCGAGCCAAGCCCTCTGGCAGCACTCCGGGGTGCACCTTGCGGTGGCATCGGCGCTCTGGCTCGTCCTTCGGGAAGAAGCCGTCCCGCTGTCACGTGACTTCGCGGCCGGCCTCCTGCTGGGTCTTGGTGCGGTCGTGCGCCAGACGACGGCCCTTGTGGCGCTCGGCCTCCACGGCTTCCGCCCGAGCCGGCTCTTCGCGATGTTGGTCGGAGCGGCGATCGGCGTGGCCCCGCTCCTCGCCTACAACGACGTCGCTTTCGGATCGGCTCTCGAGCAGGGTTACGGGATCAAAACCTTCGCGACGCCGATCCAGACCGGCCTCTACGGCCTCCTGGCGTCTCCGTCGCGCGGCCTTCTCGTGTACACGCCGTACCTGATCTTCGCGTTCTTCGCGCTCTTCCGTGCATGGCGCTGGCCCGGTGAGGTGGCGGGCCGGCTGCGTGGGCTGTCGCTCGCTTGGCTCGCCACGCTCGTGCTGTATGCGATGTACTCGGAGTGGTGGGGCGGCCGGGTGTTCGGCTCCCGGTTCCTGGACGACTTCGCGCCCATCCTCTTCGTCGCGCTGGGGTGGGGCACCTCGGTCGGCATGTTGGGGTCGCGGATCGCGCGCGGGATCTTCGCCTTGATGGCGGCATGGTCCTTCGTGCTCTTTCAGGCCGCCGCCTTCTTGTATGACAAATCGTGGGACACGTTCCCGGTGAACGTGAACGACGACCCCTCGAAGCTCTTCAACTGGAGCGATCCTCAGTGGCTCGCCGTGCTGCGGCTCGTGCCTTTGGCAGACGAACGGGCCATCGCCGGCGCCGCCCTGAGCGCGCTGGTGCTGCTGTTGCTCGTACGGCTGGAGCTGCGTGCCTATCGCGGGACTGAGCTAGCGTCGAAGGTGTGAGCGCGTTTCTGATCTTCTTTGGCCGCGGCGGGTTGAGCGATATCGAGCGGCAACTGGACACCGTCAAGCTCGCGATCGGCGCCGTCGTGCTCGGCAGAGCGGCGGACGCCGGATTCAATCGTCTCTACGCCGTGACGAACGACGCCGAAGCGGCGGCGGGCTTTCGCGTCAAGGGCGCGGCGATCCTTCCGGCGATCACCGAGCCGTTCCATTTCGGTCGGGAACTCTCGCGGATCGTGCACGAGAAAAAGCTCGACCGGGTCTGCACCATCGGCGCCGGTGCCGGCGCCCTGCTCGGGACGAGCGAGCTCCGCGCGCTCAGAGAGGACCTCGAATCGAGCGAGGCCGTCGTCCTCTCGAATAACTCGTACTCGGCCGACCTGGTCGCGTTCACACCAGCGTCGGCGCTCGACGCGATCGATCTCCCGGCAACGGACAACCCCCTGCCGCGCCGCCTGCATCAGCAGGCGGGGCTCTCGTCACGGCAACTCGCCAAGTCGGCGGCGACCCTGCTCGATGTCGATACTCCGACCGATGCCGCGCTCCTCGCGCGGCACCCAAAGTGCCCACCGGAGCTCCGCTCGCTCCCGGCGTGGCAGGAAATCCTCGGCGACCGCATCGAGGCGCTTATGCGCCTCGTGACGACCCCGGACAAGGAGCTGCTCGTCGCGGGCCGCGTCGGCGCGCCGGTGTGGACCTTCATCGAGACCCAGACCGCGTGTCGCGTGCGCATGCTCGCGGAAGAGCGCGGGATGCAGGCCGCTGGACGCGACACGTCGGGCGAAGCGCGCAGCGCGCTGGGCTTCCTCTACGAGAGGATCGGGCCGCGCGAGTTCTTCATTCGGATGCACGAGCTCTGCGACGGCATGCTCTTCGACACGCGCGTGCTGTTCGCGCATATGGGGTGGCGTCCCGGTGTAGAGGAGCGCTACGCATCCGATCTGTTCATGGCCGAGCGGATCCAGTCGAAGCCGCTGCGCGAGTTCACCGAGGCCGCGCGGGAGGCGCCATTCCCGCTCCTGCTCGGAGGACACACGCTCGTCTCCGGCGTGCTCTGGACCATGGTCGAGGCCGCCTGGGCCGGGCACCCCGAGATTTGAGCGCGCTCTTCGATCATCACGTACACAGCGATCGTTCGGACGGCACGGTCTCGCTCGCGGATCGCGCGAAGAGCGTCGCCCTCCGGCCGCACGGGGTGTCGGACCACTACCCCTGGCGCGACAAGCTTCCGAACGAAGATGCCGTGAAGCGCTACATCGACGACGCTTCACGGCTCGGCCTCCGCGTGGGCCTCGAGTACGACCTCGGGGTCGCGCCGCCGCTCAGCGCGGCGACACGTGAGTCATTGCACTACCTGATCGGAGCGATCCATCAAATCAACCTCGACGGCGAGCGCATCGGCTACGACGCTGCCGGTGCGTTCGTGAAGGGCCGCATCAAGAGCTGGAAGGAGCGGGAGCGTTTCGCCGATCCCGCGCTGCAGAAACGAATACTCGAGCGCACGCTCGAGGTCGTCGCCGATGGAATAGACGGCGATCGCATCGACATCCTCGGCCATCCCACGTTCTCGGTGCTTCAGGCGCTCGGTGATCCCGAGCGCGTCTATCCGGAGGAATGGCAGGAGCGGCTCATCGACCTGTGCGTCAAGGGTCGCATCGCGATCGAGATCAACGAGAGCTATGGGGTGCCACACCGGGAATTCCTGGTGCGCGCCGCACGCGCTGGCGCGCTTTTTTCCGTCGGTACCGACACGCACTTCGAGATCAAGCCCCTGGACAAGACCGACGCGATGATCGCCAGGGCGGCCCTGGACCGCGGGCGCTTCATGGCCGGGAGCCGCCTCGCCGCGACGTAGCGGGCGTCAGGCGGCGGGGGCGTCCTCCGCGAGCAGCTCGTACACCAACAGAGCGATTGCGGCCAGCAGCACCAGGTGCGCGGCGTTGCCGCCGATGTTGGCGGCCTGTGCGACAAACCAGGCGACGACGAGCACCCAGACCGCCGTCCAGCGCACCCGATGGCCTGTCGCGATGGTCACGAATCGGAGGCTAGCGCCCGTATACTTTTCATGCAGGACGACCTGCTATCCGCGGCAGGAGGGGAGCCGTGTTCCGAGGACTGTCCGTCTACACCGGAAACGCCCACCCCAAGTTCGCGAGAGACATTGCCGCCCACCTGGAGGTCCCGCTCGGCGACGCCGACGTCACCAAATTTGCCAACGACAACATCTTCGTCAAGATCAACGAGAACGCGCGCGAGCATGACGTCTACGTCGTGCAGTCGTTGGTCGGCCCCTCGGTCAGCGACGCGATCATGGAGCTCCTGATCATGCTCGACGCGTTCAAGCGCGCTTCGGCTGGCCGCATCACAGCCGTCATGCCGTACTACGCCTACGGCCGGAGCGACAAGAAGGACCAGCCGCGTGTGCCCATCACGGCGCGCCTGCTCGCCGATCTCATTGGCGTCGCGGGTGCCGACCGGTTCCTGACCATGGACATGCACCAAATGCAGATCCAGGGCTTCTTCTCCATCCCGGGCGACGAGCTTTCGGCGCGGAACCTACTCGTCGAGGCTTTCCGCTCGATCGTCGAGAAAGACCCGAACGGCGTGGCGCTTGTCGTTCCCGACCTCGGCTACGCCAACGCCGCGCGCCGTATCGCCGAGGCTCTCCAGATCCCGCTCGTCTTCATGCAGAAGACCCACCGCGACAACAGCGGAAGGAGCGAGGTCGTCGCGGTCATTGGAGATATCGACAAGCAGCGCGCGATCATCATCGACGACGAGATCGACACGGGCACAACGATCTTCAACACCGTTCGGATCCTGCAGGAGCGCGGGGTCAACGAGATCTACGTCGGCTGCACGCACGCGCTGCTGTCGGGCAACGCGGCTGAGAAGCTCCTGGACACCGGGATCGAAAAGCTCATCACGACGGACACCGTCCCGCTGAGGCCTTCGGCCGCGAAGACAGGGAAGATCGAGGTCCTCACCGTGGCGCCCCTCTTCGCCGAGGCCATCCGCCGCATCCATGAGGGCGAGTCCGTCGGCGCGCTCTTCAACCCGCCCGGGTTGCAGCTGCCGCTGCAGGTCACCTAGCGATCGCAACTCGCAGTCCCGTGAGCTTCATCGGCGGGTTGTTCGACTCAAACGAAGGCGAGCTACGCAAGCTTCGCAAGATCGCCGCGCGCATCAATCAGCTCGAGCCCGAGGTCCAGAAGCGGAGCGAATCCGATCTGGCGCAGAGCACGACGAGCTTTCGCGAGCGCCTCGCGAAGGGCGAGACCCTCGACGACATGCTTCCCGAGGTCTTCGCGTCGGTCCGCGAGGCTGCGAAGCGCACCATCGGGCAGCGGCACTTCGACGTCCAGCTCATGGGTGGCCTCGCGCTCCACAAGGGTCACATCGCCGAGATGCGGACCGGCGAGGGCAAGACGCTCGTCGCGTCGCTCGCCCTCTACGCGAATGCGCTTGAGGGGAAAGGCGCCCACCTCATCACGACCAACGACTATCTCGCGAAGACCGGGGCCGGATGGATGGCGCCGATCTACAAGGCGCTCGGCGCGACGGTCGCGTACATCGCGCACGAGAAAAGCGCGATCTACGACACCGCCGTGGAGCTCGAGGCGGTCGACCCGCGCCACCGTCACTGGCGCGACGTCAGCCGTCGCGAGGCCTACGACGCGGACATCACGTACGGGCAGAACAGCGAATTCGGCTTCGACTACCTCCGCGACAACATGGCCATGGATCTAAACGACCAGGTCCAGCGGCGGGGGCTGCACTACGGGATCGTCGACGAGGCCGACTCGATCCTCATCGACGAGGCGCGCACGCCGCTCATCATCAGCTCGCCGGCAGAGGATGCGACCGCGACGTACTACACCTTCGCGCGCGTTGCCGCGCAGCTGCAGCCGGAGACCGACTACGTCATCGAGGAGAAGCACAACGCGGTCGCCCTCACCGAGGAGGGCATCGCCCGCGCCGAGAAGCTCCTCCACGTCAAGAACATGTACGAGGGCGATGTCACCGCGGTGCATTACCTCGACAATGCGGTGAAGGCGAAGGCGCTCTACCACAAGGACAAGGAGTACGTCGTCAAGGACGGTGAGGTCATCATCGTCGACGAGTTCACGGGGCGGCTCATGCCCGGCCGGCGTTGGAGCGATGGCCTCCATCAAGCGGTCGAGGCGAAGGAAAACCTCAAGATCCAGCGCGAGACGCGGACCTTCGCGACGATCACGATCCAGAACTACTTCCGCATGTACACGAAGCTCGCGGGCATGACCGGTACCGCGGCGACCGAGGCCGAGGAGCTCTACAAGGTCTACAAGCTCGAGGTCACGCAGATCCCAACGAACAAGCCGATGGTCCGGAGGGACAACCCCGACCTCGTCTACAAGACCGAGCAAGGCAAGTGGGACGCGGTCGTCGCCGAGGTCAAGGAGCGCAACGAAGCGGGGCAGCCGGTGCTCATCGGCACGACGAGCGTCGAGAAGAGCGAACGGCTTTCGGAGCAGCTCGGCCGGCACGGGATCAAGCACGAGGTCCTGAACGCGAAGAACCACGAGCGCGAGGCGCTGATCATCGCCGACGCGGGCCAGCGCGGTGCCGTGACCCTCTCGACGAACATGGCCGGCCGCGGGGTCGACATCCTGCTGGGGCAGGGGATCACCGACGTCGGAGGTCTCCACGTCATCGGCACCGAGCGCCATGAGGCGCGGCGCATCGACAACCAGCTCCGCGGCCGCTCAGGCCGGCAGGGTGATCCGGGGAGCTCGCGGTTCTTCAGCTCGCTCGAAGATGACCTCATTCGCATCTTCGCGTCTGAGCGCGTCGCGGGGCTCATGGCACGTCTCGGCTTCGACGACTCGACTCCGATCGAGTCGGGCATGGTGACCGGGGCCATCACCCAGGCGCAGATCAAGGTCGAGGGGCGCAACTTCGACATTCGCAAGCGCGCGCTTGAGTTCGACGATGTGCTCAACAACCAGCGCAATGTCATCTACGGGCAGCGGCGACTCATCCTCGAGAAGGGCGACGTCCGCGAGACCGTTCTCGAGTTCCTGCGGCAGGAGGCCGACGGTCTTGTGGATACGGCGGCGGCCACGCCGGACCCGGAAGACTGGGACCTGGAAAAGCTCGCGTCGGCGCTCGGGCCGATGCTCAATCGCCCGGACCTCGTCGCGACGAGCTTCGGTGAGCTCCGCAACCAGAACGAGCTCCGTGATCGCGTCGCCGAGATCGTCGAGGAGACCTACGAGACGCGTGAGAAAGCGCTTGGCGACGAGTTGGCCCGCGCGGTCGAGCGGTGGGTCCTTCTCCGGACGATCGACACGCACTGGGTCGAGCACCTCACTGCCATGGAGGAGCTGCGAGAGGGGATCTATCTGCGCGGCTACGGCCAGCAGGACCCGCTGGTCGCCTACAAGCGCGAAGCCCACGGCTTCTTCGAAGAGATGGAAGCACGCATCGCAAGCGGAGTCGCCCAGACCATCCTCCGAGTGACCGTGCGCACGGCTGAGCAGGCGGAGCAAGAAGAGAAGACGCAGACGACCGGTGGCGGTGCGAGCACGACCCGAACAAGCGGGAACGGCCGTCCTTCTTCCTCATCAGCGCCAAGTAAGTTGCCGGGCCGCAATGAGCCGTGCTGGTGCGGCTCCGGGAAGAAATTCAAGAAGTGTCACGGGAAGTGATCTCACTGAGTCTTAGCGCGCCGCGGGTCCTGTCCCGGGGTCGGGGTCGCGCGCTCGCCTACCGGTCCGCTCCCCACCACTTGGAATCAGTCGCGGCTGACGCGGCCGGTCAACGGCTCGCGGGCAACCCGCTCCCCCGTGCCACCCGCGGCGGCTCGAGCCGTCGCTCGCCATGATTCAGATTCCGTTCGATCCAAACGTTCACATCGGTCCGATCACGCTCGCGTGGCACGGCATCTTCACGGCGGTCGGCATCTTCTTCGGCGTCTGGCTGCCGCTCCGGCTCTTGCGCGGCAAGATCAGTGAGGAAGATGGCTGGGCGGTCGCCACGTGGGGTGTCGTCGGCGGGATCATCGGCGCGCGGCTCGTTCACGTCATCGACCAGCTTCCGTATTACGTCGCGCATCCCGAGCAGATCTTCTTCATCTGGACCGGCGGCATCGCGATCTGGGGCGCGGCGATCGGCGGCGTGCTCGGTGGATACGTCGCCGCCATCCGGCGGGGCGTGCCGATCGGGTACGGCGCCGACGCGGCGGCACCCGGGATCGCGCTCGGCTTCGCGATCGGGCGGATCGGCGACATCATCAATGGCGAGCACCACGCAACGGCGTGCACGCCGCCCGAGGGAATCTGCGTGGGCTTCACGCATCCGGACACGCTCGGTCAGCCTGGGCCAGTCCATCTCGTCGTCGCGTACGACATGATCTGGGACCTTTCGGCGGTGGCCCTGACGCTGTGGCTCCGCCGCTTCATTGGCCGCTGGCCGGACGGCGTGATCTTCTGGATCTGGGCCCTTCACTACGCGGTCGGCCGCTTCCTCCTCGGGTTCCTTCGTATTGGCGATCCGACGTACGCCTTCGGTCTTCGTCAGGACCAGACCATCGCGACCCTCGTGTTCGCCGCGGCCGTGACGGTGTTGTTCCGTCTGTCGACGCGCTCGCGCGCGCAGGCGCGTACTTTCGCGGTCTGATCGACCTCCCCTTCGATCCGAACCTTCATGTCGGATCGCTGAGCTTCGCCTGGCACTCGATCTTCTCGCTGGTCGGGATGATCGTCGGAAGCTTCGTCTCGTTCCGTGCCGCGCGCTACCTCGTCCGCGATGACCGCATCTATCCGTTCGCGATCGCCGTCGTCATCGGAGGCCTCCTCGGCGCTCGGGTGGCGCACGTCCTGGACAACTGGAACATGTACGCGTCTCGCCCCCTCGACGCGCTCGCTTTCTGGAACGGCGGGATCGGCACGACCGGCGCCCCGGTGGGCTCGACGATCGCTGGTTTTCTCGCAGCCCGCCGGCTGCGCCTTCCCCTGGGCTTCATGTTCGACATCTCGGTGATCGGCATCGCGCTCGGCGAAGCGATCGGCCGCATCGGTGACATCATCAACGGCGAGCACCACGCGATCGCGTGTTCGGGGCTTCCCTGGTGCGTGCGCTACACGAACCCCGCGACTCTCGGCCAGAGCGACTTCGTGCATCCGGTCGCGGCCTACGACGGTCTGATCATGGCCTTGATCTTCGTCGTCCTCGTCGCGTACTGGCGCCGCGTGCGCGGGCATCCGCCCGAAAGTCGCGTCTACTGGGCGTATCTCCTGCTCTTCGGCGGATTTCGCTTCCTCACGTCCTTCCTACGTCTGGACCCGCTGTTCATCGACGGACTGCAGGAGGCACAGCTTCTCGGCCTCATCTACGCCGTGGGTGGCGGGATCATGCTGCCTTTCTTGACTGCACGCGCGCACCTTGACTCACGCGGACCGCGTGCTACTACTACACGCACGTAGTACAGAAAAAAAACGGTGAACCGATGCGAGTTGCCGTAACTGGCGCGAACGGATTCGTGGGCCGTCACACAATTGCCCGGCTCCTTCTCGGAGGTCACGATGTCCGCGCGCTGATCAGCGAACGCGCGGGAGCGGAGAGGGAGCTGCCCGACTCCGTGGGGCGACCGCTCGACGTGCGCCGCGCCGACGTGCGAAAGCCGGAGGCGCTTCGCGGCGCGTTCGACGGGATCGACGTGGTCCTCCACACGGTCGCGGTGCCGACGGAGCGCAAGCAGAAATTCGCGGAGGTCAACGTCGGGGGTGTCGCCAACGTCGTCGCTGAGGCGAAGCGCGCCGGCGTCGGGCGCATCGTGCATATGGGAGCGCTCGGAGCGGATCCCGTTTCGCCGTACCCGTATTTGAACAGCAAGGGCCAGGGTGAGGCCCTCGTCATTCGGTCCGGCATCGGGCACGTTGTGTTTCAGCCGTCGCTTCTCTTCGGCGAAGGCGATGATTTCTTTCCACGGCTCGCCTTCAGCCTGATCTTCCCGGTGGTGCCGGTGCCGGGTGATGGCAAAGCACGATTTCAGCCGCTCCACGTCGATGACATCGCCCAGGCCATCGTCGCCGCAGTGGAACGGCGTGAGATCTCGGGCGTGCACCAGATCGGCGGTGCCGAGCCGATCACCTATGACGAGATGCTGGCCGAGACGATGCGCGCCACCGGCAAGCGCCGGCCGACCCTGCACGTCCCGGTGCCGCTCATGAAACCCCCGGCCGTGCTCATGGGTCTGGTGATGGCCGACCCCCCGGTCACGGTGGCTCAACTGGACCTGCTTGCCGTCGACAACACGCCCCACCCGAACGCTCTCGAGCCCGTTTTTGGCGTGCGTCCGCGCCCATTCAAGGGCGCCCTTGGCTACCTCAGAAAGCGCCGCGGCAGTTGAAAAGGAACAGATTTTCGGGCCTGCTTTTCGCGTTTTTCCCTCTTCTCAAGCCCGATTTCCGCGGATAAGATGCGTACGGAAACCGCTACACATCGCAGTGGGGAGAGCGCGGGCGGGCGTCCGATCGAACGTGCAATTACCCGCCGCGCCTAGAGAGGACACCGCGAATGAAGGAATGGATCGTCTGCGAGGACAACTGCCTCAAGTGCTCCTACGGCGCGACCCTCGATTGTGACGGTGATTGCCCGCGCTGCCCGCGGAACACCTACTGCCCGTGCGTGACCTTCGTCTCGTTCGCTGCGGGCAAGCTAGCTCCCGTGGTCCAGCCGATCACGACCACGTTCGAGCGCCCTCGCAAGCGCTAGCACGCGATTGACCGTCGACCAAGCGGCCCTCTCGACTTTGCGCGACCGCATCGAACGCATGGCGGTGTTCCTTTGACCTGCCGGCTCTCAAGCGTGAGGTCGCCGAGCTAGAGGCCGAGTCCTCAAAGCCGGACCTCTGGCAGGACCGGCAGCGCGCCCAACAGATCCTGAAGCGCCTTGGGCGAGCGCGCGATCGCCTGGAGCGGTGGGAGCGTTTTCGCGCGCGTTCGAAAGATCTGAGTGAGCTTGCAGCGATGGCCGATGGCGATCCGAAGATGGAGGCCGACATCGCCCACGACACCGTAGAGCTCACCGAGGAAGTCGCGCGCGCGAGCCTCGAGGCGCAGCTCTCCGGGCCGTACGACGAGCGCAGCGCGGTCCTCGCGATCTCAGCCGGGGTCGGAGGCACCGATGCAGCGGATTGGGCCGAGATGCTCGTGCGCATGTACCTGCGGTGGGCGGAGCGACGGGGCTTCAAGGCGGAGCTCTTGGAGTCCACGCCCGGCGACGAGGCCGGCTTCCGAAGCGCGACCCTCACCGTCGAGGGTCCCTACGCCTACGGCTATCTGAAGACCGAGCGCGGCACGCACCGACTCGTGCGGATCTCGCCGTTCGACTTCCAGAAGCGACGCCAGACATCGTTCGCGCTCGTCGATCCGACGCCGGAGGTCGAAAGCGAAGCTGAGGTCGAGGTGCGTCCGGAGGATCTACGGATCGACACCTATCGCGCGACCGGGGCGGGTGGACAGAACGTCAACAAGACGGAGACGGCGGTCCGCATCACCCATCTGCCGACCGGGATCGTGGTCGCCTGCCAGAACGAGCGCTCGCAGCTCCAGAACAAGGAGACCGCGATGAAGATCCTCCGCGCCCGCCTACTCGAGCGGCAGGTGCGGGAGCAGGAAGAGGCGCAGGCGAAGGAACGTGGCGAGATGCGCTCCGCCGACTGGGGCAGCCAGATCCGCTCCTACATCCTTCATCCCTACACGCTCGTGAAGGATCACCGGACCGGTATCGAAATCGGCGACCCAACCCGCGTGCTCGGAGGCGACATCGACCCGTTCATCGAGGCCGCGCTCTCTCGACCGCCCGGCGGGGCGGCAGGCAACGGTGGCACCGGCCCTGTACAGAGGTAGCCTGCGCGTAGAGAGCGACAGGAGGCTGCCATGGTCAGAGTGAAAGACCTTCAGGACGTGGTTGATGAGCTGAAAGGCGAGGCGACCAAGCGTGCGAGTGACCTGTTCGGCGAAGGCAAGACCGAGGTGCGCCGCGCCATCGGCGGCCACTCCGATGGAGCGATCTTCGGGACGCTCGCGCTTGGACTCGTGCTCGGCGCGATCGTTGGGGCGGCTATCGCCCTGCTGTTCGCGCCGTTCCCTGGAGACGAGGCGCGTCGTCGCCTCGGCGAGAGCGTTGAGAAAGTCCGCACCAACGAGCCCGCCGCGAAAGGCGGCAACGGATCGACGCGTCCGGTGTCGACGGCGGGTAGCGCCAAGCCAGACTGACGCCGGCCCGAACAGGACCTAGTCCGCGCCCAGTTCTCGTGCCAGCCGCAGTAGGTCCTCGCGCGTGTTGAGGTTCGGGTCTTCCGTGACGCGCTCGAACAGCTCGTTCAGGATCTGACCAACACGCGGGCTTGGCGGAATGCCGAGCTCCTTCATAACGTCATTGCCGTCGATCGCGAGATCTCTCAGCGAGAAGGCCGATGCCGCGCGGATCTCCTCCTGTACCCGTTCCCAGAGGGACTCCAGGTGGTACATGCGCGGCGATCGCGCGCCACTCCCGATGTTGTCGGCCTTACGGAGCGCGAACAGCGCAGGGATGTTCTCGAGACCTACCTTGCGAACAAAACGACGCACCGCGGAACCGGTCCAATCCGTCTGGTACCAGAACATGTGGTTCCGGATGAGGTGCGTCACCTGCGTGATGGTCTCCTTGTCGAATCGCCACCGGCGCAGGATGTCGCGAGCTTTCGCCTCGCCTACGAATTCGTGCTGATGGAAATGTCCGTCGGCGAACGTCTCGGGCTTGCCGATGTCGTGCAGCAGTCCCGCTAGCCGCAGCACGAGATCGTCAGGCGGCGTCGCATCGGCGGTCACGATCGAGTGTTCGAACACATCCTGCGCGACAGCCTTGTCCTGGGGGATCGTCTTCGCGATCTCGAGCTCCGGAAAGAAGACGGCGAGCAGCCCCAGGTCGCTCAGCATCCGGAAGGCGACCGACGGCTTGGGCGCAGAGAGGATCTTCACCATTTCCTGCTGAATGCGTTCGCCCGACAGCGTCTTGGCGAGTGGAGCGGATTCGCGGATCGCGTCGGCGGTCCGCTGGTCGATCGTGAAACCGAGCAGCGTGGCGAACCGCACTGCACGCAGCATCCGGAGAGCGTCCTCCGTGAAGCGCTCGCGGGGCTCCCCGACGGCGCGCACGACCCGCGCGTCGAGGTCGCGCTGGCCGCCAAAGGGGTCGACCAGCTCGCCCGGCTTGCCGGCGGCGGGCGGGCGCCAGGCCATCGCGTTCATGGTGAAATCGCGGCGCGATAGATCGTCGTGGAGCGACCGCGTGAACGTCACGTGATCGGGGCGCCGGTGGTCCGAGTACTCGGCTTCGGTCCGGTACGTCGTGACCTCGACCTCTTCGTCACCAGATCGGACGGTCACCGTCCCGAAGTGATTCAGGTAATAGGTGCGCCGAAAGAGGCCCTGGATCTCATCCGGCGTCGCGCTCGTCGTGAGGTCCCACTTGCCTGGTGAGTCGATGCCCCGCACCGCATCCCGGACTTTGCCGCCGACGACGAAGGCTTCGTGCCCCGCTTGCTCGAGGCGTGCGAGCACGCGTTCGACGTCCGCGGGAACTCGCAGCGCAGGGACAGTTCGGGCCACGCACGAAGTCTAGAGAGCGAGCGCGGTCACATTCCGAGGTACGCGCGCTGCACGTCAGGCGACGAGAGGAGCTCCTTGCCGGTCCCGGTCTGGACGATCGAGCCTGTCTCGAGAACGTACGCGCGATGCGCGATCTCGAGCGCCTTGCTCGCGTTCTGCTCGACGAGGAGGATCGGCAGGCCCCGTGAGTTGATGTCGGTGCAGACGCGGAAGATGGTCTCGACGAGGATCGGCGCGAGGCCGAGGGACGGCTCGTCCAGCATCAGCAGCTTCGGGCGCGCCATGAGCGCGCGTCCGATCGCGAGCATTTGCTGCTCTCCACCGGAAAGTGTCCCCGCGAGCTGCTTTGTCCGCTCCTTGAGGCGGGGGAACAGGTCGTAGACGTTGGCGATGTCGGCCTGGACCCCGCTCAGATCCTTTCGTGCGTACGTTCCCATCATGAGGTTGTCGAACACGGTCATGCGCGGGAACAGGCGTCGGCCCTCGGGGGATTGGCAGATGCCCGTCTTTACGATCATGTGCGCCTTGGTCTGCTGAAGCTCGCGCCCGTCGAAGACGATCTTTCCGCCGGTCGGATGCATGAGCCCCGAGATCGTGCGCAGGGTCGTCGTCTTGCCGGCGCCGTTCGAGCCGATGAGCGCGACGATCTCGCCGGCGTCGACCGAGAGCGTGACCGCGCGGAGCGCCTGCACCCGCCCGTAGAAAACGTCGATCTTTGAGATCTCGAGCATTGCCACGGCCTAGTGCTGCTTTCCCAGATACGCCTCGATGACGCGCTGGTCGTTGCGGACCTGCTCGGGGGTTCCCTCGGCGATCTTCTCGCCGTGGTCGAGCACGACGATCCGCCGCGATACGCCCATGACCACTTTCATGTCGTGCTCGATGAGGAAGACGGTGATGCCGCTGTCGACGATCTTGTGCACGAGGCCCATCAGCTCGACCTTCTCCTGCGGCGTGAAGCCCGCGGCCGGCTCGTCCAGGAGGAGCAATGCCGGACTCGTGGCGAGCGCACGCGCGATCTCGAGGCGGCGCTGAGAGCCGTAAGGCAGGTTTCGGGCGTAGGTATGGGTGTACCGCTCGATGCCGACGAACTGGAGCAGCTCGATCGCGTGATCGGTGACGCGGCGCTCCTCCTTCCGCTCGAGCGGCGTCTTGAACAACGAATCCCAGAGCTTGGCGCGCATGCGGCTGTGCTGACCGAGGCGGACGTTGTCGAGGGCCGACATGTACTCGAAGAGCCGGATGTTCTGGAAGGTGCGGGCGATACCGAGGGTCGCGACTTGATGTGGTTTCGCGCCGGTGATCTCACGATCCTGGAAGATCACCCGGCCCGTCGTGGGCGGGAAGATCCCGGTGATCCCATTGAAGAGCGTGGTCTTTCCGGCGCCGTTCGGACCGATGAGGGCGAAGATCTCGCCCTTCTTCACGTCGAACGTCACGTCGTCGACGGCCACGAGCCCGCCGAAACGCTTCGTGACGTGGTCGACCC
>Ga0207684_10001085_pt1 | contig 30497 bp, 32 predicted proteins | sample KBSK5501metaG_FD_184342 | JGI IMG/M metagenome (GOLD analysis project Ga0207684, IMG submission 184342) | Corn, switchgrass and miscanthus rhizosphere microbial communities from Kellogg Biological Station, Michigan, USA - KBS K5-50-1 metaG... | ecosystem: Host-associated > Plants > Roots >...
CCTACGACAGCTACACCGGCGACATGGTCCACCGCTTCTTCCACATGTGGCAGCAGTCGGACTGCGACGTGATGAACGCCACGTCCCACGATCCCGCCGGCTGCCGCAACGACCTCTATCCGTTCGTGGGCATCGCGCGCGGCGACGATTCCGGCAGTAACTCGATGGGCTTTTACAACGTCCAGAAGGGCGATGCGCCGCTCTTCAAGAGGCTCGCGGACGAATACACGATGAGCGACAACTATCACCAGCCGGTGATGGGCGGCACGGGCGTGCAGCACGTGATGCTCGGCACCGCCGATTCGATCTTCTGGGAGCACTTCGATAACCTGCCCGCGCAGCCGCCGGCCGGCCAGGTCGCGGATCCCACTCCGATGAGCGCGACGAACGATGCGTACAAGGCCGACCGGCGCTGGACCAAGTGCGGCGATCAGACCCAGCCGGGCATCAAGCCGATCATGGACTATCTGAAGTCGCTGCCGTGGCGGCCCGATCTCACCGCGTCGAACTGTGCGCCCGACCGCTACTACATGATCAACAACACGCGGCCGGGGTTCCTCTCCAACGGCCATGTCAACACCGCAGACATCACGTCCGGCACGGCCGTGCCGCCCTCGACGCTGCGCACGGTCGGCGACGCGCTCAATGAGAAGAAGATCAGCTGGGCCTATTTCGGCGGCGGCTTCAACGCCGCCGCGCGCTTCGACAACGGCTCCACCGATCCCTTCGACGTGCTGATTGGCACCGGCGGCGACTGGTACTGCGACATTTGCAACCCGTTCCAGTACGCGGCGTCGATCATGGGCGATCCGGCCCAGCGCGCCGCGCACATCAAGGACGCCGTCGATTTCTTCGCCGACCTCGATCAGGGCAGGCTGCCCGCGGTGGCCTACCTCAAGCCGGACAGCTTCGACGACGGCCATCCCGCGAGCTCGAAGCTGAGCATCCTCGAGGCGCTGATCGAGCGCGTGCTCGACGGCCTCCAGAAGCATCCCGACCTGTTCAAGAGCACCGCGTTCTTCATCACCTTCGACGAGGGCGGCGGGTACTGGGACTCTGGCTTCTTCCAGCCGATCGACTTCTTCGGCGACGGTCCGCGCATCCCCTTCATCGCCGTGTCGAAGTATTCGCGCGGCGGCAAGATCGTCCACTCGTACGCGGATCACGCGTCGGTGGTGAAGTTCATCGAGCGCAACTGGCACCTCGGGCCGCTGACCGGCCGCAGCCGGGACAACCTGCCGAATCCGGTGGTGGCCGCCGGCAACCCGTACGTGCCACTCAACATGCCGGCCATCAGCGATCTGTTCGAGATGTTCGACTTCAACGCCAAGGATGACGACGACGACTAACCGCGACGCGGCGCGGGCCCGGGGGCGAGCGCATCCGCCCCGGGCCCGCCTTGCGGGAACGTGAGGGCGATGTCATCCTCCTCGCGCAGAAAACGGCCCCTAGCGTGCCTCTGCGGTGAATCCGGGACCGGGGAGATGCCCATGCATGATGTCGAACTCGGCGGCCACGCGCGACGCGCGACATTGCGGCTCGCATCCTTGCTGTCGATCTGGTTGCTGCTGGCGTCCGCCACGCCGGTGGGCGCGGAGCCGCCCGGCGAGGACAACGGCAGGACGCCCCGCCGCGGCCAGCTGAGCCGCGTCAAGCACATCATCGTGGTGATGCAGGAGAACCACTCGTTCGACAACTACTTCGGCGTCCTGCCATATGCGGCCGGCTCGCCGTACCGGAGTGGCCCGTGCCAGGCCGACGACAACGCCTGCGTGGACGGCCTGTCGTGCAGCCGGCATCCGAAGACCGGCGCCTATCACTGCCACGACGCCAATCGTGACGACGACAAGGAAAAGAAGGTCAGGGCGTTTCACCTCGCGGACTACTGCGTCAAGACCGATCTCGACCACTCGTGGTTCGGCACGCACAAGGAGGTCAACTTCGCCGACCCGAACGCAGGACTACGCGGCAGCCCGAACGACGGGTTCGTGCTCCTGAACGACCTCACCAATCAGCCGGACAACCTCGTCGAGAGGCCTGCGGACGATCAGACCATGGGCTTCTACAACGAGGACGATCTGGGTTTCTACTACGATCTGGCCAAGATCTTTGCGGTGTCCGATCGTCACTTCAGCTCCGTCCTCGGTCCCACCTTTCCGAATCGCTCCTACTTGATGGCCGCCACCTCCTTCGGCCACCTGACCACGAGCGAACAAGTTCCCGACATCACCAAGGCGCCGTTCCTCGTCTATCGGCCACTCACCGGCACGATTTTCGATCTGCTCGACAAGCACGGCGTCTCGTGGGCCAACTACTATCAGGACGTCCCGCAGGCGACGAGCTTCCGGAACTTCCTCATCGACCCGATGCACTTCCGATTCGTCAGCAAGCCCGGCCCGGCCCAGCTGCCGCCGAACCCCTTCAACTCGTTCTTCGAGGATGCGCAGGCCGGCACGCTGCCCTCCGTGGCCTTCGTGGACCCGAACTTCGGCGTCTTCAATCCGGCCACGGAAAACGACGAGCACCCTGGGCCCGGCCCCGGCGGGAACATTCGCGCCGGCCAGAGCTCCGTGGCCCGAATCCTCGAGGCCGTCCGCAACAGTCCGAACTGGCCCGACACGATCGTGCTCATCGCCCACGACGAGCATGGCGGCTTCTTCGATCACGTGGCGCCGCCGGCCGCCCCGCAAGGCGGCGCGCGGACTCCTGACGGCATCGCTCCCGGACAGTGCACCGACGCGTCCAATCTGCCCGCGAGCGCGGCACCGGGCGGCGGCCTGAACTGCACGGAGAGCAAGATCGAGGCGGCCCAGCTCTGCTCCGAATTCAGCCCGGCGGGTCCATTCCCGACGCAATGCGCGAGCTTCGATCAGCTGGGGGTCCGTGTTCCGCTGCTGGCCGTCTCCCCGTTCTCCAAGCGCAGTTACGTCTCGCACCGCGTGACGGACCACACCTCGATCCTGGCGCTCATCGAGCGTCGTTTCCTCACGCCCGATCCCGACGCGCCGGACGTCGCCGACCACACGCCCCATCTGACGGCGCGCGACGCGCATGCGGACACGCTCGAAGACCTGTTCGATTTCGAGAGCAGTCCGTCGCTCGGCGCCCGGGTGAATACGTCGCTGGCCATTCCGCCGAGCAGCACGGACATCGGCTGCACTCCGTGAGCGCCGGAGGCGCGCGAGACGACGGGACGACCCGCGCGTAGCGCGCGCGGGTCAGACGGCTGGAATCGTTCCGCCGTCGATCACGTATTCGCTGCCGTGAATCGAGGCGGCCCGGTCCGAAACGAGGAAGGCGACGAGCTCCGCGACCTCGTCGGGGCGGCCGGGCCGGCCGATCGGAATCCCTCCAAGGGAGTCCATCAGGCCCTGGCGGGCAACGTCCTCGCTCGTCCCGGCCTTCTCGGCGAGCCGCGCGACGAGGCGGGTCGCCGCCGTCGTCTCGATGTAGCCCGGCGCGACGGAATTCACGCGCACGCCTTTCGGCCCGACTTCTTTCGACAGCCCCTTGCTGTAGGTCGTCAACGCCGCCTTGGCGGCGGCGTAGGCGAGCGTCGCCTCGAACAGCGGTAGCCGCCGCTGGATGGACGAGATGTGGATGATCACCCCGGACCGCTGCGCGAGCATTCCCGGAAGGAACGCGCGATCGAGGCGCACGGCGGCCAGCAGGTTGGCGTTGAGTGTGTCGTTCCAGTCGTCGTCGCCGAGGGCCAGCACGCCACCGCTCGGCGCCGACGAGCCGCCGACGTTGTTGATGAGGATGTCCACGCCGCCGAGTCGGGCCATCACGTCCCGGACGACGGCGTCGACCCCGGCGCGGGTACTGATGTCGGCCTGAACGAACAGCGTCGCCGCCTCGGATTCCGTTGATCGAGAACGCGCGGTCGTCGCCACCGTCGCGCCGCCGGCGGCGAGCCGCCTGACGATCGCCTCGCCCATGCCCTTCGTGCCGCCGGTGACGAGCGCCCGCCTGCCGGCGAAGTCCGTGGGATCGAACGAAAACCTCGTCTCCGGCTGCAATGGCATCGTCGAATCATACTCACATCGGGATTCTGACGCGTAACCCCGTGCCGGCCGCCGTCATCCCAAACCTGACGACCGTCGAGGAGGGCTCATGGTCGCGAACACGAGCCAGGGCATTCAGAACAAGCGGGGCAAGGGCTCGGTCGAGGAGACCCTGGCCACCGCCATCACGCAGTAAGCGAGCCGCAAACGTCGGCAAACACATAGGAGAAACGGGATCATGCTGACCAAGAAGGGCGCGAATGGGACCACGATGGAGCGTGTGCGCGTCGTGGACGTTCAGACATCGAAGGAGATCCAGCACTTCGGGACGATCGCGAGCTTGCCGATCGCGCTCGAGGGCTCGGTCCGGGCGGCCAGCGTCGAGAATCTCAACCAGGTGCTGGCGGATACGAAAGCGCTGACGGACATGTATAAGAAGCACCACTGGCAGGTGTCGGGGCCAAGCTTCTACCAGCTTCACCTCCTCTTCGACAAGCACTTCAAGGAGCAAAGCGACCTGGTGGACGCGCTCGCCGAGCGCATCCAATCGCTCGGCGGTATCAGCATCGCGATGGCCCATGACGTGGCCGAGATGACGCTGATCCCGCGCGTGCCCCGTGGGCGCGAGGCGGTGGCCGTCCAGATCTCACGACTGCTACACGGCCACGAGATCATCCTCAAGGAAGCGCGCGCCATGGCGCGGCAGGCGGCCGAGGCCGGCGACGACGGAACGAACGACCTGCTGGTCAGCTCCGTCATTCGGACGAACGAGATGCAGGTCTGGTTCCTGGGCGAGCATCTCGTCGAGCAGCCGACGCCGAGGTAGGGGCGAGCCGGGTCGACTCTCCGACGTTGCGCGTTCTTGCGCAAATCAGCGCGACCCGTGACGACGCCGGCGCTCGCTCGTCACAACGAACGGAGTGACTTCCCGCGACTACGAAAGGAATGACGTGACCATGACCACGTTTGTTCGAGCGACCGCGATTGCCATGCTTCTGCTGACCACCGGGCTCATCGGGTGCGCGCGCCAACCGAGTCTGACCTCGGTCGCCGCCCCGGCGCCCGAACCCGCCGCCATGACGGAGTCCGCCGCCGCCGCGCCGGCCACGCGGGAGACCGTCGTCGAGGAGCGGCGAGACGTCGTCGTGGTGGAGCGGCCCCAGCCGGCGACATTTGCCGAGAATCCCGACGTGAAGTCGATCTATTTCGACTTCGACCGGTATGATATTCGACCGGGCGACGCAACGATTCTAGAGTCGGACGCCGCCTGGCTCAGGACGCATGACGTGCTGATCCTCATCGAGGGGCAGTGCGACGAGCGTGGCACCGACGAATACAATCTCGCGCTCGGCGACAAGCGCGCCCGGGCGACGATGAACCATCTCGCCGCGCTCGGTATCGCGGCGGATCGCATGAGCACGGTGAGCTATGGGAAGGAGCGCCCCGTCTGCGCCCAGCACACCGAGGCGTGCTGGGCGATGAACCGTCGCGCGCACATCGTCGTCAAGCCGCGTGGGTGAGCTCGAGGCGTCAGCGGAGCATTGCCGTTCCCGGGATGCTGCGCAGGTTGCGGCGGGAGCGACAGCGCATTCGGGTCGGTGACGAGATCGACCAGCGCGGCGCCGCGGTGACTGAGCGCGTCGACGAGGCCTGACCGTCCCGGCGATCGCGGCGTAGTCGACGCTCGCGTGGTCGACGCCGAAGTCGGGGATGCCGGCGACGAGCATCTCGAGCGTGACCATGCCGAGCGTCGAGTTGTTGAACGTGATGATCTTCACCGGCAGCCCGTGGAGCGCGACGGTCAGGAGCTCGCCGAGCAACATCCCCAGCCCGCCGTCGCCCGACATCGAGATCACCTGGCGATTCGGATATGCGAACTGCGCGCCGATGGCGTGCGGGAGCGCGTTGGCCATCGTGCCGTGCAGAAATGATCCGATGACGCGTCGCCGGCCGTTCGGGGTGATGTAGCGCGCCGCCCAGACGTTGCACATGCCGGTCTCGACGGTGAAGACGGCGTCGTCGGCGGCCACCTGATCGAGAACGCTCTCCGCATGCTCGGGATGGATGGGCACACGGTGTTCGATGTCGCGCGTGTAGGCGTCGACCACGTGCTCGAGCGCGCGCGTGCCGCTGCAGCGTCTCGTCGAGAAACGAGCGGTCGGTCTTCTGCTTCACCAGCGGCAGCACGGCGCGCAGGGTGGCGCCGACGTCGCCGTGGACCGCCAGGTCGAGTGGCGTGCGCCGTCCGAGACGGCTGAGGTCGTGATCGACCTGCACCGTGCGGCGCCGGGGCAGGAACGCATTGTAGGGAAAGTCCGGGCCGAGCGGGAGCAGCACGTCGGCCTGGTGCGTCGCCTCGTAACAGGCGCCGTACCCCAGCAGCCCGCTCATCCTGACGTGACGCTCGATCGTGCACCCTGAAACGAAGGCCAGGCGCCCAACCTCTTAACCGCAGGGAGACTCGACGTGAAGATCCTGTTGGCGGCGATGCTCATGGTGGGCGCCACGGTGGCGTGCGCCAATCCGACCGATGCCTATGTCGTCGCGGTGACCACGTCGGTGCCCGCCAGCGTCATCGCCGATGACACGGATCTCAAGGACGCGCTCAAGAAGGCCGTCGACGACGTGCTCGCTCACGCGATCGCGTTCCATCCAACGTTCGTGAGGGTGCAAGCCACGAACGTTATCCGTGGGCGGCTGTACATCATGCTCCTGATCGGCGACCGCGAAGGCGAGGAGGCGATGAGCCGACTCACGGCCGATCCCGAGACGAAGGGTGTGCCGCAATGAGCCTCTGCGTGTTCTGTGGGCACCCCACGCTTGGAGCCAGAGACCTCTGCTCCTACCACGACTCCGGCCACGACCACGATTGGGCCGCCGGCAATCGGCTGATGTGCGACTTCCTCCATCGGGGGATCGTGTCCTCGTGGGCGCCTGTTCATCGCGTGCTCGACGACTCCGAGGTGGAAGCAGCACACGCTGCCTGAGGCGTCACGTCTCGCCTCGCCTACGACCAGGGTTGCATGTTGGGACCGAAGCCGCCGATCCGGTCCACGCTGATGCGAACGATCACGCGCTTCTCCCCGGGCTGACGGAAGGGATACTTGTCGACGCCGAGAAACCGCTTGGCGAGCTTGTCGATGTGCTCGTCGGCCCCCGCCTCCGTGACGCGCGCCGTGCCGTGGACGACGGCGTAGAGCTGGGACTCGTGGCGATCTTGCACGGAGACGATGATGCGAGGATCGCGGCGCAGATTGTGTAGCTTGTGTCGCCCTTCCGCGGTGTTGAATGTGACCTCGTCACCGTCGGCGTCCATCCACACCATCGTGAGCTGAGGGCCGCCCTGGGCATTGAAGGTCACGACGTGCCCGTACGCCTTGTCCTGGAGCAGTTTCTTGACGGATTGCGGCAGCTTGATCGGCATATGCGATGTCCTTTCCGTAGTCGGATTCTTGCGATCGCCTCGCCCGTCGTAGGGTGCGCCCCCGACTAAAGTCGGGAGTGCCCCGACCCGACTAACGTCGGGTAGAAGCGTCCTGCCTCATACGAGTACTCTTCGCGGCGGATTCGATTACAACGTTTACTGAAGACTGCGAGGGCGCGATGGATCTTCAGATCGTCGAATGGCAACGCACCGACCGCGATCTCGATCTTCTCCAAGCGCTGCGGCGTCGTGAGCCGATGGCGGCCGAGCATCTCATTACTCGCTACGGAGAACGCGCGTATCGCCTCGCCAGCCGCATCACGGGAAACGGCGAGGACGCGGAAGAGGTCGTGCAAGACGCGCTGTGCACGGTCGTCCGAAAGATCGACACCTTCCGCGGCGAGTCGGCCTTCGGGTCCTGGCTCTACCGCATCGTGGCCAACGCCGCCTACCACAAGCTTCGCGGCCGTCAGCGGCGTTGGCGAGAGCTGTCGCTGGACGAGGTGCTGCCGGTGTTCGATGCCAATGGCTGTCACGCCGCCTCCGTGGCTGACTGGTCGTCGCGCGTGAACGATCCGGCCGTACGCGCCGAGCTGCGCGCGGCGCTGACCTCGGCGATCGACGAGCTGCCCGCCACGTACCGCACCGTGCTGGTGCTGCGCGACGTCGAAGGGCAGTCCAACTCGGAGATCGCGGATGCCCTCGGTCTCAGCGTCGCCGTGGTCAAGACGCGTGTGCACCGCGCGCGGCTATTTCTCAGGAAGCGACTGGCACAATCGATGACGACGCCGGATGCCGTGAGCATCACCGCATGGGCGTCGTGACGACGGCCGGCGCCGGTTCGGTCACCGGCGTACGGGGGTGTCTCCGCCGATCGGCAACATGAACTGAAACACGGCGCCGCGCGGCGCATTGGCGGCCGCCCAGAGCCGCCCGCCGTGGGCCTCGACGATCGAGCGGCTGATGGCCAGCCCCATGCCCATCCCCTGGGGCTTGGTCGAATAGAAGGCGTGAAAGAGGCGATCGAGCCCGCCGGGATGCAGCCCGTGGCCCGAGTCTCGCACGGCCACCAGCACGCGTTGAGCGTCCGCTCTGGCGGAGCTGATCGACAACTCCCGCGGAGCGTCGTCGATGCCATGCATGGCCTCGATGGCGTTCATCAACAGATTGAGGATCACCTGCTGCAGTTGAACGCGATCGCCCAGGATCAAGGGCAGAGCATCGCCGAGCCGCGTGCGTAGGGCCACGCCATTGCTCCGCACTTCGCTGCGTGCCAACGCGATCACTTCGCGGATCGTTTCATTGATGTCGACCCAGTCTCGCCGCGACGGCGCTTTCTTGGACAGCGCACGAATGCGATCGATGATCTCGCCGGCCCGATGGCCGTCGGCGATGACGAACTCGGCCGACTGGCGCGCTTCCTCCAGGTTCTGAGCCGCGAGCCAGTGCAGGCACGCCGTGGCGTTGTTGACGACGGCGGCGAGCGGCTGGTTGATTTCGTGGGCAATGGAGGCGGTCAGCTCCCCCAGCGTCGCCACGCGCGTCACGTGGGCCAACTCCGCCTGGGTACGGTGCAACGCCTCTTCGGCTTGTTTCCGCTCGATGAACTGCCCGATCTGGCTGCCGATGGTCGCCATCATGTCGAGCAGGTCCCGGTCGGGCTGGCGGTTCTCGTGGCTGAAGAACTCCATGACGCCGAGGACGTCGCCGGCCAATAGGATCGGGACGGCGAGCGCCGCGTGCAAACCCTCGCGGCCGGCGACCGACACGCGCGGAAAATTGACGTCATGCGCGACGTCTGCGATGTAGGAGGGCTCGCGGTTCAGCCAGACTCGACCGGGCAACCCGACCCCGGGGGTGAACGTGCTTCGGCGGCAGGCGGCCTCGAATTCCGGGATCTCGATGGCGTCGGCATGCCACACTTCCACGCAGCGCAGCGCGCCCGCCTCGCGGTCGAGCCGCCAGAGCGTGCCCACGTCCCAGGTCAGGCCTTCGCCCACCGTTCGCAGAATCTTGAGCGTTGCTTCTTGCAGGCTCGTGGCTTCCGCGAGGATCTCGGTGACTTTGTGTTGTGCGATGAGGCGTCGCTCGGCGAGCTTGCGCTCGGTGATGTCTTGCAGGGTGCCGAACACGCGCCGAGCCTGACCCGATTCGTCCCTGAGGACGTCGCCCAGACTGCGAACGAAGCGTATCTCGCCGCTGGGCCGGACGACGCGGTATTCGACGTCGTATCGCAGCCCGCCGTGCACCGCCTCGGTCACGGCCGCGGCCCTCCGCTGACGGTCGGCGGGGTGGAGCATTTCCTGAACGTCACCAAAGCTGAGGCTGCGTTGCTGCGGCGGCAGCCCGAAGATGCGATAGGTTTCGTCCGACCAGGTATAGCGATTCGTGATGAGATCGCGCTCCCAGTAGCCGACGTGGGAGATCTGTTGTGCGGCCTCCAGCCTGCGCTCACTCTCTGCGAGGTTGCGAAACACGAGGACGCTCGTCAGCCCGTCCTCCAGCCGCCGACCGATCTCCTGGAAGAGTCGCTCTTCCTGCCGAGTCCATGTGCGCGCGTACGAGCACTGGTGCAGCCCCAGCATGTACGGCCTGTCGGCTTTGGGATAGATCGCCATGGCGATCATGGACTGGATGTTGAAGCGCTTCGCCGCCTCGGCGGGCAGCGGATGTGGCGCTGTCGGACCGAATTGCGCCGGGCTCGTGGACGCCCTGACGACCCGGAACGCGTTGGTGATCTCCGCGTCCATGGGCAGCTCGAGCCCCAGCGTGAAGACCCCGGGGAACTCGGGCCGGGTGTGTTCCATCGGGACTTTCCATGACGAAGCGTCCGGGTCACACGGATAGACGAGCCACGCCCGATCGCAATCGAACATCGAGAGCACGGCGTCGAGCACGTCGCTCATCATCTGCTCGAGATTGGTCGTCCCCTGGATGGCTCGATTGACGTGATCCATCCGCTCCAGGAACCAGAGATGCGCCAGGCGTTCCTCCTCGGCCCGCTTGCGCTCGATGGCGATGCTGGCGAGATCGGTGATCTGGTCGACGATGGATTGCTGCTGTGACGTCGGACGTGCCGGCTCTCGGGCGTAGATCGCGAAGGTGGCCAGCACCCGGCCATCCGAGGCGCGAATCGGCGTCGACCAGCACGCGCGGAGCCCATGGGACAGGGCCAGATCTCGATAATCGGCCCACAGCGGATCCTCCGCGATGTCCGCCACGATGACCGGGGCGTTGCGGTACGCCGCCGTCCCGCACGATCCGGCCGCTGGCCCGATGGGGCTGCCATCGATCGCGTCGACATAGCTGCGGGGGAGGCTCGGGGCAGCGCCATGCGACAGCCGCGCACCATCCGGAGTCAACAACAGGATCGAGGACAGCGTGCCCGGAGCCAGCTCTTCCACGAGCCGGCACAGCGCATCGAGGATCACGGGGAGCGAATGGCCGGCGGCGATCATCTCGAGCAGCCGCTTTTCTCCCGCCAGCAATGCCTCGGCCCGCTTGCGCTCGCCTCGCTCCGTCGCCTCCCGCAACGCGCGGTGCACCGACGGCACGATTCTCGACAGCCGCTCCTTCACGAGATAGTCCGTGGCTCCGATCTTGAGGGCTTCGATCGCGACGTCCTCTCCCAGCGTTCCAGACACGAAGAGGAAGGGGATGTCCGGACATTGTTCCTTGGCGAGCCTCAGCGCCGACAGGCCATCGAAGGACGGCAGCGTGTAATCGGCGAGGATGATGTCGAAGGCGCCCTGCTCGAGGGCGGCGACGAAATCCGGCTGAGTCTGGACGCGGGTGACCTGCAACGCCATGCCCTCGGTCTCGAGGGCCGCCCGGATGAGCTCGGCGTCGTCCGCGTTGTCCTCGAGGTGCAGGATGCGCAGCAGGTTAATTGAGGTCCTTCCTTCGGATGCTTCCCGGGGGTGGCTGATTGATCACCGCCCAGAAAATACCCAGCTCCTTGATGGCATTGACGAACTCGTGGAAATCGACGGGCTTGACGACATAGGCGTTCACACCCAGTCGGTAGCTCGCGATCATGTCCCGCTCTTCGCGGGAGGACGTGAGGACCACCACGGGAATCATCCGCAGCTTCTCGTCGGACTTGATCTGCTTCAGGACCTGCAACCCATCGACTTTGGGCAGCTTCAGGTCGAGGAGGAGGACGGCCGGGTTGTCGTTCGTGCGCATCGCGAAATTTCCGCGGCAATACAAATAGTCCAGCGCCTCGGCGCCGTCGCGGGTGACCACGACCTCGTTGGCGAGGTTGTAGTCCGCCAGGGCGGTCATGGTGAGCTCCACGTCGTTCGGATCGTCCTCCACCATCAAGATGCGTCCCAAGTCGGTCATGCGCGCCTCTCCCGCTATGCGTGCGGAACGGAGAAATGAAACGTGGCCCCTCGATCGACCACGCCGTCCGCCCACACTCGGCCCCCATGACGATGGATGACCCGTTGAACGGTCGCCAGCCCGATCCCGGTGCCTTCGAAGGCCTCGGTCGGATGAAGACGCTGAAAGACACCGAAGAGCTTGTCGGCGTATCTCATGTCGAAACCGACGCCGTTGTCCTTGACGAAGATTACGGTCTCGTCGGCATCGCCGGCGGCGCAGCCGATCTCGATCTCCGCTTGCGCGCGGGTGCGCGTGAATTTCACGGCATTGGACAGCAGATTGACCAGGGCCACCTTCAGCATCGAGCGGTCGCCATGCACGTCGGGCAGTGGCCCTACGCTCCACGCGATGTTGCGCCCCTCGGTCTCCGGCCGAATGTCGTGCAATGCCTCCTTCACGAGCTGATCGAGGCTGACCCTGACCGTCCGGGTCTCGGCGCGGCCGATCCTCGAAAAGGCCAGCAGGTCATCGATCAGGTTACCCATGCGCTTGGCCGCGTCGAGGATCAACGTCATGTACCGACGATTCTTTGGATCGAGACTCGAGGCGGCGTTCTTCTGCAGCAGCTCCGTGTATCCGACGGTGTGTCGAAGCGGCGCCCGCAGGTCGTGCGAGATGGAATAGGCGAAGGCCTCGAGCTCCTTGTTCGTCGCCTGAAGCTCGGCCGTCCGTTTCTCGAGGTCTTCGTTGAGCGTGCGGATCTCGCGCTCTCGCCGCTTGCGCTCGGTGATGTCGTTGTTGGTCTCCAGAATCGCCGGCCGCTCGTACGCGCCGCGCCGCAGCGACCATCGGCAGGCGACCACGACGCGGGTGCCGTCCGCCTTCGTGCGCTCGAGCTCCCCCTCCCAGCGCCCGGCGCGGAGCAGCTCTGCCCGCATCTCGTCGATCGGCAGGGGAAAGACCGTCCGCAAGAGCTCGGGCGCGCGCTGGCCGATCGCCTCCTCCGCCCGCCAGCCGTAGAGCTCCTCGGCGCCGCGATTCCAGTACGTGATGACGTCGCCCATGTCACGGACGAAGATCGTGTCGTGTGTCAGATCGAGCAGGCTGGCCTGCTGGGTTCGCTCGGCCACCTCCCTCTGGAGCTGGTCGCGAGCGTCGAGCAGCTCCCGCTCGATGCGTCGCCGCCGGCCGGCGAACGAGGCGATCACGAGCGCGAACGCCACAAACACGACGAACACAGGGCGATCGGCCGGTTCGATATAGAGCGAGTACAGGGGGGGTGCGAAGAAGTAGTCGAAGCCCATGCCGGCGAGGGCAACGGCGACGAGGCCGGGCATGGTCCCCGCATACCAGACGGTGATGGCGATGGCGATCAGCAGCAGCGGGAACTCCAGCCGGTGGATGGCGTGGGATTGTGCGAAGACCGCCAGGCCGAGGGCGATGGCAACCGAGACGACGGCGAGGCCGTATCTCAGCACCACGGATCTCACGGTCCGTGATGAACCTTCGGGCTTCGCCATCGCCTTGCCTTCCGTCCCTCGAGCCGTTTGTGAATCGCGTCGCTCACTAGACCACTTTTGGCGTGTCTCGGCAACGTCGACGAACAGCTGAGATCGGGCAATGTGTTCGCCCGCGCCTGGCAGGGCACTACTGCTCGAGCATCGGCCGCCCCTCGTGGGTGACGAGCAGGTCGTGCATGTCGTTGGCGTGCTCTTCTTCCTGGGCCAGGATGCGCTCCAGCATCACCCGGGTTGTCGAATCCTTGTCGCCGAAGTAGCGGACCATCTCACGGTACGTCTCGACGGCGATGCGTTCGGCGACGAGATTTTCTTTGATCATGTCGACCAGGTTCGCGCCTTCGACGTACTCCGTCGCGGCGCGGGACAGCAGACCCTCGGGATGCAAGTCCGGCTTGCCCCCAAGCTGGTTGATCCGCTCGGCCAGGAGGTCCAGGTGTTCCCCCTCCTCCTTCGCGTGCTGGGCAAACTCCTCCTTGACCGCCTCGCTGGCGAGCCCGCTGGCACAGACCGCGTGGAACTTGTAGCGGAGCACGCACACGATCTCCGTCGCCACGGCGTGGTTCAGCAGGGCAATGGCGTCTTTCACGCTGCCGCCGTAGTTGTCTGTGACGGCGCCGGCCGTGAGGTGCTGGCGAGCGCGGCGGCGGATTTCCTTGACGTCGGACAGAAAGGCTCCCGGAGCGCTCATGATTGCTCTCCTGTGTCGGGGGTTTCGATCATCGCGTCAGTCCGGCTGAAGCTGGACGGGAGCGCCGAAGGGGCTGTGGTGCCCGCGCCATGTCGATTGCGCCCTGGTGGTGCGGCACCATCATCGCGGCGAAGTCTCGATCGACGTCACCGGAGGGGGCGATGGTTGCGAGGGCACATCGTGAGCGCATACCGCCTCCGCGTGTGAGATGCGGGCGACGGCATCGGGGTGACAGCGCCAGCCCTGTGACGGCAAGAATCCGACAGCGCGATCGCGGCGCGCGGTCGCCGACGTCGATCAGCGAGGCTCTGGCATCGGTCCTGAGACGACGTCGTACGAGACGACACCGACCCCGTACGTGACGGCGCCGGGTATGGCGTCGAACACGAACGATGACTCGCCGCCGGGCATGAGGTCACCGAACGCCCACACGGATATGCGGCCCACGCTTCGTTTGTCGGCGTCGAGGCCCTCGACCTCGAGGCGCACGTCCGTGACACGGAACGCCGAAGCGTTGGCGACGCGCCCCTCGATTCGAGCGGCGACGGGATCTGCCTCGCGCTTCAAGCTCACGGGAAACGCCGCAGGCCCCGGCAGTGGTTGATCTTGGGCCGACGCCGCCGTGGCGAGCAGCGTCAGCGCAATTCCGAGGACGAGCGCTCTCACCACCAATGGGGACCCCAAACGGCCCAGTCCATCGCTTGCTGTTCCTCCCAGAGCCGCTCCTGCTCCATCTCCTTCTCGACGACCAGACGCTGATACGCGGAGTACTCTTTGGGCCCGCCGACGTACACGCAATGACACTTGACCGGGTCCGCGTACGTGTACGCGATGCGCTGATCGTGACTGCGCGCCACGATCTTGAGGGGCGGCATCGAAGCCAGATCGCTCGCCCGCTCGGGGCTGTCGACCGGGAGCATCTGGAATCCCGCCGCGGCCAGCAGCTGCTCGGTGGTGGCCGCCTGATGGCCGCGAATGGTCGCGCACCCCGACAGCGTCGCCAGGCAGGCGACGAAAACGAGGACGTGACGTGTCTGCGCCAGCCTCGCGATGATCCATGCTGTGCGATTCATGGGGCGCCCTCCACCTCTAGAGATGCCCGCCGGCGGGCCGACGTGACAGTCACGGTGGAGTTTTGTGGCGGGGGGGCGGCGATTCAGCGCACGATGGCCGTCACAGCGCGTTCAGCTGCGCATCGTGCGTGACCGGCGGCGCCACCCGGCAGGCCGTGAGGAAGAGGCCGCGGGCCCAGCGCGCGTCACGAAGCGCGGGAGGCCGATCGAACGCGCGCAGCAGGGTGGCCACGACCGTGTCGATCCATCCGGCCCAGCTGTCGCGGTCGTCCGGAGGGACGAGGCGCTCGAGGCGATGGCGGAAGGCGTCGTACTCTGCGTCGTCCGAGTCGGCGGCGACGATCGGCGTCGTCAGGCGCTCGGTGATCCACACGTGAGTCTGCAGCACGAGCCGGCGGCGAGGCTCGGGGCTCAAACCCAGCCACAGCGGCGCGAGATCCGCGTACCACTGCTCGATCGACGGACGCGGACCGCGGCCGCCGCGGCGGCGCTCCGCGGTGCGCGCGGCGAGGAAGCGCGCGTCCGCGGCCCGCCGCCGGGCCATCGCCCGCAGCTCGGAGGCGCGAAGCGGATCGCGCTGCCAGAGCAGCCGCCAGCCGTCGAGGACCCGGCGGGCGCGAAGCGGTGGCAGCCGCTGCACGATCAGCAATCGCCCGCACAGGCCGGCCGCACGGAGGTCGCGCGCGACGTCCCGGGCGGCGAGCTGGATGGCGCGCCGCCACGCGCGGCGCCGGCCGTTGGCCGGCACCAGCGCGTGGCGCATCAGCAGCGCGAGCTGTCCAGACGCCGATTGGTGGACCGCGACCAGCGCGGGATGCAGCTCGCTGATGGCATCGTGAAGCTGGGTCCAGCGAACGGCGGCCGAGCGCACGCCGGTCCTCACACACCCACGGCGAGCCACATCTGCTCGCCGGCGCGCCGGACCAGGAAGACAATCGGCGCGCCCGCCTGGTGCTGTTTCAGCGCCGTCCGCAGATCGGAAACCTCGGCGACCGTGTGATGGTCGACCTCGGCGATGACGTCGCCGGCCTGGAACCCCGCCGCCTCGGCGCGGCTGCCATCACGCACGTCCGTGACCAGCACGCCGCGCTGAGACGGAATGCCCGCCTGTTCGGCGACCAGCGGTGTCAACGTCCGTGCCTCGATGCCGAGGCTCGTCGCCTCCGCCGCGCTGTCGCCGTTCGTCGCGCGCGCCTGCCGCACGTCCTCGAGGCGCGAGACCGTCGCGGTGAGCGTGACGGGCGCGCCGTTACGCACGACTTTGAGCGTCACCTTGCGGCCGACCGGCGTCTCGGCCACGGCCCGCGGCAGCTCGGCCGCGCGCGCGACCTTGCGGCCGTCGTACTCGACGATGACGTCACCGGCTTTGAGGCCAGCGACCGCGGCCGGCGCGCCCTCGCGCACGGAGGTCACGAGCGCGCCCTCGGCGCCCGGGAGCTTGAAGCCCTTCGCCAGCTCCTCTGTCACCGGTTGGATCCCGACGCCGAGCCAGCCGCGCACGACCTGTCCGCTGTTCGCCAGCTGAGTGACGACGGGCTTGGCGAGGTTCACGGGAATCGCGAAGCCGATGCCGACCGAGCCACCCGACTGACTGAGGATCGCCGTGTTGATGCCGACCACCTGTCCGCGCGCGTTGATCAGCGGGCCGCCACTGTTGCCGGGGTTGATCGACGCATCGGTCTGGATGAAGTCGTCGTACGGACCCTCGCCGATGACACGCCCGGTCGCGCTGACGATGCCGGTGGTCACCGTCTGCTCGAGACCGAACGGATTTCCGATGGCCATCACGGGCTCGCCGACGGCGAGCGCAGTCGAGTCGCCGAGAGGAATCGCCGTGAGGCCCGTCGCCTCGACCTTCAAGAGGGCGAGGTCGGTACGGGGATCGCGACCCACGACGCGCGCCGGCAGCTCGCGGCCGTCGGACAGCTTGACGCGAACCTCGGTGGCGCCGTCGACCACGTGGTTGTTGGTGATGAGGTGGCCGTCGGTGTTGATGACGAAGCCGGAGCCCAGGCTCCGCATGCTGTGTCGCGGGGGACGGCCGGAGAACTTCTGGAAGAATGGATCCGCCGCCGCCTGATCGTCCGGCGCACGCCTGGTGCTGACGTTGACCACCGCCGGCTTGAGCTGGTTGGCCAGGGCAACCCAGTTCGGCGCGGCCACCGTCGCCGGCGCGACTTGCACCGGTGCCTCGCTCCAGATCTTGGCGGGTGCTGCTCGCAGGTGTGCAGCGAACGCGAGCATCATGGTCACGATCACGATTGCGCTGAGCGGCCATGCCATCCGACGAAGCGTGGGATATCGAGCCATACGTTCTCCTTTCGAGTCGAGGCCTCGGGCCCCGGATACGGGCATCAACGTAGCCGGAGACCATGAGACGCCGATGAAAGGGGGATGAGAATCTTCTTATCGCCACCCCCGCAACCTGGCCCGCCGGGCGACCGTCACAAGGTTGGTGTACGAGGTCGAAGCCCAAGAGGGCTCGTCCGGGGGAGCCGTCCTATGAGCTACCGCACGCTGGTCGCTATGTTCTGTGCCGTCCTCGCGGGCGGCCTCGTCGCAGGCTGTGGCGGTCCCATCATCGCCGTCCCGTCTCAGGCCTCGACCCACACCACGTCGAGCGGCTCGCCGATCGAAGGAACCGCCGCCATCGCCGGCACGTGGACAGGGACGGTCACCCCCGGCCACTGGGGGGTGGAGGACCCGTTCACCCTGACGATCACTCCCGATGGACAGCTCACCGCGACCTGGGATTCGAATACGGCGTGGGGGAGAGTGACGGTCGAGCACGGACGAGCCACGTTCGAAATGCATCCGGATGTCCACGAGGGCACGATCCGGCTCTATGAGGCCGGCGGCAAGCGAGAGCTGGTCCTCGAGGACGAATTGCAGTCGCTTACTGCCCGCGTCGAGGCGCAGAAGTAGCTCGGATGGCTTACCAAATGCTCCTGGACGCCGTGCTCATCGTCGTCACGCTGTTCCTGCTCGAGCGGCGCGAGGCGCGATGGGCGCCGCGGGCGGCCCGCCGGGACCGGTCGCATCTGCGGCCGGTTCCGCATTCGCTGCGGGCCACCCCGGCTTCCGAGCGCCGCAAGGCAAGCTGAGCGGCGTTCAGCGAAATCACGCCCTTGATGTGGCGACCGACCTCCTCTTGTGCGGGCCGAACCCGACGAAGGTAGGGTAGACGGCCACCCCGAGGCGTAACTAGCATTCCCGCAGTCGACTCTCACCGTTAGCGAAGGCCGGCGAGCTCACATGGGTACGCAAGACGGGCGGTTAATCTGCATCGTGGACGACGACGCGTCACTGCGCCGCTCGCTCAGAAATCTGTTGATGTCCGTGGGCTTTCCCGTCGAGACATACGACTCGGCGGAAGCCTTTCTGGAGGCTCCGGCTCGGGATAGTATCGGCTGCGTGGTGCTCGATGTGCGGATGGCCGGCATGAGTGGACTCGACCTCCTCCGACACCTCGCCTCCGCCGGCTCGCGCATTCCGGTGATCATGCTGACGGCTCACGGCGATGAGGAGACGCGCCGCCGATCGCTCGAGGCCGGTGCGGTGGCGTTTCTCGAGAAGCCGGTTCGAAGCGCGGCCCTGCTCGATGCCGTACGGACGGCGCTCGCGTCGGCGTGATGCATGACCGGCGGTCGCGGGCGAAGGGCGTTTGATGCAACGCCATGTCGCGGGGTTTCTCGTCGTCCGATATGGCGTCGCGGTCGTCTGCGTGACGATTGCCGCGATCGTGGCCCTGTGGCTGCGACCCGTGGTGCTGGCCGGCGCTCAGCTGTTGCACCTCGCTGTTCTGGTCACGGGCTGGGTCAGCGGCCTGGGGCCCGCGCTGGTGGCCTGGGCGTTGGCCACGCTGGCCTTCGACTACTACTTCACGGCTCCGTTCGATTCACTGAAGGTCCAAACCACCGAGTTCCCGCGCCTGGTGATCTTCACCCTGCTTGCGGCACTGCTGGCCATCATGAGCGCCACGCGACGCCGAGCGGAGGACTCCCTGAAGAGCGCGCGCGAGGAGCTCGAGACGCGAGTGCGCGACCGAACGGCGGAGCTGCAGCGGAGCAACGAACGGCTGCACGGAGCCGTCGCCGAAGCCGTGACGGCGGAGCACCGGTTCAGGGATCTCGTCGATACGGTCGACGGGATCGTCTGGGAGGCGGACGCCACGACGTTTCAGTTCTCGTTCGTGAGCAGCCAGGCCGAGCGGATCCTCGGCTATCCGAGGCAGCGCTGGGTTTCCGACCCGACCTTCTGGGAGGATCACCTGCATCCGGCCGATCGGTCGTGGGTGATGCGCCTCTGCGAGAAGAGCGCCGGCGACACGCGCGACCAGGACTTGGAGTACCGCATGATGGCCGCCGACGGTCGGGTCGTGTGGCTCCGCGATCAGATGAGCGTCGTGCGCGACGGTGACCGCCCCGCCCGGCTGCGCGGCGTGATGGTCGACATCACGGAGCGGAAACAGGCGGAGGAGGAGCGTCAGGCCCGTCGCTGGCAAGTCGAGAGCATGGACCGCGTCAACCTGGCGATCCACGCCACGAATGACCTCGAGCAGATGATGAGCGACGTCCTCGATGCCGCCCTGTCGATTTTCGACTGCGATCGTGCGTGGCTGGTCTATCCCTGCGATCCGGAGGCCCGCGCGCACGGCGTGAGGATGCAGCGCACTCGCCCGGAATTCCCGGGTCTCTTCAGCCTGACCGCTGAGGTGCCCGTGGATGCCGAGGCGGCCACCGTGCTGCGAATCGCAAGGGCGGCGAATGGTCCGGTGACGTTCGGACCGGGCTCGGATCATCCGCTGTCCGCTCAGCTGGCGGAGCGCCTCGGCGTGCAGTCGAGGATCCTCATGGCCGTGTACCCCAAGGGCGACCAACCGTACATGTTCGGGCTCAGCCAGTGCTCGTATCCGCGCGTCTGGACGTCGCAGGAGAGGCAGCTGTTCCAGGCGATCGGCCGCCGGCTCACCGATGCCCTGACCAGTCTGTCGATGTTGCGGAGCCTGCGCGAGAGTGAGCGCCGGCTGGAAGACGCGCAGCGCCTCGCGCATGTCGGCCACTGGGAGCGCGACGTCGACACAGACGTCATCGCCTGGTCCGACGAGACGTACCGCATCTTCGGGCTGCGCCCGCAGGAGCGGACGTTCACGTCGCCCCAATTCTTCGAGCTGGTTCATGTCGACGACAGGCAATTCGTCGTCGAAGCCGCGACCACGCTTCGGAGCGGCGGGCACTACGATGTCGAGTATCGAGTGGTCCGGCCCAGCGGCGAGGTGCGACATGTTCATTCTCAGGGCGACCTCGTCAGGGATGACTCGGGCCGGCCGCAGCGCATCTTCGGCATCGTGCAGGACATCACCGAGCGCAAGCGGGCGGAGTACCTGACCGGACACGTGTTCGACATCGCGCCGGATGCGGTCTACATCGTCGGGAGAGATTACCGCTACCAGCGCGTCAACCCGACCTTCGAGCGGCGCTGGAGGTTGCCGGCCGAGCGCCTCGTCGGGATGCGCGTCGACGAGCTCGCGGGCACGGAGCCGTTCGAGGAGACGTACAAGCCGAATTTCGATCGCTGCTTCGCCGGAGAAGAGGCGAGCTTCGTCGGCTGGTTTCCCACCCCCGCCGGCCGGCGCTACCTGTCGGCGACCTACTCGCCGCTGCGGCCGGATGCCAAGCGTGTCGAAGCCGTGCTGGTGATCAGTCGCGACCTCACCCAGCACATGCTCGCCTCCGAAGCCCTCAACCAGGCGCAGGCGGAGCTCGCGCACGTCACGCGCGTCACGACCCTGGGCGAGCTGGCGGCGTCGATCGCCCACGAGATCAATCAGCCGCTGGCGGCGATCGTGGCCGATGCCAACGCCTCGCTCAACTGGCTGGCGGCCGCGCACCCGAATCTCGACATGGTCCGCGACGCGCTGACCGCGGTGGTGAGCGACGGGCATCGGGCGGGCAACGTGATCCAGCGCATTCGCCAGCTCGCGACGAAGAGCGATCCCCAGCGAGCGCGGGTGGAGGTCAATGACCTCATCCGTGAGATGCTGCCGCTCGTCCGCACCGAGGTGCGCACCCATGACGTGTCGTTGCGACTGGATCTGGCGCCCGCCTTGCCGCCGGTGTTGGGTGACCGGGTGCAGCTGCAGCAGGTGCTCATCAATCTGGTGATGAACGGCATCGAGGCGATGGCATCTGTCCCGGACCGCCCGCGTCACATGGTGATTCGCTCCAGGCCGCACGAGCCTGATGAGGTGGTGGTGGCGGTGGAAGATGCCGGGGTGGGGATCGATCCCAAGAGCGTGAGCCAGCTCTTCACCGCCTTCTTCACCACGAAGCCCGGCGGCATGGGCATGGGCCTGTCGATCAGCCGCTCGATCATCGAAGCGCACGGAGGTCGTCTCTGGGCGACACCGAATTCAACAAACGGCGCCACCTTTCAATTCGCGTTGCCGAGGATGCCGTGACGCCGGGCGTGCCGGTCGTCTTCGTCGTCGACGACGACTCGTCGGTTCGCGACAGCCTCCGCCGGCTCATCAGCTCGGTCGGATTCAACGTCGAAGTCTTCCCCACGGCTCAGGCATTCCTGAAGGCGCGGCGCCCCGACGCACCGGGGTGTCTCGTGCTCGACGTGCGCCTGCCGGGGCTGAGCGGGCTCGATCTCCAGCGCGAGCTCGCCGACACGGACGCCGCGTTGCCGATCATCTTCCTCACCGGGCACGGCGACATCCCCATGTCCGTTCGCGCCATGAAGGCCGGCGCCGTCGAGTTTCTGACGAAGCCGTTTCGCGAGCAGGACCTGCTCGACGCCATCCGGGCGGCCATCGAGCGCGATCGCGCGATGCGCATCGACCGCCAGGAGCGCACCGAGCTGCGTGGTCGCTATGTCTCGCTCACTCCGCGTGAGCGAGACGTGCTGACGCGGATCGTCGCCGGTCTCCTCAACAAGCAGATCGCCGGCGAGCTGGGTACCAGCGAGGCCACCGTCAAAGAGCAGCGCGCGCACGTGATGACCAAGATGCAGGCGGGCTCGGTCGCCGAGCTCGTGCGCTTCGCGTCGCGGCTCGGCATCACCCCTGCCGACAGCGGCTCGAACCCTCCCAAGGAAGGGTAAGCGCTCGCCCCAACCAACGTAGGGTAGATGCGGCGGCACCGCCCATCTACGCTGACGTCCATGGATGTCATTGCTGTCGTCGACGACGAAGAATCGGTGCGTCGCTCCGTGGCCAACTTCCTCCGCTCCGCGGGCCTCGCCGTCGAGACGTTCACCTCGGCCGAAGATTTCCTGAGCTCGGTCGAACGTGCGCGCACTCGATGCATGGTGCTCGATCTGCAGATGGGGGGAACGAGCGGCCTCGATCTCATGCGGCATCTGGCCGCCGCGGGGCAGCGCGTGCCGGCGGTCATCCTGACCGCGCACGGCGACGAAGAGATGCGCCGGCGCTGCCTCGCGGCCGGCGCCGTGGCGTTCCTGGACAAGCCCTTTCACGCTGATGCGCTGCTGGACGCGGTCCAGACGGCGCTGCGCTGACATGCTGAACTCGGCAACACGCATGGAGGACAGTGACATGAGCGTGCAGATGATGCTCGAATCCGAGATGGCTGTTATCGCTCCAGTGCGGCGCGCAGACCAGCATCTGGACCTTCTCGAGGCGCTTCGTCGGCGGGAGCCGTCGGCGGCCGAGCGTCTCGTGGCTACCTTCGGGAACCGCGCCTATCGCCTGGCGGCAAACATCACCGGAAGTGGGCAGGACGCGGAAGAGGTCGTGCAGGACGCGTTCTGGGCCGTGGTTCGCAAGATCGACACGTTCAGGGGCGAGTCGGCCTTCGGCTCCTGGCTCTACCGGATCGTGGCGAACGCCGCCTATCAGAAGCGCCGAGCCCGGCAGAGCCGGTCTCGGGACGTTTCGTGGGACGAGGTGCTGCCGGTCTTCGACGAGCAGAGCCGGCACGTCGTGCCCATGACCGACTGGTCGCCGCGCGTGAATGACGCGTCGGTTCAGACGGAATTGCGGATGGCGCTGACGGCCGCGATCGACCGGCTGCCGGCCGCGTATCGGACGGTGCTGGTGTTGCGCGACGTCCAGGGTCTCTCGAATGCCGAGATCGCGGAGCTCCTCGGCCTCACGATCCCGGTGGTGAAGACTCGGGTCCACCGCGGCCGGTTGTTCCTCCGCAAGCAGCTGGGCGACGCCATGGCCACGCTGGACGCCAGCCGCGAACCCGAAGGCGAGTCGTGAGTCACCCCACCGTGCTCGAAGGAACGCCGACGGGCGGCGAGCTGCCCGCGCACAAGCTGCGCCGCGTGGCGCAGTACATCCAGGAGAATCTGCGGCGGGATCTTCCGATCGCGGAGCTCAGCGCGGTGGTGCACATGAGCCCGTACCATTTCGCACGGCTGTTCAAGCGCAGCACCGGTGTTCCCCCGCATCGCTTCCTGCTCCAGCATCGGGTTGCGGAGGCATGCGCCTTGTTGGTGGCGCGGTCGGTGCCCGTCGCCGAGATTGCGCGCGACGTGGGCTTTCGGACGCCGAGCCACTTCACGACGACGTTTCGACGCTTGACGGGAATGACGCCCAGCGCGTACCGAGCGCGAGCTCGAGTGGTGAGTTAGTCGCTGGCGCGGTGAGTTAGAACGTGAGCCGGGGCAGGCTCTCGTCTGCCGGCTTGTCCGAGTGCGGCTCCTCCGCCGACAGGCCATCCATGCTGGCCTCGCCGTCGGCATCCGCGATCATCATCAGGAGATACATTCGGTCACCGACCACACGGACCGCTTCCAGGCTCACCACGGTCGGAGTGAAGCCGATCGCGTGCGCCAGCACGTCGTCGACGGCCGACGCCAGCACCGTCTTGAGCTGCGTCTCGTCGGCGACGGCCGCCATGGGGACCGACGTGGTCACCATCACGACGTACGCCATCGCGGGACTGGCCGCCGTCGTGACGACGAGCGCGATGACGCCGGCGACCAGCGCCTTCACGAGGCCGCTCCGTCGCGATGCCGGCGGCGGACCGCCGCCATCGGAAATCGCGCCGTCGCAGCCCTTGGATGAATCCGGCGAAACTCGTCGGCGGCCACGACCCGCACGACCTGCCCCTGTGCGTCGAGAATGGTCACGGGCGCGATGGATTCGTCACCCGAGGGAAGCCGAACCGCGTTCGCAGAGTCGTTCATGGCTGATATCTCCCGTAAAGAAAGCGAGCCATCGATGCCCAGGTTCCACTGCCGCAGGCCGGACACCGGGCGTTGCCGATCTCGAAGCATGTCTCGCAGTCGAGACACAGCGCGGTGTGACGCAGCGGCAGGTGGAACGTCGTGACCGTCTCCCGGGCGTTCATGAGTTTCATGCCGTTCGGACGTCGCGAACGGGCCGTCGGTTACCAGACCTGGCGGCCGGCGACGCGTCCCCGCGCTCGAGCCGTTCCTGACACGTCACACAGGTGGTCGCGTCGGGAATGGCGCGCAGCCGGGTGGGTGAGATCGACGTTGCACATTCCGCGCACACTCCGTACTCGCCCGTGACCACGCGGCTCAGGGCGATGCGGAGCCGTCGCGCCCGCTCGGTCAGTCGCGACGCATTCAAGCGCGCCAGCTCCTGATGCTCGAGGTCCTGTGCGACATCGAGAAAATCGCCGCCGGTGGGGGCGGCCTTCAGGTCGCTGGAGCCGCTCTGGAGTCGCTCGGCGATCGCACCGAGCTCCGTCTCCAGCAGGCGTTGGGTCTGGGTCGTTAGTCCGTTCACGCCCCTTGAGATGCCGCCCGGGGCGTGTTGGTCGTCGAACCCTACCTTTTGCGGGTGCGGCTCACCCGGACGGCCTCAAGCCGTTGGGCGCATCGCGGGCAGGGCGAAGTGGAACGTGGCGCCGTGATCCGCGTTCTTGGTGGCCCAGAACGTCCCACCGTGCGCTTCGATGATCGAGCGGCTGATCGAGAGCCCCATACCCATGCCGCCGGGTTTGGTGGTGAAAAAGGCGCTGAAGAGCTGATCCGCCTTGCTCGGATCGATGCCGACGCCGACGTCCTGCACGGTCACCACCACCTGATCGCCCTCCTGTCCCCGCGAGCACACGACGAGCTCACGCGGCCGATCGTCGACCGACGCCATCGATTCGATGGCGTTCATCAGGAGGTTGAGGATCACTTGCTGGAGCTGGATACGATCCGCGAAGACGGGCGGCAACCCCGTCAGGAGATCCATGCGCAAGGAGATGTGGTGGCCCTGCACCTCGGTTCGCAGCAGCGGAATCACGTCGCCGATCACGCCGTTGACGTCCAGCGCGGCCTTTTGCGGCTCGGTCTTCGCCGCGAGCTGGCGGATCCGGCGGATGACTTCGCCCGCCCGGTTGCCGTCCTTGGCGATGCCGTCGAGCGCGCCGCGGACCATGTCGAGGTCCGGATTCGCTCTGGCCAGCCAGTTCAGCGACGCGTCGGCGTCGGCCACGATGGCGGCCAGCGGTTGGTTGATCTCGTGAGCGAGCGAGGCGGCCAGCTCGCCCAGCGTCGTGACGCGCGTGACGTGCGCGAGCTCCGCCTGCGCGTCGCGCAATTCGTCCTCGGCCCGCTTGCGCTCGGTGACGTCCCGGGCGACGCCACGGTAGCCGACGAATCGGTTCTCGGCATCGAACACCGGCTTGCCGCTGATGGAGATGAACCCCGGCGACCCGTCGGTGCGCCGCCCCGTGTAGACGAAGTCGCGGAACGGCTCGTGCCGCTCCACCGTGGCGATGTGCTCACGCCACTTGTCCGGCTCCGAGGAGAAGTCGGCGGCCACATCCCAGCGGCGCTTGCCGATCGGCGCGCCCCAGTCGAAGCCGACGGCGCCGACCGGCTCGGAGAAATAGGTGAACTCGTGCTGCGGGCCCGTGGCCCAGAACCAGTCCGACGCCGTCTCGGCGTAATCACGGAAGCGCTGCTCGCTCGCTCGCAGATCCTCGTAGGCGCGCTCGAGCGTCTGGCGCATGATCTCGAAGGCGGCGACGACGTGGTCGAGCTCGTCCTTGTTTTCTGGCGGGCGCCGCTGCAGGCGCAGCGGCGGCCCCGGCCGTCGCAGGTCGTAGTTGCCGAGAAATCCCGCGAGCGCGGTCAGGTGCCTCGTGACGAGGCGGTGGGTGATCGAGAGGATGAAGAAGGACACGAAGAAGATCGTCGCTCCCTGCGTGGTGACGATGACGACGGCTTTGTCGGCGAGCGCGCGATACATGTCATCCAGCGTGGCCTCGATCGTCAGCACGCCGAGGTGTTGCTGCTCGTCGCGCGCCCGATAGACCAGGGGGAATTGGCGGCTCATCGCGGCGCTGCCTTGATGGCGGCCGCCGCTCACCACCAGCGGGTCGGCGCGGCTGGTGGTCTCGCGAATTTCCACGAAGCGGATCGCCGGCAGGCGAAGAATCCCCTCGATCTGTAACTCCAGCTGTCGCCGGTCGAGATTCCAGAGGCCCTCGCCGAGGCTCTGCGAATAGCTGCCCGCGATTTCGGACATCCGGCCGTCGATGGCCCCGAGGTCGCGGCGGTAGTCGAATCCGAGCTGAACCAGCGTGACGATCTGCGTGATCGCGAAGCTGAACAGGAGGACCCTGACCAGGAGCCGCGGGCCGATGCCGCCGCGCAGACGATCGAAGGAGCGCCACATCGTCGCAGTCATTCGACGGTCGCCAAGCCCAAAACGTTATCACACGGCCGATGCGCCTACCACTCGGGCCGGTCTGCGCCGCGCCCCAAATATGCGGAACGCACGAGCAACGTGGTAGAAATGCGACGGGAGCACCGATGGCCAACCGGGTGTGCCGATGGGCGGGTGCTGTGCTCGGCGTGGCGTGTGCCGTCACGCTGACCTTCGCGGGACGGCCGGCCATCGCGGGCCCGCTGCGTCTCGTCACCGATCAGTGGATCCCCTACGAGAACCTCTCGGACGCCGACGCGCCGGGATTCAGCACCGAAGTGCTCAAGGGCGTCTTCGCCTCCATGAAGCAAGACGTGTCGTTCGAGGAGTTCCCGTGGGCGCGCGCCGCGCGGCTGGTCTTCGGCGGCGAGCGGGAGGCGCTCTTCACGGCGTTCTACAACGAAGAGCGCGCGCGCTTCTGCCACTTTCCCAAGGAGCCGCTGGCGCGGGACAAGTGGATTTTCTTCGTGCGGAGCGCCGACGCCGGGCGCTTGAAGTTTTCGTCGTTCGCCGACCTGCTCGGACACGAGATCGCCGTCCTGCGGGGCGCGTCCATCTCGCCGGAGTTCTGGACGTTCGCGCGTGAGCAGCTCACCATCCGAGAGACGGCCAGCGACGAAGTCAACATGCGGATGCTCGAAGCCGGCCGTGTCGACTACGTGGTGGCGAGCTTCGTCAACGGTATGCGCCTGATCCGGTCGCTGAGCCTCGAAGGCAAGATCGAGCCGCTGCTGTCCCGCAGCCTGAAGGAAGACGACCTGTACGTCATCTTCAGCAAGGAGCGGGTGACGCCCGCGTTCGTCGACGCCTTTTCCGAAGCGTTGCGTCAATTCAAGCAGACCGAGGCATTCCGGGCGATCTCCCGCAAGTACTTTCCGGCCGCTCGCGGAAGCCCGACTCCCTAGTCGTCCGGCTCCTTGCTGGATCCCAGGAAGTTGCCAAAATTAGAATCCGGCCGTAACGTTACCCGCCGTTCCCTCATCAAAATGCCAATACGTGAACGGGGTCGTCCGCGCATTGATTCGGCAGGCGCGCCACGCCGTCCTCGCGGAGGTTGAGTGGTGCAAACGACGGAAATGAAAACGTTCTCCCCCGTCTGGCCGGGTCTGCTCGCCGCCTTGCTCGCGGCCACGCTCTCCGGCTGTGGCGACAGGTCGGGCGCGGCGCAAGCGCCGGCGCCGCCCCTGGTCAACGTCGCGCCCGTGATCGAGCAGGATGTGCCGATCTCCGTCGAGTATGTCGGGACGCTGGTCGGGTACATCACCGCGCAGATCCGCGCACGCGTCGCTGGGCACCTCATGAGCCAGAACTACACGGAAGGCTCACCGGTGAAGGCGGGCGACGTCCTCTTCCAGGTCGATCCCCGGCCGTTCCAGGCGGCCCTCGATCAGGCCGAGGCCAATCTCCTTCAGGCGGAGTCGCAGCTGAGCCAGGCGAAGGCGCAGGTCAGCGCGAGTCAGGCGCAGGTCGAGCAGGCGATCGCGCAGGTCGCCCAGTACGAGGCTCAGGTTCAGAAGGCCGAGGCCGACCAGCGTCGGACCGAGCTGGACGTCGGCCGGTACACGCCGCTGGCCAAGCGGGGCTCGGTCAGTCAACAGGAGCTCGACAACGCGGTCCAGAACAACCTCGCGAACGTCGCGTCGGTCGCGGCCGCTCGCGCCTCGGTACAGAACGCGCAGGCCAACGTGTCGAACGCCCGCGCTGCGCTCGAGAACGCGCAGGCCAACGTGAAGACGCAGGAAGCGAACATCGCCGCCGCGCGGGCCTCGCTCACCAACGCGAAGCTCAATCTCGGCTACACGCGAGTGCTCGCGCCGATCTCGGGCGTGGCCGGCTTCCGTGTGGCGAACATCGGTGACTACGTCGGCCCGAGCGACCAGCAGCCGCTGACGACGGTCTCCCAGGTCGATCCGATCTACGCGGAGGTTCCGATCAGCGAGCAGCGGGCGCTCGCGGTGTTCCGCCGATGGGAGGCGAACCCGCGAGAGCCTCGAGACCTCGAGCTGGAGCTGTTCCTGGCCGATGGCAGCGTGTACCCGAGGCGCGGCCGTGCGGTCGCGCTCGACCGACAAGTCGACGTGACAACCGGCACCGTGCTCGCGCGTGGCGTCTTCCCCAATCCTGGGAACATCCTGCGCCCGGGCCAGTACGCGAAAGTGCGGGCCGTCGTCGACGTGAAGAAGAATGCGCTGCTGATCCCGCAACGCGCCGTCCAGGACGTCCAGGGCATCCACCAGGTGGCGGTCGTCCGGCCCGACGAGACGGTTGACGTGCGGACGGTCAAGATGGACGCGCGCGTCGGCTCGCTCTGGATCGTCGCCGAGGGGCTCAAGCCCGGCGAGCGGGTCGTCGTGGAGGGCGGCGACCGGGTGCGAACCGGCCAGAAGGTGCGTGTGGCCAAGAGCGCGCCCCCCGGGACCAGCGCGGCGAAGTAGGAGCGCGATGGCCAGGTTCTTCATCGACCGACCGATCGTCGCCATGGTGATCTCCATCCTCATGGTGATCCTCGGCGTCGTGGCGATGGTGCAGCTGCCGGTCGCGCTGTATCCGAACATCGCTCCGCCCGAGGTCCTCCTGACCGCTCGCTACCCGGGCGCCGACGCCGTGACGCTCGAGCAGTCCGTTGCCACGCCCATCGAGCAGCAGATGAGCGGCGTGGACAACATGCTCTACATGTATTCGCTCAACCAGGCCGCCGGCAGCCAGATGCAGCTGCGCGTCGACTTCGACGTCAACACTGATCCGAGCGTCGACCAGGTGCTCGTCAACCTGAGATACTCTCAGGCCGTTTCCCAGCTGCCGCCCGACGTGGTGAATCAGGGCGTCGCCATCATCAAGTCGGTCACGAGCCCGCTGGGCCTCTTCGTGCTGTACTCGCCGAAGGGCACGTACGACGCGCTGTTCCTTGCCAATTACGCCTACGTCAACATCAACGACCCGATGACGCGCGTGCCCGGCATCGGCCAGGTGCAGATCTTCGGCGCGTCGCAATACGCCATCCGACTGTGGGTCAATCCCGACACGCTGGCGAAGCTCGACATCACCGTCAACGAGATCGCGAGCGCGCTCCAGGCGCAGAACACCGTCAACCCGGCCGGCCAGCTTGGCGGCGATCCGATCCCTCGTGGCCAGGAGTTCACGTACACGGTGCTGGCGCAGGGGCGCCTGGCGAGCCTGGCGGAGTTCGAGAACGTCGTGGTGCGGGCCAAGCCGGACGGCGCGATCGTGCGGGTGAAGGACGTCGCGCGCGTGGAGCTCGGGGCGCAGAACTACATCCGGCGCGGCCGCCTGAACGGCCAGCCGGCCGCGATCGTTGCGGTCTACCAGCTGCCCGGCTCGAACGCGATCGAGACCATGAAGGGCGCAACGAAGCTGATGGACGAGATGAAGAAGCGGTTCCCCGCCGACCTCGACTACGTGACGGCGCTCGACACGACGCTGGCGGTCAGCGCCGGGATCCGGGAGATCGTCAAGACGCTCGTCGAGGCGCTCCTCCTCGTCGTCCTCGTCGTCTTCATCTTCTTGCAGGGCTTCCGCGCGACGCTCATCCCGCTGCTGGCGGTGCCGGTCGCGCTCGTCGGCGCGTTCATGGTCTTTCCTCTGCTGGGCTTCTCGATCAACACGCTGTCGCTCTTCGGCCTCGTGCTGGCCATCGGCCTCGTGGTGGACGACGCCATCGTGGTCGTCGAGGCCGTCGAGCAACACATCGAGCGGGGGCTCTCTCCGCGCGACGCCGCGTTGAAGGCGATGGACGAGGTGTCGGGGCCGGTCGTGGGAATCGCCATTATCATGGCCGCGGTGTTCAT
>Ga0207684_10001087_pt1 | contig 30479 bp, 35 predicted proteins | sample KBSK5501metaG_FD_184342 | JGI IMG/M metagenome (GOLD analysis project Ga0207684, IMG submission 184342) | Corn, switchgrass and miscanthus rhizosphere microbial communities from Kellogg Biological Station, Michigan, USA - KBS K5-50-1 metaG... | ecosystem: Host-associated > Plants > Roots >...
ATTCAGCGTGGGCTTCGTGATGCAGATCGTAGATGTAGCGACCTTCCACCCAGACATGCGCTCCAATCGCAGGATACGGCCCAACTGCAGGATCGGAGTCACCAGCGCACAGCCCGATCACCGCGGCCTCCACCGTAGGCACCGTGCAGACCGCCTCGACGCCGAGATCGCCGTTATCCTCGCCCACAGAGTTCCCCGGCGTGAGCAGATGCTCGTATGGCGGATCGAGACGCAGGAGAATGATGCTATCGCCGTCCGTGCTTATGAACTTCGCATCAACGGTTCCCGTCACGCGGATACAAGCCTGCACAACCTGGAGCCGTCCGGGATCATAGACATACTGATCCTGGTCCGTTGGCGTACATTCGCCCTGTGGCGTTGAAGACCCAGATGCGCCTGCTGCCGCTTGCGCGCACCCTGCCAATAGGATGGCGAGCAGAAGAAGTGCTGCAACCCGTATCCGGACCAGATTCCACCGCATCACGGCGCGCTTCGTCATGGTGGACAGCTCCTGTTTCAGCAATTACCTTATGCACGTCCGCGCATTCCTGCTTCGCTGTGTGTGTCCATTCATTAAGCCCCTTATGCTAGTCTCCTGCGCGGCAGAGCGCGAACCAGATGTCGAGGGGCTGCCCAGCGCGCGTGTCGCGCCCAATCGTCACATGCTCACTCACGGCGCGCATGACATCGCGGGTGCCATAGTAGACGAAGCGGCCAAGGCGCGCCGAGTTAGGCATGATCGCCGGCCAATGTGGCGGTTTCGTGGAGGGAAGCTTGGCGTAGTCAATCGTCACTTCATACGGGCTCGTCTGCCGCGCCACGAAGTAGCCAGGGCCAATAAGGCCCCTGATGGCGTGTTCGTTGTAGCCCCAGATCTCATCGGCGCCCGTCTCAGGGAGGCAGAATCGTTTCTCGAAATCGTGCAGTGTCGCCAGCGAGTTGCGCCCGTAGTGCACGACCTCGCGCAGCGGTGGCGTCCCCACAGGCACGAAGTGACTCAGGTTGATCGGGCGGACGCCAGCGGCCGCCTCATAGAGCTTCGCCTGCTCAGGTCGCCGCAGCGACCGCACTGCACGCATGCGCGCTGCAGCGTCGAGGTGGTCAAGATAGTCCGCCAGACCCGCCATATCCACGGATGCGGCCGCCAGGTAGGTGTGGATGTCCATCTGCGCCAACCCTTCGTTCCCAGACATCAAGCCTCAGCAGCGTCAGCGATGATCATCTTTGATGAGGTCTGCGGCGCGCTCGGCGATCATGATGGTGGGGATATTGGTATTGCCTCGAGGAATGGTAGGCATGATCGAGGCGTCTACCACGCGCACACCCTGCAGGCCATGGACGCGCAGCCGCTCATCCACCACCGCCAAGGGGTCATGCCCCATCTTCGCCGATCCCACCGGATGATCCCCGTTCTGGGCGTACGCGCGAATCACTGTGAGCAGATCGTCTTCGCTTTGAGCCTCTGCGCCGGGCAGACGCTCCGCCCGGCGCAGCTTCGCTAGCGGTGGAGTGGCAGTGATCTGGCGCACCAGATGCATGCCGCGCAGCAGGGTCGCACGGTCGTCCTCGTGCGCCAGGTAGTTCGGCTGAATGCGTGGCGCATCCAGCGGATCGCTCGACCGCAAGCTGATGCTGCCGCGGCTTTGCGGGCACAGATGGAGCGTGACCAGGATAAAGCCGTGCCCTTTGAGGCGGGTTAGGCCGTGATCCAGCGCCCATACCGGAATGAACGTGAACTGGAGATCAGGGGCAGGTAGATCGGGCGCCGATCTCACGAAGCCGCCCGCCTCCACAACATTCGAGGTGAGAGGTCCTTGGCGGAACAGGGCATAGCGCAGGATGTTGACCGGCAGATTCCACGGAGTCAGCGCACGGTTGAGGCTGATCGGGCGGGAGGAAGAACAGATCACCCCGGCCGCCACATGGTCGTGGAGATTTTGTCCGACGCCAGGAAGGTCGCTCACGACTGGAATCCCCATGGACCGCAGGTGATCCGCCGGACCAACGCCGGACAGCATGAGTAGTTGCGGCGAGTGGATCGCCCCGCCACAGAGCAGGACACTGCGCCTGGCTCCGGCTTCATGGAGTCGACCGTTCTGCAGGTAGGTCACGCCAGATACTTGGGTCCCGTCGAGCAGGAGCTTAGTGACGCGGGCACCGGTGATCGTGGTGAGATTGCGGCGGCGCTCAGCGGGCTTCAAGTACGCATCGGCGGCGCTGTGGCGTCGCCCGCCCTTTTGCGTAACCTGATGTAGTCCGACGCCATCTTGGGTGGCGCCATTGGGATCCTCGTTGCGCGCGTAGCCCACAGCGACTGCCGCCTCGATAAATGCGCGCGTGAGTGGATTGACGCAGCGCAGGTCCGCCACGTTGAGTGGTCCATCTATCCCGTGGTACTCAGAGGCGCCACGCTCATAGTGCTCGAGCTTCCTGAAATAGGGCAAGACCTCCGCATAGCTCCAGCCGGGGTTGCCCAGGGACGCCCAGTGGTCATAGTCGTACGGGGCGCCGCGCATGTAAATCATCGAGTTGATGGTGCTGGAGCCGCCCAGTCCTTTCCCGCGCCCGAAATACATCCGGCGATCGTTCAGGGAGGACTGGGGCTCCGTCTCGAGCGCCCAATCAAATGGCCCTTTATAGAGGAGACTAGCGGCCGCGGGGATACGAATGTAGAGCGAACGGTCCGGCTTGCCAGCTTCGAGCAGGAGCACAGTGGTTCGCGCGTCTTCACTCAGGCGATGGGCAAGAACACAGCCAGCGGACCCGGCGCCGACGATGATGTAGTCGTACATCTAAACGACTCTCTACCGCATGGGTGAATGAGAGCGCATCCGCGCCGAAGCCTGATTATCTGAGGCTCGGCCGTTCTCCAGCTCAGCTGTCGCCCCGCCACGTGTAGCAGGTCACGCGCGTCGCACAACGGCTGTCCCTGAGCCTTTATCGAGCGGCGGGAGATGGCTGCTGGCTCGGGTGACAGCTCGGCCGAAGTCGTCGTGGTCAGTATGAGCGTCTCTCATCAGCATCCTACGGCTGTCAAGCTCCTTCTGGACCTAACGCATACCCATCACATTATCGCACGCTTGCCAGACGCTTATATGAACGACACGCACCACTTGTCACGACTCGCACGCTGGTACATCGTGCCTTCTCTGTTGTGGCGTCGGCGCTTCCCCGACATGCCGTGCTACCCTCCCACCAGAGCGCTCACGCCAAACCAGCAGATCGCCACACCAACAAGGAACAACGCAAAACTCACGGCGGTGATGAGCCATGTGCTTTCGACTCGTCCAGCGCGAGAGCGGCGCGCCAGTGTCCAGGCGACGCCCACGCTGACAATCAAGACGGCCAAGCCGACCAGTAAGAGCACCACTCCAGTAACCTGTTGGTCGCTCATAGGGTCCACCGCTTTGCTTGTGTTACTTCGTGTATCCGCTTCGCTGCTTCATAATGAGTGAGACGTACGAGGTATCCAGAGATACCGCTCTCGCCGCCAAGGTCATTTCCCAGTGCGATGGCAGACGTTCTAGCTACCAAGCACGAGGCTGAGACCTGCTCTTGAGAGGGCCTAAGTTCCAATTGTGTGGCGCATTTCTGAAACTGTCCTGCTTTCCACACTCCTCTTTTAGCCTGACGCATCCCTCGGGCGCGGCTTCTTCTCGTCGGTGTTCCAACCCGGCGACCTGCAAGCGGCGGTCGCAGCGGTCGAAGCCTTCATCGGGCTGCTGATTGAAGTCATTCTCATCGCCACCTTCACCCAACGCTTCTTCGCTCGGTGAGCATCACCTCATAGAACCGTGCCCACCTCGTGAATCACGTAGCGCGTACCGTCATCAAGGACCATGACCGCATGCTTGTGGTTGTCACCGCCTACCCACTCTGACCAGCCAATGGCCTTGCGCCTCTCCCACCGTCGATTCTCTGTCGCCGCCGCCATGCTCGGCTTTCAAGTTTTCTCGCGCGGCCAGATCAACCGTCGGTCACTGTAGTGCGCGAAACCACTCGATCCCGGCGTCCACTGCGTCGCTGAGGTCGCGGTCCCAACTGGGCACGAACGAGAGCACGGCAACATTCGCGCTCACCTGCACCCGGTCAGTCAGCCCGCGCTTGGCGATCTCTTCGTTGATGAGGTCCTCAAGTCGTTGCTTCTGTTCCTCGGTCATATCCTCGCCTGGAAAGACCCCGTAGACGCTGCTCAATCGACTGCCTCCTTGGCCTTCTGGAGCGTCCACACCACGCCATTCCCGTTCGCCTCGAAGCGCAGGGTCCAGTTCTCGTCGGTTTCGGTGATCTCGACCTGACCATACCGCTCGCGGAGCTGCTCGATCAGCTTGTCTACCGCACCTCGCGTGTAGGGGTCTGTGTCCGTCACTGCCCGCCTCCTCGTCCCATAGGCTTGGCCCCGCTTGGAGCCACTTCTGCTCTCGTTGCTCGACTTGCCGCCTCCCTGGGACAGTGTACTCCACACACGGCTGGCGACTAGGACAAGCGGGCTGACACACGCTTGCTCTCTCCTCTATACTGGGCATGACGAGCGAGAGGAGTAACCGATGAGTGAGCAGCAGACAACGACAACTGTACAAGAACCCCCAGCCCCAGACGGCTACCCCTCCTGGCCGCACTACTGGATGGCGCAGGGGATGCCATGGCGCACGCAGGCGCAGATTGACGAGGAGCGTCAAGCGTATCTCGCCAAGCGTCGCGCTATCACACCTGATGTCGAGCAGGGCATCTACCCCTTCAAGGACATCAAGCTCGACCGTGCTGATGTGGAGTGGCTTCTTGCCACGCACGACAGCGGTGGGATGCGCGGCCCGGTCGACTGGAGTGATACACAGCAACAGAGTCGTGCAGGACTGGACCTGCGTGGCGCCGACCTGAGGCGGGCCGACCTGCATGCGCTTCCACTTGCACGCCTGCGTGGTGGACATCGCCGGGCGGAGCGCGGGACGACCGCCGGATGGCAAGATGACGCTGCAGTGGTGCATCTCGAAGAGAGCAATCTGGGTGACACGCATCTGGAGGGCGCGCTGCTCGACAAAGCCCGGTTAGAGGGGGCGTATCTGCGCGGAACGCGGCTGGAGCGCGCCGAACTGAGTGAAGCCCATCTGGAAAGAGCGTTCCTGAGCCAGGTCCATCTGGAGGAGGCGCGTCTCCTCGGCGTCCATTTGCAGGGAACGGTGCTGGTGGAGGGGACGCACCTTGAGGGGGCAACCCTATTTGGAGCCAAGTGCGACGCCGACACGGAGCTGGCTGATATCCGCCTCAGCAGCCCCAGCATGGGACCGCCCTCCTCGTCAATGTGCACTGGGGCGATACCATTTTGGCTGGGGTGAATTGGGCGCAGGTTGCGCTACTTGGTGAAGAACAGGCGGCACGGCATCCCAAGCGCCTTCCCCGGTCGGCGCCCCCAGTCGCAGCGACATTTTCCCGTGTCACCCTCTTTACATTCGCTTTGCGCGCCAATCGCCAACTGGCGACGGCGCTCCGAGCGCAGGGCATAAACGACTGGGCAGACCATTTCGCCTACCGCGCTCAGGTGTGTCAGCGCAGCCTGAATCTGCGCCGCCTTCGCATCCCGCAGTATGTCGGCTCGCTACTCCTCGATGTCATCTCCGGCTACGGCTACAAGCCTGGACGCAGTTTCATTACCTACCTACTTGTCATCATCGCATTTGCAGCGGCGTTCTTTGCCCTCAGCACCGGTGCGCTTGGGATCGGCGGGCACGATGCGATCAACTCGCCACTTTCGGCGCTCGTCTTCAGCATCACCTCGTTTCACGGCCGCGGATTCTTTCCTGGTGAGGGGCTCAAACTCGACGATCCAACAACAGTGCTTGCTGCAGTGGAGGCTATCATGGGGTTGTTCATCGAAATCACCTTCATCGCGACGTTCACGCAGCGATTCTTCGGCAGGTGATAGAAAGGTGGAGGCACAGCGCTTGCGTCGTCGCCACGGCTGGTAAAGTGTGAGTAATTGCGCGCTATCGCGTGGACTGCTCAGCTTGGAGACGAGCCAACTCCGTTTGCACTCCTCGGCGCGCCAAGGATTACATGGCCGTGCCACTCTATAGCCAAGTTTGATACGAATGACGACTTTCGCACGGGTTGTTGTCAAAATTGTTGTCAATTGGCTCTGACGACGAAGAAGCGGCCTCACTGATCAATCGCTTGAGGCCCCTTCTATTCTGGAATAGTAAGGGGAGCCGGCGAGGGGAGTTGAACCCCTAACCTACGGTTTACAAAACGGAAGACGCTGGTTCAGGGCTTGTCGGAACGTGTCGTTGAGCAGAGTACTCCTCAGGCCGCAATGTCGTCAAGTGTCGCTGGATGTCGAGGTCGGTCGTGTGTTTGGGCGTCAGAATGGTCGTCAAAAGCATCGGTTTAGAAGCCGGCTTCCGTTCGTCTATGCGTTCTATTAGATTCGTTGGAGTCTGTGTTTTCCTAAATCTTCGCTTCGGTTCGTCCATACGGTCCACTGCGTTGCGTTGCGTTTTGCAGTAAGTTTTGCAGTACAGTGCTGGCGGAGAGCACCGCCAAACAACCACTTGGACGCGATGATCGAACTGCTCCACGTGTCCGAACCGCGCGCCTATCCCGCACAGAACTTTGAGCTTCAGCGGGTTGTTCCACTGCCGCACAAACGCACATGCTGCAGCCACCTACGCAAACCAGTCAACTTTGCCCTGTTCGTGGCCAACTGTGATACGTGGCTGATACTGCTGGGATAAAGATGCAGTTCAGAGCCAGCGACGCACCCGCGAACAGTAGGCACGGTAGTCGTCGCCGAAGGCACGTTGGAGATACCGCTCCTCGGGCATGATCACCCGAACCTGGGTGTAGATGACCAGCGGGATGACAAAGAGCAAGGCCCAGACGACGCCGAGCATCACGGCCACGCCCGCGTAGAGCAGCGTCAGACCCAGATACATCGGATTGCGCGAGAAACGGTAGGGACTTGAGACCACGAGCGCCGCCGAGGGTCCAGCGGTGTTAAGCGTCCCTCGCCCACGCAGCATCGTCGGGATGGACGTCACGATGCAGAGCGCTCCGAGAGCAGCAATCGCGCCGCCTAGGTCGAGCGCGATCGGCCGCGCAAGAAACGGCAGGGGAAAGCGCGCCTGGAGCGCCAGGCTGATCAGGAAGGCGGCGACGTAGACAACAGGGGGTGGAATGCGGACGCCAGGACTATCGAGCCGCTGCGTTCTTCCAGCAAGGCGATCCGACGAGGATGAGAGTGGCTGCATGGGATTTCAACTCGCTTTCGCTGCGTGCGCCGCACTGAGGGAGAGCGCAGCGCAATTGCTTGACTCAGACGCCTGTGGCTTATTCCTGTCCCTTCCCGAGCTGTTCCATGGTAGCGAGACGGTCGGTGATGCCCCAGTGCTCGACCATTTTGCCGTCTTGGAAGCGGTTGATCTCGATGAGCTCGACCGTGATCGCACGGCCAGTCGACGCCACCCCCATGAATGTTCCAAGATGCGTTCCGTGCGCGTGTACGCGCGCCCAGGCTTTGTCGCCCGACGCGACCATATCTTCGAATGTGTACGTTAGATCCGGCAATGCCTGATGCAGGTAGCCGATGAGCCTCTTGACGCCTTCTCGGTCCCCCGAGCGCATTCCTGGCTGATGCTGGATGAAATCGGAACTGACCATCTCATCTACTAAACTGAGATTGCCGCCGCCAAAGGCCTCCGTCATGAATCGGCACACAGCTTCCTGGTTTTCGCGCTCCTGCGTTATGCTGGTGTCTGAAGTCACCATCGCACCCCCGTTTAATTTGATACAGTAAATCTGTATCTGATACAGTGATAGTACGGCCAATTAGTCAGGAAGTCAAGAGCCAATGGCCGAGGAACGGAAGAAACGTCGCTACGATTCGACGCGCCGCCAGGCGCAGGCGCGCGAGACTCGCCAGCAGATTCTGGCGGCTGCGCGCACGCACTTCATCACTCGCGGGTTTAGTGGCACAACGATAGAGGCCATAGCGCAGGAGGCAGGTGTCGCGGTGGAGACGGTGTACGTGAGCTTCGGAAATAAACGGACGCTGCTCGCGCAGCTCGTCGACTGGGCCGTCGGCGGAGACGACGAGCCGGTTCACATCCTTGATCGGCCTAGGCCACAGCAGGTGAAGTCAGAGCCAGATCAGCGGCGACAGTTGCACATGTTCGCGCGCGACATGGCGGACATCATGGAGCGGGTTGGGCCACTCTTTGGCGTGATGCGCGCCGCCGCGCCCATGGAGCCGGAGATCGCGGCGCTCCTTGAGCGGCTGCTCGGCGCTCGTCGCGACAATATCGGTACCTTCGTAGAGTGGCTAGCGCACCACGGACCCCTGCGGCCTGGACTCTCCAACGACGAGGCGACAGACACCGCGTGGACATTGACGAGCGCGGAGGTCCACCACCTCCTGACCGTGGATCGTGGGTGGTCGAAGGAACACTACAGTCAATGGCTTGGCGATACCCTCGTTCTCGTCCTGCTACCGTAGCGCCTATCCCCATGGGCCATCTTCATGAGAGGCGGCCCCAAGAGTCTCTATGAGCATAGGACGCCGATGAACATCTCAGCTTGCCGCGACGATCTAGGGCTCTTGTAGCAGTTGGGCGAAATTCCTACGGACGAGTAGACAGGAAAACGCTCAGATGTGGTCTTGCAGCATCTTTTGCAGTATCGAGATGCGAGGAAAGCCTCGTTGAATTCAGGAGCAGTGGGCGGCCCTGCTGCGAATCGAACCCAGACACCCGGTTTAGAAGACCAGTGAATGGCTTTCGTGAGCTACCGGGGCATGTCGCAGAGTGCCGAAAAACTGACCACCATTGTCCGTTCTATACCGCCAGTTGTCGCTGGCTGTCGTTACTCTGGTGGTCAAAATGGTGGTCAAGAACATGGGCTTATGAGTCCCTTTCCGCGGCTGTCATAGGTGTCCGTCAGGTGTCGGCATTGGCCGCTGTTCAGAATGATTCTGCCCCCAATTGTGTGTCCTATGTCGCTGACGACCGCTGTGTGTCGGTCCAGGGGGCAGATTGGGGGCAAGGCTGACGTCGGTCCATTAGCTCAAACCTGCGTTTTGGAGGTCGCGGCGCTAGGTTCCGTTACGTTTCGTTTGGTTCCAAGATTCGATGACTCCTAGGTTCTTCCTTACTTTGTGTTCCATATCGTTCCATTCCGGGCGACGGCTTCGCTGCCAAATCTGCTGCCACAAGCACACGGTAATCGCAACGGCATCAGGTACCGGGGAAGCGGATTTTAGGTTTGAGCGCACCTGGCTGCCACTGATTGCTGATGGTTGCGGGTGCAGGAATCGTCGCGCCCTGCTGGCTGTCATTGTCCGCCTACGCACGCTAGGGATTGTCTGAGCTGCCGTCAATGTTGCCGTCAAAAGCAACTGAGCATTCTTATCTCACTCGGATTCAAATTAGGGCTCTTGCGCACTTTTGGTGCTGCATGGTTGGTGAATGTCAGGGAGGAAGAGTGGGCTGGGCCAACAGGCGTTGTCTGAGGAGCGCAAAGCCAGCTCTCCCATACATCTGGCGCTTGAGCAGTTTGAGCCGATTAATCTGCCCTTCAACTGGCCCTTGGCTCCACGGATAGCGCAAGGCGGCGCGCACCGCCGCGTCATCACGACGGAGGCCCAGTGCGAAGCGAACGACCTCGGCGATACTGGAGTGCTCGCACTGCTCCAGCCAGCCGTCTAAGCGTGCGGATGCCCGTTCAGTAATGAGGGAATGAAACGACGCCAGCAGGCGCTGTGCCTCAGCAACCGCTGGACAGAGCTGCTTCAGCGTGGTCAGGTAAAGGGCTTCGCGCACTGAGAGAGCTGCCTGCGGCTTGGTGAGGAGCCAGCGCGTTTGGCGCACCGAGTAGGAGATGGCTTCCTCCTTTGCTGGCAGCGGGCTGCCTGCGATGCGGGGCGCTGGCGGAGGGGTGCGCCACGCCATGACGAGCCGTCGCACCTGCGCCACACCGGCAGGATAGCCTTGTGCGTGGATCTCACGCCAGAGGGTGAGGGGGCGGTGCTCACCGGCATTCCAACGCTCTTGCAGGGACGGAATGGAGGGCTCGATGGGGCGCTCATGCTGCCGAGGCAGATGCTCGGGAAAATGCGTCGCGCTGAGATAGCGGTAGATGGTCGCACGGGCGACGCCGGTTTCCTCCGCAATCTGACGCGCCGCCACGCCCTCGCGCGACAGCGCGCGTACCTGCTCAAAGCGCGCCAAGCGTGCAGCCCGCCGTTCTTGCCTGCGTCGCATGTCAGTTGGCGACCGTTTGGTGGTCCGTCGCGGCGCATCCTCTGAGGCCAGCGCACGCGCCGCCTCACGCAGGCTGGCGTGCTGCCGAGTCAAGTAGCGCTCTACCACTTCCCCGGCGTTGAGCAGCAAGTGAAAGCGGTCAGCTACCTGCTCGACAGAGGGCGCGCTAGCGCGTGCCGCCGCCGCATAATCGCCTCCCCGATCCCGGCTCATGATACGGACGTCGGGATGACGTTGCAGCCAGTCCGTCAGCGTGCCTTGGGTGCGGTCCGGCAACAGATCAATCACGCGTCGCTGCTCCAGATCCATGAGCAGCGTGCCATACCGGTAGGAGCGACGAAAGGCGAAATCATCCACCCCGAGGATCCGTACTCCCCGTGAGGCGGTCGCCGCCTCCTCCCGCATGACCGACCGCAAGACCGTTCGACCGCTCGCCGAGATCCCGAGCAGGCGAGCAAGGCGCTGGGCGCCGCGCCCCCCTAGCGCCAGCCCAAGGGCGCGTATCAGTTCACCGACCCGGAGCGTCTTGCGCGCCTTTGGGCGGACGAAGTCGGGAAAGCGCTCGGTAAATACTCGCTGCGGACAGCGGGCATTCGTGCAGCGGAACTTGCGTACATGCAGGTCGAGCACGACACGCCGACTGCTGCAGGGCACATCGGCGAGTGTGCGGGTGTAGTAGCTGTGAATGCGCTCAGAAACGGTCTGGCAGGACGGGCAACGACTGCTCGAACGGTAGCTGGCCGCTTCCACACGCACGATCTGCGGCAACACGGTGAGCCTGAGCAGGCGCAGACCCTCAGGAAGTCGGAAAAGCAGAGCAAGGTCCATGGCGCACTTGTGCCGGTGGGGAACTGCGGCCCACCTGGCTGTCGCTCACCATAGCCCATCTCGACAGCCGTCATCCTTACCAACCATGCAGCACCAAAAGTGCGCAAGACCCCAAATTAGGGGTGAAGGTCAGGATGCTGTAGAAAATTCCGCAATATGCCGCACTTACTCCGCATAGTCGTCACTGCGACGCGTGCGTGCCCCACAACAGAAACGGTAGCCGGCAACTGGACGACACATGGTCATTACGATGGTGGAGTCGGGCATTTAGCTCACGACTCTAGCTCGGCAATACAAGACGTACCAGCAAGTAAGTGCCCAATACTTTGCGCAACGCGCGTTCCAGAGCTAGCACATCACTCGGATGTTCCTCGAGCAATTTGAAAGTTGTCTTATCTGCAACCCGCACGACAATAGTAGGGGGCGAGCCTTCTTCAACTCCGATAGGCAGTGTTGACCTTAACCAGTAAGATCCACCGTCACGTGCTACTCGGTCCAGTACATTATCCCATCGTTGCCTTGCGGTACGCAGCAAATCTGAGTGGTAATCCGTGTTGGGCTGAGCTTCGACAGATGGAGGTGTAGGTACATTCGTCGTTCCGACCGGTATTTGCTGCTGCGATGTGGGCACCCCTCCTGAAGAGGCGTCTCCAAGGGCCGTGAGCAACTCAGTAAATGATTGCTCGTATGGCTTTGGCGCTACGAACCATATCATTTGGAAGAGCGTCATATCCGCGCGTGGCGCGCACGGCTGAAATAGGACTGGAACAATGCGCCTGCCTGTGCGCTCATGCCAGAGTTTGAACGCAATGGTGAATTCTGACAGTACGTAGCGAGAGGCCATCGCAGCTGGAGAGAGGACCAAGACAAATATTGGACGAGCCGTGATCTCCGTGACTATCTTGCCCCACCATTCATCGCCGCCCTTCAAACCGCCCGACGCATCGTACCAGACAGCGTCCCCGTCCCCACCCAATGCAGCACGCAGATCCTGAACAAGCCGCACGCCAAAATCATTGTCTTCGTGACTATGGCTCACGAATACCCTCACTGGCTCCGACATGGCAGGGACTCCCTCGCTTGGTGGCGTCATTGCCTGTTAGGATACCTCACGCCGTCGACCATGGGGAAGTCACTGTCCGTGCTCAGGTCGATTGGGGAGAGTCGAACCCCATGCCACACGTTCGCCAAAGTTCGCTGAAATTCATCGCTGTAGAGGTCAAGAATGGGGTCGAGGTGACACTGGCGTACAAAGACTGGGGAACAAGCTTATGGGATGCTGGAAGGGTGCCAACTGACCTCGCCTTTGTACAGAATGCGACGACCCTGAGGACCTTCCCAATTACACTTCTTCGACAAGGTAGTACGCTCGGTGCGCAGCCGTTCATGAGCAGCTACAACAGTTATGCGGCCCTTAAGCCCAGCTCCTGCTGACCTTTTGGTGTACTCACCTCGTCTAGCCTTGGGATGACATGCAGTGACGAGCACGCGCCTTCTGCTTCTCAAGATGTGCCAGTAAGTTTGGAAGGTGAGGACTAGCTATCCTTGCCCTGTCAAACACCTCAAGCGCCTCCTTGCACTGCCCCAGACACATGTGAACGTCCCCAAGGGTATTGAGGAACCATCCGTTCTGTTCTTTGCTAAGTCTCACTGACTCCCGCGATGCTGCCAGCGCCTCATCACACCTGGACAATTTTAACAGCGCCCACGCCTTTGTATTCCAAGATCCCGCCCTACTTGGACCGAGCTCAATCGACCGCAGCGCCTCATCAAGACCTTCCTCGAATCGTGCCAGGGCATTGAGCGCCCAATCTCTATTGTTGTGGACGCTCGCGTGGTTGCTGTCCAGCGCGATTGCCTGATCACTTGCCGCAAGTGCTTCCGTATGGTGCGCTACTTCGTTGTAGGACCACGCGAGATGGTCCCACGCTGGGAAATAATGACTGTTCAACGCAACGGCATGCCGCAAAAGGGGAATAGCCTGGTCGAACTCGTCGTGCAGGTTGTGCGCGCGACCAGCCGCGGCAAGGCTGCGAGCCATGTCGAGCCCCAGCGTCCCATACAACCCTGCCAATGCGGCGGCGTAATCCCGCGTGGCGTCGAAGTCGGCAAAGATGCCCCACATCGGCGGAATAGCCGACTGTGCCACTGGCTGCGCAATGAGTTGGATGATGCCCCGAATCAGTCCTTGGGTCTTCAGACGAATCGCGGCGTGGACTTCCATTTCCACCCAGGTCGAAGCAATGGCGTCAGGCGTGAGCACTAGTACAAACCACTCGCAGGTCGCCAGCGCTTGATTGATACGCTTCTGAAAGTCTTCCGCGCCGACTCCCGCCACATCGACCCACACTTGCGCGCCAGCCGCTTCTAGTTCAGCCACCAGTCGCGCAGTGAAGGCATCTTCCTTGGGACTATGATGGTGACTGACGAAGACGCACACCGGGTTGGGCATAGGTCGCCTCCTAAGTTGTGTGCAGGCGAACGTAGTCTGTGCCAACAGCATACAACACAGGGTCAGGCAAGGAGAAGTGTGCAACCTGCGGTTTTGGAGACCCAATCCTGCATGTCGGGTGGTGTCGGAGGCCATCGCCATAGGCCGGACTGTCCCACCCTCGCTGTCGTCTGATGCCGCCAACTGTCGCCGTGTGTCGGCGGTCACTGGGGCACATACTGGGGCAGTCGATGCTTCCGCGGGCGCTTATCCGCAGTTGAGCGGCGTGTTGGGTGGATTGGCAGACGTCAAGATGCTGGTGTCGGGATAGCTGTAGGCTCCTCCGATCGCATCCGAGGGCGTCATGCCCTCGAACCATTGCAGCAGCGCCTCGTTCTGTGGATGATACGTCATCCCGTTCATGGTGATGGGATCGTCTGGGTTGGGCAGGACCTCGATCACATCACCAGTCTCCAGATAATCCAGACACAGCCCATTTGACTCCCACCAGGGCGTGATGTCATGCGCGCCGTCCCCGCCGACGAAGGGATCGTTGAGCGTCTCGCTGAGCTCGTGGCTGAGCGTGGAGACGTCCTCGATGCCGGTGACCGGACCGACGCGCAACTCCGCCGAGAACCACGACGCCTCGATGTAGGGGAAGTAGCGCAGAAGGTTGCCGTTACTGGCGTCGCCCGGCTCCGTATCCCAGTTGTGAAATCCTGAGTAGATGAAATTATCACCCAACTGGAAGGTCTCGGGAAAAAGGAAGGTCGTGATGTCGTGGGTCGTGACTTCGCCCGAAGCCTCCAGGCCTCCCAGGACCGTGCTGGTATCCGGCGGCCAACTGAAGGTGGTGGTCGGCAGCATCAGATCGTCCACGGTGAAGCCATCGAGCAGGACAAACGCGATCTGCCCCGCCTGTGGTCCTGAGCTCCACACGGCGTACCCAAACGAGCCCCAGGGCATCTCGAGCGTCACCCCAGGCTCCACGACCGGTTGCAGCACCGTGTGCCAGTCGCTCTTGGCGCCGTTGGCGAACTCAGCGCGCTGGATGGCGTCGTTGAACTGAGTCGGGACGCTGCTGCTTGAATACGGCGCATTCTGAAAGAGCGGCGAGTTCAGGGTCGGCGGCACATCGTGCGTGGCGTCGACATGCACGAGCACGGAGCCGTCGGGGGCCAATAGATCGAGCGAGATGGGGATGATCGGAACCCGGATGGTGGTCGTGCCGCCGAGCTGCGGGGGAGAGCCAACCATGTTGTACACCCATTGCTTGTTGGGGGCTCCGCTCGGATCGAACCCATCCGCATGATACTTGCCACTGAAGTTGGCGATCGAGTCGATGTTGGTGAGGCCGTGGGTGAGGTGGCCATTGACATGCTTTTGAGCCGGCAGGTTCCCGCTGCCGAGGTGGTAGTGGCTGAGGGTGTCGAGGGGAACCTGGCCACGGGCCATCCCACCGGCGGCCGCATGCGCGCTGACGTTGTGGAGAGAGATGCCGCCTGCCACGGCAGTTCCAGCCGCCAGGATCAGGGTGATGCAGAATGCCGCCAGGTGTGATCGTTTCATGTTGGGCGACTCCTCTTTGTTCAGTGGTAGAAGCACGGGATGAAAACACAGTCTATTGTGATGTGATCGTTGGCAGTTGGTTGGGCGTGGCGCTCCAGAATCGCGCAGGTCGTCCCATCCGTCTGCAGTCGCTGGACGGTCCCCAGGATTTCCACCTGCGCATCCCCGATAGGAAGATGTGCTGCGCCTTCCACGCCGCCAGACCTTGAGTCCATCTGCGCCTCCGCTTTTGCCTGCTTCTCCCTGCGTGCGCACGCCAGGTGTGCATTGGGGGAGGCGAATCACGCCTGGAAGCCGGCTATGAGAAGCAGTGTAGGTTGCCTGGCATCATTCAACATGCGGAGAACTGCGGTAGTTTTGTCAGAGAAGTACGGTAGTTTTTCGCGTGTAAATCGAGGAGGCCCTGTTCGGCGGCGCGGCGAACCGCCTCGGCACGTGAGGGGCTATCGAGCGCAAATCAGCTGGCTGTCCCAATAGATCATCGGACAACTGGTCCATTCCTAAGGGACAGACATGAATGGGCCATTGACAGCGCTCGTTTCTTCTGGTATCTATGTGAATGACGTTCATTCATAGCGAGACAGGACTTAAGATGACAGCGCAAGCTCGTGATGACCTACACGGCAAACGCCAAGCCATTCTGATCACCACACGACCTTTTCTCGAGCCAAGGCTATGGGGAGACCACGTTCGCAGAGATCCTGCAGGTCATAGGGATGGCTGTGAGCTGAAAGGAACAAGATGATGGCGCAGCAGGCATCCGAGACACTAGGCAAACTGATCGGACAGGGACGCACCGCCGAGATCTATGCCTGGGGCGACACTCAGGCGCTGAAGCTGTATTATGCGGGCTGGTCAGCGTCGTGGGTGGAGCATGAAGCGCACGTCAGCGAAGCGGTGGCCGCGACTGGGCTGCCGGTTCCAGCCACTGGCAAAGTGCTCGAAGTCGACGGTCGTTATGGCATCCTCTTCGAGCGTGTCTCTGGGCCCAGCATGTTGCAGCAGTTCAGCGCCAGGCCGTGGACGGTGGTCCAGTCCTTGCGTGGGTTCACTGATCTGCAGTTGGCTATGCACACCCGTAGCGTCCCTGGGCTGCCTTCTCAGCGTGAGCAGTTGACACGCCTCATCAGCGAGGCATCCGAAGCGTCTGCAGCGATTCGCGCGCAGGCGCTGGAGCACCTTGAGCGGCTTCCTGACGACCATGTCCTTTGTCATGGCGATTACCATCCTGACAATGTACTCATGACGCAGAGGGGCCCCGTCATCATCGATTGGGGGAGCGCGAGCAGCGGCCATCCGCTCGCTGACGTCGCACGGACGGAGTTGCTCTTGCAGATGGGTGAGCCTCCCCCATCTCAGAAGAACAGGTGGCTGCTCACATCTGCTCGAGCGCTGGTACGTCGGGCGTACATCAGGAGGTATCTGCGCCTGCATCCGGCAAGCGCACGTGAACTCGCCGTGTGGCGTTTTCCCATCGCCGTCGCGCGCCTGAGCGAGGGAATCGTCGAAGAGAGAGACAAGTTGCTGCGACTGATTGAGGCGTCACGCCCATGACACGTATGGCACGTCGATGCCGCCTCTGGGACGTCAACGGGCCGAGATACGATCCCGTGGCGGTTGGCCGAACGACGCGTGGTGTGGGCGCGAGCGGTACGATCGGGAAGATGTTTGTCCTCACGTCGCCAGAACTTCAAGGCCATGCGTTGCGCGCAACGCCCACCCACGCAAGAGCCAATCGATTGAGAACGCTTTCTCAGCGGCTACCTGCAGACCAGCTTCTACACAGAGCGCCTTCACCTCTGGCAGCGTCAAGACATGCACTGACTCCCCGACAACCTGTCGCACGAGCCACTCGAAGGGGATCCACGGGAACGGCGGCTCTCGGCGCGCAAGATCCTCCAACGCGATGTGTCCGGAAGGCCTCAGTAGTCGTCTCCATTCGGTGAGCGCGCTGAGCGCGTCGGGTATAGCATGCAGCGCGTTTGTACAGGTGATGAGGTCAAAGCTGTCTGGCGCGAAGGGCAGGGTTGCTGTCCCTTCGGCACCTACGACAAGTTGCTCGAGATGCGCATTGGGATATCCGCTCAGCTTGGCGCGCGCCTGCTCGAGCATGTCTGCGCTGCCGTCGATCCCATAGGCGTTGATCATCGGCGCTCGGTCAAGGATCTGTTTGAGGAAGATGCCCGTCCCACAGGCCACATCCAGCACCCGTGGAGAGCGACCCTCTCGTTGGCCAACGCGGCGCAGCGCCTCAAAATCAATCACTGAGACAGCCTCGGCATGGGTTCGTTCGGTGAACACGCGTAAGCGCGTGTTGTAGCCGTGCGCCTGCCTGCCCGTATAGTAGCGGCCCATGAAGTCTTCCCTGATCTAGTGGCCGTCGGCGACCTATCGGTGGCCTCCCCAGCAGCGCCACCCCTCTTCCCGAACCCGAGCTGGCGACCGGAGGCATCGGTGGTTCGGATCTTCTCTGTCCGTCCCGTGCTGACGACATCACTGAGCACCGCCGCTCATTCCTGGCGGCCAAACGCCCACATGGCGCCGGTAAGCAGGACGATCCCTAGCGCGCCCACCATCACCACCTCCTCGGCAAGTGTCATGGTGTGGCCCAACACGGTCACTCCCAGCCCTGCGCCGGCCGGTCCTGATCCCAAGAAGGTCTGTCGGATGGCGTCTACGCCATAGGTCACTGGGTTGACCTTCGAAAGGATTGCCATCCAGAGCGGCGCGCGCTCGACCGGAAAGAAGACGCCGGCCAGGAAGACCATCGGGAAGACCAGGAGTTGCAGCAGCGTCTGGTAGCCCTGCTGGGACGTGATGAACGCGCCGATCAGGATGCCAAGACCCGCTAGGCCGAGCGCCAGGATGGTGACGATGGGCACGAGCTTGACCACGACGCCGACGTCCAGAGATCGGACCAAGAACGGCGCGATGGTGAGCAGCATCAGCGCTTGGAGGAGCGCCACCCCAGCGGCGCCGGCCGCCTTGCCGAGCACGATCCCAGCACGGTTGACGGGCGCGACCATGATCTCCCGGAGGAAGCCGGATTCCCGATCGGAGACGACGGACATGCCGGCGCTCAGGGCGCTGGTCAGGACGGCCATAGCGATGATGCCTGGATACATGAAGGTCACCAGGTTGACCCCTCGGGCCATGACCCCGACGACGTTGCTGAACCCTGCGCCGAAGATGGCGAGAAAGAGCAGCGGGAACGTGAGGCTGGCGAGTACCCGCGCGCGATTACGGATGAAGCCCAGTACCTCGCGACAGGCGACCACCCATGCGCCACGATAGAGTTCGCTCATGGTCATCTCACCTCTGCTCCACGCTTGTCACCCTCGGCTCCGCCGACACCCAATCCGCTGCCGTCGTTGCCATCTCGGATCGCGCGCCCGGTGAGGCGCAGGAACACATCGTCGAGGGTTGGCCGACGCACGCTGATCGCCTCCAGCGGGAGGCTGAAGCTCCTGACGAAGTCGGGAAGGAATTCCTCGCCAGCGGGCACAGGGAAGCGTACGGTCCCATCTGCGACAACTGGGGTGACACCGTAGCGCTGGCGCACCTCATTTGCGGCTGAGTGGCTATCGGGTGTGGTGATAGTGATCAGGTCGCCACCCATGGCGCCTTTCAGGCCGTTTGGTGTGTCCAGCGCCACGATCCCACCGTGATCGATGATGGCGATGCGGTCGCACTGCTCGGCCTCGTCCATATAGTGGGTGGTAAGGAAGATCGTCAGCCGCTCGCGCGCCCGCAGTTCGATAAGGTACTCCCAGATGCGTCGGCGCGTCTGGGGATCAAGGCCCAGGGTCGGCTCGTCCAGAAAGAGGACGCGCGGGCGGTGGAGCAGTCCGCGAGCAATCTCGAGGCGACGTCTCATACCGCCTGAGAAGGATCGCACACTTCCGCTGCGCCGCTCCCAGAGCTCGACGAGAACGAGCAAGTCACGGATGCGCCGCTCCCGGATGTCGGCAGACACGCCGTAGGCAAGGGCATGGAAGCGCAGGTTCTGCAGTGCGCTCAAGGAGTCATCCAGCGTCGATTGCTGGAAGACGAGGCCAATAGAGCGGCGAACATCGCTGCGTTGGCGTGCGACATCGAAGCCATTGACGCTCGCGCGGCCGCTCGTGGGCCGCAGCAGGGTGCAGAGCATGTTGATGGTCGTCGTCTTGCCCGCGCCGTTCGGCCCAAGGAAGCCGTAGATCTCTCCTTCAGCGACACGGATGCTGACCTCCCTCACCGCCTCCGTCCGCCCGAAGCGCCGCCCCAGGTACTGTGCGTCGATCATCTCCATGTCAGGCATGGCATACTCTCTCCTCTCCGGTGTTTCTTGGAGCGCCGCCAGAGCGCTTCCACTCCAGCTCCCGCGTAGGGAGTATAATGTGAAGAGGTAACATAGTCAACTGACTACATGATGTAGATACTACATTATTTTGGTCGGGAGGTGATTGACGGTGAAGGGTGAGGAAGCGCAAGCGACACTGGAGCGGCTGTTCGAGCTCGCCGTCCTTTTGGTTGACGGTATGGAGAGCGGACTGAGCGAGCGCGGCCTGACCCGTGCCCGCGCAGAGTTGATCTGGCGCTTGCAGCGGCAGGGTCCGATGACGCAGCGCGAGCTCAGCCAAGCGCTACAATGCACCCCGCGCAACGTTACTGGGCTCGTCGACGCCCTGCAAGCTGATGGATACGTGCTGCGCGAGCCGCATCCTACCGATCGACGCGCCACGCTAGTCCGGCTGACCGAACGGGGCCTTGAGGCCGCCACCCAGTGGCAGAGAGGCTATCGGGACTTGGCCACCCTGCTCTTCGCTGATCTCGGCGCCGCCGAGTTTGCTCGCTTCGCGGCCGTCCTCGATCACCTGCTTGGCCGGATCCGCGCTGGCTCGTCGGCCTCATCGTCTACGAGCGACGGGCTGCATTGAATCTCGCTGCTAACCTACTGCAATAGAGCCAAGCGGTGGCTCAGGTGGGCGCCGTGCCCACTGAGGCGGAGCGTCGTTGGGGCGCTCCAATAGGGCCTTAATGGTACATGCACCACATGCAAAGGAGTACCATAGACCAAGGAGGAGCAACACGCGCCCTCGGGTCGTGCCATAGCCATCGCTGCAGGCGGTAGAGGAGGGAAGGATGAAGCCCCGTATCCATGTGATCACCTTAGCCGTCGGCGATCTCAATCGTGCGCTTGCATTCTACCGCGACGGTCTGGGGCTGGAATCAGCGGGTGTCATCGGCGCTGAGTTCGCTGGTGACGAGACCACCGCAGCCGGGGCGACGGCGACGTTCGACCTGCACGGCGGGCTTATTCTCGCCTTATACCCGCGCACCGAGCTGGCGAAGGACGCGACTATCCCTTTGGGACCACCCATAGCCGGCGAATTCAGCATCGGCCACGCCGTTGCCAGTAAGGCTGCTGTGGATGCGTTGCTCGCGCAGGCCGCTGCAGCGCGCGCGACCGTGACCGATCGACCCCACGACCGCCCCTGGGGCATTTATTAGGGCTACTTCTGTGACCTCGATGGCCACCTCTGGGAGATCTTGTGGAATCCCGACCTTGAGGATATCTAACGGGTATCCCAGCGGTGCACACGCCACGTTGACGTGCAACAGAGAGAAGGCGCAGAAGAGGCGGGGAGAGCGCACATCCAGGGACTTACCAGATGCACTACGTAATGACTGTTTGAAAACTCCAATCAGGCGGGCAGCAGCGTCAAGTGTGCTGCGGTATGGACACGCACTACCTTCTCTATGCCACTGACTTCACCGACCGTGAATGGGTGCCCGTCGCATAGTGAGCGCTTGAGTCGTCGACATACTTTTGGGACGACCGCTTGACTCCTTAGAACCACTGTTCTATGTTGATGGTGTCAACGCCGCTTGGCGCGGTGTGTGCCCAAATGTATGGAAGGAGACAACTTGTGACCGGCCATCCCATTGTCCACATCGAGATTCCTGCCAGCGATCTGAAGGAGGCGAGCAAGTTCTACGCTGACGTATTCGGGTGGCAGATCGATACCTCCTCGATGGAGGACTATCCGATGTTCGCCGCCGAGGGCGGTCCTGGTGGAGGGTTCGTTCAATTAGGCGACACAGCCCACAGCGTGGGCAGGCCCCTGCTGTTCATCGGAACTGACGACATCGATGCGAGCCTTGCGGCAGTTGAGGCTCACGGCGGCAAGACGCTCATGCCGCGCACCGCGATTCCCCATGTGGGGTGGTGGGCGGTCTTCGACGACTCAGTGGGCAATACGCTTGCCCTCTACACGCGGGACGACACTGCGGCGTAGCGCCTGGGTCGTGTGAGTCGTGTGAGGAACAGGAGTCCTGATCCCGCCGTTGGCAGCCGGATCCGGCATCCATTCGGCGCGATTGGTGGCTATCATCCGCAGATGGCGCCCCCAGCGTGGAGGTCCGAGCGCTTCTGAAGCCAGGTTTTACGTTGGGCCGCCGTCGTTCGCCCGCGCCCCCGATCAGGGGATCTAGGGTTGTCAATCGCCTAGAGGCCATCAAGGGCAAAGGCCTGCCGATGTGACGTCAGCCATTCCCAGGCGCGATCGCGCTCATCTCAGAGCGGGTTTGCTCGTATTCAACCGGGTCAAGGATATCCCACACGGCCTCGCCGATGGCGAGCATGCCCCGTGCGGGCAGCGGCACTCCGCCGATCGTCGGGCACTGCGCAAGGTGTGTTGGATGTCCGAGGTCCACTCCTCCGAGCACGGCCCGAGACTCGTCGATGAAGTACATCTGCTTGGGCATTAGCGTTCCCGTATGCCCGCTTGGCATGACTCCCGACAACTCGATCTCGCCGACGCCGAGCATTCTCGCCACGCCTTCTCGTGCGCGAAGCAATACTCGCGGCCGCCACGTTGCCATCGGCATGGCGGCGCTTAGGGCATTGACCCAGTCAAGATACGGCGTTGAACTGGCCGTGAGCGTCCACGCGAGCGCGAGATCATCCATCGTCACACGCAGCGTCGCGGGGCCAGTCCAGGTGAGCTCAAGGTGGGCGAAACCGGTCTGCGTGCAGGCAGCGCGGACAAGCGGTATCGAGCCGTGATCCGTCGACATGGATCGACCAGTTCCCCTCGGGGTCGCGATGCCACAGCGACTTGTAGGGTCCAAAGTCGTTCTCAGGAAAGACGCGCAGCGCCAGGACGTGTCCAGAGTCGAACGGCAGACCCATTACCCCCCAACCCTTCACATACTCATGGCGCGGCCAGGGCGCAGAGCCACGATGTTCCGGCACGTTTGACAACCGAGAGGCCAAGTCAAGCATGTTCACCACCGTCCAGTGCAGCCAGGCGACGCAACGACTTGTCGTCTCATGCCCTCTTCTTCAGCTTGGGTCTCGATGACCTGCTTGAGGATTTCCAGCCCTCCTCAGGTGGCTACCGTAAATATTTCGCACGCCGGAAACATATAGGAGAAGCCATACCAGCGCGTAAACTGCTGATAGGGGCGGTCAAGCGGATGTCGTTCCGAGGCTGCGTCGAGCACATACCCGTTACGAATCCGTTCCCCAGAGTCCAGCGCCAACGTCTCACCCTCCCACCCCGCAATCTGCGCTGCAGTGCAATGCGCCACAGGCGTACCCGAAACGGGGTCGATATAGACCACCATTTGCTGCTGATCGAGTGTGTCGACAAGGGCATTCTGCTGGCCCTTTATTGCTCTCATCGGATAGAAGCGCGCATGCCCATTCACCCAGATCCCCAGGCCAAGCTCCAACTCTGGCAAGCGGGTGTCGCGTTTGGTCATCGACAGGCGGAAAACGCCTGGCATGTACCCTGCAGGGCGTAACATGCGTCGCAGGAGGAAGGCATCGAGCAGGCGTGAGCGCAAGGAGGCTCTCGAGACGGCAATCGTCGCGTCTGGCACAGCCTCCACGAGCTGTGCAGCCGTCAGATACTGCGCGGGCCGCGTGTGCAACTGCGCGCCCTGCAGCGGTCCCCGTATGCACTCACCCGTGACGTGCTCCCAAACGGAGCCAGTCTCATCGTCGCTCATCATGGACATGGCATTGTAGACGCCCGTCACACGAAATCGATGTGTCCGCCCATTCACGATCGGAATCAGACTGGTGCCCATATTGCAGCTGACACAAAAGAAGGCGGCCCAGGCTTGTCCATTCAGTTGCCCCTGCGCCACATGGTGACACGCCATCTGCTTCAACACGAGCGCTAGCGTTTGCCGCCCCACCGTAAACACCATCAGTTTCGTGTGTGGATCAACCTTTCTCTTCGTCAGCGCTGCCTTGAGATCCTGATACTGAGCGACGTCAAAGGGCGGAAACAAGAAGCCTGCCCCAACGATCTGGGGATAGGTACGGGCAGGATTGACCACCATGCCAGTTTGCGTAGCATACAAAGCGCTCTTGTGCCGGCTCATGTCATCCTCCTATGTCCCATTGCGCAGCGCGAGAATCGCCGTACCTAACGCCTCAACTGCCTCGTCGATCTCATCTGCGGTGGTCCAGCGTCCCAGCGAGAGCCGCAGCGCTCCCAATGCCACCGTTGGGTCGACGCCCATCGCCAGGAGCACCGACGAAGGTTCCGTCCGTCCAGCGTGGCACGCCGAGCCGGTCGACGCCGCCACGCCTAGCGTGCGCGCCAACACCTCCTCACCAACCACACCAGGCACACAGATGTTGAGCGTGTTGGGCAGCCGCTGCTCTGGGTGGCCGTTTACCTGCACTGGACCCACCTGCGCCTCCAAGCCGGCGAGCAGCCGTGCGCGTAGTACTCTCCAGCGCGCCGCCTGACCGGCCATCTGCTCCTTAGCCAAGGCGCACGCCACGCCTAGCGCCGCAATGTAGGGCACGTTTTCCGTGCCGGCGCGACGGCCGCCCTCATGGCCCGCGCCGTGGATCAGCGGATCCAGGGTTGTCCTGCGGCGGACGTACAGCGCGCCAATACCCTTTGGGGCGTAGAGTTTATGCCCAACAATGGTTAGCAGGTCGACCCCCAGCTCATCCACCTGCACCGGAACTTTGCCGACCGACTGCGCCGCATCCGTGTGCAAAGCAATGCCGTGCCGCCGCGCGATCTGGCCAATCTCGGCAATGGGTTCGAGCGTGCCCACCTCGTTATTGGCGTGCATGATCGAGATCAAGATCGTCTCAGCCGAGATGGCCGCTTCCACCGCCACCGGAGCGACCATGCCAGAGGTGTCAACCGGCAGGTAGGTCACGCGAAAACCGTGGCGCTCTTCCAGATAGCGGCAGGTAGCGAGTACCGCTGGATGCTCGATCTGGCTGGTGATCAGGTGGGCGCCCTGGGCACGCCGGGCGAATGCAATCCCTTTGATCGCGTAGTTGTCGCTCTCTGAGCCGCTGCCGGTGAACACGATCTCATCCGGCGCACAGCCGAGCAGCGTCGCCACCTGTGCGCGCGCCTCGGCCACGGCGGTTCTCGCCGTCAGCCCATACTCTGAGCCACTGGAGGGGTTGCCAAACTGCTGCTCAAAGAAGGGACGCATCGCTGCGACGACCGCCGGATCCAGCGGCGTGGTGGCGTTGTAGTCCAGATAGATCGGCCGTGTCGACGCGCGGGTTACGTATGTCGAAGGAGAATGGACCATGGAACGACCTCCTGTCTGGCCGACCGCCGTGCATGTACGCGCGTCGTTTGCATGCCGTCACGGTACTTATCCAGTCCGCGGACGAGTTTCCGCCATCACCACCTGAGCGAGCGCGCCCGAGAGCGCCGTTACTCCAGCGATCGCCACGATCGCCCACGAGAAGCCAAATCGCTCGGCCAACACTCCCGCCAGAAGCGCGCCTACGGCATACCCGCTGTCGCGCCAGAGACGGTAGACGCCTACCGCCGAGCCGCGCCAAGCGGGATGAGCTACATCGGAGATCGCCGCCAATAGCGTTGGATAGACCAGGGCGGTTCCCAGCCCAAGCAACACCATCGCCCCCATCCACCAGAGAAATTCATGGCCCAGTGGCAGCATGCCGATGGCCAGCCCCTGGAGCAGCATGCCTCCGACAATCATCCCCTTGCGGCCTACGCGGTCGGAGAGTGCGCCAGTGCCCAGCTGGGCCACAGCCGACACCCCAGGATAGACGCCCGCGAGCAGCCCAATCTGCGCGAGAGGAAGGCCCGCAGCGGCGAAGAAGAGCGGGAAGAGGCCCCAGGCCACGCCGTCATTCAAGTTGTTCACCAGCCCGGCTTGGCTGACTCCAAAGAGCGTTTTGTTCTTCCAGGAGGTGCGCAGGAAGACCTCCTTGAACGAGAGCGTAGCGAGGGAGGATGCTGGGGAGCCAAGTGGCATCGCGTCGCTCGTTGATCCAGGCTGCTGCGTCTGCAGCAGGCTCGCCTCGTGCTGCGCATGGCCATGCGACTCACGGACACACACAACCGATAACACGAGACCTGCCAAAGCGAAGCCGATGCCAGGCAAGAAGGGCGCTGGACGCAACCCATGGGTGGCCGCGAGAAATCCGGCGAGGATAGCTGCGAGCGACACGGCGCCATAGCCCGCCGCCTCGTTGAGGCCCATCGCTAGGCCACGTCGCGCTGGCCCCACCAGATCAATCTTCATGATGACCGTCGTTGACCAGCACAGCCCCTGATTGACGCCAAGCAGCACGTTGGCGAAGACGACCCAGCCCCAGTTGGGCGCCGCGATGATCAGGAATGGAACTGGCAGGGCGACCAGCCATCCCGCAATGAGCACACCTTTGCGACCGATCCGATCGCTCAGTTGTCCGGCGAAGAGGTTCGCGAGCGCCTTGACGATACCAAAGCTCGCAATGAAGGAGAGCGTGGCGGTGGTCGACGCCAAGGCAAACGTCTGCTCGCCTAATATTGGCAGAACGCTGCGTTCCAGCCCCACCATCGCGCCAACGAACGCATTAATGAGGATCAAGAGGAGAAACTGGCTCAAATTGGCGCGCAGTCCGAGCAAAGGCGGTCGCACTACGGCGTCCACTGTTTGCACACCTCCGCCAGACGACGGTACTCGCCCAGCCAGGAATCGCCCCTTGTACATGACGCTATCCCTCGACGGACGCTGGAACGAGCGTCTGTGCGCCGTCTCGGTTGGCGGCCCTGATCTCCCGATGGCGCTCTGGCGCCGCGGGCAAATCGGTCAGCATGTAGGAGACGAACGCCTCTCGGCTTGGCTGCGCCAGCGCAGGGTTATAGCGCCGCTCGAAGCCCAGGGTCGAGCTGGGCTTTCCGCTCATCGACCGTCCACAGGCAGACCCAGCGAAGTGGGCGGGATAGATCTCCAAATCATCCGGCAAGCTCAGCAGCATGCGCAGACTGTCATAGAGCGTCTGCGCAGCCGCCACCGTCATTGCTGCCTCAGCCGGTGCTGTCTCACCTGTAGTCGATTCGGCCGTCAGGTCAGGCCGCCCGGCGTCCCCGACGAAGAGCGTGTCGCCCGTGAGGAGAAACCAGGGATCGGGGCCGCGCGTGCGATCACCCACCAGCAGGCAGATACTATCTGCGCTATGCCCCGGTGTGTGCATCACGCGGAGATAGTCATTGCCCAACTCCACCTCGTCGCCGTCGCGGAGGGCGCGATGAGCGAACGTCACCTTGGCGGCTTCGTGCAGGTTGATCGGCGCGCCGGTGCGGGCGGCCAGCTCGGTCGCGCCAGACAGGTGATCGGCCTGGACATGCGTCTCGATGATGGCGACAATCGGTGACTGGGCAAGCTGAGCGATGGCCAGATACTCATCCACATGTTCATGGTGCGGGTCAACGACGGCAAGCGCCTTCTTACCCGTACAACCAAACACATAGGAGGCGCAGCCCGTGGCGGGATGGAGAATTTGACGGAAGATCATGGGGATGCTCTTTCTGCGAGGTCGCGCTTCTGGACCTGTGAATGAAGGCGTGCTCGGATCCTGGTTCAGGAGTCGACCAACATCTCTGCGTCTCAGTTCTGGTCGCTGCGATCGGTCGGAAGGCCCGCCGCCGCCCATTCGGGATAGCCTTCCGCATAGCGGGCGGCCGTGAATCCGTGCGCGCTCAAGATATCCACCGCTTCATCGGCGAAGAGGCAGTAGGGACCGCGACAGTACGCCACAATTTCGCGCGCTGCTGGCAGTTCCGCCAGACGCGACTCCAGCTCATCCACGGGGATAGAGCGCGCCTGGGCGATATGTCCTTGGCGATATTCGGACGTCGGGCGCACATCGACCACGACCACTTCGCCCAGCGCCATACGTGTCGCTAACACCTCGCGGGAGATGGGCTCCAGATGCTGCGGTTGCCGCATGTAGACATCGACCAGACGGTCAATCTCGGAGAGTTGACGCTCGCCAACCGTGCGCAGTGAGCGCCAGAGATCGTAGATGGCGGGATCGGCCAGGCGGCAGTAGACGTAGAGGCCCTCCCTGTGCGTCTTCACCAACTGCGCCTGTCGAAGGATCTTGAGGTGCTGCGACGCATTGGCGACAGAAAGCGCCGCCTCGCGCGCCAGATCCTCAACCGAACGCTCACCTTGCGCGAGCAGGTCCAGCAACTCAAGTCGTTGCGGGCTGGCGAGCGCCTTGCCGATGCGCGCGAACTGCGCATAGAGTTGATCCTTGAATTCGCGATGGCTCATGAGTTACCTCGTAGTGAGCGTGTTGAACTTCTCGACAGGTCGGGCAAGGCCCGCTACAAAGTCCTCGCGCCAACAAGGTCTACGCGTCCTCCACGCGCGCAGGAAGCTCGCACAGCTGGCGAGCGAGATAGTCGTCGCGCTCCTGTTCATTCAGCGGTTTACGCGCGAAGAAGGTGATGCCCAGTGTGCCGAAGTCTTCAGCGCTGCTCGCTTGCGGCGCGTCAGCATACACCTTGGCGCGCCAGGTGATCGCAAAGTCGATAAAGCCGGCGGCCACGACCGTAGCCTCAAGCTCCGCATCCTGCAGAGCCCCAGCAATTCAGCCAGTCCAGAGGTCAATCTTGCGCTTGGCGCTCGCCGGCACAGGCTTTTGCACGAGGATATCGGCGATCTGCAACCGCCCCCCTGGCTTGGGCACACGCTGCATCTCGCCCAGCGCCGCCGCTTTGTCTGGCGCGAGGTTAAGGACGCCATTCGAGATGATGACATCCGCCCAGCCATCCGGAACTGGCAGCTCCTCGGCATAGCCGTCGCGAAACTCGACGTTTTGTTGCGCTGAGGCTGCGGCGCTCTGGCGCGCCCGCGCGAGCATTGCGGGGGTCATGTCGAGGCCGATCACATTGCCTCTCGGCCCGACCATGCGCGAGGCAATCAAGCTATCCAAGCCAGCGCCCGAACCGACATCCACCACATGTTCTCCAGGCAACATGGGGCCGAGACGAAACGGATTGCCGGTCCCGGCGAATGAGGCGATGGAATCCTCTGGGACGCCTTCTAACCAGGCGTCTTCGTAGTCAAGCATGCGGGCCAGGGGACGACCGGTGTGAAAGTGAAACCCGCGTTCAGGTTCGCGCGCGACCAGGTCATACTCCTGCTGGATTGCTCCACGCAGTTCCTCAATGTCGAGGACTGTCTGTTCGGGCTCCTGTATCCCCATACAATCCCTCCCTCTCATTGATTGACGCCTGCCGCCTGTAATGGCTTCAGCGGGATCATTCAATTAGTCAATAGATTAATTGAATGATTGGATCTTGTCAAGGGGTGGGTGAGCAGGCAATTCCCTGTAGGCGATGTGGCAAGTCTTTGTGCGCCGCGGTGGCGACGTCTTTCCAGACACGTCTTTCCAGACACCGATCAGATGATCTGTACCCGAGTAGATCCAATAACTATGAGAGACCACACGCGGCATGGAGGTGCCCCTGGAGTTGGGATCGAGAATCATCAGTGGTACTGATGGGCCCGCCTTGCTTGACAAGTGGCCGTTTGCCCGTCTACTCTTCTAGAACATAATTTCTAACAAACAGTCCCTGACGGCTGATCGTTGCATGTGGAAGGGCGTAGGCGCATGATGAAACGATCTCATCTCCCCGAGGGAGAGCACGGACACCATCACCAACGGTCGGGTGATGAGTTGCGCCGGCGGATCGTGTCTGCGGTCGAGGCGTATTGGCGGGAAAACGATCGTTCTCTCACCATCCGTGAGATTGGCGCGCTTGTTGGACAGAAAGCACCGAGCCATATCTTGCATCATGTGAATGCGCTGGTCGAGCAGGGGCAACTGCGTCGCCTGCGTGGCAGTCGCGGCATCTTGCCCGCACGATCAACTGGAGTACGCCTCTTGGGGACGATCGCCGCAGGGCTGCCGCTCGACCTGCTTGATGAAGGCACGGAGGAGCTACTAGAGGTCGATGAATTGACCAAAGCATTTCCCCACAGTGGACCTGCTGTGCATGGGGTTATCTATGCGTTGCAGGTCCAGGGGGATTCGATGGTAGTGGATGGGATCCTCGATGGGGATTACGTCCTTATCGCCTATGGCCCGACGGTCGCGCAGGGAGCGATCGCGGTGGCGGTTCACGACTCAGCGAATGGCGGGCGTGGCGAGACGACGCTCAAGCGCGTGTATGTCCATGAAGACAAAGTGCGTCTGCAGCCGGCGAATCCCGCCCATCCCGTTCGTGTGATCTCGCGTGAGGAATGGGAGAGCGAATGGCGCCTGCAGGGAGCCGTCGTGGGGAGCTACCGTCGCTATCCGCACTAGCCCACTGATGGTGTTTCGACCCAGCGAACGCTATGACCAGTGACACGGCAGGAGAACGGCGATGTGGTGCTTTCTGTGTGATCGGCCTGCCAAGGGGCGCATCCCGCTCTATGTGAAAGACAAATACGGCTTCCTGAAAGCGAGCACCGACGAATCTCTTTACGTCTGTCAGGACTGCTATCGCCGCGTGCAGCAGACGGAGTACGACGCTGAGCGCAAGGTCCATATCGTCACGCTGCGCAGCCTGACATGAGGCAAGAGGCTTCCCCAGTGCCGGAGAGATGCAGAGGTCACGAGCTGCTGTTTACGAAACATCGGCGCTCTGTTCCACTCCGTTCCAGTGCGTTCAGCGAGTCCCAATTTGTCGCGAATTCTGCGGTTTAAGCGTCTCCAACCGTCCCGTTCTGTTCCGTTGCGTTCATCTCGTTTGCTGGCGGTTTTGCTGGCAGACGGTTCACGCGCATCTCGAGCAACCGAGCACCATAATGTCGGTTGGTACCTACAGGGAAGCAGGTCAACTCAGGGAGATCTTCAAGGATTATGAAGAAGGAGGCTGTGCTGCAATCGCATTTGGAAATAGTGCTGAGTTCAGCTACTCTGAGACGATAAATGGCCGCGGGTTCAGGAAACCCATTACTTCTCTCTCAGGGCCTCTCACGTGTCGCACTTTTGCCTAGAGGCTGTTAGGGACTTGAGGTTGAGGAGTGGTAGACGTGATCATGTCAAGCACGCCGATCCCCCGTAAGCCCTCCCCCTCTGATGTCAGCGACGAGGACTGGTCCTTTGTCGCCCCCTATCT
>Ga0207684_10001088_pt1 | contig 30478 bp, 27 predicted proteins | sample KBSK5501metaG_FD_184342 | JGI IMG/M metagenome (GOLD analysis project Ga0207684, IMG submission 184342) | Corn, switchgrass and miscanthus rhizosphere microbial communities from Kellogg Biological Station, Michigan, USA - KBS K5-50-1 metaG... | ecosystem: Host-associated > Plants > Roots >...
CCGTCGTCGCCGCGCATTTCCCGAATCCGAACGGCGAGCCGGCCGTTCTCGTCGCGACCGGCCGAGCCGACGCCGTCGAGATGCTGGCCCATTCCGACGACGCGATGCTCGAATATTACCGGTACCTGAACAGCGGCTACCGGCTCCCGCTCGTCGGTGGCACGGACAAGATGTCCAGCGCCGTGCCGGTCGGTCTCTACCGCACGTACGCGCGGCTGGACGAGGAGTTCAGCTATGAGGCCTGGTGCCGGGCGGTGCGGTCGGGCCGCACGTTCCTTTCCGGCGGGCCGCTGGTGACGCTCTCGGCCGACGGGTGCGAGCCGGGCGGTACCGTCGAGCTTTCCGGGCCGGGAACGGTCAGTGTCCATGCCGCGGTGCGCAGCATTTTCCCGCTCCGTTCACTCGAAGTCGTGCGTGACGGCGAGGTCGTTGCGAGGGCAGAAGCCAACGGTGGACGGCAGGCCGAAATCAGCGAGGAATTGCGGATCGACGGGAACTCGTGGATAGCCTGCAGGGCGTTCGGCGTCGATTACCACCTCGATGAATGGGGCCGCCAGGTTTTCGCGCACACCTCGCCGGTCTACGTCGCCTGCGGCGGTGACTGGACGATGACCGACCCCGAAGGCATCCGCTACATCCGGACCCTCGTCGAGGGTGCCCGCGAATACGTACGGCACACCGCGGTCCGCAGGCCCGACCAGTTCACGACGCACCATCACGGCGAGGCCGACCACCTCGCCTGGCTGGAGCGGCCGTTCGTCGAGGCCCTGCGCGCGCTGGACGAACGCGGCCATGGGTGAACGAATCAAGTGATCTTGCCGCGGCCTGGGCCAGGCCAGTGCCCCGGATCCGCCCTTCAGATAGATGGAATGTTGCCACCGTCTGCCACGTACTCGCTGGCGGTGAGGTAGGAGGCGCGGTCGGAGGCGAGGAAGGCGACCAGTTCAGCGACTTCCTCCGGGCGTCCCGGCCGTCCTAGCGGTATGCCGCCTATCCCGGTTATGAGCTGCTGCCGGGCCGCGGCGACGTCGGTGCCGTTCCCAGCGGCCATTTGCTCGATCCGGGCCTGCGCCGCGCTGGTCTCGATGAATCCCGGGGTCACGGTAAGTACCCGGATGCTGTGCGGGGCCATCTCGCGGGCCAGGCCCTTGCTGTAGTTGGTCAGTGCCGCCTTGGCCGCGGCGTAGGCGGGCGCGGTGCCGTCTGGCCGGCGCCATTGCGCCGACGACACATGGATGATCACTCCACTGCGCTGGGCCAGCATGGCCGGCAGCAGCGCGCGGTCCAGGCGCACCGCGGAGAGCAGGTTGATGTCGAGGTTACGCTGCCAGGTGTCGTCGTCCAGCGCGAGGGCACCGCCGCTGCGGGACAGCGACGCGCCGGCGGCGTGCACCACGACGTCGATCCCGCCGAGCTGCTCCAGCGTGTAGGCCGCAATGGTCGCGACTCCCTCCGGCGTACTCACGTCGGCGGGTACGAACAGCCCGCCGGGTCTATCAGCGGGGTTGCTGCGGGCGGTGGCCACCACGCTGGCACCGGCGCCGGCGAGCCGGTCGGCGATGGCTCGGCCCATTCCTCTCGTTGCGCCGGTGACCAGCACCCGCCGACCTGCGAACTCTTTCTCATCACTGGCGTTCCCAGGCAGGTTCATGATCGGCTCCAGGGTCGTGGTTGGGCATGACGTCTTGGGCGGCACGGGACGCGTGGTGGTTACGCCCAGGCGGGGGTCGGGTTGTTGTGCGTAATGACCAGCAGCGTGACGTGGCCGTCGGCGACGTTGAAGTAGTGGGTCAGGACGAGTTCAACGGGCAGGCTGGTCTTGTCGTACTCGCCATCCATGACAGCGTCCACGACGGTGATGCCGTGCTGGTGCCGCACGTCGCGGACGTCCATGGTGACTTTGTCGCCGACGATCTCCCGCTCGATCCAGTGGCGGATCGCCGGCCGGCCGCGGAACTCTCGGCGGGTATCGTTCACCAGGGCGTCCCCGGCGAACACGGCGGACAGGGCGTCGGTCTCGAATGCGTTGCACGCGCGGACGTACTCCGCTACCGGGGCGGGCAGGGCTGATATGAGATTCGAATCGGTCATAGCGCCAGCCTGCGGTCTCCCGCAGGGAGAGGGTCAAGACAGGCGGGCCAGCCTGGTTGCGTCTCTCCGGGGGAGAGGGTGCACTGTGAGGTCATGCGAGCAGGCCTGACAATCGGCGGCGGCCAAAGCGCCGCCCCCAAGGCTCCGGTCCAGCCAGCCGGCGGTGCCGCGGTTACAGTTCCTCGACGCTGATGATGTCGAGGTTCCGGAAGGCTGGCGGCCCATCGCACAGCGCGGCCAGTCGCGCCGCGAATGCCGTCGTCGCCGGCAGGCGCGAATTCGCCATCGCATCCTCATACGAACCGAACTCGACAATCTGGACATAGGTACCGGGACGATCGCGGTCCTGGGTCAGCGTGCCCCGCACCGCGGTGCGCTGTCCCTCGGTCTGGGCCCGCCACTCCCCGATGAGCGCCTCGATCTCGCTGACTTGCGAACTCGTGATCTCGATGAGCTGAATGAATGCCATGTGCTCCCCCGTTTCATGCCGCACGGCGTGGCCACTATATTCCCCGGGCGCGACCACCGGACGAATGATACGCCGGTCGAGCTCAAGCCCGCGACAACACGCCGCTTCACCCACCGAGTTAGCCGGACCAGCCCACCGCCCGCACCGATCGGCAGGAATGCGCGCCTGCCCGGCGGGCTTGGTGAACGCGTGGCTGGTCGTCTCAGTCCGCGCCGCCACCGACCTCTAGCTCATCCCCGGCAGCTTCCTGAAACTCATGTCGGCGTTGCCGGAGTAGCAGACGATGACGTGCGGGTCGGCGGCGAGGCCGTCGGGTAGCGCGAATTTCCGGGCGAGGCCGGCGGGCGGGTAGAGCGCGAGCATGCTGCCGTCGCTGTAGTCTGGCTCGGCCACTTCACGCCCGAAACTCCAACCAGACTCCGGGTATGGCCATTCCGTGCTGATCGCGGGACAAGCGCCAGGGGTGACTATCGGTGCGCTTTCTCATAGAAATTAGTTCATCACACTAGTATCACTCGCCTCATGCTCGGTGCACGATATATGCGGCTGGAACCAGCAAGCTGTCGCCCGAGGGTAACGGCCTGGCTCGGCAGGTGAGGATGGGCCCGGTCGGATCGCCGGAAGGCGCTTCCTCCGTTAGCGCGCCGAACGAATCAGCTACCAATCCACAGGATTGAGGCTAAGAAGTTCCGCGAGGCGCCCCTGTGGCGTTCTGTTCCGGATCGGCCATGGCTGGGCCTGGCCGAGCTTCATCTGGTGATCAGCCGGACGGGCACGCGGTTGCGACCGTTGGAGTCCGCGTGGTCGTTGTCGATGATGTCGACCGGTGGCTGCAGGCCGCGCTGGCCTAGTTCGGCGAAGTCCCGGCGCGACCAGATGTTTGCGCTCGCCTCCTTGACAGATATCCCGGGGCGGTTGAGGCTGACCTAGGTGAGCGCTAACAAGACCAGCGCATGGTCAGTTACAGAGGCTCGCCTTACCCGCAAGGGCGGGATGCACAGCTCGATCACGCGAGGAGAAGCACGCGAGGCCGCCAGTTACGTTAGCGCTAACAATTCGGCCCTATACGCAGGCTCGTGGAACGCACGTACCTTGACCGGCCGGCCTACGTGGTCAGTAAGCAGGAAGCGGTGCGGCTGGCGGGCACCAATACCGGCGTGGCCTCCGGGTACGAGCTGGACGCGAGCGCCGCCGCCTGGTTGCACGCGTAGCTGCGGGCCGGCGATGGACTGCAGTCCCGCCGTCAGGTCACGCCGGTTCTTGCAGAGAGGGATCCTCGTTCCGCGTGATTGGCCACATCTGCTTCCGCGTGATTGGCCACATCTGCCGTGGTCCGGACTGCTCGGCGGGGTCAGGGGGCGTTCGCCCGGGTGGGAGACCCATATCCATCAGCGCCAACGAACATCTGTTAACGCCAAATGATCGCACTATCAGCTGGCTTCTCGGCCTAGCCAAGCTCGGCTCAGTCAGCGGATGAACGATAGGAGCCTGTCCGACATGTTGAGACTCCCCGTCCGGCGCACGCGTCTGAGGACCGTCGCCGCAGCCATGGCGATTGCGCTCTTGCCGGTTGGCGTCACGTTCGCTCCGGCCACGGCGGCGCCCGCGGCGCAGCGGGCCTTCCCGCCCAGACCGCAGGGCCCCTGTGACATCTATGCCACCGCCGGCACTCCCTGCGTGGCCGCCCACAGCACCACGCGGGCCCTGTACGCCTCCTACAACGGCCCGCTCTACCAGGTCAGGCGCCTATCAGACAACGCGGTCAAGAACATCGGCGTCGTCCAGCCCCACGCTTTGCCGTTCCCGGATCCGGGCGGATACGCCGACGCGGCCGCGCAAGACGCGTTCTGCACCGACACGACCTGCGTCATCACCAAGGTCTACGACCAATCCCCCAACCACAACGACCTCACCCAGGCACCCCGCGGCGCATTCAGCGGCCCCGCGATGGGCGGCTTCAACAACCTCCCGATCGCGGACATGGCGCCGATCACGATCAGCGGCCACAAGGCCTACGGCGTCTTCATCGAGCCGGGTATGGGCCTGCGCGACAACAACACCACCGGCATCGCGACCGGCGACCAGCCGGAGGGCATGTACTGGGTCGTTAACGGCCATCACTTCAACGACGGCTGCTGCTCCGACTACGGCAACGCCGAGATCGACAGCCGCGACGACGGCAACGGCACCATGGAAACCAGCTACTTCGGCAACGCCACCGCCTGGTATCACGGGAACCCCCCCGGCCCGTGGATCATGACTGACCAGGAGAACAACCTGGTAGGTTGCGTCAACCCGGGCAGTACCTCCAAACTCTGCGCAGACCTGCCAAACATCACCTCGCGATTCGTGACCGCCGTGGCCAAGGGCGAACCGCACCACTGGGCCTCGCTGGGCGGCAACGCGCAGACGGGCGCCCTGTCGACTATGTTCGACGGGCCGCGCATCGACTCCAGCTATGACCCGATGCGCAAGCAGGGGGCCATCGTCTTGGGCAACGGCGGCGACAACAGCAACGGTTCGCAGGGCACCTTCTATGAAGGCGTGATGACGGCCGGATTCCCGACGGACGCCACCGACCAGCAGATTCAGGCCAACATCGTGGCGACCAAGTACGACGTGCAGCGGCTGAGCCTGTCGCCGGCCTCGGCGACGGCCACTCCGCCAGGACTCCAGACGTTCACGCCAGGGTCCTCGCAGGACAGCACCGTGACGTTCACGAATACCACGGGGTCAACCGCGGTGGGCGTGAAGCTGAGCATCTCCGTGCCGAGCAGGCAGTGGATCTCCGTCGTCCCGGGCACCACCGACACGTCGCAGACGTTCGATTCGGTCGCGCCCGGCGTGAGCGTGAGTGCGACCTTCAAGGTCACCTCGGGACCGATGCCTTTCAACGGCGACCTGATCGGCAACGCCTCGTGGACGAACCCGACCCAGGGCACCAGGCAATCCGGGATAACGACCGAGAAGGTGCGCAACGTCAGCCCGATCAAGATCAACGAGTTCCGCGCCGGCACCAGTACCAACCCGGCCGACGCGTTCATCGAGCTCTACAACGCCGGCGACAGCACCGTCGACCTGTCGAACTGGACTCTGACTGAGCACCCGGCCCGGCAGCCCATCTTCTCGACGATGACCGTCCCGGCCGGGACGACGCTCGCGGGCCACCACTTCTACCTGCTCGGCCTCGCCAACTCGGGGCTGGCGGCCCCCGCCAGCGCGGGCGACACCACCATCAACCTCAGTAGCACGACCGGCATGGCTCCCGGCCAGCAGGTCCAGATCGGCACCGGCTCGGCTGCGGAGACCCGCACGATCGCCCACGTCACCAACTCTGGTGCCACCGGGCCCCGCGTACCGGGCGAGATCGGCAACGCCGTCAAGCTGTCGGGAAACGGCGAGTACGTGAACCTGCCGAACGGCATCGTGAGCGGGCTGCACGACTTCACCATCTCGGCGTGGGTCAACCCGTCCGCCAACTCGGCCTGGTCGCGGGTGTTCGACTTCGGCACCGGCACCAGCAACTACATGTTCCTCACGCTCAGCGCCGGCGGCGGCCCGCTCCGTTTCGCCATCACCACCACCAGCAATGGTGCGGAGCAGCAGATCAACGGCCCCGGCACGCTGCCGCTGAACACCTGGTCGCACGTGGCGGTGACGCTGTCCGGCAACACCGGGACGCTGTACGTGAACGGCCAGCCGGTGGGGACCAACACCAACATGACCCTCACCCCCGCCGATCTCGGCGCCACCACCCAGGACTGGATCGGCCGGTCGCAGTTCAGCGCCGACCCGTTCCTGGCGGCCACCGTGGACGACTTCCAGATCTACGACCACGCGCTGTCCGCCGCCGAGATCGCCACGCTGGCCAGCGGGCAGGCCGGTGCCGGCAACGTTGCCTCGTACAAGTTCGACGAGGACTCCGGTGAAACCGCGCTGGACTCGTCGGGCAACGGCCGCAACGCAACAATCATCAGCACCGGGAACGTCAGCACACCGCTGTGGCAGCCGCTGCCCGACGGTCCGATCACGGTCCCCGCCGGCTCGGCCAACGTGCCCGTCACGAGCACATCAGGGTTCAAGGTCGGCCAGAAGCTGACCATCGGCTACGGCCACACGCTGGAAACAGCCACGGTGACCGCCGTCGGCACGCCGGGCACGCAGGCCCGGCTCGCGGCTGCGGCGCCCGCCGGCGCGACCAACATCAAGGTCACCTCGACCAGCAACATCACCGCCGGCGACACGATCCGGCTCGACATCGGCTCGAGGACCGAGAACGTCACCGTCGCGTCGGTGGGCACCTCAGGCGCAGGCGGCACCGGCCTCACCCTGACCGCCCCGCTGAAGTTCGACCACGCGTCCAACCTTCCCTTCAGCGACCGGGGCACCGGTGTCACCTTCAGCCCAGCGACACGCTTCGCGCATTCGAGCAACGAGCCCGTGCAGGCACTGAGCAGCAGCATCACCCTCGACAGTCCCCTCGGCCACAGCCACGCGATCAACGACCCGGTGCGTGACGCCGCGGTCACGACTGTGGGCTACCAGGGCCCGCCGGCACCCGACCAGTGGTTCGGGGGCCCCGCCCTCTCCACCAGCGCCGGCAACATGGTGCTGCGCGACGCCAGGGGCCTGGTGGCTGACAGCCTCAACTACGGAGGCCTTGTCGACCCGTGGTCCGCCGAGGGTTACCAAGGCGCCTCCGGATCAGGGCAGGGCGGCTGCTTCGCGCCTTCGCCCGTCTCGGCCAGTGGCGCCGGGAGGAGCGACATCCGGCTGCCTGACGGCAACGACACCGACAGCAACTGCGCCGATTTCTCGATCACCAACCACCCCACGCCAGGTGACGCCAACCAGAGCTTCACGCTGGACCCGGGTCCCCTGGTCTCGCTGCAGGCCACCAACAACGGCGCCACCTCGGGCTACCTCAAGCACGACGACTCCGACGACCTCGTGGTCGTCGCGCCGGTGACAGCAGGCAGTCCGAGCACCGACAAGCAGGACGCCACGTTCGTGGAAGCGGCCGGCCTGGCCAACCCAAACTGCGTCTCGTTCGAGTCGGTCAACAAGCCCGGCAGCTACCTGCGGCACCAGAATTTCCAGTACCACCTGCAACCCAACGACGGCAGTACACTGTTCTCCCAGGACGCGACCATCTGCCCGGCGGTCGGCAACAGCGGTCAGGGCACGTCCTTCCAATCGGTGAACTTCTCCGGCCGGTACATCCGCAACTTCAACAACGTCGTCTACCTCGCCGCCAATGGCGGCACCAACCCCTGGGACACCGCCACCGGCTGGCCGGTGGACACGAGCTGGCTGGTGGCCACGCCCTGGGCACAGGCACCATGAGGGGTCGGCGGCGGCAACTGAGAACATGGCGCTGAATCGAGCACGCCCCCAGCGGCCTTGATGAATCGCTTCCGGCGCCCACCGTCGACAGTGGGCGCCGGAAGCGATGGCCCCGCACGTTTAACACAGTGCCGGCCGACGCGCTCGGCATCGACAAACGGGCATACGTCCAGCGGTTCTCGTTGCTGACCTGGGCGTAACTCATGACTTTGTTTCGGCGCCCAGAACCCCGGATCCGGTCGGCCACGTGCGACACGCTGGCGAGCCGGGAGCAGGTCGCTGTCACAGACGGCAGCGTTGCCTCGTCTCAGAGGGCATCAGGCTCAAGCAGCGCAGGCACCCGTGGCTATCCGGCACTCCCCGGAACCTCCGCTGGCTGCGGCACCAGCGCAGGAAGAGGAGATCGTCGGCTCCCCAGCGAGATATCGCGCGCGGATTTCTGGCGGATCGCACTACGGCCCGATCCCATCGTTGCCGCCAAAGCGCGTCGCCCGGACACCCGCCCGTATCGCCACATCGACGGGATCGCCGCTACCCTTGCCCCGGTCGCCGCGCGCGGCCTCTTTGAGGACACCGTAGGCATCCCGGTTCGCCCGGCCCGGGTACAAGATCTCTCCGAGCCCGCACTCGTACAGCAGGCCGGCCAGCGCCCAATCCAGCGGTTCCACCGGACCGCCGCTGACGACGAAGCGGTCCACCCGCTCCCGCACCTGCGCTTGGCGGCCCGGATCGAGCAAAGCCGCCTCAGTGACCGTGATTTGCCTGGTGATGCGGCGAGAGTACAGATCGACTGTGCCCTGCGCGGCAAGGACAGCCAGATAGTCATCGAGCACGCGCTGGCGAAGTTTCTGCCGCGCCCAGTCGACCGGGTCCGGCGCCCGGCGGGCAGCGGCGAGTGCCGCCAGCGCGACGTCCAGTAACGGGTCCCCGGTCAGCCGTGGGTCGGTGACGTGGATACGCGCCGACCACCTCTTGCCAGCTACCTCGACCCGGCCGGCGGCAGCGAGCTCAATGAAGTCTGCGCTCATGACCCCGTACACGACCTGCTGCCGCTCTCGGACCACGTGCAGGCTCCGGTCTATCGCCAGCAGCAGCAGGTCCATCCCCACAGTCACGCCGCAGACGATACCCCGGCAGCGCGATGAGGCGGTGCCCAGCCGAAGCCGACTGCCCGTTTGGCCGGCCTGCCCTACCGGCCGTAGCTGCCGTCCGGCTGATCGACATCGACACATCGGCTAGGGCGCCGAGCCGGACAATCTGTACCTTCAGCGCCCCGACGCTGCATGGCGACGCACTTGCACGTATTCGGCGATCTGTCGCCGTTGGAGGACTCAAGACACCCGGCGTCCGTCGGCCGGCCTGACCGGCTGGCCTACCGTTTAGGCTGCATGCAAGTTGTCAGGAGGAACCCATGGCCCTCGCGTTTCCCGGAGAGTCGGCCGAGTACAGGGCCGCGCGGAACCGGCTGCTTGACCAGGAGATCGAGCTGCGCCGTGCCATGGAGGCGGTGGCTGATGCCAGGCGGCGGTTGCCGCCCGGTGGGGTAGTGCCAGAGGACTACGTCTTTCAGGCACCAGGGCTAGACGGCGCGCCGGCCCAGGTGCGGCTGTCTGAACTGTTCGCGCCGGGCAAGAACTCGCTGGTGATCTACAGCATGATGTTTCCCCGCGCCGCAGACGACAAGAGCCCAGGCCCGCCAGGCGGGCAAACCGCATTGCTGCCCCTGGCGGAGGGACCGTGCCCGTCGTGCACCGCCCTGCTCGATCAGCTGGACGGCGCGGCCGAGCACGTCTCCCAGCGCGTCAACCTCGCGGTCGCCGCGAAGGCGCCGCTCGAGCGCATCCTCACCTTCGCCGCGGAACGCGGCTGGCGGCGGCTGCGCCTGCTGTCCTCGGCCGGCACCACCTACAACCGCGACTACCTAGCCGAGACCGCCGACGGCTCCCAGCAACCGATGCTGAACGTGTTTCACCGCGACGGGCAGATGATCCGCCACTTCTGGGGCTCGGAACTGTTCTACGCACCCGTCGATCCGGAGCAAGAACCCCGCCACGTCGGCACCATCGAGCCGCTCTGGAACCTGTTCGACCTCACCCGCGAGGGCCGCCCGGCCACTTGGCACGAGCAGTTCAGCTACTGATCACCCCAGGCCCGGCAGGACACAGATCACCGGTGTATCAAGCGGTCCGGATCGTACCGGAAGCCACGCTCATGCCTGCGCACTCTAGGTAACGGGAGCTGCACCTGAGCTGGACGCGCATCGCCTGGACGCGCATCGCCGCCGATCGGTGCGGCCGGAGAATCACGTTCAGGTTGACGGCGACCTTACAGATCAGGGCATTCTGCACACGGACCCCTGGGCCTCGGAAAGCGCGCGGCCGTGGCTGCCGAATCGGCGGGACGTCTTCGCGTGGGTCTGGAAGGACCCGGCCGCCGTAGCCCTTTGCGGGTGAGTGTCTGTCCCTCGTGTGGCCACAAAACAAGCCGGGGGCCAGGTTCTGCTCCGAAGCCGGAGGACGAGCAGCGGTCACAGGGCTACCGGGTCCCAGCCGCGCAGGTGCGTGACGGATTGGCGGTACTCCCACTCGATGGCGTCCTTGAGCAGGTGGGCCAGCCGCCCGCCGCTGGTGATGCCGGCGATGTCGGCGACCCCGCGGCGGGTCCCGACCGAGACGACGAACCCCTTGTCGTGGAAGGTGAACGCCTCCAGCGGACGGCCCTCCAGCTCCGCATCCAGGTTGCGGGCGACGGTCTCGCCCTCCTCCAGCGCCACCTGCGCCAGCGGCGGCAGCACATGCCCCGTGCGCGGATCGGTCACCGAGGCCAGGTCGCCGGCGACGTAGACCTCCGGGTGGTCCAGCACGCGCAGGTGCCGGTCGACCTTAACGCGGCCGTTGTGGCCGATCGGCAAGCCCGAACCCACCACCAGGTCGGGCGCCTTCACCCCACCCGCCCAGACGAACACGCCGCCCTCCACCAGCTCGCCGTCCCTGAGCCGGAAGCCCTCCTCGGTCGCGGCGGCGATCATCGCGTTGGTGCGGACCTGCACGCCCAGGTCAGAAAGGATCCTGGTGGCATTGTCGATCAGCTGCGGCGAGGAGCCGGCCAGGATGGTGGGGCCTGCCTCGATAAGCAGCACGGCGGGCCGGCCGGGCGCCAGGCCGTGGCCGCTGGCCACCTCGGGCAGCACCTCGGCCAGCTCGCCGGCCAGCTCGACCCCGGTGGCGCCGCCGCCGCCGACCACCACGGTCGCCAGGCGGCGCTGCCGCTCAGGGTCGGCGGCGACCGCGGCAGCGTCGAGCGCTTTAGTGACCGCCGCCCACACCCGCTCAGCGTCGCTGGCCGAGTACAGCGACAGGGCGCGCTGGGCCAGGCCGGGGATGGCGAAGTCGTTGGGCCGGCTGCCCAGCGCCAGCACCAGCCGCCTCCAGCCGATCGGCCCGGCCCTGGTGAGCACCCGCCGGTCGGCCAGGTCGACACCAGTGATCTCGGTCTGGACGAAGCGGACCCGCTCGGCCAGCATGTCCTGGAGCGGGATGCGCACCGCGTCGGCGGCGCGGGTGCCGCCGGCGACCCGGGGCAGCTCGGTGATTGCCTGGTGGTAGTCGTGCCGGTCGACCAGGGTCAGATCCACCACGGGGTTATTGCGCAGTTTGCTCGTCAGGCGCAAGGCGACGTGCAACCCGGCGTAGCCCGCCCCGGCGACCACGATCGGGCCGCCCCTCCCGGCGGTGGATGCGCTCACGGGATTCTCCGTAGGTGCTGCCCCTCCTGGCGAAGAAGGCGTCCAGCCAGTCGCATACCTCCTGCGCCAGCCGAGTCGGGTTGCTGACCTGGCCGCGCCGACCCCGAGCAACTAGAACGACCACGCGCCCGGAACCTGCGATCCATCCGCACCTTCATGATCGTCTTCGGCCCGCTCAGCTCGATGTCCGACATCCTCACCTTCCGCCTGGGATTCCACGCCAGCGCCACCCTGCTCGCAGCGGCTGGTTCATCGAATCGACCATCATCATCATCGAACTCGCCGTCATGCTTGTCCCGCGTATCAGCCGGCCCTCCTCCCAAAGCCAACCCCGGCCCCGCTCTGCTGCTGTCATCGGTCGCCATCGCCGCCATCACGATCACCCTGCCCTACAGCCCGCTGGCCGGACCACTCGGCCTCACCGCCACGGTGATCAACCCCGACAAGCTCGGGACGATTAACGATCTCTAAACTCAATGAGGACTTTGCCGAGGCCCTGGGCGAACACGCATCTGGCGACCCCCGGCGATCGCTTATCGGCTTCGGCGGTCAACCCGAAGCGCACGGCGTACCCCCGCGGCCGCTGGCGAGGTCCCGCAGGGTGTCGCCGGGTGACAGGCGCAGGGCTCCGGGTCTATCCGCCTATAGTCAGGATCGGAAGTGCTCCGGTGGCCGTGGCGCCAACCGAGCCCGGTGTCCGCGCGATGATGTGTCCGGCTTTGTAGATGCTGTCGACGTGGGTGATTCTTGGTTCGCCGAGGGCCGAGACAAGGAAGGTTCCGTGAGACAGCCTCCCGGTGCGCGGCACTGTGAAGGTGACTTCGGCGACCTGGGACGTCAGCGTGCCGCAGCCGGTATCGCGGTTTGCGGAACTGACTATCTTGATGCTTTCGGGTAGGCGGGCGGGCGCCGTATCAGGAAGCGAGTCTGGTGCGGCTGGCGGAACAGCGTAGAGCAGTGCGAAATCGCTGACGCCGTGCCGAATCCCGGGCTGGCTGGATTGGCCAGGTGTACCGAAGACGTTGTCCCATCTGTAGGTCGCGCCCCAGTTGTTGCGTTGATTCGCCGAAAGGCATACTGTTCGGCCGCCTGTTGTGAAGTCGACGTAGGGCTCGTCAAGCTCGACATGGATGGTGATGTGGACGACTGTTCCGGGGAGGGCCCTGGCGGGCCGGAGCGTGGAATCGATCGTCGAGGTAACCTCGGGTCCGCCAACAGTGGGGGCGACGGGGTCGGATAGCAGGGTTGAGGTCAGGTGGAAGGACATCTTAAATGTCCGGGATGACACGCCGCCCGTCGCTGCGGAGCGGTCGCTCCTCAAGAGCAGCGGGACTAGCGCCGCTGCTGCGCCGACCGAGATGAGCAGGGCCGCGGCGAGCGCCAGCAGGGCGTGCCGTCTACGGCGCGATGGCCTGGGTTGCTGATCGTCGTCCTGATCATCGTCAGTTTCGGTAGAGACCAGCCGGATCGCGTTGAGCGCGCGTTGCCGTAGCGGGGCCGCGAAGAGGATCGGGATGAGAGCCGGGGCGTAGGCGCCAGTGAGCCGCTTGCGCTGGTCAGCGCAAGTAGTGCAGTTGTCACATGTGCGGCAGGTACCGAAGTGAGCGATGATGCGCTGGCGTAGGCCGTCGGTGAAGTTTTCGCCATTCCAGGCGCCCCGCTCCAGAATATTGGCCAGCGCGAGACAAAAGCGCCTGCCGTCGCGGGCCAGGACGAGTGCCCCGAAGCCCTCAAGCGCCAGGGTCTTGATCTCGTTCGCGAGGCGGCTCGCTTGCGGAGGGCTGACTCCAAGACGGGCCGCCAGGTCAGCCCCCATGAGGCCCTCGCCGACGCTGAGTTCGTAGATCCGGCGTTGCCGCTCGCTGAAGGTGGCGGCGACTATGGCCAGCAGCCGCTCGACGTGCGCGTGGCGGGCCAGCTCGGCGGATCTGGGGTCGTCATCGGCGGGCATTTTGTCGACCAGATCTTGCTCGGTGACGAGTACCTCCAGGCCGTACCTGCGGCCCGCTGGGCTCGCCCCCCGCCGGTAACGGTTGGCGCGATTGGCTGCGATTCCGCACAGCCACGCACGTAGGTGGTCGGGCTGAGTGGGTGGCCGGCCGCCGCGCAGGTCCGCGAATGCTGTCACGAAAGCGTCGTGGGTCAAGTCTTCCGCCTGATGGTGATCCCGCAGAATTCGTCGGCTCCTTTGCAGGACGGCAGGGTAGTGGCTCATGTAGATCGCCTGGAACGCGTCGGCGCGATCAGCTGCGGTGCCGCCCCCTGTGGCGCGGCTTACCAGCTCGCTGTCCGGTGTCTGCCAGTCGGGACCGGCGTTCATGCCATGCCGCCCGCGCCCTGGCGTGCCGCGAAGGCTGCGCACCACGGGTGAGAAATCTTGAAAGCCCAGGGGGAGAATGCCGGTTCCTGCGCCCCAACCCTCCGTACGGTTCGCCGTCCGAGGAGGGAAACCATGAATGCACTAGCGCTAGCTGACCAGCGCGCAGCACACATGACCAGGGACGACCAGCAGCCGACCGCGGGCACGAGACCGCGGATCCGGCTGGCACCCGCCAGGCTCACCAACGGGTTCGCCGCTCCCGCAGTCTTTTTGACCGGCAGTGTCCTAGGCTGCCACGTACCGCTTGCCTGCCTGGTGGCAGCCGCCACGGGAGCGGCAATCGCAGCCGGGGCTGGCGCGCTGCCGCGGCTGTACTGGATCAGCCTGTACGCGAAGCTCGTACGTGCGGGTGTCCGCCATGCCCAGAACGTCGAAGACGTGCGCAGCCTCGTACATAGCCTTAACGATGCCCCGGTAGGGCGACAGAGATAATCCATGCTCACCCCCATCACGCGGGCCACGGCCAGCGGCCCCGCGACACAGCCAGCCACCTCGCCGTGCACGCTCGGTGGCCGGAACGGTCTTCCAGCGGAGTTCTTAGCCGCTAGGCCTGTGCATTCAATGGGCCTCCGGGCCTGGGCCCTAGGCCCCTTTGACGCACCGCCCCTGCAGCGTGGACAGCCCGGCCTCGTTACTCCACAGTTGCTGCATCCTGAAGTTGCCAGTGCTGAGTTTTAGCCAGAACTGGTCGATCTGATGGCCCGCTAGGTCGGTCCGATCTGGGGAGCACAGGTCACCTATCTCGGCAACCGGTTGGCCACCACGCCCGGCAGCCCAGGCGGTATGCGCCGACGCCAGCGGGCCACCGGAACCACCGATGAACGTATCGGTGACAGTCTCCGCCCACTCGTATCCGGCGATCACCGACATGCCTTGCATCGGGTCCCCATTCGGCTGGCATACAGGAGTGCCGTCATGGCCCAGGAAGAGTGATACAGACCAGTGAAAAGCTGCTTCATTTCGGTGATGACATGCGTGGCGGTGGCGCTTCTCTTCCACCAAGAAACCCCAAAGATCAGCGTGACTTGCGTGTCAAACTCGATCAAACCGCCCCTGTATGTGAAATCGTCTGTCGAATTGGGCGAGCACGACAGCGACGTGGCGGCAGCCGCTGGTAAGGCGTTGGCCCCCGAGAGGATGGCCGCCGCGGCGGCCAAGCTGACAGCCACAGCGGCAATTCGGATTTTCATGACATTCCCCCCTCCCGGACAAAAGGCCCGCTATGTTACTGACGCGGGTATGGCCTGGCTGGGTTACAGGAGCTTCCGAGAGCACGCTTCGTGATGACCGAGGATGGCGCTGGTGGGGATTCAGGTCGTGGGCGGGAGGATCTCGATGGGGCACTGGGGTCCGGAGGCTCTGGCGAGCCGGCGGTCGCCGGTGAGCAGGGTGGCGTGCATTGCTTCGGCGAGTGCCACGTAGGCCGCTTCGTAGATGGTGAGGTTGTCTCGTAGTTCCCAGCACCGGGGGAGTAGCGGGTAGCGCAGCTCACCCAGTTATGGCGCTTAGTGCTGCTCCAGGTAATCAACCCAGGGCTCGGTGCCACCAGGGTCGCTACGAGCGGCGGCCGCTCGCTGTGAATTGCCCGGCCTCCGGCCCGGTCGGCTTCCTGTGCGTGGAGACGGCCTAGCCTGGCTAGGTGCGCCTGTCTGCGATCCGCGCAACCGCACGCCCCGGAGGTGCTCGTGGCTACCCCAACTGCCGCCAAGACGGACATTGATCTCAAGCTAGCGGGTGAGCTCGCCCAGCAGCTGCGTGTTGACTCCGTACGGTCGAGTACATCCGCCGGGTCGGGTCACCCGACTTCGAGCATGTCGGCCGCGGACCTGCTGGCCGTCCTCGTCGGTCGGCATCTTCGGTATGACTGGGACGAGCCGGCCAACCTGACCAACGATCACCTGATCTTCTCCAAGGGCCATGCGTCGCCTCTGCTCTACTCGGTCTACAAGGCTGTAGGGGTCGTCTCTGACGCTGAGCTCATGACCGGCTACCGCCGCTTCGGGTCCCGGCTCGAGGGTCATCCGACCCCGGTGCTGCCCTGGGTCGACGTGGCGACCGGCTCGCTCGGTCAGGGACTGCCCGACGCCGTCGGGGTCGCGCTTGCTGGCAAGTACCTCGACGAGTCCCCGTTCCGGGTCTGGGTCCTGTGCGGTGACAGCGAAATGGCCGAAGGCTCGATCTGGGAAGCCCTCGACAAGGCCTCGCATTACAAGCTGTCCAACCTCATAGCCATGGTGGACGTCAACCGGCTCGGGCAGCGCGGTCCGACCGAGCTGTCCTGGGATTTGGAGACCTATAGCCGCCGTGCGTCGGCGTTCGGCGCCCGCGTCTTCACCATCGACGGCCACGACGTGGCTGAGATCGACCGGGCCATGGCACACGCGAGCGACATCACCGGCGACCAGCCGACTGTCATCCTCGCCCGGACCATCAAGGGCCGCGGCTTCTCCGAGGTCGAGGACCGGGAGGGCTGGCACGGCAAGCCGTTCCCACCGGAGATGGCCGAGCGCGCGATCATCGAGCTCGGCGGGGAACGCGACCTCATCGTGCGCGGTCCGAAGCCGGATCAGGCCGCGGCGGCCGCCCGTGCGGGGGAGGCTAGCGCGGCGGTGAAGCTGCCGGGCTACACCGTCGGGGACAAGGTCGCTACGCGCAAGGCCTACGGCCAGGCGCTGGCTGCTCTCGGCGCCCGCCGCGATGTGGTGGCGATGGACGGCGAGGTGAGCAACTCGACCTACGCCGACGAGTTCGCGCACGAGTATCCCGAGCGCTACTTCGAGATGTACATCGCCGAGCAGCAGCTGGTGGCCGCCGCCGTCGGCTTCAGCGTGCGGGGCTACCGGCCGTTCGCCTCGACGTTCGCGGCTTTCCTGACCCGCGCCTACGACTTCATCCGGATGGCCGCCATCTCGCAAGCCAACATCCGCCTGGTCGGCTCGCACGCGGGTGTCGAGATCGGCGCCGATGGCCCTTCGCAGATGGCGCTGGAGGACCTGGCCATGATGCGCGCCGTTCAGGGCTCGACTGTCCTGTACCCGAGCGACGCCACCAGCACGGCTGCACTCGTGCTGGCCATGGCCGACCGCGACGGCGTCGTCTACATGCGCACGACGCGCGGCGCCTACCCGGTCCTGTACGCGGCTGGGGAAGCATTCCCGGTCGGCGGCGCCAAGGTGCTGCGCGCCAGCGACGAGGACCAGGTCACCCTGATCGGGGCAGGCGTGACCCTGCATGCCTGCCTCGCCGCTGCCGACCAGCTCAAGGCCGACGGGCTCAGCGCACGCGTCATCGACGTGTACTCCGTCAAGCCAATCGACACGGACACGCTGACCGCGGCTGCCGCAGCCACTGGCGGCAGGCTGGTGGTCGCCGAGGATCATCATCCCGAGGGCGGCCTCGGGTCCGCTGTCGTCGACGCGCTGACCGGCGCAGGGCGTGCCGACCTGACCGTGCGGCACCTGGCGGTTTCCGAGCTGCCCGGGTCGGGGACCAGCGAGGAACTGCTCGACGCGGCCCGCATCAGCGCCAGGCACATCGCGGCTGCTGCCCGCAGCCTGGCCGCCTAGCCTGCCGGGAATCTCGGCGCCGGCCGGGGCGAGGGGCCAGCCGTCCGAAGGCGACCGGGCCGGCGGCGCTGGCCGCTGGCTGGTCCCATGGGCACCGCGACGTAGTGGCGCAGATCGACCCGTTCGGGCGCCGAGAACGGACAGCAGCTGCACCGGGCTGTCGGCGCAGAACGGCGGATGCGGCTCGTGAAGTAGCGGGCATGGCTGAACACAGAGCGTGACGTAGAAAGCGGGAACTTCCGACACTCCCAGCTCCGGAACCGCTCTGTGCGGGGCCCAGCCTCACTTCGGCTCCCGCGGCCTGCGGTGGCAGGCGGCGTGGCGAGGATGATTTTGCTGACGGGTGGCCGGGAGAAATCCCGTGTTTCTCTTTGCCTCAGTCGCTGGCCAGTTCGTCGGTGGCGGCTCGGCCGGCCTGGGCGGTCCGGCGGAGGAAGTCGGCGAGCAGCTGGAGTTCGGCGTCGCCGTATTCGGCGCAGATCTGGTCCATTGAGGTGTTCATCTCCGAGTAAAGGTGCAGCAGCTCGGAGTTGCGGTCGCGTAGCGCCCGGATGAGGATGGCGCGGCGGTCGGAGGCGCTGCGGTCGCGGGCCACCCAGCCGCCGCGTTCGAGCCGGTCGATGATGCCGGTCATGGTGGCGGGATGCAGCCCGGCGCGTCGTGCCAGGGCGCTCGGGCTGAGCGGGCCGTACCGGTTGATGAGATCAAGGCAGTCCAGGTCGACGTCCTTGAGATCGACGCGCGCGCCGACGTGATGGTTGAGCAGGGATAGCTGGATGCTCAGCTCGCGTAGCGACTCCTTGATCGCGGTACTCAACCGCCGCCTGCGCCGCGAGGAGTCCGCGCTCTCAGATGATATGAAATTCATATGATATGATCCTAATATCTTCCGGAATACAGAGGAAATGATACCCCGGAATAGTGCCCGTGCACAGAGAGGCTCGCCATGATCTTGGTTACCGGAGCGACCGGCAATGTCGGACGCGAGGTGGTGAAGCTGCTGCTGGAGAGCGGCGAGGAGGTCGGGGCGGTCACCCGCGATCCGCGCTCCGCCACGGTGCCGGCCGGCGCCTGCGTGGTGGGCGGCGACCCTTCCCGCCCGGAGACGCTGACCCTGGCGCTGCGCGATGTCGAGGCGGTGCTGCTCAGCCCGCGCGCCGTCGGTGACGCCACCGCCGCGCTCCTGTCGCTGGCGGGCGAGCACGGTGCGCGCCGGGTTGTCCTGCTGTCGGCAGTGACCGTGCAGTACCCCGCTGGCGAGGCTCGCTTCGCCGACGCATTCAAGGCCGCCGAGGACGCCGTCCAAGGGTGTGGCCTGGACTGGACCCTGCTGCGGTGCGCCGACTTCGCCGCCAACGCCCTGGCCTGGGCGCCGCAGATCCGCCAGGCCGGCGTTGTGCGGGGAGCTTATGGCGACGCCGCGACCTCTGCGATCCACGAGCGCGACATCGCCGCGGTCGCCGCCTCGGCGCTGGCCAGTCCCGCCCACGCCGGGCAGGCTTACGTGCTCACCGGCCCGCAGTCACTAACCCAACGCGACAAGGTCCGCCTCATCGGCGAGGCCATCGGGAGAGAGCTGTCCTTCCAGGAGATCTCTCCCCAGCAGGTCCGCCAGGCCATGATCACCCAGGGCCTTCCTGAGGAGATCCCCGACCGGCTGCTCGGCGGCCTGGCCCACTACGCCAAGCAGCCGGGACCGTCCTCAGACACCGTGCAGCAGGTGCTGGGCCGCCCCGCTCTCACCTTCGCCCAATGGGCAGCCGGCCACGCCGCCGCCTTCCAGAACTGAACACAACCCCTAACCAGACCCCCATGGAGTCCCAGATGAAACTCACGATCTTCGCAGCGACCGGTGGCATCGGCCGCCAGATCCTCGAGCAGGCCATCGACGCGGGCCACGACGTCACCGCGGTCGTCCGCAACCCCCAGAAACTGCCCGCCGAGCTTGCCGGGCAAGTCCGCGTCGTCACAGCCGACCTAGCAGCCCCGGACCCAGCAATGCTCAAGTCCGCCGTCGCAGGAGCCGACGCGGTGCTCTCCGGCCTCGGCGCGACGTCGAACTCGGAAGCCGGAGTCGCTACCCAGGGCACGCGGGCCATCGCCGGGGCGATGAAGGCGGCCGGCGCCCGGCGCATCGTCGTCGTCAGCGCCGCGCCCATCGGGACCGTGCCCTCACCCGCCAGGCCGAACCCACCCAAGCACGACCCGGGCGACGGGTTCATCATGCAGCACGTGCTCAGCCCGTTGACGAAGGCCGCGTTCCGCAAGCATTATGCCGACCTCGCTCAGATGGAAGATGTCCTGCGCAACAGCGACCTGGAGTGGACTGCCGTGCGGCCGCCACGGCTGACCGACAAGCCGCTGACCGGCACCTACCGGACGGCCCGCGGGCAAAACCTCCGGCGCGGCGCCTTCATTTCCCGCGCCGACGTCGCCCATTACATGCTTCGCGCACTCGATCAACCCGAGACGATCAAACAAACCATTGGCCTAGCCAACTAATGAACCGAAGAAAATCATCGGAGTTCCCATGTTCACCGCCTACGTCATCGTCACCGTCGTTGCCATCGCCGCTAATGCCTTCTCGGGCATCGCCGCCATCCTCCACTTCAAGCCGATCCTCCCCGGCATGGCCCGGGCAGGCGTGCCAGAATCGTGGCTGACCTTCCCGATTGGCACCCTCAAGACAGCGGGTGCGGCCGGCCTGCTGCTCGGCCTCATCGGCGTGCCAGTGATCGGCACGGCGGCCGCCATCGGCCTCATCCTGTTCTTCGTCTGCGCCATCTACACCCATGTACGCGCGAGCGACTACTCGTCGCAGTTCGCGTTGGCGAACGGGTACCTCCTGCTGGCCGTGGCCGCGCTGGTGCTGGACCTGGCAGTCAGGCATCACTGATGACGCAGACGGCAGAACACATCGATCCACGTTCCGTTCACCCTGATCGGCACCCGCAAACACACGGCTGTTCCTTGTTCCTCAAGGCCGGAGCGGCCTCGAAGGCCAACGCCAATTGACAGAGCTGGCGCAGCGCGCCGGGGCATGGTGGTCGTGCTTATCCGCCTCGTCTACCTGTTCATGGTCCGGCCGTTCGGCTGGCTGGTGCTCCCGGCCCGGAGCGATGCCTCGAAGGATGCGGAGATCCTGGTCCTACGCGTAGCGACCAGCGGCACTGCGCGCACCGGAAGACTGGAACATGACACGGACCGAACAACCTGATATCCCCGCACGGCCTCCCGCATCCCGCCCGCTCGTTTACACGGCTCCTGGGACGCGACCGTTGTTCGCCTCTACGGATCGATGGTGATAGTCACCGTCCCGCTCGCCCAGTTGTCCTGTGAGTCCTGCACCTGCATGGGGAAGCTGAAGGTGCCGGCCTGGGTCGGCGTTCCCATCAGGACGTTGTTGAAGTCCGGAGGAGTCGCACCGAGGGTGAGGCCGGGCGGGAGTTCATTGATGTTGGTGACGACGAACCAGGAGTACGGAGGTGCGCCGCCTTGGGCAATGAGGTCGCGGCTGTACGGCACACCAACGGTTCCGGTCGCAAGCGGGGTGGTGCTGATCTGGAGCGACGGATCGACGGTGAGGCTGAATTGCTGGGTTGCCTGCTGACCGTCGTAGTCGGTGAGCCGCATGGTGAACGTGTAGGTGCCGGCCGTGGTCGGTGTTCCGGCGAGCTGGTTGTTGGCGTCGCGCGGCCCCGCCGTGGTCTGCAAGGTGAGGCCGGGTGGGAGTTGCCCGGCGGCAACGGCCCAGGTATAGGGCGCGGCCCCGCCGCTGAGGAAGAAGTTCTGCGCATACGCCCCGCCGACCATCCCCGGACTGAGGGTTGATCCGACGGCGGGCAGCACGATGGCCAGCGGCTCGTTCGGGTCTACGGTGATCTGGTAGGCCTGATACAGGGGCTGGCCCTGGTCGCCGGTGCCTTGCACGGTGAAGTTGTAGGTGTTGTAGGTGCCCAGCGGCTGGGTGACGGTACCGCCGACGACGTCGCCGGAGGCCCCGAAGCTGGCGGGCAGGGACAGCCCCGGCGGCAGGGCACCGGCGACGATGCTGAGCGTGCCGCCGGCGTTGTGGCTGGTGGGCAGGTGCCCTTGGTAAGGCTGGCCGAGTACGGCGTCGGGCAGCACGCAGGCCCCGCTGATCAGGAAGCTGCCGTTGGCAGCGGTGCATAGCAACTGGTCCGGAGGGCCTGCGGCGGCCTAGCCCAGCTGCCCGAACTGCGTCATCGCGGGTTGGGCTGCTGATCCGTCGGCATGCGGGCGTCGCGGTAGAGCAACCGGCAGAGAGAGTACAGGCGCCCAGCCAATCCACCGAACTGGTGCGCTGGAGGCCTGGCGGACGCTGATCCGGGCGGATGAGCACTGTGTCAGCTTGGTGTCCGGCGTGGCGGTCTTGATTGGGTCCGGCGCCCGGGCGTGCCAGCCGTGTGTCCGGGCGCGGTGGGCGGCGATTTCGCGCCGAGCGCCGGGTCTGTATATATAGGGTCAGTGCGTCGCTGGCGTTCGCGCGGGAGAGTTTGAGGTAACCGATGACGGTCAGCGAGGATTTCACCGGTCTCACCGGCCGCACCGCAGGGCAACGGCTGTCTCGATCGTTAGACAGTGCCCTAAATAGTCAGGGCCTCAGTCAATCACCTCAGTCCGGATCAGCATCCCGGTATCATCTCGATACCGGACCTCCATTCGGTCGCCATCTAGGTCAAGGACTGCGAACCCGAAGCGTGCCCAGCGGTCGCCGCCAGAATCCAGGAAGCCACGGGCCTCCCATGCCCCTGGCGGAGGAATCGGTGCGTTGATCGCATGTGTCTGCAGAACGGGAACTCCGCCATTTCCCAGGCAGCGCGGGAATTGGACTCCCTGATCGGGCTCGAAGCCCATGCAGCGGTGCTCGTGTCCCCACCACCAGGCAGTTACGCGCCCGCTGTCCAGTACTGGCCCGAGCTTGGCGTTCAGCTCCGGGCCAATGTCGGCCTGGTCGTAGATGGAGACCAGCTGGTGGTGGCTCAGGAGGACGAGTTTCTTGTCGGATGCATCAGCCACCGACGCAACGAAATCCGCCTGCGGGTCCCGGAGCACCGCGACAGCCCCTTTCGACAAGACGTCGGAATCCCACGAGGTGTCGAGTGCCACGAAGTCCCATGATGGTGCGACGAGCCGGAAGAAGCTTGTAGCCTCGCCGTCTGCCGAGCGCTGAGCAGCGAACCGCGGGTCGGCCAGCAGCGTCTCGAAGTAGCCGAAGCCGCCGCTGTACATGTCGTGGTTGCCGTTCAGCGACCACGACGTCACGCCAGCCTTTGCCTGATCCGGTGTAACGGGCCAGTAGGCGAGCACGTGCCGCTCGACTTCACTGGGCAGCCCGGAATAGTAGACGTCTCCAAGGTGGATGACGTGAGCCTCACGCCCGTGCTCCAGGGCATCAGCGACTTCTTCCGCCATGTACGAGGCCACAGCCTGCGCCCTGGGAAGGCCGGTTCCCCAGTCTCCCACCACGACCAGCCGCGCCGGGTCGCCAATAACGTGCTCAGCTGGCCTGGGGGTGAACGGATGGTTGCCCCTGGCTAGGTGTTCAAGCATGGATTCCGCGATCTTTATGACCCAGTCTGGGTCCGTCGGAGAGAAGGTCCCAGGGTGCAGGAGTGCTTCCGCGGTATGGGCGATTCTTGCCCAGGCCCCACGGTCCGCTGGCGTCTCATCGATCACGCCCTGCTCCCGCACGGCGCTCTCGACAGAGCTCTGCACGAGGCTAATCACCGGGTCGCGTGAAAAGTAAGGAACCGGCCCGGCCTGAGTCCCTCCCGACGAGGCCTCGGCCGCGTCGGGGCCCGGGAGCGCTGCGCTTACCTTGGCCGCAGCGTCGCCCTCGCCCGGAATCTGTTGTGCGGCACGCGCCGTCGCTTCGCGCAATTGGCCGGAACCGAGGAGCCCGCGTACGGCTTCCACGTACTGGCGGACCGAATCCCGGTCGAATGCCTGCCCGATCATGCGAATTCCTCCAGCTGTGCGCAATGCACCGATAGCAACGAAGACAACAAAGCCAGGACGATGGAAGCGCGCGCGACCAGGTGCGCGAACTCACCTCTTTATCAAATGTGCACGAGATCCAGATACTCCCTATGATGCATCTGAGTTAGCTCGCGCTGCCGCCTCCTTTGCAGCGCGACGAGCCCCGGCACCGTTTGTCATAAGTACCAAGCCCACTGGCGATTGAACGTTCCATCCCCGCCTCGTGGCAAAATGAAGTCCATGCTGGCTCATTGTCTGCCGATACGAAGCCCCCGTGGTGCTGCATCATCCCACCCTCCCCAAAAGCACGACCTGTGCCTGACGAAGCGTCCTTCTGCCATCACCCAATGTCAAGGCCTAACTCCCTTCGCCGGCGCCTCTCCCAGAATGATCTTGTCGGCGTCGGCGATGTGCAGTGCGCGGACATGGATCACTGTGACTTCCACGACCGGCGACTGTGGGGGAGAGGCCGTGGTTACGACGGCCCTGGACGCTTCCGGGATTCTGGCGCCCGTTGGCTCGATCGGATGCCTGGCCGTGTGGGAAGGGCGGCGATTGCATCGTCGAAGAGGTTCTGGCTCGTCATGCGCATGATGGGGCGTTACCAGTCCGGTTGGCCAGTACGGCAGCAGTACAGCAGGAAAGTACCGCACCAGGCCCGGACGCCGACGGACCAGAGTGGACGCGGGAGGACGGTGACCTGCGCGGACGATACCGCAATCCCGCGGCGGTCGATTTCGCCGTTGTCCGGTCGATACTTACGGCGGTCGCGGCGAGCCGCGGACCTGTCTGCTGAACGGCCCTCGTCGCCGTAACCCGTTCACGCTACGCGGCACGATCGAGCATCGCTGGGGGGTGGGCAACCACCGGCGGTTCAGATATCTAGGTCTTCAACCTCAAGGTCGGCAGCCGCCGCGGCTGTGCGGTCCAGCTGCTAGGGCGCCTTGCCGGGGAGAGGGCTATGCGACCTTCCGCGGAAGCCGGATCGTGAGGATCGCTCCGCGTGGGGGTGCGTTTGCCGCGTCGATCGTGCCGCCTTGGTTTCGGAGCAGGCGGGCTGCGATGGTGAGTCCGAGGCCTGCTCCGTCGATGCGGCTGTTGCTGGTGGCGCGGGCGGTCAGCTCGAACAGGTGGGGAAGGAGGTCGGGTGCGATGCCGGGACCGTCGTCGGTGACGCGGACGAAGGCATGGCCGGCATCTTCGCCGCAGGCGACGTCAACTGTGCCTCCGCGCGGCGTGTGACGCAACGCGTTGTCGAGGACGTTGGCCAGTGCGCGTTCGAAGCCGTCGCGGTCGATCAGCACTGAGGGGCGAGTGTGAGCCGTCACTTGGAGCTTGACTCCACGCTCGTCGGCTACGAGCTCGAACGCGGCGGTCGCGTCGGTGACCGTCTCTGCGAGGTCTGTGGTTTGCAGCCGGGGTCGCTCGTCGATGTCCGCCCGCGCGTAGTCGAACAGGCCGGTGACGAGCCGATCGATCTGCTGGGCTTTCGCCCGCGCTCGGTCGAGCCGCTCACGGGGGTTGCCGATGCCTGTTGCGATTGCGTCGAGGTAGCCGCGCAGCGAGAAGAGCGGGGTGCGGAGGTCGTGGGCGATGGAGCTGACGAGGAGGCGTCGCTCGGCCTCGAGTCGCATGTCGTGCTCGGCTGTCTGCGCGAGCCGGGCGGCCATGCCTGTGACGGCTGTGGCGACGTTCTCGACTTCCCGGATCGGTGAGGTGGCGCGGGTCTCGAACGGGTCGCCGCCGGCGATCGCGTCGACCTGGGTGTTCAGGCGGCGAAGCGGGGCGACGAGCCAGCGGCTTGCCGCCCAGATCAGCAGCATCGCACCGGCGAGCAGGGAGGCAAGCCCCGACGCGAGCGCGACGAGCACCGGGCGCGCACGATCGAGCGAGGGAGCGTAAAGATCGAGCGTGAGGGTTTTTCCCGACCCTCGGGCGAGCGGGAACAGGTAGGTCGCGGTCGGCTGGGCGGCGCTCGGGCTCGATGGGGTCGTGGCGGAGGTATCGCGGGCCGGTCGACGCGGAGACGGCGTCGTCGCGGCGACGAGGTCGTTGCTCACGTAGACGACGCGCTTGCCCCCCAGCCAGACCATCGTGAGCTGCGCGCGCAGCCCGAGCGCGGTGAGCTTTCGGGTCACGGCCTGTTGCCACCGCGTCGTCTCGGCCTGGGTCGCGTGGTGGTTGACATAGGCCGCCGCGGCGGCGAGTCGGTGGGCCTGGTCGCTGCGCTGGTTGCGGGCTTCGACGAGGTAGCCAACGGCCGTCGCCCCGGCGGTGAGCAGGACCAGCGCGAGCACGGAGACGGCGAGAGCGACGCGAACCGAGACGCGGAGACGTCTCATCCGACGACATTGTGCGCGAGACCGCCGTCGAACCGGTAGCCGGCACCCCAGACGGTGACGATGTAGCGGGGATCGGCCGGGTCGTCCTCGATCTTCTCGCGCACCCGGCTGATATAGACCGAGACGGCGCTGCGGTCGCCGTAGCTTCCCCACAGGAGCTCGAACAGATGCTCGCGGCTGAACACCTGCCGCGGATGCTGGACGAACACCCGGAGCAATTCGAACTCGCGGGCGGTCATCCGCACCAGCCTGCCGGCGACGTGCACCTCGTGCGCGGCGAGATCAACCTCGAGGTTGCCGAAGCGAAGCCGCCCCAGGCCGCGACCCGCGCCCGAGCGGCGCAAGACCGCCTTGACGCGGGCGACGACCTCCGCTGGGGTCACCGACTTGACGATGTAGTCGTCGGCACCGAGCCCGAGGCCGCGCAGCTTGTCGGCGTCGCCGCCGCGGGCGCTCAGGAACAGGACCGGGACGTCGGAGGCCGAGCGGATGTCCCGGCACAAGTCGAAGCCCGACGCCCCCGGGAGCATCACGTCCAGCAGCACGCAGTCCGGCGCCGTCCGCAGCGCCCCGGCCGCCTCCTCGGCATCGGCAGCGAGCAGGACGCGGAAGCCGTCCGCCTCCAGGAAGTCCCGCATCAGCGCGGCGATCTCGGGCTCGTCCTCCACGACGAGCACCAGCGGCCCAGCTGAGTCGGAGACGGCGCGCACCAGCACAGTCTCGCCCATCGACGCGGCCGGAACGCCGATTTTCGCAGCTCTTTCGCAGCCCATTCGCATGAGGTCGAACTGCCTGCCCCAGCATGAAGACGGCATGCAGGCACGACCGACAGCGATCGATCCACTACGGCTGCGTGGCTTCGTCGCCCCGGCTATCGGTGGCCGGCCAGCTGCGGCGCCGGCGCATCAACAGCAGGTTGACCGCCGGGAAGACGACGACAGCAAGTGCGAAGGAGAACGCGATGGTGCCGACCGCAAACACCCGGCTTGAATGCTGCAGCCAGCCATGAGTGAACACCTCTCGCTACCACGGATCGATCATCAGATCTCCCGCCGCAGCCTGCTCCGTGGCGGAGTGGCCGCAGCGGCCCTGGCGGCGCTTACCTCCTGCGACAGCGCAAGATCACCACACAGCGCGGGACCACCACACAGCGCGGGACCACCAGCGAGGGCCGGAGCCAACGTCCACGTCAGTCACGACCACTACGGGGTCCATGTCGAGCCGTCGGCCGCGGCGAACCCCCGGCACCCTCGCCAGCTCCTCGCCGCCTGCCAGGCCTCGCCCACGGCGGACCCCCAGTTCATCGCGACCTACCTATCGTTCGACGCTGGCGCGAGCTGGCAGAATGGCGGCCTGCCACCGCAGCCGGCGGCCGGGCCGGCTGGCGACGACGTGACCGTCGCCTTCGATGCGCACGGCCGCGGCTATCTCTGCGCCACGCGTGCAGGTCACGGCTCCCACCCCAACCCCGCCAACCCCGACGCCAACCGCGCCGTGTACGCCTGGCGGACCGACGACGGCGGGTGCACCTTCTCGGCACCGGTGACCCTGCTGGAGGGACAGTATTGCGATCACCCCTGGCTGGCCACCGGCCAAGGCCAGACCCCGGCCGGGCACAATGTCTACGTCGCCTGGGGCGCCGGCGACTCGCACACGGCTCTCGACCTCACCCGCTCCACCGATGGCGGACAGAGCTTCGCGCCGCCGCGCAGGATCCTGGGGGAGGCCGGGGTCCCCTCGGTGGCGAGCGCGGGTCCCGAGCTTGCCACCGGACCGCATGGCCTGGTATGCGCCGTCTGCGACTGGACAACCCAGCAGGACTCCTCCGGAGACATGGTCGGCCAGGTCGTTGCCGTCTGCTCGACCGATGCGGGACACAGCTTCGCCGCACCGGTCCATCTGGGATCGGAATCGGCGGTCATCGCACTGCCCGGCGGCGTCAAGGCCAACAGCAGCCCGGCCGTCGCCGCCTCTCCCCAGGGCGATGCCCTCTACGTCGCGTTCCCCACACACCAGCCCGGGGCCACGCACTCGGACATCGTGGTGACCGCATCCCACGACCGCGGCCGGACCTGGGGCAAGGCAGTGACCGCGACACCCGCCGACGGCGTGACCTACTTCCAGCCCAACCTGGCGGTCGACGAGGCGGGCCGGGTCGCGATCTCCGCATTCGCCCTGGCCAACGGCCGCGTCAACCAAGTCCTGCTCCTCTCCCAGCCGCAGGGGAAGCTCCGCTTCCAGCCACCGCTGCAGGTGACCACCACCGCGTTCGACCCGCACAGCCTGACGGCCTCCGGCGGAAAACACGGAGCCTGGTGGATCGGCGACTACCAGGGCATCACCGCCGGCGCCGGCGCCGTCCACCTCGTGTGGAACGACACCCGGACCGGGAAACTGGACCTCTACGCGGCCACGGTGCGGCCATGACACCCGAACCTGAAACCTGAGTTGGCTCACGATTCTGGGTTCTGGACTTGGACTGACTCGAGGCTGTGCCCTGCAGGTTCTCGGTTCGATTGGCGATCCCAGCCTCCCTTGGTTACGTTCGGGCACCGGGCCGCGACGCGGCGGGGCGAGCCGCGCCCCACCCGCGGCAACGGGGCGAGGCCACTACGGGTACCGGGCGCCCACGGTGGTGGCGAGGTGTCCGGTGACGATGTCGTACACGTGGCCGGAGACGCTGACCTTCGGTGAGAGCAGGGGTGAGGTGAGCAGGCGCTCGACGTCGGCCTTGACGGTGGTGTGCGGGTCGGTGACGGCGGAGGCTTCCAGTGCTGCCTCGGGGAGCCCGGTCGCCGCCGCAGCTTGCTGCCGGAAGCTGGGGTCGGCGAGAAAGCCGGTGCCGCATTGGGTGTGGTGGACGACCGCGACTTCGAAGAGTGTGTCAGCCGCGCCCTGGGCGCCGGACAGCTGCTCGACGAGGAAGGCGAGGAAGGCGATGTCGTCGATAACGGCCTGGGTGACGCGGCCCCCCGCGTTGCGGATGACGGGAGCGTCTCCGAGCTGGAGTCCCAGGACGATCGCGGGGTCGACGCGGTGGTCGAGGCAGGCGACGACGACCACTTGTGCTGTGGGCAGGCCGAGTGCCGCGGGGGTGTAGGTGCGGGCGAACTGCTCGTTGCGCCCGAGCAAGGGGGTCATCCTGGTCATGGTGGTTCCGTTTCGTTTCAAGGGTTCTGTCATCGGTGGGTGGTGACCGGGGTGCCCATGCCGTGACGGGCCGCGATGTCGCGGTGCCTGGCGGAAGGGACTCCGGCCAGGCTCAGTCTGCGTGGACGGCTGCTCCGCATTCTGGGCAGAGGAATGGGCGGCGCTGGGCGACGGCCCGCCAGATGGCGTAGACGGCGAAGGGGAATCCCGTTGCCGGGACTTCACGTGTTGCCTCGACTGTTCCGTGCGTGGAGCATCGTCCGGCTTGGGTCTGGACTTCCTTAGCCATGGTTTTCCTCCTGTGACGGTGGGTGGCTGTCCGGGGGTTAGCGTCCGGGCGGCAGCCAGCTGAACTTGCGGACAGCGATGAGGAGGCCCGCGGCTCCCCAGGCGGCCACGATCAGCAGGTCCAGGCCGGCGAACCCTAGCCCCGTGGTGTGCGGGTTGTAGGCGGCGAGTAGCGCGTTGGCCAGGTGGCGGACAGGGAAGATCTCTCCCACGTCCGCCAGCCAGTGCGGCAGTACCGAGACGGCGGCGAACACCCCGGAGATGAAGTAGAGCGGCAGCGTGAGCGCCATGGTGGTGGGCAGCGCGGCATCCTCGTTGTAGATGAGCGAGGTGAGCGCGTAACCAAGGCAGCAGAAGGAGGCGGCGCCGATCACCACGGTGACCGCGAGGGCCAGGGCGGTGCGGCCGGGGACGTGGGCGCCGTAGGCGGCCCACCCGATGCCGAGCAGCACGGCGGCCATGACCACCGCGATGACGACCGCGGTGAGCACGCGCCCGGCGATGACGGCAGCGGCCGGGACGGGGGTTGCGCGCCGGCGCTTCAGCACGCCGCGTTCGCGCTGCGCGGTCACCGAGGCCACCACGTTGCCGAAGCACGCCGCGATAACCCCGAGTGCGATGATGCCGGGCACGTAGTACACCGACGTGCTGATCTGGCCGCCTGCGACGGCGGTGGTGTGCCCGCTGCCGCCGAACACCGACGCGAAGATCACCAGGAAAAGCACCGGCAGGGCCAGGGTGAAGAACTGCGACTGGCGGTTGCGGACAAAGGCGCGCAGGTCGTAGCTGAACAGGTGCAGGGCCATCCTGATCATCGCTGATCCTTCTTGCTCGCGGGTCCGGTAAGGGAGAGGTAGACCTCCTCCAGGGTCGGGCGGTGGATGTCGAGTCCGGGAAGGTCGAAGCCGCGGCCGAGCGCCCAGTTTCCGAGCATCTGCAGGTGGACGAGCGGGCTCTCGCTGTGCAGGACGGTCGATCCTCGCGGCCCTGGCTCGGTCAGCGGGCTTAGACCGGGTGGCAGGTCACGCGCTTGCACGTGGTCCGGGAGCGTGAAGCTGATGACGGTAGTCATGTGGTCGCGCCCGCCCAGCGTCCGCG
>Ga0207684_10001090_pt1 | contig 30453 bp, 37 predicted proteins | sample KBSK5501metaG_FD_184342 | JGI IMG/M metagenome (GOLD analysis project Ga0207684, IMG submission 184342) | Corn, switchgrass and miscanthus rhizosphere microbial communities from Kellogg Biological Station, Michigan, USA - KBS K5-50-1 metaG... | ecosystem: Host-associated > Plants > Roots >...
ATGGAACCCCGGGCGGCGCCACGGTGATGCCCGGCACCACCAGCCTCAGCGGCGTGACCTGCCCCCGCGCCACCATGTGCGAGACCGCGGGAGACGGGCAACCGAGGGCGTCCTGGTCCAGTGGCGATGCAGGCGGCCGTGTCGCCAGATAGCGGCTAACTAACGCCGACGGGCAGATCAGGCCCACGCTGACGAGAGGTCGTCGCACGACGTGGCGGACACCTCTCTGACTCGCGTCGCGGTCTGCAGCTCGCCGGGGATTGGCCTGGATGAGATCGCCCAGAGCGCAAGATGCTGTCCTGATCTACACTGCGTTCGACGATGCGAACGTTAGCGAAGGTAACAAGGTCACGGGGAGCCATTCGGGGAGCCAACGGCGGCAGGCACTGGGCGATATCACGCCACTGTCAGCCACCATCAGCGCAGCTAAACAGCCCATCGAGCCACACCCCGGCAGCGCCCAGCGACCACCCAGACGTGCCTTCTAACGAGGCCGTGCTCAGCGTGGCGGATGGCACGGGTCAGGGCGTTGTGGGCGACGACAACCGTCCTGCTGGAGCGGCCGGAAGCCAGCTTGGTGAGGGCCCGGCGCACATCGTGGGCGGTGAGCCTTCGCAGCTCGATGTCGCCGAGATAGGCGACCACAGGCTTGAGAACGTTGCGGTTGAGCTTGACAGTCTCTTCGGATCGGCCGTCGAGCCCTTCCGCCAGCCAGTCATTCACCGCTGGCGGAGCGTGTCGCCAGAGGCAGCTTGCACGCCCGCGTCATGCTCGGCATGCAGTTCCCTGAGCTTGGCCGCGACCTCAGCCCGGGTCCGCCCGGAAACCTTCTGCCGACGCCAGGTCTTGCCGTCCGGGCCGTACCCGAAGGAGACGGCCGCATACCAGCGGCCCTTGGCCTCGTCTTTATAGATCGAGCCCTCGCCGCGCCCGCGGCGCCGCGGCCGGGCAGCTGGTCCGCTCACGGCCGGGAGCATAACACGTCTTGCTCCCCGTGTTGCTCCCGAAGATTGCGCTGGCTGTTCGAATTAGATCCTTTACCTGGTGGAGCTAAGGGGACTCGAACCCCTGGCCTCTTGCATGCCATGCCTGACGAATCCGTCCGGCACAGTCCGAGATGGTCAGCTTCGGCCATGTCAGTACCGCTTTGCCGTCCGGCACCAACCGGTGCCGAATGGCATCGTTTGGGTTCGTAGTCACTTGGTCAGTCACTGGTTCCCAGGCTAACTACCAGGGGCGGCGGAGTTCCCGGTCAGCCAGTTCGCAGTGTTGACATCGCGACCGTCGCCGAGGTCGGCCTGCCTTGTGCGTAAGGTTCTACCAGGGTGTAAGGACGTGCTGGTCCAGAATCGTGACGGCAGCGTGGTGTGCCCGGGTGGCCACTGTGATGGCGTCGGTGATGTCCTCGGGGGCCGGACCGGGGGTGGTGGTACTGGGATATTCGAAGCTGTTACGGGCTCGGCGGATCCGCCCAAACGCGCGGAATACGCGGGCCGTTGAGCCGAACTGGGCGATGACAGCTTCCTGGACGGCCACGTGCCCGCCACGGCTTGTGGCACGAAGTCCCTGGGCGGCGAGCAGGCTGGCGGCGCTCTTACGCAGCGCGTCGTAGGCGAGTTGATAAGCTCCCGCCAAGTCCCCTGTCTCGTCGGCGGCAGCAGCCGTTGCGAGGTGCCGACCAGCGTCCTCCAACAGCAGGCTGGCAACGGAGTCTGCCGGGGCGACCTGTTCTAGTTCTCCGGCAGCTACGAGTTCTTCGATCCGGTCGTGGCCGGGTTGCCAGGTCACGGGACCCTCTCCTGGTGCTCCAGGATGGGGACCAGGGGCCGATGGGTCACCTCGGTATGGAAAGGGTCACCGCCGTCGCGCCACCATTGGGGGGACCGGATCGTCACGTTGACCTCGCGAGCCAGGCGGGCACCAGCTCGTTGGGCGACCTCATCAAGTTCGTCACGGTCGGGCTTGCCGATCACCAGGACGTCCAAATCTGCGGGAGCGCGCCCCTCCTGCCCCCTGTAGCGGGCTGCCCAGGAACCGAAGAGATAGGCGGCCTCGATGCCGTCAAGTTCGGCGAGTGCTTCCGCGAGCACCTGGCGCGGGCCGAAAGAACGAAGCAGCAGCTCAGTTAGCGGACCGGTCAAAGGAGAATCGGCGGCGCTGACAAGGCGCGTGTGACCTAGCCGCCGGGATTTGATCACCCCTGTCTGCTCTGCCCGGATCATTTCCCGCTGGGCAGAGGACACCGACCCGCCTACCCTGTCGGCCAGCTCGGTCAGCGTCCACTCCCGGCCAGGGGTCAGCAGCACCAGGGTCAGCAACTCGGCCTGCAACCGCGATCGCAGCAACGGCAGCAGCGGCGGAGCCTGAGCTTGCATAACATGCAATATATAACCCGTGATACGAAAGTTCAGCGAGGCGCGCGGACAGATCAGCTCGAACTGTCCGCGACGATGACTCTCTGCAGAACAAACGGATGATCTTCACTCACGCCAGGACAGCCCATCTGACTGGCGTCGAAGACCAGGAACGTCCATGTCGGCCGATCATCTCTGCGTGGCTGCAGGGCGACATACTGACTCTCTTGCGGCCGGGCCGGGTGCGGGGCCGCCCCGCGCCTTTCCGGGCGATGCGGACCTGGTTCATCAGCGGGATGAACTGCGGGCAGTCACCATGCTGGCCCGGGGTGAGGATATCGGTGACCGGGCGGCACCGCCGGTCCGCGACCAGGTGAATCTTGGTGGTCAGCCCGCCGCGGGACCGGCCCAGCCCCTCCCGCCCCGGCCCGGCAGCCCGCGGGTTCTTGTCATTCGGCCCTGCCCCCCCAGACCAGTTCCGCCGGCACGGCACGGCGGGCGCCGGCCGCGTGCTGGTGCGCGCGCACCACGGTGGAATCCGAGCTCACCGTCCAGTCCTTGCCCTCTGCCTCGTCGCACCCAGCCCGCAGCGCGTCCAGGATCTGCGCCCACGTCCCGTCCAGCGGCCAGCGGCGATGCCGCCCATACACCGTGCTCCCAGTTCCCAAACCCCGGCGGCAGGTCCCGCCACGGGCACCCAGTCCGGGTCCGGAAGAAGATCCCGTTGATCACCGTGCGGTAATCGTTCCACCGGTGCCCCTGCCGCGGATGCGCCGGCATCAGCGGCCCCAGCCGCACCCATTCTTCATCGGTCAGATCATGACGATTCAGCAGATCATCCACCCGAACGATCTAGCCCGCTGGGCAGTGGTCAACTGCCAGTCACGGCCGAGCCCGGCGAAGAACTCACCGGCCGGTCCGCCGCCGCCAGCCGTCCCGGCGGCGTCCGGCGCGACGGCGGCGGGTTCACCGGACGGTTCCTTGGACGGTTCGGGTGCAACCACCGCACCCCGTGACCGCGCAGGTTGCACCCCGTTCGCGCGCTGCCTGCACCCCGCCCCGGGCACGGGGTGCAACGGCTGCACCCCGGTGGGCGGGTTATCCACAGCCGCGACGGGGTGCGGCGATTGCACCTCGCCGCGGCCGGGGCCGGGCTGCGCGGCGAGCCGGGCGGCCAAGCCGGGAAACTGGCATTCCAGCGCCGCCACGTCCTCCTCGGCCAGGTCGTCCCGGACCAGGCTCAGGTCCAGGTCCCAGCCCTTCGGCCGCCGGTCGGCCCGCTTGATCCGCGCGGCCACCACCGCCGGATCGCACGGCCGGATCAGGCCCGCCGCTTCCAGCCGGCCCAGGCACGCCCGCACGGTGCGCTCCGACAGCCCGGTGTAGCGCATCAGCGCCCGCACCGCCGGGAACGCGCAACTACCGTCAGGACCGGCATGATACCGGTGTTCCGGTGCGGTGGCATGGGCCACGAGTTCGGCGCAACTGCGGAAGATGCGGCCTGGCCATGCGCCTGGCATGGGGCGTAATGTGCAAAGGGCAGGGCATCGTGCGTTAAAGGGGTGGCAATGCTTCCAGTATCTTCAGCCGTCACCGTCCGCCGGCTCGAGTCGGGCCACCGGCACGGGCCGAGCCGCCGCCAGTTTCTCGCCGCCGGGGCGGGGCTGGGCGCTGCCGGGTTCCTCGCTGGGCAGGTGATCGGGGCGGGCCCGGCGCTGGCGGCGCGGCGGGCCGGGGAGCCGCGGCATATCCCGGGCGGGATCCAGCCGTTCGGCCCGGGCACCGAGGTATTCCACGTGTTCTTCCCGGGCACCGGGGAGCCGAGCACGATCACCGATTTCAACGGCTTCACCGGTGTCGGCCACATCACCGGCACCGGTACCGGTGCCAACGCCGGCCTGAGCTTCGATGTTGACAACCGGTTCATGACCGGGGAGTACATCGCGCTTGACGGGCAGCACTTCAACGCGACGTTCGGCTTCCTTTGATTTGACATCTTCCAGGGGCCGGTCGGCACCAATCAGATTCACGACTTCAACCCCGGCATCGCGGCGAGCGGGCTGTTCTGGACAACCCGTGTCCCGGACCGTTCGGTCTCGGTATCGCCGGGCGGCGGGCAGGCGGTGTGGATGCTCGAGAACTTCGAGATCCCCGACTTCCACGACATCCTCAACTCACTGCACCACGGCAAGCCGGTCGGCACCGGCCTAGTGGACATGACGATGACCTGGTCCGGCGGGGGCCAGGTCAGTCACGTCCGCGACGCGGCGAACGGGTTCACCGGCCGTAAGGTGACCGGGACCTCGCACGTCTCCTGGAAGGTCACGATGGGGGACTTCTCCTTCATCGCCGACGAGTCCGGCCAGAACAGCCTCACATCCGAGGTGTGGAAGGAGCGCAACGGGGTCTTCTTCTAGCCCCGCATCGTCCGTATTAACGGTTCTGCCCTGCAACGCCTCCGGCGGCCCACAGCGGCCGCCGGAGGCTTTCTAGCCTGCTGACCTGCGCGTCTGTAGTCTGCTGGCAAGTCATCAGGCCAGCCCTGGCTGTGCCATCTGGCCCCGGCAGCCCTCCCCGGCGGCGCGGGAGGAGATGAGCCCGATCCGGCCTCGCCGGTTCCGTCTGGCGCCCGGCAGCACCGGCCAGACGACCGCCCCCATCCCGGCCAGGTCGCGGGTCCGCGCCGGGGCGCTGCGCGCTTGCACGGCTAGCGGATGATCAGCACGCTGTCGCGACGTGGGACAAGTTCCCCGATGATGGGCGCTGCGGGCAGTTCCCCGGCGACGAGCAGCCCGCCTGAGGTCTGCGCGTCAGCCAGCAGGAGCAGGTCCTCCTCGCTTATCCCGCCACTGTCGGTGTTCGGGAGCACCCAGTCGAGGTTCCTCCGGCTCCCGCCAGGGATGTACCCGGCCCGCGCCGCCTCCTGGCTGCCCTCGATGAACGGCACCGCGCTGTGGTCGACGATCGCGGTGACCTCGCTGGCCCTGGCCAGCTTGAACAAGTGGCCGAGCAGGCCGAACCCGGTCACGTCGGTGGCGCAGCGGATCCCGGCGGCGAGCGCGGTCCGGCTGGCGTCGGCGTTGAGGGTCGTCATCACCTCGATCGCTGCGGCGCTGACCGAGCCCGTCGCCTTGTGCCACGCGTTGAGCACCCCGGTGCCGATCGGCTTGGTCAGGCTGAGCGGCAGGCCGGGCTGCCCGGCATCGATCCGCAGCAGCGCGGCCGGATCCGCGATGCCAGTCACCGCCATGCCATACTTCGGTTCCGGGTCGTCGATGCTGTGCCCGCCGGCGACGTGACAGCCCGCCGCGCGACCCACGTCCAAGCCCCCGCGCAGCACCTCTGCCGCCAGTTCGGCCGGGAGCTTCTCGCGTGGCCAGCCGAGCAGGTTCACCGCGACCAGCGGCACGCCACCCATCGCGTAGATGTCGGACAGGGCGTTGGTCGCGGCGATCCGGCCGAACGTGTAGGCGTCGTCCACGACCGGAGTGAAGAAGTCGGCGGTCACCACAACGGCCATGTCCGGGCGGACCCGCACCACGGCGCCGTCGTCACCATGTTCGACCCCCACCATCAGCTCCGTGCCCGGGCTCTCGGGTATCAGCCTGGCCACCGTCTCCTCCAGCTCACCCGGAGGGATCTTGCAGGCGCAGCCGCCGCCGCGCGCGAACTGGGTGAGCCGGACGGCGCCGTGCGTCATCTCGCCCAAGGTGTGGGTCACACGGCCCACTGTAATTGCGGTATTCAACTACATCCACTACAACAGCCCCGTGGTGCAGAACCTGCTCAACCGGGCCCACAGCACCTTCAACCCGGCCGCCCGGGCCAGGCTGATCGTGGCCGCGCAGAAGCTGTACACGCGCGCCGGTCTCGAAATTCCGCTGCTCAGCCTGGACGAGGCGGTGTACATGAAGAAGGGGGTGACGGGGGCATCGAGCTCTTTCGCCTACATCTACGAGCCGTCGCTGGCCACCATCGGGGCCGCGTCGTGAGCCGCGCGGCTGCGACGGCCTGGTCCTGGCCGCGGTGGAAGCGGGGGGCTGGCCATGATGCGGTTTGCCGGGCGGCGCGTGCTGTGGCTGGCGGTCACGCTCCTGGTGGCTGGCTTCGCGATCTTCGGTGCGCTGTACCTGGCACCAGGTGATCCGGCGACGCTGCTGGCCGGCGCGGCCGCGGCTGCTGCCCGCGGGCGGCCGCCGCAACCCGGAGAGACATTCAGGAGATAGAGGGGTCGACGGGATCGCTCGTTTCTACATCGACCGGAAGAACATGGGTAGGGTGATCGTCTCTGTCAAAGGTGGCGAGAACGTAAAGCCCGAGCATGCCCGCGAGCTCATAGGCACGGTTCACTCTCAGGAGGCTCAGATGGGCATCCTAATCACCAGGGCTGAGCCGTCACCGGGAGTCACAGACGCTGTCATGCACGGCGGTACCTATTCGTGGCTGAGAAATAACCAAACCTACCCTCTAGCTCAGGTCATCACGATCCGGCAGCTCCTGGATGGGGCAATCCCCAATATGCCGACCCCAATAATGCCATACATGCAGCCGACCAGGACGGGCTACACACCGGATGCCGCCCGTCTGCTCGCCGGGAAAGTGTTTGTGCACGCCCGCGCAACTGATATCGAGCCGCTGTTGCATCTCGTTAACGGCGATTTCAGCGGCCTGGTCTTGGCTCGCACCGAGGGTGCTAGGGCCGCCTTCAGGGTACGCCGAGCCCTCGGATCCGAATGCCCAATACTGCTCGATCCGGCCGCGTATGAGCTGGAGAGAGCGACCCCAGAAGAACCATTCCGGCTACCCAAGGGCACTGTGAAATCTGGTGCGCTCCACAGCTACACCAGAGACCTGCGCGAGATGGGCGCTGATGCCGTGCTCACTCCGACTCGATACATCGGAGCGGCAGATGTGGACTCACTGGAAGCCATCGTCGGCGCTGCATCTCCGCTGGTAAGCATTCACCCTTGGTTATTGGCCTTTGCTGACGTTCGTGCTTCCCGGTTACGGCATCTTCGGGATCGGGGGCATCCAGGGCTGGCCGGTGATGGCGTCCCGCAGGGCGGTCAGGACGTCGGCTCGGTGCTTGGCGGCGGTGGAGATGTAGCCGAGGATGGCGTAACGGTGCCGGGTGGTTTTGTCGGACCGGAGCCTGCCGGAGATCTTCTGCTGAGTCTTCGCGGGCCTGGCATCGCGCTCGGCCTGGTTGGAGGTTGGCGGTATTCGCAGGTCGGTGGTGAAGCGCAGGATGTCGTCGCGGCGGCCGCGCAGGCATTCCAGCAGCGCCCGGTGCGCGCGGCCGGCGGGAACCTGGGACAGGCCGAGGATGACGCCGTGCCGGAACGCGTGCTCCAGCGGGGCGGCGATGTCTTGTGGCACGGCGCCCAGGCCCTGGCCGCGGGCGGTGTTCGCCGCGTGGATGAGCCCTTGCAGGGCCTGGGTGATCTGGACCGGCCAGTGCGCGGCCGGGTAGGTCTCGGCGGCGTCGGCAAGATCACGCAAGATGTGAGCCGCGCAGAGCTGATGGGCCAGGCCGGGGAACGCATCGTAGTTCTGGTACCGGTCGTGCACGACCACCGAGCCGGCCAGGTCCGGGAGCACGAACGCGGCGAAGGTCTTCATGCTCCGGTCGCCCAGCAGGTAATAGGTCAGCAGCCTGGTGCAGGCAACCAGCAGGTAGCGTTTGGACGATTTCGGCCCCGGTCCGGCACGGATCGGGGTCTCGTCGGCGCACACGACATCGGACAAGATGACCAGCGCCCGGATCAGCCTGTTCGGCGCGGCGACCGCGGCGGCGGCCCGGGCCAGCATGCCGTGCACGAACCCCGGCGAGGGCTTCGCGCCGGTCAGCGCCCCGATCAGCGCGGCGCAACGGTGCACCGGGACGGCGTGCGCCACGATCAGGTACACGCACCAGGCCTGCAGCTGAGGGCCGTAGCTGACCGTGCCCGGCCGCCCGGCTCCCGGCGGCGGGGCAGCCCGGTGCACCCGCCCGCAGCCGCAGGCGACCGCATGCAGGTCATGCTGGGTCACCCGGGCCAGGGACAGCGGGAGCTCCACAAGCTGATGCGAGGCGACCACGCCCAGGTCCGCGGCGGCGGACAGCGGCGCGCCGCATCCGCACGTCCCATCCGGCCAATGCGGCACGACCTCATCGGGGTCGCGCCGCCAGGCCAGATACGACCCCGGGGAGCCCGGCTGCCCGCCCGGCTTGCGCTTGCCGCCGCCGCGGGCCGGCGAGCCCCGGGGCGAGGTGCGGCCTGGCAGGTCATCCATCGAGGGCGGAAACGATGAATTGCCGCTGTTCCGCGAGATCAGCCGCTCCAGGCGGGCGACCCTCCATGCCAGATCGGCGTTCTCAGCCTCGAGCTGCGCAATCCTGCCGTCCCGCTCCGCCAGCAAGGTCAGCAGCTCCGCACGTGACAACGGCTCATACCCGGTCACGCAGCCAAGATCAGCAGATCAGCGATCACGGCGCACGTACCGCGGCGTCACGGCGTGTCGCACGCCAGCACATCACCGCAGCGCTGTGAGCACAGCCCGCGGAGCGCGTGACCTTAACCAAAGCGGGACCAGGCGGCGGGGCCTGATGGCAAGGTCACCGCTCCCCGGCCCGGGCGGACACGCTCCGTTGTCCGGCGTGCCCGCCAGCGCCCATCGCGAAAGGTCACCTTCCCCCGTTTGGCTCAGCGGTGAAGGCTGGTGAGCCATGCCCCGGCCTGGCGTGGAGAGGTGAACCGGAATCGCTGGATGCGGGCAACCTCCGGCCGGGCAAGGAGCGCGGCAATCTCCGCGTGCCGCGCGGCGTGCGTCTGCGCAGCCCAGCGCACCGGGTGGGCAGGCGCCCACCACCTCCAGGGCGGGGAGGCGGAGGTGTGCGCCCCGTCGCCCCGGCGAGTAAGCCAAAGCCGGAAAGAACGAGCCACAACGCGGCGCCATACGACCCGCCGCGGATAGTCCAAGGCGACGAGCGCGTCGGCGTGCGGATACACCAGCGCCTCGGCGTTATAGGGCGCACCGTCGAACACCCACCGCCCGCCGGCGGCCTCGACGGCGGCAGCGACCAGTGCCGCGAAGCCGGGAGCCTCGTCATCGCCGAGCGCGTCGCGTTCGATGTGCCGCGCGCCCAGCCGCACCGCAAGCTCGCGCGCCAGCGTCGTCTTCCCGCTGCCAGCGCAGCCGACCACCACGACCCGCTCTGGGACCGGCCGGGTGGGGACCGGGCGCGCCGTCATGCCCGTAACGGTACGTCGCGAGGGGCAGGTGGCCCGAGGCGGTCACGGCGATCGCCGCACCTGGCCCGTATTTTCATGATCTACGCCACACCGGCAACCAGCTCGTGGCCGACACGAGCGCGGGCCTGCGCGATCTGATGGCCCGATGGGCCACGACAGTGCCCCGGAAGCGTGAATGCTTACCTTCGCTGCACCCGCAGACCGTCCTTAGTCTGCCGATAGACATCGCATGGCTGTCGGACGAATGGATCACTGCACTGATCGACCTTCTCGGCAGTTCACCCGCTCCGAAGGCATTCATGCTGGGCGGCCGACCTGCGACACCGGAGGGCATGGCCATAATGCTTGCAAACCTCCGCAGACTCGCGGACGACATTCCGCAGGTCGCCCTGTTCCGGACGGATCTAGCCGGCCTTGACCTGATCGCTCATGGCGGCCTCGCCGCTGCGATCGGCACCAGCAGCGCGCTGCGACAGGTAATCCCGCCTAGCCAAAACCCCGCCACGAGGGAGACCCCGGCAGAAGAGCCTGGTCCGGCACCCAATCTGCTCGTCCGCGATCTCGTCACCTACCTTCCAGGCAGCGTGTTGGCCGACCGGTTCGGAGACACCCGTGGCCCGTTGTGCCGATGTCTGCACTGCGGCCAACGATGGCTAACCAGTTTCCTCAGCCGAGGCGACTGGCGAGACGCCAGACTTCATGGGGTCGCCATATTGATGGAGTGGCTTCCCGGCCTTACAGCCGGGACATCTCGCGCGCACCGTATGGCGGCGTGGACCAGGCTATGTTTACGAGGTATCGATGGGCACGATGCCTACAATCGCATGACTGGCGACCCGGTTGACCGTTTCACGCCCGGACTTCCCCTCACTTTCTGGGCAGGCGACACATCCGGACTGCATGCCCGAACCGGCTAGATGAGACGGTCGGAGCCGGCAATCTCCTGGTACACTTGCTCAGCGAATCTCCAGCCGGCGGCTGTATGCGCGGCAGGAGTAAAACGCATCGCGGGAACGACCGTCACCGGACTGCCCATGGCGTCTACGACAAGTCCAATGCCATGACGAATAGCTGCGGCCCGGGCGCTAGCAATATCGTCGGGCACTCCTGCGATCGCCAGCATACGCGTGCAGTATCCGCTGAAAACGCCTGCTTGGCGGAGCCCAGGTTGCCAGTCATTGCCTTCTGCCATTACAACGGCAAGCTCCACACGGACCGGCCGGACAAGGTGTCGCACGACCGCTCCCCCAGATATCTGGACGCACCCGGGCGGAAACTCCTCGATAATCTGCTGGTAGCACGAAGGGAGTGCGTCAAGACTGACCGGCATGCCGACAGGCAGACCCAACATGGCGTGGAGCCAGTCAAGGCGCGTCACAGCGACCATCCCGACATGGCGACGCCGGAGATGCTCACCCTGGTCAACACGGTATGCAAGCACCGCGCTCACGCCGCGGACGGCAACCGTCGCCATCTGATCGGAAAGACGAATCTCCTGTTCGGCCACTCTCGCCGCAGCTACATCGATCGGCCACGAACTATGCGGAGAGCAGGCAGAAACCACTGACCTCACCAACCCTTCCGTGCTCCCGGAAGTACTAGGCGCACCCGGCCGGCCGGCCTGGGTTCGCGCGTGGAGACAACTCGCCAGGAAAGAGGACGGATAACCTTCCCGTGACTCTTGGCAGCTCACCAGTAAGCCGCAGGAAGCTCAGACATCCGGCCACCAGCTCCCATCCGTTTGGAGTTCCTTGGTCAGGAACGACAGCGACTCTATCGAATATATGTTCGATAGAGTCGCTGATCAAGTGCTTGCGTCGCACTCGTTCGCTAGCGGACGTTGGTTCGCTCGTTAGCCCGGCCTCGCGCTGCCCGGACGGCAGGTCATACCAGGCCAGGAGCCAGGTCCAGCGCCTTGGCGGCTCGGCCCTACTGTCGGCCGGGTGGTTCTCCCCCGCTTGCCAATGAGAGCATGGACAGATCTTCCCGGGCTTAGAGGTCCTAACAAAGTGTGAGGCTGGTGAGGCGGCGCCAGCAGATGATGGCGCAGGCGAGGCTGAGGAAGGCTTGGTGGATGTCGTCGCGGATTTCCCAGCGGGTGCGCAGGCGGCGGAACCAGTGCAGCAGCGCGATCGTCTGTTCCACGACCCAGCGGTAGGTGCCCAGCCCTGAGCCGTGTTCGGTGTTGCGGCGGGCGATGACCGGGGTGATGCCCGTGGCGTGGACCTGGGCGCGGTATTTGTCGTGGTCATAGCCGCGGTCGGCGTAGATCTTCGCCGGGCGCTGGCGGGGCCTTCCGCGGCGGCCACGCACTGGCGGGACGGCCTCGATCAGGGGGATGAGCTGGGTGATGTCGTTGCGGTTGCCGCCGGTCAACGTGACTGCCAGCGGGATGCCGTGCGCGTCGGTGAGCAGGTGGTGCTTGGAGCCGGGCCGGGCACGGTCAACCGGGCTCGGGCCGGTTTTGGGCCGCCTTTCAGCGCCCGCACGTGGGAGCTGTCAATCACCGCCCGCGACCAGTCCAAAGCGCCAGCGGCGTTCAGTTCCGCCAGCAACTGCTCGTGCAACCGCTGCCATACTCCGGCTTCTTGCCAGTCCCGCAGCCGCCGCCAGGCGGTCATCCCGGACCCAAACCCCAGCTCTTGCGGCAAGAACTCCCACGGAATCCCGGTGTACAGGACGAACAAGATGCCCGACAGGACCTTGCGGTCATCGAGCCGCTTGCGGCCGGGATGGTCAAGCCGGCGCGGGACTACCGGCAGCAGCGGCTCGATCCGGGCCCATAACTCGTCAGGGACGATCCACGGTAACTGCTGACCCTTCCTCACGGGCCAGCCCAACCATCACGTCATCACCGGTATTCCCACCGGTCATTCTGTTAGGACCTCTTAGTCCACTCTCTTCATCGCGGAACGATCAGGCGTTCGGGCTCGTCGTGGGCCTCGGAGCCTGGATTGGGCTCAGGCTTGGGGCGGGGCAAGCTTCAAGCCCGTGTAGTTAGCGTTTGGGCTCAGCCACCGGAATTGCGGGGCGCCCAAGAACCATGAACCCTATAGCCTCCTGACACCAAGCGAGCTTCGGCAACGAGGTATCGCATCCGGCACTGACGTTCATAGCTGCGTCAGCGCGCCCATAGTCACTTTGTTAGTCACTGGAACTTGAGCACACCTGCGGATGCAGTGTCCCGCAGCTCACTGCAGCACCTCCCAGACCCTTACAGCAGGCACTTATCAACCCACGCGCAGGAGTTCGTCGCCGAAGTCGGCCATCAGGCTGAGGCGCCCGCCGAGTGCCTCAACGTAGCGGTCCAGCACCTCGCGCGTAGATACCCGGCCCCGCTCGATCTGGCTGACCCGGCTCTTGCCCACGCCCATCCGCTCGGCCACCTGCGCCTGGGTCAGGCCGCGGCGGCGGCGGATCTCAGCCAGACGCCAGCCGCGCGCCTCCGCCAGCATCTGCTCCTTACCCGCCTCGAACTCCTCGCGGCCGATCCGCTCGATCTGCTCATCCCGGATCTGCGACCACTTCGTGAATGTCACTGGCCACCTCCCTCCTCCTGGGCCCGTTCCTTCAGATAGATCTCCAGCAACTGCTCCGCCCTCGGGATCGCCTGCCGATACCACTGCCGCCAGTTGCCAGACTTATCGCCCGCGACCAGCAGAATTGCTGAACGCCATGGGTCGAAGGCGAACAAGATCCGAAGCTCGCTCCGGCCCGCCGACCCCGGCCGCAACTCCTTGAGGTTCTGCACAGCGGAGTGCTCGACATGATCGACCAGCGGGCGGCCCAGCGTAGGTCCCCGGTCAGCCAGAATGTCGATCGCCTGCACAACCAGCCGGTGCGACGGATCATCCAGCGCGACGATCCAGTCCCGGACCTCGTCGGTGACATAGATCTCCCACTCTTCCAACGGCCAGGTCCTCCCGGATCAAGCTAGTTTAGCAAATTGTAAACCCTCGGCAGGGTGCTGCCCCGGATACTTGGTAGAGCTACTTGCCTGCGCTCACATGCAGGCTGGCATGGGTGCGGCCGGTCGCAACCTCAGACTCCGAGGCCAGTTGAACACCCAGTGCGCTTGCGCGGCACGCAAGAGACCATCGCTTCCCTTGCGCGTCGCGCTGACCTGCGACTATCGCCAAGGACTTTCGGCGACGCCAGGGTGATCACGTCTGGCAGCGGTACGGGGCCCGCCACTTGGCAGGTCTCTGACCTGCCGAAACATCGGGAAGTGGAGCTAAGGGGACTCGAACCCCTGGCCTCTTGCATGCCATGGTTCGGAAGCGTTCATTTTGATTTCTGGCTGAATGCCCTGTGCCGATATAATTGCAGCTAGATGCCATACGATCGAAGCCAATCCCTACCGTCTAATGTCGGCCGATGACATCCCGTCCACGGTCAAATGACGGTCAGACGATCAAGGTGGTGGTCATGGGGTTCGCACGCAAGCGCATCGGCCGCGACGGCAAGCCGCGCTACACGGCCTACTACCTAGACATCCGGGGCCAAGAGCGATCGGCAGGCACATTCCCCAGCAAGAGGGATGCCAACGAAGCCTGGAAGGAAGCCGAAGGCCAGGTCAGGGCGGGTAAGCAGGGCGACCCCAGCCGTGGCAAGCAGACCTTCGAGACGTACGTGCTCGGCAAGTGGCTCCCGAACCACCAACTGGAGCCAGGGGTCCGCCGCAACTACGCCGGTCAGATAAACAAGCACCTCATGCCGTTCTTCGGGCCGATGAAGATGCGTGACATCATGCCCGAGCACGTCCGTCAGTGGATCACCGAGATGAAGAACAAGGGTGCCTCCGCGCGGACCATTGAGTACTGCCAGGGCTCGATTCTCAACGCGATCTTCACTACGGCCCTGGTCGATGAGGTGGTCAGTATCCATCCGAGCCATGGTGTGAAAAGACCTCCAGTCCCCCAGCAGCCCCGCTGCATTATCACCGCTTCCCAGTTCGACCTTTTGTATCGGGCTCTGCCCGATGTCGGCTCACAGCTGTTAATCGAGACTTCCATCGAAAGCGGGTTGCGGTGGGGGGAGCTGACCGAACTCCGAGCCCGGGACCTCGACTTCACCACCCGCATCCTGACGGTGAGCCGCGCCGTGGTGGAAGTCAGCCCCGAGGAACACCCAACCGGTGGCCGGTTCCTGGTCAAGGCCTACCCCAAGGACAAGGAGTACCGGCGCTTTAAGCTCAGCCAACAGATCACCGGCAAGCTCGATGCGCACGCCGCCTCCAACGGTCTCAGCCACGACGACCTCCTGTTCACATACCGTGCGTCTGCCCAGCCCAGGGCCAAACGCAGCGCTACGGCACCTTCGGGGATGACTGGACCAAACGAGAAGGGTCGTAGATACCCACACGGGACCCTGACCGCGTACAACATGGGCAGGTGCCGGTGTGAACACTGCCGGGACGCTTACGCCACCTACCGCGCCTCTCGCCGCACACACGGCAAGGACAACCCCAGGACACCTCGCGTGAGGGATACCGACGGCCACATCCCGGCCGACTGGTTCCGTCATCAGATCTGGACTCCGGCCCGCGAGGCCGCCGGGCTGCCAGGCGTCAGGATCCACGACCTGCGGCACGCACATGCCTCGTGGTTGCTCGCCGGGGGCGCCGATCTCCAAGTCGTCAAGGACCGCCTGGGGCATGCGAGCATTGCCACAACCGAGAAATATCTGCATAAACTCTCGGGAATTGCATCTGATGGGCGATGTTTGCCCGGTTCCGTGGCTATGCAGGCAGTCTGAATAACCCGATCACGGTGACACGATTACGTTTCGTGGCCGGGGTCGTTGCGCGGGTGTCCCGTTGGATGCATGATCCCTCCGTCAGGCGGTTGCCGTTTCGGGGGTCTGGGGGGTCGGGTGGGACGGGGAGATCTGGCGGGTGCTGCGCACCTGGAGCTGGTTTCCGGGGTGGTGCAGTTGCGGCCGGAGGACGCGGTTTTCGAGGCGATGCTGCGGGGCTGGAAGGCTCAGCAGGCCGCTCGCGGGCTGCGGGAGGACACGATCGCGCCGCGGGAGCGGCTGGTGCGCCGTTTTCTGGAGTTCACGAACGAGTACCCGTGGGCTTGGGGGCCGTCGCAGGTCGATGAGTGGACGCAGGTGCTGACGAGCGAGCGGCGCCTGGCCCCGTCGACGATCCGCGGCTATCAGATGGGCCTGCGGCTGTTCAGCGAGTATCTGTGCGACGGGCGCTACGGGTGGGCGGCCGCCTGTGAGAAGGAGTTCGGGCTGGGCGCTCATCCGGTGCCGGTCTGCCATGAGTGGAACACGATCGCCCACCTTTACGGCTACGAGGGGAACCCGGAGGCGCGGCCGTTCACCCGGGAAGAGCTGCAGCGGTTCCTGGACTACGCCGATGACCAGGTGGACCGGGCCGTGCATGCGAAGCGGAAGGGGGCGCTGGCCGCCTACCGGGACGCGACGATGTTCAAGGTCATCTACGGGTGGGGGCTGCGCAGGACGGAGACGTCGAAGCTGGATGTCGCGGACTGGGGCCGGAACCCGTCGGCGCCGGAGTTCGGCCGGTACGGGATGCTGCACGTCCGTTACGGCAAGGCCAAGCGCGGCCAGCCGCCGCGGCGCCGGAACGTCGCGTCGGTGATGGGGTGGGCGGTGGACGCGGTCGCCGACTACGCCGAGAACGTCCGCGCGAGGTTCGGCTTCGATGATCACCCGGCGCTGTGGGTGACCGAACGGCGCGGGAGGGTCAAGCCGGCGGAGATCAACACCCGGTTCGAGTCCTACCGGGAGGCCCTGCGCCTTCCCCCGGCTCTCACGCCCCACTCCCTTCGGCATTCGTATGTCACGCACCTGACCGAGGACGGCGTGGACCGCAGGTTCATCCAGGTCCAGGTCGGCCACGAGTGCGACAGCTCGACGGCCATCTACACGCACGTCAGCGACGACTTCATGAATACGGCGCTGCGCAAGGCCCTCGCGCCGGCGTTCGAGGAGCCCGCCCGGAAGGAGCAGTGACGATGGCACGGCGGCTTGACTACCGGTGGCACCTGCGGCAGGTGATGGCCGGCCGCGGCATGTTCGCCACCACCGACCTGATCGGCCCGCTGGCCCGGCGGGAGGTCCGGCTGTCGTCCAGCCAGGTCTACCGGCTGGTCGCCGAGCGGCCGGAGCGGCTGAGCCTGAAGGTCTTGATGGCGCTGCTGGACATCCTGGACTGCTCGCTGGAAGACCTGATCGAGCCGGTGACCGCGCCCGGCACGGCAGGAAACCGGAAGAAGAAGGCCGCCGGCGCCGAGGCAGGCCTTGGCGGGCTCCGGCCCCGGCGGGCCCGCATCCACGGACCGCAGTGATCATGGACACCGCCCTTCAGGACCGCGCCGTGCCGGACCCGGCCAGGCTGATCACCGACCTGGTCATGGCCGCCGGGCCCGGCCTCGGCCGCGAGCAGGTCGAGACGGCGGTCGCCGCCGTCGCGGGCGGGCGGGCCAAATCACGCCGTCTCGCCCTCGCGCTGGCCGGGCGGCCCGGAGTGCTCTCCGACGGCAGGTCCCCGGCACCCCGGGCCGTCGCGGAACTGCTCGTCGCCCTGCATGACGCGGGCGCCCAGGACATATCGCTGCCGGCCTGCGCGCAGTGCGGCAGGCAGGTCAGGGGATTCCAGCGCCGCGGCCAGGACTGGTGCTGCTCGCCCTGCATGCGGCACGACGAGCCGTGCGCCGCCTGCGGCAAGGACCGGCCCGTCTCCTCCCGGGACCGGGCAGGCAGGCCCCGGTGCGCGAAGTGCCCGGACGACGACGGCCGTGACCCGGTCACCGTCATCCACGCAATCATCGCCGCCCTGGATCCCGGCGCCGGGCGGGAAACGGTCGCCGAGGCCGTCCGCCGGTCGGCTCCCCGGCCCTCATACCAGCAGAAACTGGCGTGGGCGCTGGAAGAGAACCCGGCGCTGCTGACCGGGGACGGGCATCTCGCGCCGCTGCGCGCGATCCCGCGGTTCATCGAGATGGCGGACGACGCCGGCATCGCCGGCGTCGTCCGCCCGTCATGCGGGCGCTGCGGCCGCATGGTCCGCATCGACAAGCCGTTGGACGGCGTCCGGGTCTGCCGGTCCTGCATCGCGCGTTCCCGTGTTGAGCCGTGCGCACGCTGCAGGGCCGTCCGCGAGCCCGTCACCCGCGACGGGCAGGGCCAGCCGATCTGCGTGAACTGCTTCATCACCGACCCGCAGAACCTGGAAACCTGCGCCGGCTGCGGGCGCCGCCGCCCGGTTGACCGGCGGACCGCGAACGGGCCGTTGTGCTCCCGCTGTCCCCCGCTCGCCGTCATGACCTGCTCCGTCTGCGGCCAGACGGCACCTTGCGGGATCTCCCGGGCAACCGGGAAACCGTGGTGCCCGGCCTGCCAGCGCCTGCGGGCCGCGTGCTCGGCATGCGGCCGGCACGACGCGATCGCCGCCGGTACGCTGGAGCGCCCGCTCTGCGCCGGCTGCACCCCGCCGCCGCCCTGGGCCGGCTGCCCCGCCTGCAGCGACCCGGATCATCCCAGCCCCGGCGCGTGCGGCCGCTGCATCATCCGCGCCCGGCTGAACGAGCTGATGGGGCCGGATGACGGCGCGCTGCCGCCCGGCCTGCAGGCGCTGCGCCGCGAGATCGCCGCCGCCGAGCACACGGTCACCGCGACGCGCTGGCTGACCAAGCCGTCCATCGCCCTGGTGCTGTCCGGCCTTGCCGACGGCAGCATTCCGCTCACCCACCAGGCACTCGACGAACTGCCCCAGCGCCCGGCCCTCGCCTACCTGCGGCAGACCCTCGTCGCTGTCGGCGCGCTGCCCTGGCGCGACGAGGAGATGACCCGGCTCGAGTGGTTCCTCCACGGCCTGCGGGACTCCCAGGCCGGCCCGGAACGGCGCAGGCTCCTGCACCGCTACCTGATCTGGCACCTGATCAGGCGCATGCGCAGCCGCAACAACGGGAAACCCGCCACCCGGCAGCAGGCCCTCCTGACCCGCCGGCTGGCCCGCGGCGCCATCGCGTTCCTGGACTGGCTCGACTCCGCCGGGCTCACCCTGGGCAGCTGCCAGCAGGGCGACCTCGACCACTGGCTCGCCAGCGGCCAGGCCATCTACCGGGAAGAAGGCGGGCGGCTCATCCGCTGGGCGCACGCCGCCCGCCTCACCTCCTGCTACCTTCCCGCCGCCGCCCGGTGGACCGGGCCCGCGGCCATCCTCGACAGCGAGGACCGGTGGGACACCGCACGCCGTCTCCTGCACGACGACACGATCAAGCCCGAGGACCGCCTCGCCGGGCTGCTCGTCCTCCTCTACGCCCAGGGCGTCACGGCGATCAGCCGCATGACCGCCAGCCAGGTCCAGGCCGGCGCCGACGGCACCATCCGGCTCCAGGTCGCCCGGGTCCCCGTCGAACTGCCCGAGCCAGTCGCCTCGATCGCCCTCGCTGTCACGGCGAACCGCAAGGGCCATGCCACCATCGGGGCCGCCAGGCCGTCGCCTTGGCTGTTCCCCGGAGGACAGCCTGGCCGGCCGATCAGCAGCGCACGGCTCACCCTCCGGCTCGAAGCGCTCGGCATCAGCCCCCGCCAGGCCCGCAGCACGACACTGTTCCAGCTCGCGGCCGAGGTTCCCGCCGCGATCCTCGCCCGCACCCTCGGCGTCAGCACCGACGTCGCCGTCACCTGGCAGCGCCTGTCCGCGGGCGACTGGGCCGCCTACGCCGCCGACGTCAGCCGCCGACCCCGGCAGCAGGCTGCTCAACCAGCCGAGCCGAGCCGGGAATGACACCACCCAGCCACCTGTCGCCATGTCGCTGGACCAGGTATTCAGACAGTTCCAATAACCAACTGTGCCGTTACTCTCCCCACTGCGGACGAGACTGCCCTCGACGCCCTCGCCAAGATCCGTAACCTGGGCCTGGCCAGGTCAGCATGACTCAGCGGACACGCCGTGCCGCCTTGTATGCGATTGCCGCGATCGCGATCGCCGCGAGCCTCAATGCGCTGGCCCACAGCTATGCCGGGCTGTACGCGTGGGCGCTGCATCACCGGCTGACCGGCTGGCAGGCGGTGTCGTGGCCGGCTGAAATCGACGTGTTCTTGGCCGTGGGCGAGCTTGCGCTGTATGTCGCTTACCTGGACGGCTGGCCAGCCCGGCAGCGGATCTGGCCCTGGGCGACCACCCTGGTGGGCTTGGCTGTCAGTGTGGCGGGCAACGTCGGCCACACCCAGCCATTGCCCGGCCATCCGGTGCTGGCCGCCGATCGTCTCACCGCGGCGGCCAGCCCGCTCGCCGCCTTCGCCGGCCTGACCGTCGGGCTGCTCGTACTGCGGATGAACCGCCAGCGCACCGGCGCCGACCCGGAGCCCGGCGCCGTTGACCACGGACACCACCAGCTATCCGCCATGCCCGAGCATGCCAATGGGCTTCGGCCCGCGCTGGCTCCGTGGGTGACCGGGCCGACTGCCGAAGCCGCCCAGCATCAGGCTCAGCAGCCTGTGCCCGCCGCCGTAACCGATAGTCGCGCCGACGCCGGTCCGATCACCAGCGGCGAGTCGCCGCTGCTGCAGGACGCTGTGTTCATTTACAGAACGGCTGCCGCTCGCGGGGAGCGGCTCACCCAGCGGGACCTGGCTCGCACCCTCCGGGGCCGTGGCCACCGGTTCCCCAACCAGAACCTGCGCGCTATCGCTGTGGCGATCGGCCTGGGCCACCCAGCCCAGCAACTACCGGCAGATGGCTTGCGGTCATGAACGAACTGGATACGATCGCGGCGCGGCTACGCGGCGGCACCGCCCTCGCCGAACTGCTCGACGCGGGGTTCGCCGCGTTCGAGGTCATCCGCCTGGTGGCCCGTGCCGGTGAGGACCTCGCACCGGAGTTGTTCGCCGCGTTCATCACTGCTGCAGGCACCGCGGTCGAGGGCCGCAACGCCCTGGACGGCGCGCCCTCGCTCCCCCCAGCCACGAGGCCGCCGCCAACCATCACGATGAGCCCCGCGGTCGGCGCTGACGAGATCGCCGACGAACTCGCCGCGCTCGCCGCCCTGCTGGCCCAGCGCCTGGCCGAGGCAGGCGCCCAGGCCGTCGGGGAGGGCGACCGGGCCGCGTGCCAGCACGCCACCTGCGCCGCGGCGGACATCCACCGGCTCCTGGCCCCGGGGCCTCGATGAGACCGCTGCTCGGTGATTTCCTGGCCGCGGCGAGCAGGCACCTTGACGCCGCCACCAGCGACCTGCACCGTGGAACGCCGACCTCCCCGTCGGTAATAAGCGAGCTGTTTCGCCTTACCGCCGTGATGGCCCACTGCGCCGACGCGTTCGCTGCAGCAGACCAGGGCGACTCGCGCCCCCTGAAGGATGCCCGGGACCTGGCCATGGCCGATGCCCGGTCAGCGCTTCGCCAGGCAGCGGCGCGCATGCGGGCAGCCTGGGGCGCGCACCCCGAGGCCGCCGATAATTCTCCGCCCGCCGCGATGTGCCTGGCGGCTGCCGCCGACAATCTCCTCGCCGGGCGTGACCTGCTGCACACACTTCACCACTGACCAGGTCGGCTGGCGGCATGGAACCTCACTTTGGGCTCCGGCCATCGCCTCCGGGCAAGTCAACGCAGCGCTGGTCAGCGAAATAGGTAGCTACGCTGGCCGCCTGGCGGCCTGGGCCATCCAGTTAGCCGCCGCGGGCTCCGCCGAGAGATTGCCGGCACAGGTGCGGCTGGCGATCAGCGAGGGCTGCCGATGGCTGTGGGTCGCCGAGGCCGGCGCCCGGGTGGTCCGCCACCACCCTGGCACCGCCACTGGGCACGCGTTACTGCACGCCATCCCCATCAACCTCCCCCCGCCCCGCCACCCGCCGCACGACGGCCTGCCCGTCCCCGAACTGTGCGGCGGCACCATCCTCGCCGCCGAACGGCTGCGTCACCTCGCGCACCTGTCTGCCGTCCGCGGCCACCACCCCAAGGTCGCGCTCGCCGCCTCGTGGCAGCGCACCGCCCAAGCCGCCGCCATCACCGGCCACTGCAGCGAACTGATCCTGCGCCAGCTCACCCAACCCGGCACCCACCCGCCCGCCGCAGCAGCCGGGACGGCGATCGAGCAGGCAGCGGATGCGGCCAGCAGATCATGGCGGTCCTGGCGCGCCCTCGCCCACGACTGGGACACCTTCACCACCAACCGCGGCACAGCCCTCACCCCCGTCGCCGCCGAAGTCGGCGACCTGACGCTCTGGGCCGGCCGGCTCGCCCACACCGACCCCGCCTGGACACCAGCCCGCACCCACGCCAGCCCGCCACGCCCCAGCGCCGATTTCACCGGCCGCGGCACCACGATCACCGCCGTCGCCACGGCCCTGCACCACACCAGCGATGCCCTCGCCCGCATCGCCGCCCACGACCGCCAGAACGTCCGCTCGGCCGCCGCCACAGATCAGATCTACATCCCGACCCGGCTACTGCCCGAAGACGACGACGTTCCCTACCGCCACGCGCCAGCTCCCCCAGCCATGCTCGACGAACTACTGGCAACCTACGACGTCGTCACCGAAACCGCCATGCGCACCGCCGCCGCCCTCGACCAGCTCGTTCTCACACTGAACCCGCAGCCCACCACCCTCATCACCCTGCGCGCCGCCGCACCGCTCACCATCCCCTACCTTCCATACAGCACAGTCGCCCTCCCAGCCCACCGCATCCAGCAACCGCCACCAGGACAGCTCGAGCAAGCACTCCGCAACCGCGGCATCAGCGACCCCATGCTGCTGGCCCGCGCCGCCGACCTCGACGGCGCAACCAAAGTACTGATCAGCTCGGCAGCGTCCATAACGGAACGCCGAGCCAGCGCCACCCACACGGCTGAACCCGCACCCAAGGACTCACCGGCCGAGCACCAGCACCCGGCCCGCGTGGCCGCAAAAGATGCATCACCAGCCACAACCAACAGTCCCTCACTGCCGAGGCTGGTTCCTATCAGCCATCAGCTAAGGCACAACACCGCGACCCGGCGTCGGCCGAGTCGATAGCCAACTCCAACGGACAGCGGACCGGCTGATCCCAGCCCACAGATACCAAGGCATACCGCCTCGGACTCGCAAGTAGCCGAAAATGAGTATGTCGAACGAGCGCATATCCATGCGCTCGTTCGGCGTATTCACCCGCTGGCTCAGTATCGCCAGGCATATCCAAGGCTACCGAATATCTTAGGTGTTCTCAGCGCGCAGCCAGGTTTCGAAGACACCCTTGCGGATCGTCACTACCCCATGCTCGAAGAACTGAACGTGCTCGTCATCCCCAGGCGTCAGTGAGCTTTCTCCCTTTACAGGGAGGCCCAGGCGCTGCAGCAGGCCTTCGTGCTGCGAGAGATACTCCATGGTGGCACGGGGGACAGGCACCGAGCCAGATTTTGCTTTATAAAATATCGTGCCGCCTTCGAACTCCTGGACTGTGCACCATGGGTCATCTTTTGATGCACGAGCGTCAGTTTCATCTGATTTAGGGAAACCCAGCCAGCTCCCCGTCCCGCCAAGACGCTCGTAGAGGATTCCATTACCCCAGCCAACGTAATAGACACCATGCGCTTCTGAGGTGTAGATGGTGGCTCCGCCTGGACCTTCCACATCGGACCAGTGATCGAGGATGTCCGTAGGGTAGTCCCAGATTCCTTCGAAGCGCTGGAGACGTCCTGTGGTCCCGTATGGAGAGTCCGCGGCTGCCAGCTCGGGACTGACTGGGAAGCCCCGCGGACTGGTTACGCCGCGGTGGCTCTCGTGATAGTCGGCCACTGGTTCATGCACTGCAATGGCCCTAGTCTTGCCGCTGTAGTAGACGGCTCCGCCCTCGAAACGCTGGCGCCAGCCAGTGGTTCCGTCGCCAGCCTCCCGCTGGGAGGGCCCTACCTTGACTTCATCTGCGACAGGAAATCCGAGCCATCCGCCGGTGCCTCCGACTAGCTCGTAGTACGCGCCGATGCTGCCCCAAGTGCCATGGGTCCAGTACTTCTGGGACCAGTACACGGTAGCGCCGCATCGGCCAATACGTTCGCATACTTCCTGGGGATAATCCCGCAGCCCTTCGAATCGCTGACAAGAACCTTCTGTCCCAAACGGCGAAGCCACAGCTTTGTGGTCTGGCGTGAGCGGAAACCCGAGCCGACCTCCGGTCCCGCCGAGGGTAATGTAATACTCGGCGATCGCCCCCCATGTCACTTGAGCTTCACCGCGGGCGCTCCAAAGAATCTGTCCCTTCTCAAAAGCCTGATAGAAGCCCTCCGTGTGCTGCCGTGAAGGCGTTGCGCGGGCCAGGGGCCCGACGCTCTCTCCAAGGGCTTCCCGGGCCGTACGCTCACAATCCTCAATGGCCTTCACCGCAGACGGCAACTGTTCCAGCCGGGTTGTGGACGCCATCTCTGCGACTATTTCCTGGGCCCGGCCCTGGCTAATGGAAGCCAGGATCGAGATCACTAGGCCTTCGTTCTCCGGCAGCAGAACCTGCAGGACCTCCGCTGAGACACTGGCCGATGCTCTGGCCAAGAGAACAGCGGCTCTCTCATGAGGTATACGAGTCACTTGGCGGGCCGCGACACGCGGACTGAGCGCCGCCAGTGCGTCAGCATCGAATCCGTCTTCCGGCAACGACAAGTGGACTTGATCGATCTGGAAGAATTTGCTGGAGTCGCGGGATTCTCCGTGCATCTCGCTGCCAGAGTGGCTGGCGGGGTTCTCGGGAGCCGCGTCTGGCGAAGTCGTCACGACGGGTCCTTGTTAGTCTGAGTGCCTATCTGGCCTACCTGGATGAACGTGCTTGAGTCATGTGAACTGCCGGTCATGATGATCGTCCCGATTCGGGTCTGCTCGACCGGCGTGAGTGCGGGCATCAACGTCTGGTCCAGCACCTGGCGTAGATCAGTAACCAGAGCCGGGTCTCCTTGCAGCAGCTGATGCAACTTGACTTGCCACACCCCCTCAATGGCCTTCTCAGCGCTGGCGTCAGCCTCATGGCGGGCCCGTAGGACCCATTCTCGCAACTGCTCGAGCTCAGTTCCGATCTCGTCCCCGGTCTGCTGCGGATGGCCGCGATGCCATAGATTCGTCACCGCCTCGCGAACCTGCTGCCAGGAATCTGTGGCGATCGCCCCGACTAGCGCCGTCCCGAACGCCAGCACGATCGGATCCATAACCCCCTCCTCGCCCGCTATAACGGTATCGCCCTGTATACCGCATGAACGATAACCTGCTTTCAGCCCTGAGCGGGGACTGCGACCAACTCTGGAAGGTTGAGTTGTACTCCCGTTGCCCGCCGAGGACCACCGGACGCTCGGGACGTACATGTACATGATCAGCTTTTATCTAACCACTCGCTCAGACAGCCAGGCTGGGCGCGGTAGTTTGATGGCCCACCACGGCGTCGTCAGGCGATAGTTCACGACGCCGATCGCAGAGCGTGGTCGGCACTCCGGTGGCGAGCGCGCGAAGAGTCGCCGTTACACGTGGCTGTGCTGTCAAGCTCCGGCAGATCGGCGGCCACGCAGACTGGTCGGATCTGCGCTCGCTACCCTGGCGGCAGTTCCGCGCCGGTTACACAAATCAGAACCTGCCAGTCGGGTCTATGTCTTCAGACATCGACTCACAGGGCTAACTCCCGGGCTGCAACGCTCGGGAGAATAATCTTGTCTATGCCCCACCGATCGCCCGACTCCCGCCTGGCCGTCGTCTGCCAGTCGTGCGGGTATCCGTCGTCTGCGTACGTCGCGGGCAAGATCACCGGAGAGGATGACGATGGGCTGTTCGAGCTGTCGCTCATCCGATGCGAGCACTGCGACGCTGCGAGCGTCGTCAGACAGGACGAGGCCGGCGAGGCTTTCCCGGTCGAGGTGTGGCCCCGCGGCTCGCGGACGCTGGACGAGCGGATCCCGTCAGGAATCCGTCAAAGCGTGACGGAAGCCCGGAAGTGCTTCGAGGCTGGCTCGTATCTGGCGACGGCCATCTTGGTACGCAGGTCGATCGAAGGTTTCTGCGCCGACCAAGGCGCGAACCACAAGGTCCTCCATCGCGCGCTCCAGGATCTCGTCGGGCGGGAGGTGATCGACGCTCGGCTCCTGGAGTGGGCAGATGGCTTGCGTCTACTCGGCAACATCGGCGCCCACTTCACGAAGCAATCGGTTAGCAAGCAAGATGCATCGGACGCAATCGACCTGATCGAGGCACTGCTGGGATACGTCTACGTGTTTGCAGCTAAATTCGAAGAGTTCAAAGCCCGGCGCGACTCGCCCGACCGCTGACCCTTCCGGGCTTCCCTCACTTGGCAGGCGCGTACCGCGCAGCGATGGTCACTGATGCTCGGCCGTGAGCATACGTTGGAGGTTGCATGAGACCACGTCTCACCCTCATGCATGCGTACCAATCGTGCCTTGGCGTGCAGCGACCAGTCCTGCGGTTCGAGGTCCATAATCACGACTGGAACAAGGTCAGTAGCGCAGACTGGCTGGCCGTCACCGGAAGCAACGGGTGGCTGGCCGACGGGTAGATGCGGGCCGCACCCCATTGGTTCTTGGTGACGCTAGACGCGATGCCCCTCTTGACGCCGCGGACCTCTTGCTCTGCGCGCAACTGGCGGGCATCGAACAGGTACACCGAGTCGATGCACCAAGGCCGGCTGATGCCACGCGAGGATCCCGCCGCTGACAGCGGCGCCGCCAGTACTAGGTAATAGTCCAAGGCCGCCGACTCATTCATGTCCAACAGGCCTTGGTGGGCGAGGTACCACTTGATGTTGACAGTACGGCCTTGCAGGGCACCAGAGCGGAACCGGCCATCGATGCCACGTGCCGAGGCGGACTCCTCTAGCGCGATATCGAAGATTGCGGCCGCGAGCCACTCGCCTAGATGTCCAGACGCGACCGGCCGCCCGATGATCTGCGCAATGGCAGCATCAATCGCATTGCGTCGAGCTACCAGCTCGGCCACCCGACGGATCGCCCCTACATCCACGGTAGACAGCATCGCACTACCCCACGACAACCGCCCGCAGCAGATTGCGCGCCAGAGCTATCCGGCGCGGCGTTCCCTAGGTGCCCGTCAGATACGGCACGCAGATCTGGGCAACTTCCCTGACCAACGCATCGAGATCTACCCAGCTGATGTTCAGTGACTGGGCCTGATCGACGCTGTCTAGGATGTCTGTTCGGCAGGAGCGGCCAGCCTGGTGAGGATCCATTCGCCGTATGGAGTGATGGTGTACTCGGCCTCGTTCCCGTCGATTAGCCGGAGGCGGTTGAGAACCGGAAGTAGCCCCCACATCACTTCAGCAAGTCCGGGATCCACTTGGGCAATCTCCGGCGGATGCCATTGGCGGATCGGCGGCAGGCCGACATCCAACCGCTGGACGCGGTTGATGTCTTCGAGGCTCGGCGGCGCGGTATTCATCAACCTCAGCAGGCGGACGTGGGGCTCGTCCAGCTCATCTAGGACGCGGATGAACAGCAGTTCCTCGTCTACCTCTGTCCCGGTGTCGCCCGCTGCGGAGGCGAGGGCGCGGCCGAGTGCGCGACGCTTGTCACGCATCGCGGTGTCCTGGGCAATTGTGAGCGCACGGGCGAGTAGTTCCTGGTGTTCGGCATCAGAGATGGCCGCCTCGACGAATGCCGCGAACTCCTCCGGCGTCTTGGCTCCGTATGCCTCGGCGCCGTCCTCCAGCGTTTCGGCACCGTGATTCAGCCGCCGCCTGCCAAGTGTGTCGGAGATCCGGCCGAGGGCGTCAATGGCGAACGGGGACAACACAGTGGCCACGGCACCCGCACCAGGGCCCTTGAGGCTCGCCGCTGCATCAGCGACCGCGACGACGACCTGAATGGCTAGCTCGCGACTCTCCACGCGCCCAGAGCGTACCGCTCTACCACGTGCCAGAGGCGCATGCTTGCATGGGCGGCGTGATCAGGGCTGTTCTGGAGCGAGACGCGCAGGCCGTTCTGGGTGGCAGTCCTGATGGATCGAGTGGCTGGCTGCCGCGCGCGGGTCGGACGCAGTGCGTGGTTCCGTCTGGATACTGCAATGCTGCGGGAACCTCTCCTCCCCCCGACAAGCCGCAAGCAAGCCCGGAACGAGTTCGTCCAGCACCTTATGCGAGCAGGATGCTCCGATTGCCTCGTCGCCTGCCCGAGGGCTTGGATCGGCAGCAATTATTGCTGTCGCTGGCCCGATCCGACTGGAATGATTGACAGCATGGCATCCGGGGTCATCGTGGCTCTGATCACTGCCGACACTGCGTTTGCCGTCTCATCGATCAGCTTTCCGTTAAACCAGTTCATCAACCAGTGCATGAGACGGGCGCAGACACTTGACTTGATGGGCCGCTATCGCGACCCACTGCTATGGTCTGTTCACGATCTACGCAGTCGAATCCGGACGATCCTCGACGAGGACTTCCTGGAGCGGTATCTGGTATCGCCGAAGACGCTATCCTAGATAGCGGCGATTCCTTCATGCGACCTTACGCGCGCCGACACACGATGTTCGTTCCTCGCCCAGTACCTCGGCTGGGTTGAGATCCTTCGCCGCGACCTTGGTTTTCTGGATCTCGGCGACCAGCGCCGCAACAGAAGGCTTGTTGAGCTCTTATCCGCGATCCGAGCGCAATAACTAACGATCTGCCTTGAACTCGCGAACCGGGCTGCCTCCCATCGGCAGCGGATAGTCGGGTTCTCTGGAGCCCATGTACGAGAAGCCCTAGCAAATAGGGCCTCGTGCGTGAGAGCAGCCAGGTGATCGCCCGGGTCGCTGGTGAGCTCGCGGGCCTGGCCGAGGCGGTGGCCGTGCAGGCCTCGGCGGTGCTGCGCAACGGCCGCCGGGCCGTGCCCAAGGCGCTCGGCGGGCGGGTCCGCGGTCGGCTGCGGCGGGCGCTGAACGAGCTGGCGGTCGCCATCGGCCGCACCGGCCAGGTCGTCGCCCAGGCCCGGACCCGGCTGGCCGGGCAGGTCCCCGACGGCGCGACCCGCCTGGTCAGCCTGCACGATCCCGGCGCGCGGCCGATCCGCAAGGGCCGCACCGGTCCGCCCGGCCGGGTTCGGCTACAAGGCCCAGGTCGCCGGCAACGACGACGGCATCATCCTCGACTACGCCGTCGAGTACGGCGCCGCCCCTGACGGGCCGCAGCTCGCGCCTGCCATCGACGGGATCCGCCGCCGCGCCGGACGCGCGCCTCGCGCGGTCGCCGCCGACCGCGGCTACGGCCAGCCCGCCTACGAGCGTGACCTGCACGAGCTAGGCGTGCACACCGTGGCGATCCCCCGCCAGGGCAAGATCTCCGCCGCCCGCCGCCAGACCGAGCACCACCCCCGCTTCCGCAAGCTAGTCAGATCGCGCACCGGCTGCGAAGGACGCATCAGCTACCTCAACCGCGGCTACGGCTGGGACCGCACCCAGCTCGATGGCAGGCACGGGGCCGCGATCTGGTGCGGCCACGGGGTCTTCGCCCACAACCTGCTCAAGATCAGCGCCCTGACCAGATGAGCAGCCACACCCCAGCCCGCCCGGGGACCGCCGCCACAGCCAGGAATCAGCCCGAGGACTTTTCAGGTCGAAGTAATTAGCCAATCCATCCCCGTCGCTGAGCGGCTGCACCTGCGGCAAACCGGCTCCTGACGCCGAGGCGGTCGATGACGGCCGTGACGTGGCGGCGGACGGTGGTCGTGCTGATCCCCAACCGGTGGGCGATGGCATCGTCGTGCAGTCCCTCGGCCATCAACTCCAGCACCGCCTGCTGCGCAGGTGTCAGGCGGTCACCCGGTGCCGCAGGCCGTGATGCCTTGAGAGGTGTTGCGCGTTCCCACAGCAGCTCGAAGTACTCGCGCAGCGCGGCGATGATGACCGGCGCCCGGACCACCAAGGCCCCGGCTGTCCCGGTCGGGGTGAGCGGGAGCATGGCGGTGGTGTGGTCGGCGAGTTTCATCTTCATCGGCAGCGCGGCCAGGAGCCGGGCCTGCTCCCCTGCTTCGGTGCAGGTTGCGATGATTCGCCGGGCGGCGGGATCGTCCATCACGGAGGCGGCGTAGATCGACCGGCACCGCACCGCGCCGCCGAGGGCGGGCAGTGGGGGCTGGGCGAAGTCGCCGGTGAGCGGCATTTCGGCGTCGAGGGTTTCCAGGGTCATCCAGTCCTTGCGGGCGGTGTTCATCAGCGCCGCGGACAGTTCGCTGATCTCGGCGCGGTCGGAGACGACGGATACCAGGTGGGCGGGGAAGCGGCCGTTCATGCCGATGCCGAACCTCGCCTGGGCGTCGGCCAGGCGCCGATGGCCGTCGAGCAGCCGTTCCTGGTCGCGGGCCAGCCGGCTCTGATGCCCGGCCAGGACGCCCTGCAGTGCCAGATCCGGCGATGCGGGACGGAACCACGCCGGATCGGCCGGGCTGTGCGGCTGAACGTGGGCCATCCCCCAGCCGGTGAGCGCGTCCACCAGGCCCGCATCGCCGACGAGCGTCTCGGCCTGGTCCTTCGCGCACCCATCGCTGGCGAGCAGCCGGTCATAGGCGTCGATGACCTCGACGGGTACCAGGCCGTCGAACAGGCCCCGGATATCGGCGCGGACCGCAGCGTCGGCTACCACCTGCTGACACCCCAGCCGAGGGCCGAGGCCAGCGACGAACCACCGTGATCAGCGCCCGGCCAGCGCACGGCCCGGCATAACGGATCCGGGCGGAACTGGCCCGGGAGCGCCTGCTCCCTCGTCCATCGCGCGTCAAGATCGCCGAAGTTGCTGTGCCCTGGAAGCCGGCTCGGGCTGAGCGGAGCAGCGCAGACATCCGATGCGTTTAGTTGTCAAGCTGCGACTGTGCGTGTCGTCTCGTCTGCTGCGGGGAAGGCGGTGTGCTCGTCGTAGTGCTGGCGGGTGGCCAGGCA
>Ga0207684_10001091_pt1 | contig 30438 bp, 31 predicted proteins | sample KBSK5501metaG_FD_184342 | JGI IMG/M metagenome (GOLD analysis project Ga0207684, IMG submission 184342) | Corn, switchgrass and miscanthus rhizosphere microbial communities from Kellogg Biological Station, Michigan, USA - KBS K5-50-1 metaG... | ecosystem: Host-associated > Plants > Roots >...
AGCCGGGGCTGCCAGGGATGTTGACAGCCTGCTGGGTGGGCTTATTCACGCTATCTCTAGCGATGGAGAGTTCAGAGGCGACCAGGGAGAACTGCTCACCCTGCACCCGGCGGGTCAATTAGCTGTCAAACGTGTGATCGTTGTAGGTTTAGGTGCCCAGGAGAAAATTGATGCGCGCGTAATGCGCCGCGCCAGCGCTACTGCTGCTCGCCATTTGCAACAAACCGGGGCACACCAGGTCACCCTTGCGATCCCATCAGAGGAATTTAACATTGGTCTTGCAGAAAGCGTACAGGCGGAGATAGAGGGAGCATTATTCGGCCTGTATACTTTCAAAAAGTATAAGCATACAAGCGCTAGCGGGAATGGGCCGGGTATCACCAGCGTCGATCTGCTGGCCGGTACTGCAAATAGTGCCGCACTCGAGCGAGCAATGCGGCATGGTATTGTGCTGGCGGAGGCCACAAACTTTGCGCGGGATCTCGTAAATGAGCCGCCTAATGTGCTGACCCCATCCGAACTGGCTAATCGCGCGGGTGCGATGGCGACGCAATTTGGGCTTGAATGCGAGATACTAGACCGGGCTCGCATGCAGGAATTGGGCATGGGTGGACTGCTTGCGGTGGCGCAGGGCAGCGCAGAGCCTCCTAAATTCATTATCCTGCGTTATCGCGGCGCTCCCCAAAGCAGTGAAGGGGGCATCGCGCTTGTTGGTAAGGGTATCACGTTTGATAGCGGTGGTCTCTCAATCAAAACTGCTGAGCAGATGCAAACTATGAAGACCGATATGGGAGGAGCTGCAGCGGTTATCGGCGCGATGTCTGCCATTGCAGCCTTAAAACCGGCTATCAATGTCACCGCCCTGGTTCCTACGACCGAGAATATGCCGGGCGGCACCGCTTATCGACCGGGCGATATCCTGCGTATTATGAATGGGAGGACAATCGAGATCGTCAATACAGATGCCGAGGGACGCCTGGTGCTGGCTGATGCGTTGTCTTACGCGGTAAAAGAGGGCTTAGCGCCAATCATTGATGTGGCAACGCTGACGGGCGGCATTACAGTTGCGCTTGGTTCAGTGATGACGGGTTTGTTCTGTAACGATCAAGCGCTCTGTGACGAGCTTATTGCTGCTGGAAAAGATGTCGGGGAGAAGTTCTGGCCCATGCCGTTAGACGAAGAATATGAAGAAGATATCCAGAGCGATATCGCTGACATTAAGCAAACTGGCGGACGCTCTGCTTCTTCGGCAAAGGCGGCGAAAATCCTGGAACATTTTGTGGGAGATGCGCAGTGGGCTCATCTCGATATTGCTGGTACGAGCTACATCGATTATCAAAAGCCGTACCAGGAGAAGGGCGCTACCGGGGTTACCGTACGCACCCTGGCGGAGTTTGTACTTCGGAGAGCGGATTAACCCTTTACTTGAGCCTCTCCGTAGTGAATCGAAGAGAAATGGAAGACTGATTATGCTTAGGCAAGAGACAACGGTACCGGACTTCACGAGTAAGGATGCGCGCATAGCCGAGTTGCTCGATGATATGCACGAAATCCAGGATCTCAGGGCTTTGGGTGACCTGGCGGAGTGGGATCAGAATACCGAGTTGCCGGAGGGGGCGGCAGAAGTACGCGGTTACCAAATGGCAACACTTCAGGGGGTAATACATGAACACTGGACAGACCCAAAACTGGGAAGTCTGCTCCGTGAGTTGAGCGCGCTAGTCGACCGGTCGGACTATACAGATGCAGACCGCGGCTTAGTGCGCGAGGCGCAGCGTAATTACGACCGCTCAACAAAATTGCCACGCAAGCTCATAGAGGAGATGACTCGTGTGCAGGCTGGCAGTTTCAATGCATGGCGGCGTGCCAGGGAATACAACGATTTTGCCGGTTTCGCCCCGTGGCTCAGCCGCACCGTTGCTCTGCAACGTGAGATTGCGGACCGCCTCGGCTATGTTGATACACGTTATGACGCACTCCTGGACCTGTATGAACCAGGCATGACGGTGAGCAAGCTCGATAGGCTGTTTGCACCCGTACGCGAGGTAAGCACGACATTGCTGAGGCGCATTGAGGCCAGCGGCAATACGGTCGATGGCTCCTGTCTACAGGGGGAATTCTCGGAACAGCGGCAGGTAGAATTATGCAAGGTATTGCTGCGTGGTATGGGTTACGACTTCTCGCATGGCGGCATTGCTATATCGCCGCATCCTTTCACTACAAGTTTTGGCTGTCCATTCGATGTACGTGTTACGATTCATCCTGATACGTTTCTCCTTCAATCAGCGGTGATGGCTGCGATTCACGAGGGAGGACATGCTCTCTATGAGCAGGGAAGCGCTCCTACGCTTGTGCGCACGCCTGTTGCCGGTGGTGCCTCGATGGGGGTGCACGAGTCGCAGTCACGCTTGTGGGAAAATGAAATTGGGCGTTCAGAGGTGTACTGGCGAGGCCAGTTTGCTGCTGTGCGTGAGGCTTTCCCTGAGCACTATGCTTCCGTGGATGCTGCCGCGTTTGCCCGCGCACTCAACAAGGTGCAGCCGAGCCTGATTCGCATTGAGGCTGACGAGGTGACGTACAACCTGCATATTATCGTGCGCTATGAGCTGGAGAAAGCGCTTGTCAATGGTGACGTGGCTGTTGAGACGCTGCCGAGCCTCTGGAATGCGAAGTATCGTGAATACCTTGGTGTCGAGCCTGCGACAGATTCTGATGGTGTGCTGCAAGATATTCATTGGACCTCCGGCTTTGGCTACTTCCCAAGTTACACGCTGGGTAATCTCTATGGTGCGCAGATTTTCTACGCACTACGCAGGGCATTTACGAACTTCGATGAGCGGCTGGCGACCGGTGATACGGCTTTCATCCTGGATTGGCTGCGCGAGAACATGTATTCCTTCGGCGCAATCTACCAGCCCGAGGCACTGATAAAGCGCGTTACGGGCGAGTCGCCCAATCCTGAGTACTTTGTGCGCTACCTGACCAGTAAGTTTGAGGCGATATATAACTTGCCCCGTACTTCCTGGTAAGAGGATGAAAGGGTAGCATCAGGCAGGCCATGACCAGGTTATCTCTTGAAGGTAACCTGGTCATGGCCTGCCTGATGCAGATTCGTGGGAGGTGTAAAAGCTAACTTTGACCTGGTGTTGAGGAGTCTTTGATGGAGAAAGACAGGAACACTCGCTATCAGCCTGCCGTGGAGAGGTTGCTCACCATAGGTGAGAGTGATCGGATCAGACCGGATGAGTGGCCTGATTACCGGAGGTTGGGGATTGGGCCAGAACAGATTCCTGATCTGATACAGATGGCGACGGATGAGGAATTAAACGTGGCCGCTACGGAGAGCACAGAGGTCTGGGCTCCGCTGCATGCCTGGCGTGCGCTTGGGCAACTGCGCGCTGTGGAAGCGGTTGAGCCACTGCTCGAGCTCTTCGATAGGCTGGAAGATGATGATTGGGTCCATGAGGAACTGCCAGCAGTTTTTGGCCTGATCGGGCCAGCAGCGCTACCCGCACTCGCAGCCTATCTTGCAGATCTCTCGCATAGGGATTCTTCACGGATTAGCGTGATTATCAGCATTGAAGAGGTCGGGAAGAGATGGCCAGATGCCAGGGGTGAGGCTCTTGCCATTCTTGAAGAGCGGCTGGAACGGTTTGAGGAGAACGAGCCCGGTGTGAATGCCTTTCTCGTAGAGGCACTGGTGGGGTTGGGAGCGAAGGAGGCAGCACCGCTGATCGAGCGGGCTTTTGCTGAGGGGTATGTCGATCAGATGGTGATGGGGGATTGGGATGATGTGCAGGTCGAGTTGGGGTTGAAGTCGGCTGAGGAGGTTGCTCCGAAGCAACTAAGCAAGTGGAGGGAGAGCCTTTTGCCCTCTCCTCCTGCTGAGGAAACATTCACTCCTGCTTCCTCTCAGGTGGCTCACAAGGACAAGGCCATACAGAAGAAAGCAAAGAGCAAGATGGCAAAGCTGTCGCGGAAGAAAAATAGGAAGCGGTAGCGGACACCAAACAAGCCTTACCAGGCCACTCGAAACAGGCAAGATGTGTCACTAAAAGCTATGTTATAATATCGCTATGAAGATTCGTACACGCTACTTTGCCTCGTTCCGTGAGACAATTGGACAGAACGAGGAAATATTGACGCTGCACGAGGGAGCTAATGTTGCTGACGTGTGTGCGTTACTCCTCAGCCGCTACCCACGCCTGCAAGCTATTATGGAACGCTCAGCCTGCGCCGTCAATCATAGCTATGTGCCCTTGGATACAATACTTCATGAGGGCGACGAGCTTGTCTTTATTCCCCCGGTAGGCGGGGGTACGCTACTAAGTCAGGAGCATCCGCTATGGAGCCTTTGATTCTAATAACACATGAGCCGCTTGACCGCAATGCACTTGTCGCTGCCGTAACTCATCCGGGCGCGGGAGGTATCGTGGTCTTTGAGGGCGTGGTACGTGACAATGCACGAGGCAAACAGGTACGCTATCTCGAATATGATGTCTATCCAGAGATGGCGATACAGCAGATACGCGCCATTGTTGCTGAAGCACAACAGCGTTGGGGAGTTCGGCATGCCGCGGTGGCACACCGCATTGGGCGACTCGAAATCGGGGAGGCCAGTGTGATCATTGCCGTGGCGACTCCCCACCGTGGCGAAGCTTTTGAAGCCTGTCGTTATATTATTGATACGCTCAAGATGACCGTGCCTATCTGGAAGAAAGAGGTGGCTACCAGTGGAGAGGAGTGGGTAGAAGGATGAAATGTCGCACGCTTTGTGCTTCTCTTCGTGATATAGATGAGAGCGTAGAGGGTTACGCTCTAGATTTTTTTATGGTACAGTTAGTTATAAGTAGTCATTGTTTTCCCGGAGAAAAGCATAGTGTTTTATCTAATGTTTATGCGTAGGTTTTCTCCCGGAGGTCGTTGATGAACTTATTCGAAAAGCAATCCCGGCTCAACCAACTCTTCACCCAAAGTCCTGTTAACGCTGCCTACCTCGCAGGCTCTCTCTCGACTCGGACTACGTTTGGACACCTTAGCGATGTAGATATCGCCATCTTGCTGATGGAGCAGATTAAGTCAGATCAATTTCTTGATTATCAGCTCTACTTCTTTAGTGAGTTGGCGAAAAGGTTGGAGTCTGACAATATCGACGTGATGATCCTGAACCAGGCATCTCTCCTACTCAAGCTGCAGGTGATTAAGTATGGCCAGATACTCTTCAGTCGCGACGAGAAGCTGCGCGTGGCGTTTGAAACGAAGGCGGTGATGGACTACCTCGATTTCAAAAAATTCGATGAGATACAGAACCAGGCGCTGGGCCGCCGTCTCTATGGCCAGGTTTTGCCGGTTGATAAAGAACTGCTGCAGAAACACCTGAAGCAATTGCGTGAAGCACTGGCCATTCTACATGATTTGGGTGAAACAAAGCGCGAGGAGTTTACTACAGATTATCATGTTTATGGCCTGGCTGAGCGATACCTGCAAATAGCGATCGAGGCGTGCCTGCAAATCTGTGGCATCCTGGTGGCTTCGCTTGGGCTACGCCGTCCAGAGGGCTATTACGAGTTACTGAGCATTGTTGCTGCTCAACAAATCATTCCGCCTCCACTTTCCTATCGCCTGGAGATTCTGACTAATTTGCGCGATGACCTGGTACATGATCCCAGTAAGCTGAACCGCGATCTCCTCTATGACCATATCCAGCAGCGTCTTGGAGATTTAGAGGCGTTTGCCAATACGGTTGAAGAGAAGCAGGCAATGTGAGTGTGAGTCATTCCTGCATCTTTTCACAAAATGTGTGTTGTGGAGCAACGCCGTTGCTCCACAACACACATTTTGTGAAGTGATATTTCCTTATCAAGGTTGGGCTACTTACTCTCGGGCGACTCGCAGGGTATTTGCCTGCTCCATGGCTGCAGCTGCTTCCTCTGGATGGCCCATCTCTTCATGTATCTGCGCGAGCGTTTCATAGGCGAGGATCATCGAGGGGTCCATTGCAATGGCCTGTTGGGCCATTTCAAGAGCCTCATCATAGCGCTTGACTTCGCGCAGCGTGTCGGCGAGGTCGTTGTAATAGTCGGCATTGAGTGGGTCGCTATCAATGGCGTTCTCGTAGTTTTCGATGGCCTCATCATGACGACCGAGCGCGTCGTATGCTGTGGCAAGCTGGTAATAGCCCTCCGGATCATCATGGAAGCGCTCGAGTAATGTCTGGCTGGTCTTGATGGCGTCGTCATAACGTCCCATACTATTGTAGGTATCCGCGAGGCCTGCATAGGCTGCAGCAAGGTCATCCTGGTCCAGGTCGTTGCTGGCATCGCTCAAAGCCTGGTAGGCATTCACAGCATCATCATAACGCTCGTTCTCCAAGTAGGCTTCCGCTAGACTAAAGCGGGCAGTGTAGCGGGTGGGGTCAAGCAGGATGGACCGTTCATATGCACTAATGGCTTCTCCAGTGTTGCCCTGGAGTGAGCGCCAGGTACCAAGGTGTTCCCAGGCATCGGCATCATCAGGTGCTTTGCTTACGATATGCTCATAGGCATCACCGGCCTGCTCAGGATCACCCATAGCCTCGTAAACTGCTGCCAGTGTGTCATAGACGGTTCGATCTTCAGGATCAAGACCGAGCATCTGGTTAGCAACGGAGAGGGCCTGGTCATACCGTCGCATATCAAGGTAAAGGCTGGCAAGTTCGGCATAGTGGGATGTGTCGCTTGGGTCTTCGTCAACATGTCTTTCTTGTGCCATAATGCGACGCAATTGCTCGTCCACCCGCTCACGTACGTCACGCAAGTTATCGGCGGTCAGGGTATTTTCAGGATTGAGGATCAGCGCCTGGCGATAGGCCTGGATTGCGTCGTCATACATGTTTTGCGCGCGATAGGAGTCTCCTACGTTAAGGTAGAGCTCGTCGTTGTCGGGGTCGAACTCGAGGGCTTGCTGAAAAGTCTCCAGAGCTTCCTCGTTCATACCTATTTCGCTGTAGAGATTCCCCAGGTTGGTGTATGCATCAATAAGCTGAGGATCAAGATCGATGGCTCTCCGGTAGCCGGCAATAGCGGCCTCGGAATCGCCAAGAAATTGTTGGGCTAATGCCAGGTTATAGCGAGCACGAGCATTGTTAGGGTCTGCATCGACAGCTCGCTGGAAAGCTTCCGCTGCGCGCTCGTAGTCTCCCTCTTGTGCGGCAGCGTTGCCTTTGTCCGTCCACTCTTGTTCTACCTGGTTTGGGGCCTGCCCTCCAGTACCGTTCTGGCTGGTAGTATCGCCGTTGACTGTGTTTTGGTTCTCATCCATAATATGTACCCTGTTTCTCCTCTATGTTCGTACCTGCACACCTTTCTGTATGCTAGTGGTGCTAATAATAAGTTGAAATTCCTTGCGTAGTATAACACGTTCAGCCTGCGGCTTCTAGCCCCAGGAGCCGGGAAACCTTTTTTCTTATTTCGCCACCTGCGGGACGAGAAAAAAGAAGTAGTATTTATACTTATTTCGATAAGCGCAAGGTGACCTGAAATTCGTAGCGAGCGCCTGGAAAGAAGAGTTCTGAGTACTCTATGGGTAATCCTGTCTGATCGAAGGTTGTGCAGATGAAACGTAAACCAGGCTCGTTGGGTTGTACTTGCAGGAGTTCAGATTCGCGGGTGGAGGCTTTATCACCGGTGATGCTATATTCGGCAATGTATGGGCTGAGTCCTTCGCTTGCCATCAGTTGGTAGAGAGAGCCCTCGGCTACTTCTTTTGCTCGCTGGTAGACGCCAGCGGCCTGGGGATAAGGTAGATAGTCAATCTCATAGGCGATGAGAACGCCGTCGGCGCTGCGCAAACGCTCCAGGCGCACCATTTGTTCCTCGACCGTTAAACGCAAGCGCTGGCGTATAGCCTCGCTGCCGCGCACAAGCTCGTTGATCAGTAAGACGCCTCCGGGACGCTTACCACGTCGTTTGAGTTCCTCCGTCAGGCTAGTTAGTTCGCTGAGAGTTTGTTGAACTCGCGGTTCGCACACAAATGTGCCCTTGCCGTGCTGTCGATATAACAGGCCTTCGTTTACTAATTCTGTGAGGGCCTGGCGCACAGTAGCACGGCTGACTCGATAGCGCGCCACGAGTTCCGGTTCAGAGGGTATGGCGGTATGCGGAGCGAGATGGCCGGCGCGGATCTGCTGCCTGAGCACTTCTTTGAGTTGGTAGTAAAGTGGAAGTGGATTTGATCGTTCCAACGTTGGCATATTCGGTTCCCCCTATGTCCAGACAACCACCTGGAAATAATTTTTAGTGTACGAGTAGACTATATCATAAAAACTGACGTCTCTCCAAGAGGGGAGAGACATCAGTTGTCTAAGAGAGGATCGATAAAGCAAAAGCTACTCACAGATCTTCGAAATTAAGCAGCTCCGACGCCATTATCGGCGAGGACCCGATCGATCTCGTTCTTCAAGCGCATCGGATGTGGTCCGATTAAACGACCAATTTCGCGGCCTTGATTGAAAATGATCAGGGTTGGAATAGCCTGAACGCGGAATTGGACGGGAATGTGCTGGTGCTCGTCGGTATCAATTTTAGCAAAGCCCAGCTTTCCCAGGTATTCATCGCTCAATTTCTCATAAACAGGGGCAATTGCGCGACAGGGGCCACACCAGGCAGCCCAGAAATCGACGATGACGGGCCTGTCGGACTTGAGCACCTTCGACTCGAAATCCTGGTCTCCTACGTGAAACAGGTTGGGATGCGTATCCATTATGCTACTTACTCACTTTCATGGCTGTGTATTCGTTTGACGTCGAGATAATTATAGTTTCTCCGGCGACTCTACTTTTGAGAACAATAACATCTCAGGGCTTATTCCCGACTCCCGGCACTCCCGGCATTTCTGCGGACTGGCTAATTCCTGCGATTGCCTCCCTGGAGAATAGTCAGGATTTGCAGGATGTAGAGGAACAGGTTCAGCACGGTGATAAAGAGCGAGACGGTAATGCCGATGGCGTTAGGCATGGTATCAGCCAGGTATTTGGCGCGCTGCACGTAATACAGGACGTACGCGGAGAAAATGCCAACGCCCAGGACAGAGATCAAGAATACAAAGAGCGTACTGTGGAAGAAGATGCTTATCAGACTTGCTACAATCAGCAGAATCAAGCCCATGAACAGGAAGCCGCCCAGGTTTGAGAAGTTGCGTTTCGTCGTCCAGGCGTATACTGCTAATGCCAGCGATGTGATAGCTGTGATCAAAAAGGCTTCACCCAGGATATTACCGTAGCCGGCACCAAGGTAAAGACTTATGAGCGGCGAGAGCGCCATACCCTCCAAAAAGGTGAAGAGGTAGAGCAGGAACAGATTCCATCCCGGTTTGTTGATGGCAAAATTCAGTGCAAAGAGGACGATGAGCCCGCCAATAGCGACAATCCAGTAGCCACTAAAAGTGAGACCGATGGCAAATCCTGCGAAAGTGCCAATGAAAGCAAAAAGAAATGAAAAGGCAAGTAACACCATAACCTTGCTAATCAGACTACCTGCCTGCACACCCTCATAACCTTGGGGCATGGCCTGGTATTGATAGCGAGGGGAACCAAAAAGCCCACGGTTTCCTCCACCAAAGGGGCTGTTACTTCTGGGATAATTATACATGGTAAACCTCGATTGAATGCTATTCTCTTCATGAAGAGCGAAGAGAAGCTTTATGACTTTTCACTAACATTACGAATAACATATGGTAACGGTTGTATTGTAACTACTAATTTTACAGGCACAGGCTGCAGGTTGATACAATGTTATCCCTGCTATAGTTCCTCTTAAGTTAGTCAGTTTATCACACACCTTATCAAATCGCAAAGATAAGGGGCTGTTATTTCTTCGGGCGATTTCTTTTGGATTGTTCGTTTGGTGGTTCATCACCAGATTGTACGACTAAAGAAGCTTCGACGATATTGGTAATGTCACAACGTGGGTGGTTACTGTCTGCATGCCAGTAGAGCGAGCTACCTGGAGGCTTCTTCATCAAGCCACCGCAACGTGGACAGCGAACTTCTCTTTCCCCCTGACCCTGAGTCATGCTGTTCTCCTTTGAAACAGAGCTAGTGGCATCATGAGTGGCTGTTTGCTTGATACGATAAATTAACGACGACGAAATAGTGTAGAGTGTGGCGTACCACCTTCGGGGACGGTTATAAAACTGGAAGCCTGTGATAGATGCTTACCGGGGGCTTCCAATCACATAACACTCCAAACACCACAGATCTCACAGAAGGCGATACCAACCTCACCAAATGTCTTGCTACGTGTATTCCAGCGATCATAGGCGATAGCAATGGAGCCACAATTCCAACACCGAGCACGCCCACCGGCTTTGCTTTCATCAGAAAGGTGACGAAGTAGCAGGCTGCGTGCCTCCTCCGACCCGGTATAGCCGGGATTATAAGCCAGGTGAAGCAAATTGCCTAGAGGCAAGGCGATCTCGTGTGTCGGCGCCTGCGGGGAGATTGATGGGGCATATGCTGCTTGTGGTGGTGGTTGCGGTGGACGGTGGAATAGCTCGCCACGAGCAGTACGCCTTCCACCTTCAATGGGAGGCGTGTAGTCCTGGCGTTCTGTGTGATCGCCGTTTGATCCAGTTGGGAATGGTGGTACAGGTGTGTGTTCTATGTGCTCATTCAATGGCGTACCTGTATTCTCTCCATCCGTGAGTGGAGTCGGCGTTTGCTCAATGGCGAGCGATTCTGTAGAATTCTCGGTTTGATCTGCAAGATGATTGTTATCTTCTGGCTGATCGGGTGGATTTGCGCGTCTGCGTCGTGTAATCGGCATAGGGGCTTGCTCCCTCAGGAATAGTGTGTACGCTAGTTGCGAGTGCATTATATCATAGTGTAGAGAGTAGGTCTACGATGACAAAGGTGCAGAGCCATTTAGTAGCTTTTCCGCCGGGCGAGAATACACATTTTGCATAAAACATGCTCGCCCTGACGGCACTTAGATGACTTGTGAAAGCAAAGGTCACAATGCGAAACTGCTAACTTTTAAAGAAATCAGCATTGATCTTAATATACTGCTTCCATTCTTCAGGAGTAGCAGACTCTTCAAAGATAGCCGTGACGGGGCACGCAGGCTCACACGCGCCACAGTCTATGCATTCATCGGGATTGATGTAAAGCATCTCAACCGTTTCAAACTCCTCCTCGTTCTGTGTAGGATGGATGCAATCGACAGGGCAGACGTCTACACAGGAAGCATCCTTTACTCCAATACACGGCTGAGTAATAACATAAGTCATGGTTTAGATATCCTCCTCTTGGCCCGCTGTGTAAGAACCCAACTACATAGCGGCTAAGTTTTGATTGTGTTGGTAAGGCGATGATTTCAGCCATGCTCAGTATAGTGTGTTGCAAGGGCAATGTCAATTCTTTCGCGCTGTATTAGCATGATCATGGAAGATTTGAGATGTAGTTATAGTTTTTGGATGTGCAGGTATGAGAACGCAACCTCAGTATTTTGTCCTTCTACACTCAGGCCGATGTAACCAGCGTTGATGGGTTGTATTGAAGGATCGGTCATTGTATTTCCCACACGTTTTTGATTGACAAAGAAGGTGAAAGAGTTCCCCTTCACCTGTGCAGTGATGACATTACGTTGCCCGAAATTGGGTAAGAGTCCACTGAGATTACCATCCTGTATTTCATGCCACTGTTTATCGTGGCGCCAGAATACATACTGGCCACCATTCCATGATGCGATCTCAAAAAGGTAGTAGTGAAATTGGTCGCTGGTGGAACGTAAAATGATGCCGTAATAATCGCCCCCATTATGCGCACCACGTACCTCGGACGTTGTAACTGTGAGGCGGAAATCGGAAAACGAAGAGATTCCGAGGTCGTAAAAGGCCATTGCCATTCCAGCAGGTGACTTGTTCAGGATATGATACTGCCCATTCTGGAAAAAGTAAGTGGGGCCCAATGTCCACGCACTTTGTTCGTCTGCCAGGTAATCGATTGGTGTGGCAGCGGACGTAGGCTGTACGTGAGAAGAATGTGTATGCGAGAATGTGTTGGCAACGTTTCCAGTGATAGTGATAATGGATCCGATAACCACTACCAGCAGCAAAACGAGTAGCAGTACAACGCGACGTGGTTTGGATGGGCCTTGCCACACAGGTTTTATGCGAACAATGGGCTTTAAGGCTGCAATAGCTTGTTTACTGTTAGCGTTACTCTCTGAGTAAGCAACGGCTTCTGCAAAAGCGGTACTGAACTCGCCGGCTGTCTGAAAACGGTCTTTAGGCCACTTAGAAAGGGCTTTAGCAACAACCTTGTCGATTTGCAGGGTGATATCAACGCGCATCGTGCCGAGCGCGGGTGGTGTTTCATGAACATGCATGAGCGCCATAGCGATCGAAGATTCGGCTTTGAAAGGGGGACTACCTGCCAGGAGAAAGAAAAGGGTCACACCAAGCGAATAGATATCAGAACGACCGTCAAGTTGTTCACCGAGAGCTTGCTCAGGCGAGACATACTCAGGGGTGCCCATCAGTGTATCTGGTGATTTCATGGGTTGTTGCGTGGTTGCGTCCTCGGGTTGCATCAGACGCACAATGCCGAAATCAGAAAGCATAGCGTGACCCGCACCATCCAACAAGATGTTGGCGGGCTTGACGTCGCAATGCACGCATCCATGTGTGTGAGCGTAATCCAATGCGCTGGAGATTTGTTCAAGGTAGTGTTGTGCTTCATTCAATGAAAGGGGTCCATGATTGCTAACGTATTCATTCAAGGTTCCACCGGGCATATAGGGCATAACGATGTAAGGTAATCCATGATGTTCACCGTAGGAGTAGATGGGGAGAATGTTCGGGTGATCCAATTCACTTGCAGCCTGTGCTTCACGCAGGAAGCGGCGGTAAAAATTTTTGTGCGTCTGTTTATCCATGGTGGAACGCGGCAGGAAAACTTTGACGGCCACGGTTTCACCTGATGAGGAGTTTTGAGCCAGGAAAACAGCGCTAGACCCTCCATAGCCCAGCAGCTTTTCGAGGATACACGAGCCTATTTCTTGCCCAATTAGATGTTGCCCCCTGGTAGTAGACACTCTAAAGCTCCTCTCGTGCTCCACAAACGGAAGTAGCAAGTGCGCGATGCCTGGGATACAACGAAACAAGTTAGCAAAGGAAGAACCTATTTGATTTTAGCAAGAACGGGGGATTAGTGTCAACATTTGGGAGGAAAAATACTAACCGCTTCTCCTCTTTGGAAGAGAAGCGGTCGGAACGCTTACCGGTTAGATGACGAATGCGCCGTCGCGCATGATGACCCGGCCATCCACTTCGATGGTGCAGCGGCTTGGAATAACATCCACGTGGATTTTGGCATCCCAATTGGCGCCGGTGAACTCGGGATAAGGATTGCCGAATGCAACATGCAGGCCAGGCATCTTTTCGTCCTGTAACAGATTGCCCACGAGTCTCTTCAGGCTGGTGAGTGTACCGATGGCAAATTCACCTGCGCGGTTGCCGTTAGGAGTAGAAAACAGGTAGTCGCGTACTTCCTTTGCCAGTGCCGCATCCTCGCTGCTGACTTCCGTCACATAGCCATCTTTGACGTTAATCACAACGGGATACTCCAGCACACCATATTTCTCTGAGAAGAAGTCTCCGAGCACATCACAAACCAGAACGCCATCTACAGTGGCGGGCGCGGTAAAGACTTCGCCTTCGGGCAGATTGCCCCATTTTCCCTGCTGATCATAGCGCCCATGACATGGAATCCACTTCCAGTCCTTGTGGAAAGTGGCGGTCACATCGCTTCCCCTGGCGGAGGTGACATGGATGGTTTTGGCATTGCGTACAAGATCATAGACCTGGTTGGTCAGGCTGAATACCTCATCGTAGTCCGCGCACATACCCTCGGTCATGACTGCTTCATCGATGCCAATCATGTGCCCATGGCGTACCTTGAGTTCCTTAACAAGGAATGGAAGGAGTGGTATGCGGAAAGCAATTTCGCCTGGTTTGGCAGTTGCAATATAGTAGGTCACTGTCGGACGCGCCTGAAGCAGGTCGTTGCGTAACTCTTCAGGGAAGGAAGTGAGGGGACGTTCACCGTAGTGTTCCAGGAATCGGATAGTGACATCTGCGTGTTGGTCCAGGGCTGCAACCGCTACGCGGCGGGCGATACTTTCCCTCTCATAATCAGTCATGATGAAGACGCGATCTTGTGAGTTAACACCCATGCAGTGCACGGCATTTTCAGCGCCGAACTGCAGGCGGTCTTCAAAAGACATTTCCTGCAACCCATGGCTGGGTACAAAACTACTGGTTTTGCCAGACATTGATATTCTTCTCCTCAATCAGGATATTGATAGATGATAATGGCTTGGTTTGGGTGATTCCAGCGAGTGCTCTCCTCTTGAGTAACACTTTCATGAAGTCGTCTATTTCAACGCAGGGCTTTTCTTTCTTTGGATGGGGTTAGTGCTCCTGCTTGGCTCTAGACGCGGCGTTCGCGATAGGTTACACTTTTGATACACTTAATGATTAATACGAGCGCAAATAAGGAGAAGTTACAATGACGATGGAAGGTACTACCGGTTTATATCGCTCGATACACGCGCAACCGCAGGCAGTGCGCGAGCTGCTGGCTGACTGGGATGGGCCGAGCCGGGCAGCGGAAAAGTTGTCCCGCACAGGACGTATCCTGCTGGCAGGCATCGGTACCAGTTTTCACGCGGCTACAGTTGGCGAATATCTTCTGCGCTTCGCCGGAGCAGATGCCTGGGCGGTACGTTCATTTGAGTTTGTCCATTACCCACGACCACTACGTCCTGATGACGGGGTAATTGTGATTAGCCATCGTGGCAGCAAACTGCATGGTACGCTCGCGCTACAACGCGCAGTGGAGAGCGGGGTAATTACGGTCGGGATTACGGGCAAAAACTCCAAAATGCAGGGTGCCGATATTACTATCGAGACGGTGGAACAAGATCCATCTTCAACGCACTCGATTAGCTATGTCGGGGCGCTGGTACGCCTGGGCCAGATTGCAGCGAGGTTGGCGGCGCTCGGAGGTCACACCAGACAGGCAGAGCGCCTGGAACAGGGATTGGCACAATTACCCGCGCTCATGGAAGACATCCTAACCCGTGAAGATGCAGTACGACAGATTGCTCAGGAAGCCGTGGCGCATTCACGCCGCCTGTACTATATTGGAGCAGGGCCGAACGCTGTTACGGGGCCAGAGGGTGCGCTTAAAGCAAAAGAGGCGGCATATGTAACGGCGGAGGGCTTTGAGCTGGAACAGGCCATACATGGCCCGCAGGTGGCGTTTGAAGCCGAGGATTTGCTGATACTCATCAGTGTCAAGGGGCCTGCGCAGGCGCGTATGGCTAATCTCTTGTTGGCAACGAGCGAGATTGGTTCGCATGCCTGGTTGATTGGCGAAGCGCCTACTGCTGAGACGGCCAGTTTGTTCAGTCGCCAGGGATGGACGCGATTCGCAATTTGCGACGGGGTAGATTTACCTGAAGAACTAACGCCCTTGTTAGCTGTATTGCCTTTACAATTACTGGCTGATTTCCTGGCAAGTGCGCGTGGCACAAATGCCGATAGTTTCCGCAAGGATCACGCAGCTTACGAACGAGCGGGGGCACGATTCCAGATTTAGGGATAACACGTGCTGTTGTATAGTCAAGGGTGCAGGAGACAAGCCTCCTGCACCCTTGACTATACAACATTATGGATTTGGCTCTATAATAGAGCCAGTAAAAGAACTGGTGCAATCGTTCATACGTAAACATAGGCCAAAGAAAGAGAGCATGGTGCCATGGATTTTTCGCTCAATGAGGAGCAGTCGGCAATTCGAGAAACTTGCCGGGAATTTGCAGAACAAGAGATCAAGCCGCTGGCTGAGGAAATGGACCGCACAGGAGCATTTCCCTATGAACTGATTCGGAAGATGGGAGAATTGGGGTTACTGGGGCTGCCGTTCCCAGAAGAATATGGCGGCGCCGGTGCTGATTTCCTTTCCTACTGTATTGCCATGGAGGAAATCTCACGGGGCGATGTCTCGGTCGGCATCACCATGGAGGCACATACTTCGCTTGGGGCCAGTCCTTTTTTTCTCTTTGGCAGCAAGGAACAGAAGGAGCGTTACTTGCCTCCGCTGGCCCGTGGTGAACAGTTATGGGCCTTTGGCTTGACCGAACCCGAAGCGGGCTCTGACTCTGGAGGTACCCGGACACGCGCAGTATTGCGTGACGGTTCCTGGCACATCAATGGCTCCAAGAGCTTTATTACCAATGCTGGCACTGATATGACCGGTGGTGTCACCATTACTTCCGTGACCGGTAAGCGTGCGGACGGGTACAATGAGATTACCAATATCATCGTGCCGAAGGACACTCCGGGTTACATTATTGGCAAACCATACAAGAAAATGGGGTGGAAGGCCTCTGATACCCGCCCGTTGACTTTTGAGGATTGCGTAGTGCCCGAGGGTGACATCCTGGGTCAGCGCGGGGACGGCTTCAAGCAATTCATGCAGATACTCGACGCGGGACGGATTGCCATTGCGGCACTCTCCGTCGGCTTAGCCCAGGCGTGTTTGGACGAGGCGTTGAGCTATGCTAAAGAGCGTAAACAATTTGGTCAGCCCATCAGCAAATTCCAGGCAATACGATTCAAACTTGCCGATATGGATACAGAAATAGAGTTGGCACGTTTAATGTATTATAAGGCCGCCTGGCTGAATATGCAGGGTAAGCCGTTTACGAGAGAGGCATCGATGGCGAAACTGTTTGCTTCTGAAACGGCGAAACGTGCGGCCGACCAGGCGGTGCAGATCCATGGCGGCTACGGCTTCATGGATGAATTTCCGGTTTCTCGCTACTGGCGTAGCGTAAAAGTCAATGAGATTGGTGAGGGCACCAGCGAGGTACAGCGCATGCTGATCGCGAAACTCCTCGGGTGCTGAGGGATGCTGAGACATTCATTTGGCAATGTGCAGCTATTCAACGTTCAAAGAAACAGGTGGAAATGCTTCCCCTGTTTTCTTTTGATCTCATCGTTTACTCATAGAGGTATGCATCGGCTATTTGTTGATCTGTCTATTGGAAGGAGTCCCTCTTCACATGGAAATGAATATGCAACCAAATGCAACGCCCGCGAAACATTCATCGATTTATGGAGAGAATTTCAAACACGCGTTTGAAAGTGTCCACTTCCGCTTCCCCAAATTTCAGCACAATCATCTCGCCGTTATCAACGTCAACGAGGTTGCTGATGAACGATTGACAATGGGACAGCGGGTGGCAGATAGGGTGGCTACAGGTATGGGGAGTTGGCGGTTTATTATCATTCAATCAGTCATCGTCGTTGTCTGGATCATTAGCAACGTCCGGTTGCTCTCTCACCCGTTCGATCCGTATCAAAGGCGCTTTCGGACAAGTCCTAGGCCACTTGCATGCAGCCACTCATCAAGCAGAATGGCTTTCTTGCCAGTTACTCGGATGGTGTAGGAATGGACACCTTTTCGATAGGGCCCGCCGATGGAGACACCTATATGCTCTTTAACAATGGCGATAATGTCACGAAGGAGGTCAATAGAGCCAGAAGTGAGGTTCCATATGGGGTAGGTAGTATCCTTGACGATAGTTTGGGTGATATTGCCATCTCCATCAAAGTATCCGAGAAGAAAAGTAGGCGCTAAGTGAGAAGGAAGGGCAGAAGGCCACCGCATGATAAGAGTTTTTCTTGGAACTATACCAAAACGCGCTAGATGCGCCACCATTTCAGGTGAGGTAAAAGCAAAACTAGCACTTTCGCCAGAGCCAAATCGATTTGCTGATGCCGCTCTGACCCTTGTGCGAATATTGTGCCCTGGCGCTAACTCATCACGGATGAGAGTAAGTACATCAATATCCTTTATAGAGAGTTCAAGTTTGATACATGGAACCTTGCTTTCAATGCTGCAATCAGCAGCGAGAAAGCCAAGAATATAGGCTTGTAGTGAAGTATCGACATGGTTGAAATAGGAATGGCGAACCAAATCACGATTCCATCGATGATGCGGAGGGTTCTCAATACACCTCTTCTCATACCGTGCTTTACCAGCAGCATTAAAGCATGTCTTACACCATGGATGCAAGCCATCCTTCCAACGCTTGCCAGCATAAAAGTGATCTATAGGCCAGGGCTTTTGGCATTTGCTACATATTTTCTCATCCATAGAGTTATTATATCATCGGACACCAATATTCGTTAATAAGGAGGTACTAATAGATGCATCCACGTAGGTAGCATATTCATCTTCCAAACAGCATAGGTGAACGTTTTGCTGACACAGTAGTAGCAGGTATGGGTAGCTGGCGCTTCATCATTATTCAATCCGTGATTGTTGGTTTGTGGATGTTGCTCAATCTGGTGGGGTGGTTTTATCATTAGGATCCCGCGCCATTCATACTGCCCAACTTAGTTTTTTCAACGCGAGCAGCCTACCCGCGCCGATAATAATGATGTCGCAGAACCGCCAAGCGGCCAAGGACCGGCTAATGGCTGAGAGTGATTACCACTGCAATATCAAGGGTGAAGAGGAGATCCGCCACATCATGGATCACCTCGACCACCAGGATGTGGTCATCATGCAGATTATCAAACGCATGGAGGCCCAGCACGAGGAGGTCATGCTTCATCTCAGTCGGCTCGATCCCGAAATGGCTCGCCGCCTGGGAATGGACATCCAGGAGGTCAGCAAGGAAATGGTCGAGGAAGAAACAGGAGATGGCGATACTGGGGGGAACTCATAAAGAGTATTTAGCATTGCGCGTATCGTTTCGACAAGACTATCATGGATAGATGTCTACACAACCCTTAGAGCAAGTCCCCTCCCGATGCAATGTAGCACCGCTCATCAAAGAAAGGGGTGTCTGAGGTCGAAACGAACGTATCAACGTAGGTAATGCGAAATCCTCTTTCGAGTAATGCCACTAAGCAAGGATGAGGACCGGGCACATCGATGCGTAACACATCTGCCTGCTGCAAGGCCCAGTTCACGGCAGCCAGTACGCAAGCAGTCGCATCTTCTGGGGTGCTGACACCGATGGGTCCGAGTGTACAAGCCTGAGAATACCAGAGCGTTCCTGCACCCAGGCGTATGTATCCATAGCCCACTATCTGCCCTTGCCGCCGAAACCACAATGGGATAGCTCGTTGTTCACGTACCCAATACCGGTGATCAACAGGACGCAGGCGCCCGCTAATCTGAGCATCCCAGCGTACCAACGCTGGATCACCAGGATCTGCCTCGATGATCTCCATGCCGGCAGTCAAAGGCATCTCATGGGTTGGCTTCTCCAGTCGAAGCGCGAAGTGGGGCCATTGTGGGCGCATCCCCGCTCGAATATAGAGGGCAAGCGCGCGTGGGTCACTCGAACTCATGGTGCAATGGACCAGGTCATCCTGCGGTAAAACAGAGTGGAGGAGCGTTTTGCCAAGCTGGTCCGACTGGTGAGCTGGCTGGACAAACAAATCGGTGAGAAAGGTGATATTTGCCCGTGTAATAGCTCCCGCAAATGCAAGCACCTTTCCATCATGCTCTGCAACATATATCGTTCCAGTCTGAAAGACGTGCCGCAAATACGAGGGGACGTCGCCTGGTGAGGGTGGGTGAGGGCTATCAAGCACCTCATTCTGATAAAATACCTCGTACGCCGGTCTGAGATCGGTCTCATGTGCTGGACGAAAAATCGTCATGTCGTACCATCCTCTGCGGATGACGTAGCTGGGAATTCTTAACCCGGCTGGAAAAAAACCAAATCAATGCCATTACTTATTCGGCCAATTGAATGCGTAGAGATTGGCCGATAGACGAGTGTTTACATTTGAATTCGTCGCGCTGTCCAGGATCCAGACAGTAGTATTGCCATTGACGGCGACGAAGGAGGCCCCGTTCAATGTATCTCCCACGTTCACAAATGATTGCGATTGTACATCATACATTACATAGCCTTTGTCGTCCTGCCACAGCACAAAATCTGCGCCTGCTTGCAGCGATGATGCCAGGCCAGCGTTGTTCATTACCGTTGGTGATACAGTAGGGGCGCTGTCAAGTGGAAGCATAAGTATTGTCCCGCGTATTGATGCATCAAGCGGTGCAGCGTAGATAGCCGGATCAATCCTTGAGATCGCTGAGGTGTTTGGCGAGGGTGTTGGTACGGGGGTAGCTGTCCCTTTCGTCGTAGGTGTTCCCTGGGTTGAGTTTGCCTGGCTGGCAGTGCGCAGCATGAATAAGGTATTATTGACTACCTGCGGACGGAAGGACAGGCCGTCCGAGGTAAAAGGCTGCTTTACAATCAACCCTACCGCGTGTCCGGCGCGCCCATGTGAGGGACGTGGAGCATCAATCACTTGCTGCGTCCAGATATTGCTAGAGAGCATACCCGTATTAGTAAGCCATTCCTCTGACCAGAAGATCTGCGTGCCATCGCTATTAGCTGTTGGTGAAGTCAAGATATGACCAGGGGTAGCCGTTGCGATCTCAGTCGCTACCGGCTTGCCCACCGTGCCTAATTGATAACGCACCAGGTGAGAACCCCCTTTATTGTCAATCGACGCGACGAGCAGCGAATTCTGTACGAACCAGATACCCTGTACAGGAGTGGTTACCCAGGAGGGGACCAAATCCTGGTCGAATGCACCTTTGAGAAGTACTTCTGAATCGGTAGGAAAGCCCAGAGCAGCTTGCTGTTGTTGCGCAGGAGAAAGGTAGTGCAAGCTCCACAGGTTAGTAAAGGGATGCTCATTGTAACCGGGCGGGTTCTTATGCGGCTTCAATTTAAGGCCATCGAACTGTAACCATACCAACCCACCATTAGAGCTTCCCAAAATGATCAGTGGATTGGTGCTGGCCGTAGGGAACAAGGGAGTACTGGTCTGTGTTGTGCGATCTAAGCGTTCGAGCATCCAGGAAGCGTTTGTTCCATTCTCGGCTGTATAATAGATATATGCATTGTCAGCCACCGCACTAACCACGTGCTGGTAAAGGGTATTCGTCGTGTATTGTGCTTGAACGACCTCAATTGGCCGATGGACGCTGCTAGAGTTAGAAGTGATTGCTGGCTGCAGGTTGTTATGCGCTAACCAGAGCAGCGAAGTTAAACCACCCATCATCAGCACCACCAGGAACATTGCTGCCAGGCCGAGCACGGCAAACTGGCTCATGTGTGAGCGATGGCGAGGTTTGCGTTTGGCCTGAATGACCGGCAGTGGGCCTGTTTCCGCAGTTGAAAAGGCGGCTATCATATTTGAATTATGTGTGGATTGAGCATGTCCTTGAATGTAGGGCTTGAGGAACTCAGGGGTGGAGACCGTGCCAGGTTTGGAGCTCCAGATAAACTCTACCTGCTCTTGTGCTAACGCCTGCATGAGTTTTGCATGCATATCGGGCAGAGGTTCAACTATGGGTAGAGAGCGTATCTGATCACCAATAAGCATGTAGCGTGCAAGCTCTTCCCTGCAGGAAGCGCAGCCTTCCAGGTGCACATCCAGCTCGATGGTATCTACTTCTCCGTTTTTCAATTCGCGATACGCGGCTAACATTGCACGCGCCTGGTTACAATTCACTCGTCATCCACCTCTTGATGATACAAGGTAACAAACCGTTCTCTCGCTCGCATCAAGCGCATTTTCACGGCAGAAGCGCTGATGTTTAAGACTTCTGCAATCTGTGCGCAAGAAAGGCCATCGTTTTCATAAAGCCACAGGCAGATAGCGTATTTGGGCGGCAACTGCTTGAAGATGCGCTCAACGATTTCACGGTCAGCGACACGATTTTCGAAACGTCCGCCGTCGTAGCCTCCACGCTCATATAATGAACCGATGGAACTGCTACGCCCGTCACTGGAGCCGTCTTCGCCATTCGTGCTAAAGCTATCCGAAGCCGTACCACCAGAGTCGGAGAGGACGCCCGCGCCTATGCCCCGGTCCTCATTGAACAACGACATGGGCAGCCAGGAGATTAAACGTCGCCTGCGCAGCGTATCCGTTGTCGTGTTGGCTGCGATGCGATAGAGCCAGGCAGACAATGCTCCCGGCTGTACGACCGTTCCTCCAAGCAATGCCTTATATGCTTTTACAAATACATCCTGTGCAAGATCAGATGCCTGTTCACGATTGCCAATCAGATGATAGATGAAGTTTGTGATAGGACCTTGAAAGCGGAGAAAAATCGCTTCAAAATCCGCCACATCTACTCTCTGCGCTTGCTCTTGCAATGCATCTACAGACTGCCGAGAGATTGTATCAGTCACTCGTTCTTCCTCGTCAACTGCTGCCGTTTCTACACGACAATCCTGCTCATCCAATGCAGGTGCAGTAGGATGGCCTGCGTGTTCAGCATCCAGTGCCGGGCGCAATCTGCTATTCGAGTTGTAGAGACGGATAGAGGTGTCCATTGGTTACATCAACCTTATCGTTTTTAAAGAGTAGTGCGATAATATCAGTAATACATAGACCATGTCATATTTTCCTAAGTAGCATAACATATTTGTACAGTCATTGCTGTGATGCATACTACAATTATAAGGAGTAATTTCCCATGTCTGGAAGACCACTGCCTGTAAAGAATAGAACGGTTTCATCGTCCGGTTCTAAAAAATGCGCTGCAAGCAAGCGATGATAAGCTGCAAGAGTTGCTGCTGCCTCCAATGCGATCAGCATGCCTTCACGCTGCGCGGCAAAGCGTACCATGCGTGCCATCGCCTCATCGCTAACCGTTAAGGCGGTCCCGCCGCTTGCACGTACTGCCTGCAAGATAAGCCGGTCTCCAATGGCTGAAGGCACGCGCAGACCAGCCGCCTGCGTTTGCGCTGCTTGCCCGGGCCAGGCTTCGGCTTCATCCAGGCCGCTATGAAAGGCGCGTACCAGTGGAGCGCACCTTTCAGCCTGCACGATAATCATTTTTGGCAAGCGAGAGTGTGCAAGCCAGCCTAAATCGCGTAGCTCGGCAAATGCCTTCCACATACCTACAATGCCCGTGCCGCCGCCAGCAGGATAGATGATAGCATCGGGCAGACGCCAGCCAAGCTGTTCGGCCAGTTCCAGGCCCATCGTTTTTTTGCCCTCGGCGCGATAGGGTTCTCGCAGCGTTGCCACGTTAAACCAGCCGCGCTGACGGGCAACTTCAGCGGCGGCGACGCCCGCATCGCTAATCAGGCCAGGAATAAGCTTCACCTCGGCACCATAGAGACGCGCTTGATATATACACGATTCAGGTGCATCTTGTGGTACAGCGACAAAGGCCGGAAGTCCAGCACGTGCGGCATAAGCAGCCAGAGCAGCCCCGGCATTCCCGGCTGTAGGCGTCACCAAACCGTTAACGCCCAGCTCAAGTGCGCGTGAGACAGCAACAGCCATCCCTCGCGCTTTGAAACTGCCCGTCGGATTTTGCCCCTCGTCTTTTACCAGGATGCGAGCTTCATTTTCAAGCCCCTGCGGCGCCAGGTGTGGCGCTGCCAACAATGGCGTCATTCCTTCTCCCAGGGTCAGCACATGACGCTCTTCACGCACAGGCAGTAATTCGTGATAGCGCCACAGAGTGGCCTCGCGACTTGCTAACTTGGCGGGTGCCAGTTTGCGAGCCAGCGTGGGAAGATCGTATTGTGCCAGAAACGGCCTTGAGCAGCAAGGGCTTGTGTTATGAATTCGGTCAGCGTCGTACTGACGGTGACACAGGCTGCATGCCAAATGGCTGAGATAGCTGAAGCGAACTTCCATCACATAAGAGTATAGCACCAATGGAGTTTTCTTGCTAAGACGAGAATGCTTGTCAGAGTCTATCGTTTCTGGTACCATGTCTGCATGAGCGAAACATCTCTTCAGGCACCAATGCACGATTGGAATATTGTCGGCCATGAGCACTCTATCAATATCTTGCGCCGGGCACTATCATCACAGCGGGTACGGCATGCCTATCTATTTACCGGTCCAGAGCATATCGGCAAGACATTACTGGCCCGGCGTTTCACCCAAACCTTGTTGTGTACTGGCGGACCGGATCCCAAGGTTGCGCCGCTGAATCCTTGTAACACCTGTCTTTCCTGTCGCAAGGTCATGCACGGCAATCACCCGGATGTACACTACATTGCCAGGTCGCCCGACAAACAGTTTATCCTGATCGAGCAGGTACGCGCGCTGCAAAGTGACTCGGCCCGCAAAACATTGGAGGGGCGACGCAACATCTTCATTATCCAGGGCCTGCACGAAATGAATGTGCAGGCGGCCAATTGTCTTTTAAAAACGCTTGAGGAGCCGGAACCCGACGTGGTGCTGCTGCTCACTACTACTGATCCTGGTTTGCTTTTACCAACTATCCTCTCGCGCGTACAGCAGGTACCTATGCACTTGCTCACTACTGAACAGATTAAGGCCGCCCTTGAGCAGCGCTGGCAGGTCGAGCAAGAAGAAGCTTCCTTGATTGCAGCGTTGGCGGCGGGGCGTATGGGGTGGGCTGTGCAAGCAGTGGAAGATGAGGATATGCTGGCGGAACGCCAGGCACAACTGGAAACATTGGCGAAGTTGCCAGCGGCAGGCAAAGTACAGCGTTTTGAGGTGGCGCAGCGTCTCAGTGCCGAAGGCGACAAAGTACGTGGTATACTTGAACTGTGGTTGCTCTGGTGGCGTGATATGCTGTTGGCGGCTAACAATAGCCTGGATTTGATTGTCAATGTAGATATGCAGGGGCTGATACAGAATCAGGCGGCCAGAGTTGGTGCGGCCGATTCCAGGCGCATGGTACATGCAATTTTGCATACAATGGAGGCCCTGGAGCAGAATGTCAATGCGCGTGTTGCGCTTGAAGTGTTGATGCTGGATATGCCCACGATCAGGTAATAGAGGAACATTCGTATAGTATTAAAAAGGAGTGCTCGATGCGAACCGACTTCCAACACCTGCTCATTCAACAAGATGGCGGTGTGCTCACCATCACCATGAACCGGCCTGAAGTGCTCAACGCCATCAACGAGACCCTGCTGGCGGAACTGGCGCAAGCTGTTGAAGCAGCCGCGCAGGATGAAGCTGTACGCTGTGTTGTTCTCACCGGCGCAGGTAGGGCATTCGGCTCGGGACAGGACCTGCGCAGCCTGGACGAGGGGCGTGCCAGTGGCGCAACAGGTAAGGTGAGCGAGCACCTGCAAAAATATCACCGGGTAGTGCTGACCATCCGCACCATGCCAAAACCTGTGCTAGCCGCAGTTCGTGGCGTGGCGGCGGGTATCTCATGCAACATTGCGCTGGCATGTGATATGCGTATCGCCGCAGAAGATGCACGCTTCGTCGAAGCCTTTGCCAGGATTGGCCTTGTTCCCGACGGAGGTGGCGGTTATTTCCTACCTCGTCTCGTCGGTGTTGGAAAGGCAATGGAGTTGGCGATGCTTGCCGACGAGGTGAGCGGGCCGGAAGCTGAACGTATCGGGCTGGTCAATAAGTGCGTGCCGCAGGCAGAGTTTGAAGTGGTGATCGCTGAGCTGGCCCAGAGATTGGCGAAGGGACCGACCCGCGCCTATGGGCTGATCAAAAAGCTGATCTATACATCTGCCGAATCTGATTTTGAGACATCTTTACGACTTGAAGGTGAACTGCAGGACATTGCTATCGAGACGGAAGATCATCAGAATGCCGTGGCCGCGTTCTTGCAGAAACGACCGCCCGAATATAGAGGGAGGTAGGAGGGGTGCGCATCGACACCCTGACCTACAACAACGTCCAGATGCAAGGCCCTAAGCGGCGAGCATGGCTGCGTGAGTACAGTCCACAACATCTTGAGCAGTGTGCTGCACTGATGCGGCATGCGCTACAAAAACGTCCAGAGAGCGCTTCTCACAGCACACTCGTTCTTGGTGCTGGCGCCTGTACAGAGGTTCCCCTGGCCGAACTCGCCCGGGACTCTGACGAGATTGTGCTGGCTGACCTCGACCTCGCATCCATGCAGCAGGGGCGTGACGAGCTTACTTCAACCGCGTTGCGTAGACGAGTGCGCCTGCTACAGTGCGATATCAGCGGTGGGGTAAGCACCAACCTGAACCACCTGGTCGAGCAGCAGCCGTGGGATAGGCTTGTTCCACAGGGTGCGCAGGCCGTATTCGATGCTGCCGCTCGCTGTTTAGAGCAATGTCTCGTGCCGGACCCACCTGAAATTGAAGGTTTGGGTACAGGTGAATTTGGTGTGGTTGTCAGTTCGCTTGTGCTCTCACAACTCTTCAGCTATCCTCTATTGGACATACTGGATTATGTACAAAGCATCGCTCCTGGCTATTTTGGGGAGCAGGAGCGCCATCGTCGCTACCAGGAGGCTGCGCAGGCTTTCCGCGTGCGTGTGATCAATGCACACCTGCATCTCTTGCGCGAGTTGGTGGATGGGGGCGGTCTCGTTGTGTTGCTCTCAGACGTACGAGGCTTTGTCTTTGAAGTCTATGGCACGGGGAATGATGCGGAACATCGCAGGACAATGCCGTTGGTTCCACGGACGCTGCCAGAGCTTGTAAGAGAGGATTTCCCGGTGGTGGAGGAAACACAGTGGGAGTGGCTGGCGGATTTGCCGGAGGAGGGGAAGTTGGGGAGGGGGTACGAGGTTGCGGGGTATGTGATGAGTTCCTGAGGTGTTAAGAGAACATTGGAGGTGTCAAGGCATGAAGAGTAGCGAGATCCGGCAAAAATTTCTGGACTTTTTTGTCCAAAGGGGCCATGTAATGGTTCCAAGTAGTTCACTGGTTCCAGCAAACGATCCTACGCTGCTGTTTACCAATGCCGGTATGGTGCAGTTTAAAGAGGCATTTTTGGGGGTTGAGCAACTACCTTACAAGCGTGCTTGCAGCGTGCAGAAGTGTATACGTGTCACTGGGAAGCACAATGATTTAGAGAGTGTTGGTCCATCACCACGTCATCATACGTTCTTCGAGATGCTTGGTAACTTTTCGTTTGGAGACTACTTTAAACGTGATGCAATTCGCTATGCCTGGGAACTGCTGACCCAGGAGTTTCAGGTTCCTATTGAGCGTCTCTGGGTCACTGTCTATAGAGATGACGATGAGGCCGCTCAGTTGTGGGAAGAGGTAGGTGTCGATAGGCGGCGCATTCTGCGTTTTGGGGACAAGGAAAACTTCTGGGCCATGGGCGATACGGGGCCTTGTGGTCCGTCTTCGGAGATTCACTACTACCAGGGTTCGGATGTCAATGCGCAAAAGGCTGAGGGTATCAATTCGGATGATGACGACTACCTTGAATTATGGAATCTCGTCTTCACGCAGTACAATCGTGATGCACAAGGCGCCATGACACCGTTACCCAGGCCTTCAGTTGATACCGGCATGGGCCTGGAGCGCTTAGCCAGCGTGCTGCAGGGAGTCAAAAGCGACTATGAAACCGATCTCTTCAGGCCCATCATCCAGCGTATTATGGAGCTACTTGGCAAAGATAGCAACCATTATCGTGAACATTACGCGGCTTACAATACTATTGCCGACCATAGCCGTGCTATAGCATTTTTGATCGCTGATGGTGTTTTACCAGGCAATACGGGGCGTAATTATGTCCTGAGGCGTATCATACGGCGTGCTGCCTATGCAGGCAAGACACTTGGCTTTGAAAACCCATTTCTTGCTCGAATCACTCAAGTAGTGATTGACACGATGGGAGAGTGGTATCCGGAGTTACGAAGCAGGAGTAAAGCTATCAGTGAGTGGACTACTGCTGAGGAAGAGCGCTTTAATCGCACCCTGGCGACTGGTCTGGGCTACCTGGAGGTGGTGATTGATCAAATGTCGAAGGAGGGTAGCACTGTGCTGCCAGGGCGTGAAGCCTTCAAGCTTTATGATACGTACGGCTTCCCACTCGATCTTACGCAGAAGATTCTTGCCGAGCGCGGTTTAAGCGTCAATGTGGATGAATATGAAGAAGGATTGCGCGAACAGCGGCAGCGTTCACGTAAGGCGGGACAGTTCAAGGGAGGTAGAGCATAAATAAATCTTGCAGCAGGTGGCTAATTTGATGTCTAAAATTTATGTGTTGCATCATTGCCAGCTTGTTGTGAGGTATCCTGGGGCCAGGGTTCGAGATTGACGACTACCGGCTCCTGTGAATTGCGCACAATGACCCACTGGGAGGGGGTATCTGGCGAAGCGTTGATCTCCTGGTGCGGCACAAAGGGAGGCACGTAGATGAAGTCGCCTGGTTCTACTTCCTGCTCGAACTCCATTTTGTCGCCCCAGCGTATCTTACCCCGGCCTGAAACGACGTAGATCACAGTCTCAATTTCTCCATGATGGTGCACGCCGCTATAGGTATTGGGAGCAACCACTGTCACGCCTGCCCAGATGCCTTGCGAGCCTGCTAGCTCCTTTGAAATAGCCGCTACGCGTTGCATCCCTGGCGTTTGCGGAGTATTGGAGTTAAACTGGTGGGGTTTCACGACGCGCACGCTGATCTTCTCTGCCGGTGTAGTTGTGTGGGTGGGTTGCTCGGCTTCGTTCGTACTCATAGATGCTTCTTTCTCCTCAGAGCAATATTGCTGCTTTATGTATCCGAGAGCTTTAGAATATATGCTACCACATTTTAAATGTGAGCAAGGAGAGCTTGAATTCATCCGGCTTAGGTTTTCTGAGGTTATACTTGCTATTTCACCTTTGCGATGTTACACTCCTTAAGGATGAGTCATTACCTATGTAGTCTGGATATAAAGGTGTTGAGGAGAGTCTCTGCATGTCTTCCGGCCGATCACCTTCTGGTACGTCTACTATAGAGGCTGTAGCGGTCACTACCACAGAAGGACATCGTGTACGCCGGGTCATTGTGACTCTGCTGACCATTTCGGCAATCCTGACTTTTGCCTATAGCGCACTCTCGATATATATTGCCACGCAATTGGTTTACGCGCCGCAAAAACCGATTTACGCCACACCGGCCTCGCTGGGTCTGATATTCCGGTATGTGACATTCCCTAGCCGGGAAGATCACTTGCAACTGCGCGGCTGGTTTATCCCGGGGGTACTATCTAGCGGACGCCTGACGTCGCAGCGTACGATTATTATGGTGCACGGAGTTCGCACCAACCGGGCCGATAAGGGGGCTGGACTGCTCAAGCTGAGCGTCGAACTTGCTCGTCACGGGTTCGCAGTACTCGCCTTCGATATGCGCGGCTCGGGTGAATCGCAACCTGCGCCGCTTTCACTTGGCTACTTTGAACAGCGCGACGTGCTGGGCGCTGTGGATTTCTTGCGGTCGGGTCGACTGCCCTTTCCAGAACTCGGGCGTCCTCGGGTAATCACTGGTTGGGGAGTCTCGCTGGGGGCCGCCACAATGCTGCTAGCAGCCGCGCAAGAACCGGCTATCCGTGCCATCGTTTCAGACAGCGCTTTTACAGATATCATCCCCATTCTGGAGCGCGAGGTACCAAAGGGAAGTCATTTGCCACAGTTATTTACTCCTGGAGCGCTCTTCGCGGCGCGAGCGATCTATGGCGTAGATTTCTATGCCGTTCGCCCCGTGGATGTGGTAGCCAGTATAGCGCCACGCCCCATCTTTTTTATTCAGGGTACCAGGGATGCCTTCATTCCTCCATCGAATATGGGTGACTTAGCTACTGCCGCGCGCGCCGCTCCCAATGCCAATGTCCAAACCTGGTTGGTGCCTGGTGCTACACATGCCCAGTCCTTCAATACGGCAGGTAAAGAGTACGTTGATCGTGTCGTTGCCTTCTATACAGCCACTCTTGGGCAAGATAGCAGCGGTACGTAATGCAATTACCGCAGAGGAAAGCTGTGTCATCGCCATCGATTGATGAATCTAATGCTCCAGCGCAAAGCTCCGCTTTTCCCAGGAAAAGCGGGGCATGGCATGGTGCTATCGCCGGGTTGATCCCGCTTATACTTCTTATAGTCATGATTGTTGTAGTGTTTATTCTCACTGCTGTTGCACGCCAGTTGGTCGCCGCATCCGGGTTTTTCGCACAACAGCAAGCTGCCCTGATGGTGCTGATTACCGGTTTGGTGCTGGCCGTTGGCGTCTACATTGTTGCTCTCGTGTTCACGTTTAGGCGAGTAGCAGCCTGGAAGCAGGGTGGCGCAGTGGTGCAGGTTCGTGCTGCACTCTGGGCTTTAGGGGTCACTGCATTGCTTGTCGTACTGCCTGTACTGCTGGCGATAGTGCTACCCCAGCAGCCAGCTCCATGATGCTCAGGCTATTTATGTCCTGGATGAGTTTTTTGTATAAGTAGCGAGGTAAAAACTACTATGTCTTCAGATCCACATGCAGAGTACGACGCGGTCGTCTCCGAGATAATGGCTTCGTTGGGGTGCACTAAGTTTATATGCATGTTCCAGCGGGTCTGACCGTTGTAGAGTTCACGGCGTTAGGGCTGGTCGAGATGATGGAAGCACTGCGCGGGTAGGAATTATTGCGAGCCAGGCTGCC
>Ga0207684_10001092_pt1 | contig 30424 bp, 23 predicted proteins | sample KBSK5501metaG_FD_184342 | JGI IMG/M metagenome (GOLD analysis project Ga0207684, IMG submission 184342) | Corn, switchgrass and miscanthus rhizosphere microbial communities from Kellogg Biological Station, Michigan, USA - KBS K5-50-1 metaG... | ecosystem: Host-associated > Plants > Roots >...
CGGCAGTCCGGTCCAGCCGGGCCAGCCGCAGCACCGCGGCCAGGATTCCTTCCCGGTCCTCGAAGGAGAGGGTCGGAACACCGTCGGGAGACGGGTCCTCGGAGATGCGAAGCGCCACACCTTCGATCGGCACGATGGCAATTCCGCGGCGCCGGACCTCGATCCTGGGAACTGGCAGCGCCTTGAAGCCTTCGACCAGGACCAGGTCGCAGTCGGCCAGCTCGCGCGAGAGAACCGTCTCGATCGGCTCCTCCGCTCCCACCCGGCGAGCGGTGGTGCGGCCCGGCGTGACGAGGACCGAGGCGGCGCATCCCGAGTGCGCGTGGCGGTGAGAGTCCTTCCCCGGCACGTCGTCTTCGACGTCGCGGGAGGTGTGTTTGAGAGTGCCGATCGTCAGGCCCATCGCGACGAGCCGCGGGACCAGATCCACGAGGACCGCGGTCTTGCCCGCGTTGTGCGCTCCGACAAACGCCACGACGGCCGGGCGGCGGTCCGCGTAGAACAAATGCGGCTCCCGTCGGACCAGGAAGTCGAAAGCGCCGAGGTCGTGCCGCGCGATCTCGCCCGAGAGGCCCGCGCCGCGCTCGATCGCCTCGCGAAACTGAGGCGAGCCCGTGAGCAGATCGATCGCGGGGCGCGGATCGAACTCATAGGGCTCGGTGCGCCACCGAAAGCGGGCCGGAGCGAGGCGGCGCGCGACTTCGACGACGCGCATGCCGGTCTCGAAGGAGCGAAAGGCCTTCGGGTCCGTCACTCGAAGGAGCGCCCCGCCGCATTCCTTGCCGGCGTGCTTCTCGAACATGGGACGGAAGTGGGTCGGTATGAAGTGCACGCCGGGAAGTCCCAGCGCGTTCAGCGCCGCCGTCAGCGGACCGGGGTCGAGCCAGGGCGCGCCGAAGATCTCGAAGGGACGAGTGGTTCCACGTCCCTCGGAGATGTTTGTTCCCTCGAGCAGGCACATCCCCGGGAACACGAGCGCCGTGGCGGGCGAGGGCATGTTGGGAGACGGCGAAACCCACGGCAGTCCGGTCGCTTCGAAGCGCGTGTCCCGAGCCCAGCCGGTCATGGGAGAGATGACAATGTCGACGTCGATGTTCCGTTCCGCCGCGAGCAGGCGAGCCATCTCACCCTGCGTCAGGCCATGGCGGACGGGGATCGGGTGGAGGCCGACGAAGGAGACGAACCGCGGATCCTGAGGCGCCCCCTCGACCGCGCCGCCGATCGGGTTCGGCCGGTCGCAGACGACGAACCGAAGGCGCGCCTCCGCGCACGCCTCCATCGCAAGCATCATCGTCCAGTTGTAGGTGTAGTAGCGCGCGCCGACGTCGGCGACGTCGAAGACGAGAGCGTCGAGCCCTTCGAGGTCCGAGGGCTTCGGTTTCAGGCTCTCGATCGTCTGTCCGTAGAGCGAGACCGCAGGGAGCCCCGAGGCCCAGTGCAAACCTGTTCCCACCGCCTCCCCATAGATCGCTCCGCCGTCGACCCCGTGCTCGGGCCCGAAGAGGCGCAGGAGCTTGCCGTCCGTCAGCCCTTGCAGCGCGCGCCAGGAAGGAACGCCCGCGGAGGTGACGCCCGAAGGATTGGTGATGAGACCGAAGCGGCGGCCCGCGACCGGCGACGGGTCGTCCAAGAGGTTGTCGATGCCCAGACGCGTCGCTCTCACCGGGGAGCCGGCCCTTTCCGCGTCGCAGGATGCTCGGGCCTCTCCCCGCGGATCAAAGCGATGGCGTGCGGCAGGAGGTCGGCGATCGCGCGCAGACAGTCGGAGGCACCCCTGGGCGATCCCGGCAGTGTGACGATGAGCGTCGCGCCCCGCACGCCCACGACCTGGCGGGAGAGGTAGGCCACCGGCAGCTGCGCGCCCGTTTCCGCGCGCATCTTCTCTGCCAGTCCCGGGACCTCGAACTCGATGGCCGCGCGCACGGCGTCGGGCGTGCGGTCGCGCGGAGCCACACCGGTGCCGCCGGTGAACACGAGAAGATCCACGTCTCCGGAGTCGGCCTTGGCCTCGACGAGGGCCTTGATCTCCCGCCGCTCGTCGGGCAACACGTCGCGCGAGACGATCTTGATGTCGAGCCCGGCCTCGGCCAGGGCGCGCTCGCAGGCCGGGCCGCCAAGGTCTTCGCGCTGACCGGCGGCCACTCCGTCGGAGACGGTCACAATAGAGACTCTGATGCTCATGCTTCTGTCTAGGGTCTAAGGTCTAAGGTCCGGGGCTTATATCAGAGTTGACATATGTTCTGCACTTTAGACTTTAGACCTTAGACTTTTAGACCACGCCTCCCCTCCGATACGCTCCCGATCGTCCTCCCGTCTTTTCGACGAGCACGATCTCGCGAATCGTGATCGATCGGTCGAGCGCCTTGGCCATGTCGTAGAGAGCCAGGCAGGCGCCCGCGACCGCGGTCAGGGCTTCCATCTCGACCCCGGTCCGCGCGGCGGTCGAGGTGGTTGCCGTCACGATGACCTCGCGGTTCCTGGCGTCGAGCTCGCAGTCGACGGCGACCGAATCCAGGCCGATCGGGTGGGCCAGCGGGACGATCTCGGACGTCTTTTTCGCCGCCAGGATTCCCGCCAGGCGCGCCACGGCGAGCGCGTCCCCCTTCGACAGCGTCCCCTTGGCCAGCGCCTCAAACGCCTTTTCATTCATCCGCACGCGCCCGGTCGCGGTCGCGCGCCGTCGGGTCGTGGCTTTGGCTCCGACGTCGATCATCCGCGCGCGGCCCCGGGCATCGACGTGCAGGACGCTGCGCCGCAGCGGCGCCACGGACCGCGGCCGGCGCGGGCGTTTCGGGCGCTTGGGCTCTTCGTCGCTCAACTCAGGCTCTCTCCCGGGCGGCTACATACTCTTCCAGCGTGTTGAGATTCTCGAAGGAGTTGCCGGAGGGATCGAAACGCCGCCATTCCGCTTCCTCGAGAACCTCCGCCCCCGCCTCCTGCGCCAGCTCCTGAAGGGAGAGCTGCTCGCTGGCAATCCGTTCGAGAGCCAGGGGAAGGACAGCGCGCCTCCAGACCGCGGCGAGCGGTTGCAGACGGCCCCCGGCGCGAGGAAGAAGGACCGAGGCCGTCATCTTCAGGCCGCGGCGGGCGATCTCGGCGATCAACGCGGGGGCGATGACCGGGGTATCGACCGCCAACACGAAGAGATGATCCTCGACCTCTTCGAGCGCGCGCGTCACGCCGAAGATCGCCCCCTGGCGTGGGGTCGAGTCGAGCAGGACACGCGCCCGTCCCAGGGCCGAGTCGGGCGCGTCCTTGACGACGACGAACACTTCCGAAAAGAGCGGGGCCACTCGGACGATCTGGTGCTGAAGGAGCGTGCCCGAGCCGAACGGCAGCGAAGCCTTGGGGCGTCCCATTCGCCGGGACGCGCCCCCCGCGAGAACCGCCGCCGGAAACGGAAACCGCATCGTCGCGATGCTAGCATCCACGGAAGTAGATCAGTTGTCAGTTCTCAGTTTTCAGTTCTTGAGCCGGATTCCAAACTGACAACTGATTACTGAAAACTGAAAACTCGTCAATGATCTCCATCATCGTTCCGATCAAGAACGAGGCGCCGGAGGTGGCCGAACGCCTTCGGTCGCTCGCGGCCACGCCGGGCGTGGAGCTCCTCGTGGCGGACGCGGGAAGCTGCTCCGCGACGACGGAAGCTTTTCGCGCGATCGGGGCGCGGATCGTGGAAGGCCCCGGCCCTCGAGGGGCGCGGCTGGCGGCGGCGGCGCGAGAGGCCCGAGGCGAGATTCTCTTTTTCCTCCACTCCGACTCGGAGCCCCCGGTGAACGCGCTCGAGGCCCTCGAGAAGTCGCTGACCAACGGAGCGGTGGCTGGCTCGTTCTCGCTCGCCTATCGGGATGCGGACGCTCGAATGCGGTGGATCGCCTGGTGGGCCAACCTCCGCTCGCGCCGTTTGGGTCTTCCGTTCGGGGATCAGGGCCTCTTCTGCAGGCGCGAGGCGTACGAAAAGGCCGGGGGGTTCGCGCCGCTGCCGATTTGCGACGACGTAGACTTCGTCCGCCGGTTGAAGCGCGTCGGGCGGCTCACGATCCGGCCCGAAAAAACGGTGACGTCGCCGCGACGGTATCGCCAGCGCGGCACGCTGCGCCAGGTCCTGCGCAACTGGAAGGTGCTCGCCGGCTACTTCCTCGGCGTCAAGCCCGAGAAGCTGGAGCGGTGGTACAACGGTAAATAGTTTTCAGTTGTCAGTTTTCAGTCTTCAGTTCAAAACTGACAACTGATCACTGATCACTGATAACTCGTTTCACTTCTCCCCACTCAAGATGACCGGCATCCCGCCCTTGGTGTTTCCGATCATGACGATCTTGGAGTTGGGCGACAGGGCGAGCTTCTCAGTCGCCTCGATTCCCTTCCACTCGAGGACCGGAGCGCTGAGTCCCACGGCGAGGATCTTCTGGGAGTCAGAAATTCCCTGGGCCTCGATCCGTTTGCGGTTCGCCTCCTGCTCTTCCTTCTGAAGCACGAACTTCATCTGCTCGGCCTCCTGCTCGCGCTTCAGCTTTTCCTGGATCGCATTGGCCACGATCGCCGGCAGGCCGATCTTTCGGAGGAGGACCGCTTCCCCGATGATTCCGCGGGGCAGGGACATCTTGGAGAAGAGCTCGAAGGTCTCCCGCGCGATCTTGTCCCGTTCCGCGGAGTAGAGCGCCTTCGCCTCGTAGGTCGCCGTGATCTCGCGGATGGCGGAGCGGATCTGGGGCACGACCGCGATCTCGGCGTAGTTGGGACCGATCGTCCGATAGATGTCCGGAGCCTTTGCGGGATCGAGCCGGTAGAGGAGCGAGCCCTCCAGGTCCATCGTCAGTCCCTCCTTGGACGGGACCTCGGCCGTCTCCTTCAGCTCCTGCGTCTTGATCGACATCTTGACGACCCGCGTGAAGGGAAGAACGAAGTGAACGCCGGCCGGGATGACGCTCGACGAGACGTTGCCGAAAAAATCCTTCACGCCGACGTGACCCGCCGGGATCACGGTGATCGGACTTCCGATCAACAGCAGGATGACGATCGCGAGGCCGATGATGAGGTAACGCGTCCGCCCTCCTCCGAGCGGCGGACCCGGGATCTCGAGCAGACGAGCCATGGTGCCTCCTTGTTCGTGTTGTATCGCGAAGTCTATCTGCGGATCGTCGCCCACGCGCGGGCTGCGACACACAATTTCGGATTTCGAATTGCGAATTGCGAATTTGCCAGGGCCTGAAACAAATTCGAAATTCGAAATCCGAAATCCGAAATCTCTTCAGACCATCTTGAGCAGGTGCCCCATCTTGTTCTTCTTGGCCTCGAGGTATTTGCGGGACCGATCGGTGGGACCGATCTCGAGGGGGACCCGTTCAACGATCTCCAGGCCGTAGCCGCCGATGGCGACATATTTCGAGGGATTGTTCGTCATCAGGCGCATGCGCCGCACGCCGAGGTCGCGGAGGATCTGCGAGCCGACTCCATAATTGCGAATGTCGGGCGGAAAACCCAGCTTCTCGTTCGCGGAAACGGTGTCGTGTCCTTCGTCCTGCAGCTCGTAGGCCTTGAGCTTGTTGAGCAGCCCGATGCCTCTGCCCTCCTGGAGCAGGTAGAGGAAGACGCCGGCGCCCGCCTCGACGATCTTCTCCATCGCGAGGGAGAGCTGCGCTCCGCAGTCGCAGCGCGAAGAGCCGAAGACATCTCCGGTCAAGCACTGCGAGTGGACGCGGACCAAGACCGGCTCCCCCTCGCGGATCTCACCGTGCACGAGGGCGAGGTGCTCCTCGTGGGTCACCTCACTGCGGTAGGCGTGGACCTGAAACTCGCCGAAGCGGGTCGGAAGATGCGGTGCCGCGATGCGTTGGACGAGCCTCTCGGTCTTCATGCGGTGGCGGATCAGGTCCGCCACGGTGACGAGCACGAGGCCGTGCCGTTCGCAGAACTTCGTCAGGTCCGGCACGCGCGCCATCGTGCCGTCCTCGTTCATGACCTCGCAGAGGACGGCCGCCGGATGCAGTCCCGCGATCCGCGCGAGGTCGACGGACGCCTCCGTCTGGCCGGCGCGCTTCAGGACGCCGCCTGCCGCGGCGCGCAGCGGGAACATGTGGCCCGGGCGCAGCAGGTCCGACGGCTTCGTCTTCGGATCGACCGCCGCCAGAACCGTGGCCGCCCGGTCCGCCGCGGAGATCCCGGTCGTTGTGCGCCCGCGCGCCTCGATCGAGACGGTGAAGGCTGTGCCGAAGTTGGAGGTATTGTCCTCGACCATCATCGGGAGTCCGAGCTCGTCGCACCGCTCTCCCGTCAAAGCCAGGCAGATCAGCCCGCGCCCCTCGCGCGCCATGAAATTGATCTTCTCCGGCGTGGCCTTCTCGGCGGCCAGAACGAGGTCGCCTTCGTTCTCCCGGTCCTCGTCGTCGACGACCACGACAAAGTGGCCCTGCTGGAGCTCGGCCACGGCGCGCTCGACGCTGGCGAAGGGGCTGTCGGTGCTCATCGAAATGATTGTCTCACGCTGGGAGAGTTGTCAGTTCTCAGTTTTCAGTTTTCAGTTTCAGACCGGAACACTCCGAACTGAAAACTGATCACTGATAACTGATCACTAGTAGACCGCGGGCTCCTCGTAGGTCGCGAAGACCTCGCGCATGACGTCGGAGATCTCGCCGACGGTTGCATAGGTCTTGACGGCGTCGATGAGCGCCGGCATCACGTTCTTCCCGCCGGCGCATGTCTGCCGCAAAGTGGCGAGCGCGGAGTTGACGGCCTTGCCGTCGCGTGTCCGGCGCAGCTCCCCGAGGGCCTTCTTCTGTTGCTCTTCGACCGACTCGTCGATGTAGAGGATCTCCAGCGGATGCTCCTCGGCGTCGATGAAGTCGTTGACGCCGACCACGATCTTGCGCTTCTCGTCCAGGGCTCGCTGGTAGGCGTACGCAGCGTCCATGATCTCTCTCTGCGGGAAGCCGGCCTCGATGGCCTCGACCATTCCCCCGAGCGCATCGATCCTGCGGAAGTAGTCGAAGCAGCCGCGCTCCATCTGCGTTGTCAGCTCCTCGACGAAGTACGACCCGCCGAGCGGATCGATGGTGTTCGCGACGCCCGATTCGTGCGCCAGGATCTGCTGGGTCCGCAGCGCGAGCTTGACGGCAAAGTCGCTCGGCAGGGCGAGCGTCTCGTCGAGCGAGTTGGTGTGGAGCGAGTTGGTCCCTCCGAGAACTCCCGCGAGCGCCTGGATCGCCGTCCGCACGACGTTGTTGTAGGGCTGCTGGGCGGTCAGCGAGCATCCCGCCGTCTGCGTGTGGAACCGGCACATCCAGGAGCGCGGGTCCTTGGCTCCGAAACGCTCGCGCATGGTCTTGGCCCATACCCGTCGGGCCGCCCGGAACTTGGCGATCTCTTCGAAGAAATCGTTGTGCGAATTGAAGAAGAAAGAGAGGCGCGGCGCGAACTCATCGACGGCCAGGCCGGCCTCGATACCATATTTGACATATTCGACGCCGTCGCGCAGCGTGAACGCCAGCTCCTGCAGGGCCGTCGAGCCCGCCTCGCGGATGTGGTACCCGGAGATCGAGATGGTGTTCCACTTCGGCACCTGCGCCGCGCAGAAGGCGAACTGATCAGTGACGAGGCGCATCGAGGGGCGCGGCGGGAAGATGTATTCCTTCTGCGCGATGTACTCCTTCAGAATGTCGTTCTGAAGCGTGCCGCCCACCTGGCTCCAGGGCGTGCCGTGCTTCTCGGCGACGGCGAGGTACATCGCCAGCGCGATCGGCGCCGTCGAGTTGATCGTCATCGAGGTCGTCACGAGCCCTAGATCGATTCCGTCGAAGAGGATTTCCATGTCGGCGAGCGAATCGATCGCGACGCCGCACTTCCCGACTTCGCCCCGCGACATGTGGTGGTCCGAGTCGTAGCCGTAGAGCGTCGGGAGGTGGAAGGCCGTCGAGAGGCCGGTCTGCCCGCGATCGAGCAAGTAGTGGAAGCGCTGGTTGGTCTGTTTGGCCGTGCCATAGCCGGCGAACTGGCGCATCGTCCAGATCTTTCCGCGGTAACCCGTGGGATGAACGCCGCGGGTGTAGGGGAACTCGCCCGGCCACCCCAGGTCCCGGTCCGGATCGAACCCGGCCAGCGAATCCGGGCCGGCCAGAGGGTTGACCTGCGCCCCGGAGACCGTGGTGAAGTCCGCCTTCCGGGCCGACTTGCGTTCGAAGTCCTCGCCGGCCTTTTTTTCCCACCTCTCGCGCCCCCGGCGGGTCTCCAGCGGGACTGTCGGATCAGGCGGATCGGGATCTTTTTCAGGGGCCATGGGTCTCCTCCAGAGGAACAGGATAGCGATTTCATTAATTCTTGGCGAATGGGGCACGAAAGCTGCAAAAAGGCGCCTCAGGAGGAACGGCGGCGATGAGAAAACGACTCTTTGGGCTTCTGTCAGTCCTCGTGTGCGCGGCGCTCGCGATGGCCTGCGCGGAATCGGATGCCGACATCACCGAGAAGATCAAATCGGAGATCTCGACGGATCGGACCATCACGAACGCTTCGAACATCGATGTCTCGACTCACGGACACGTCGTGACACTGTCGGGCACGGCCGAGAGCCCGATCGCGAAGGAGCGCGCCCTCACGCTCGCGCGCGCGACCGATGGGGTGAAACGGGTCGTGGACAACCTGACCGTGGCGCCCGCGGCGCCGGCCGCGGCAGCCGCGACGCAGGCCCCGGCCTCCGCCGGGATGGACGACGCCGCGATCACCACGGCGGTCCGCGCCAAGCTCGCCGCGGATGGAAAGGTGCCGGCCGACTCGATCGACGTCGACACGAAGGCCGGAGTCGTGACGCTGAAGGGCACGGTCAAGAGCGAGCAGGAAAAACAGGAGGTCCTGCAGGTTGCCAGGGATACGCAGGGCGTGGTGAAGGTGGAGGACCTGTTGACGGTGAAGGCAAGCTGAAAGCTCACAGCTGATAGCTCACAGCTTCACAGCTAACAGCGGGGAGCCCGGTTTCCTTGCTGTCGACTGTCGATGCCACTCTGCGAAGCGGCGCTTCGCTGCGAAGCACGAGCTGTCGACTGTCGACTTCTCTCTCCACTCAGCGTGGTCGTCGCGAGATGGGCCAGACCTTTCGCCGAAAATGGCAACGAGCTCGTCATGAAGCACGAATGGGTGCACCAGCACTCGCGGCGGGCGATGCGCTGGCGCATCTCGACGGCCTTGGGCGAAAACCAGGCCTTGGCGAAGGAGTAGTCGAAGTCCCGGATGTTGCCGATTTCCCATTGCACCTCGCAGAGCGCGACGGTGCCTTCGGGATTCAGGACACCGGAGATCGAGCCCGCGTAGCACTTGTAGACCATCCGCTCGGCCTCCAGGGTCTCGAGCTCCGCCACGCGGGCCGCGACCTTGAGGTTCTTCAAGATCGGGCGGTAGCGGTCGAAACGCGCCCAGTAGGGGCGAAGAAAATCCAGGGCCCTGGCGTACTCCGCGCTGGTCAGGCCCCGGATCGACGGATCGGGGAACGGCGGGCGGAGAAGCTCGAAGGAATGGAAGTTGATCGCGGACAGATTGGACGAGACCCACTGCGTGATCTCCGGGAGATCGTCCTGGTTGAACGAAGCCAGCACCGTCTGGACGTTCAACGTCAGACCTTGCGACCGCGACTGAACCGCGGCCAGGCGCCGATAGGTCTCGATCAGCTTCTCGAAGTTGCCGGGCGCGCCGCGGATCCGGTCGTGCGTCTCTCCGAGGTGGTCGAGCGACAGTCCGACGGTGAAGGTCTGCCGTTCGTCGGCGCGGGACTCGAGCACGCGCGACACGATCGCCTCGACCTGCTCGGGGATCAGGGAGTTGGTCGGCATCGTCACGTTGGAGGCTTCGTGCCGCCGGTAGAGCAGGCGCGTCACGTCCGGAAGCTCGCGGTTCAATGTCGGCTCGCCGCCGGTCAGGACGACGGAGAAGAGGGAGCCGAGGTCCGACAGCGCCCGGTCGTATTCCTCGAGCGTCATCTCCAGGTGCCGGTTCACGTTCAGGTGGTCCCAGTAGAAGCAGGTCACGCACTTGGAGTTGCAGAGGTTCGTCATCCCGAGAATGAGGTAGCGCGGCAGTGTCTCCCGCCCGCGCACCCAGTGGGCAGCCAGAGAAAGGTTGTTCATGGCCCTGCCGCCACCGCTCGGGAACGCGGGCGGATCCGCCCGAAAACGCCGCGCGTGATGCCAACGAGCAGGCCGCCGAAGTACGTCGCATGGTGCAGAGCGAACGCGAACGGGACCGCGGGAAACAGGGCCGGATCGCGGCGCCAGATCGGGAACGAAAGCACCCAGGTCATCAGCGCGTAGGCCGTCAAAGCCGGGACGAGAAACGACTTGCCGAAGAGCACGGCGCCGGCGCCCACGGCGGAACCCACCGCGAGAAACGCGGCGATGCGGCCGCGGGCGTACAGACCGGGACGCTCGACGAGAAGGCGTCCGGTCTTCACGCGATAACGCCAGCGCTGGGCCAGATACGGTCCGGGAAACGAACGGCGCCGGTGGCGGACGCGCAAGGCCGGGTCGAGCAGGACGGCGATGCCGCGCTCGCGCGCGCGCCGCACGAATTCGGTGTCCTCGCCGATGTAGCCGAAGGCTTCATCGAAGCCTCCGAGCGCTTCGAATGCCTCGCGCGTCACGAACAGGTTGCAGAGTGCCACGTCGTGAGCCGAGCGAATCGGGCCGGCGCGGGGGTGGCGCTCGTGAGCCGGAACGCCGCTGCCGATCCACCGCGTCGCGAGCAGCAGATCAGCAATCCGTTCGCCGTACGTCGCTCCCGCCGGAGGAAGATCCGGACCTCCTACGATTCCGCACCTCTCGAGGGCGCCGGCTCCTGTCGCGAGCCAGGCGGGCTCCGCCGCGGCATCGTCGTCCAGGAAGGCGAACCAGAAGCCGCGCGCTTCCCGGGCGGCGCGGTTGCGCCGGCGGGCGGGGTTGCGGTCGGCGACCTCGATCCACCGCACCGGAAACGGCTCGCCCGAGACGGGACTCGGGGGCTGCGCCGACGCGACGAGAACCTCGAAATCCGGAGCCTCCTCTTGAGCGGCCAGGGACGCCAGGCAGTCGGCAAGGCTCTCCTGCACCCGATCGGACGCGATCACCACGGAGACGAGGGGCTCGGGCACGCAAGGATTGTAGTCGCAGGGGCGCCAAGGAGAGGACGTAGGAAGAAGGTGGTAGGTGGTGGCCGTGGGAATTCCCACGTCCTACGTCCTTCGTCCTACGTCCTCGGTTGGCCCGTATAATCCCGCTCGATGTCGTCCGCCCTCACTCCCGAGCGAAAAATCGACATCTACCGGCTGCTCCGACTCAATCGCTCGGTCGAGGAGCGGCTCGTGCACCTCTACCGGCAGGGAAAGATCGTCGGAGGCCTCTACCGCTCGCTCGGCCAGGAGGCGACTTCGGTCGGCAGCGCGTTCGCGCTCGAACGGGGCGACATCCTGGGGCCTTTGATCCGGAACCTGGGCTCCGTTCTCGCCATGGGAATCGCTCCGCGCGAGATCTTCACGCAGTTCCTGGCGCGCGGGAACTCTCCGACCGGCGGCAAGGAAGGGATCCTCCACTTCGGCCGGCCGGAGGAAGGGCTCGTGTCGCCGATCTCGATGCTCGGCACGCTCATTCCGGTGATGGCCGGAATCGCGCTTGCCGGCCGGATGCAGGGCAAGAACATCGTCGCGATGACGTTCATCGGAGACGGCGGCACCTCGACCGGACCCTTTCACGAGGGCTTGAACTTCGCGGCCGTGCAGCGGCTTCCGCTCGTCGTGGTCGCGGAGAACAACGGCTGGGCCTACTCGACTCCGTTCCGCAAGCAGACGGCGGCGCGCTCGCTCGCGGATCGGGCGGCCGGCTACGGGATTCCCGCCGAGACGATCGACGGCAACGACGTCGAGGCCGTGTACGAGGCCTCGCGCCGCGCGGTCGAGCGGGCGCGGGCGGGAGAGGGGCCGACGCTGCTCGAGGCGAAGACTTATCGTATGAAGGGACACGCCGAGCACGACGGACAGGGCTACGTGCCCAGGGAAGAGCTGGAGGACTGGTCGCGCCGGGATCCAATCGACCTCTACGCGCGCGCGCTCGTCGCAACCGCTGTCGCGACGCCCGAGACGCTCGCGAAAATCGACGGCCGGATCTCGGAGCAGATCGAACAGGACGTTGCGCACGCGCTGGCTTCGCCGGCGCCGACACCAGAGAATGCTCTGACGGGCGTCTACGCCGGCGGTCTGCCGGAGTTCGAGCCTGCCATCATTCGCCGCGACTGGTGAGGGACGGGTGAGCGATCCGATCCCCGAGATGCCGACGGCGACCGAGCCCGCCCGCGAGCGGACCTATCTGGAGGCGATTCGCGAGGCGCTCGGCGAAGAGATGGCGCGCGACGAGCGCGTCTTTCTGCTCGGCGAGGACATCGGGGTCTACGGCGGGGCGTTCCAGGCGACCGATGGGCTCCAGGCGCGCTTCGGCGAGGAGCGCGTGCTCGACACGCCGCTGTCGGAGACGGCGATCGTGGGGGCGGCCGTCGGAGCCGCGATGATGGGAATGCGGCCGGTCGCCGAGATGCAGTTCGCGGACTTCATCTCCTGCGCGTTCGACATCCTGACCAACTTCGCCGCAAAGTCCCGCTACCGCACGGGCGTGGGCGTGCCGCTCGTCGTGCGCGGCCCTTCGGGCGGCGGCGTGCACGGCGGCCCGTTTCATTCGCAGAACCCGGAGGCGTACTTCGCCCACACGCCGGGATTGAAGATCGTCCAGCCCTCGACGCCTCACGACGCGAAGGGATTGCTCAAGGCCGCGATCCGCGACGAAGACCCCGTGATCTTTTTCGAGCACAAGTACCTCTATCGGCGCGTGCGGGAGGTCCTGCCCGAAGAGGACTACATCGTCCCGATCGGAAAGGCGGCCGTGAAGCGCGCGGGACGCGACCTCTCGATCCTGACCTACGGGGCGATGGTCTGGACCGCGCTCGACGCGGCGCGGACGCTCGAGTCCGAGGGGATCGACACGGAGATCCTCGACCTGCGGACTCTCTTTCCCTTGGACGAAGAGACAATTCTCGCTTCGGTCGCGAAGACCAACCGGGCCCTGATTCTCCACGAGGCGACCCGCACGGGCGGAATCGGCGCCGAGATCGCGGCCGTCCTCTCGGAGCGCTGCTTCGAGTACCTGGACGCTCCCCTCGTGCGCGTCACCGCCCCCGACACGCCGGTGCCCTTCGCCCCCGAGATGGAGGCCTTCTTCCGGCCCAACGCGGAAAAGGTCTGCCGGGCGGCGCGGGCGCTGGTTGCGTATTAACCCGTCTCGACACGCGACGCGAACCAAGCAAGACGACACCTCGGTACCGCCAGCTGCCGACGGACCGACTCCCGTGCGACGACACAATATATAAATTGTTACCGACTTAATGCTGTCATTCCGAGAAGCGAGCCCAGCCTGTCATTCCGAGAAGCGCAGCGACGAGGAATCTCCCATCGTCGGCGCCCACGGGGTAGATTCCTCGCTTCGCTCGAAATGACAGAAGCGGCGGTCCGGCGGGGGCGAGCCCCGCTCCTACGGACGGGATCGGGAGCGGCTACCCAGTTCGATCAGCGCCTCACGCAGTCGCCTGTGGCGCTGCATGCGGCGCAGATACGCGGCCTCGTTTCGGCCGGCCTTGGCTCGGATGACAGCGACGAGGTCTCGTTTCTCCTGCGGGCTCCAGCGGGCGAGGTCGGGGATGAGGTCCAGCACGAGCGCGTAGCTCTCGAAGCTCTTGCGCTCCCCTTCTTCCCACCGAGACGGATTCACACGCAGCTTTCGAGCGACGCTGCTCGTAGAAGCGCGACGGATTCTTTCCGCCTCGCCGCCGAACTGGCGGGCCATCCTCCGGTTGACGGCCAGGCCGATGTTGCGGACGTGAAAACGATCCCATTCGCTGGACGGGCGCTGGGCGCTGGGCGCTAGGCGCTGGTCGACTTCGTAAAGCAGATTGCACGTCGCGATGCGGTGCAGAGTCTCGGTCGATGTCCTGTAACCCGGCCGCTCGGCGATCTTGCGCTCCTCCCGCTCGACGAGTGCAGCGACTTGGGGATCGGTCGGGCGGAAGCCGAGCTTGCGGTAGAACCAGAAGGCGCCCGATTCGATCGCCTCCTTGTTCTGGTAGCCGATCTGGTACGGGTCGATGGAGAAGGACGAGACTCCGGTCACCTGCCGGCAGAGGCGCAGGACCTGCGCGTAGATCCACGCGGATTCCGCTTCGCGGAACGTGTAATAGATGTTGAAGCCAACTTCCATCCGCTCGAACAGGGAGAGCCCCTCGAAGTAGCCGACTGCGATGCCGTTGACGAAATAGATGGCGGTGTGCGTGGCGCGCAGCGGCAGCCGAGTCTCCGGTCGAATTCCGAAGAAGAAGATCTCGAGTCCCCGACCGGGGCGCCCGGCAATCGCCGTCGAGGGATCGCCGTGGGTGAATCCGTAGAACTCCCGATAACGCGCCGTCGTCGTGCCTCGCGTCACGTCGACCATCCGCTCACCTTCCCGGCGGGAGAGGCGGCGCGCCGGCATGGGAGGCCCCGCGAGGATGCCGGCGAAGTCCGTTTCCTTGCGGGAGAGGAGAGGCTTCGAATGAAAGAAGGGGGGAGGCCCGGGCTTGCGCAGGAGGGTCCTGGAGTAGGGAGAGCGCCCGAGCCGCCAGGAGGTGATGACGCCGAGGGCGTCGAAGAGCTCCGCCTTTTCGGCCTCGCTCTTGTCGAGACGCTCGAAGCGGTCAAGGAGCCACGGCAGGTCCCGCCCGCCCCGCCCGACCGCGGCGCGAAGCCATTCCAGGTGAGGAACGATCGCGTCGGCGAGCGCCTCTTCCTCGAGAAGCGGCAGGAACCGGGTCAACCCCTCACCCAGTCGGTCCGGCTGCTCGTGGACGTCCCAGCTCGCTTCGACGCCCGAGACGTTTTCCGAAAGCCACCGCGTCACCGGAAACGAGAACTCCGTCGCGACGGTCGTGCCGGCGACGCCCGCGTATTCCAGCTCGTCGAAGATCGAAAGGTCCTCGCCTCGCTCCTCGAGCCGCGCGATGCGATCCGGCAGGCCTCGAAGAATGGCCTCGGTCGCGTCCCGGACGCGGCGGCTGTGCGGGTAGGCTCGGAGAAAGAGGGCTGCCTCGTGCAGGCGCGCGAGCTCCGATGGCGAGAGTCTTTCCCGGTGGGAGAGCTCCGAGAGGATCCGGGGCAGCCCGCCCACGCCTTCACCTCGACGCAGCTTCCATCCCTCGAGCTCGTCGAGGAGCCGGCCCAGAGGGCGCTTTCCCGATCGCTCTGCCATCTTTGCTTCTTCCGGCGCGGAACGCAAAAGTATATCGGCGAGAAAACCCGCGGCCCCGCGGCGCGTATAGGATCTACTGTCGTGTAACAAAGGTCCTGAGAAGACTGTCGGACGTAGGGGCGGGGTTTACCCCCGCCCGCGGGCGGCCGGGAGGGCCGCCCCTACGGTGATACGCACCAGAAACTTATTGGGACAGAACACTCGCTTCACGGAGGAGCTCATGAAAATCCGATTCGGAAGAATCTTTCGCCTGGCCCTGCCCCTGCTGTGCCTTCCTCTGATCTGCTGGGGCCAGGACCTCGCCTCGTTTGAGAAGCGCATCACGGTCAAGAAGCTCGCCAACGGCCTGACGGTGATCGTCTGCGAAAGGCCGGTCGCGCCCGTCTTTTCCTTCTTTACCCATGTCGACGCCGGCTCGGCCCAGGAAGAGGTCGGCCAGACCGGCCTCGCCCACATGTTCGAGCACATGGCCTTCAAGGGAACAGAGGCCGTCGGGACGACCGACTACGCCGCCGAGAAGGTGGCATTGGAGAAGGTCGAAAAGGCGTTCGCGGACTACGAGGCCGCGCGCCGCAAGACGATCGGCCGGGACGAGAAAGAGGTCGCCGAGAAAGAGATGGCCCTGAAGGCTGCCATCGCGGAGGCCGACAAGTACGTCGTCAAGAACGCGTTCGGGGAGATCGTTGAGCGGGAGGGGGGAGTGGGCATGAATGCCTTCACGGCCCAGGACCAGACGGGCTACTTCTTCTCGATGCCTTCGAACCGCGTGGAGCTCTGGGCGTATCTCGAGTCGGACCGGTTCATCCATCCGGTCTTTCGCGACTTCTACAAGGAGCGCGATGTCGTCTTCGAAGAGCGCCGGATGCGGACCGATTCCAATCCCGTCGGCCGCTTGATCGAGCAGTTTCTCGCCGTGGCGTTCAGCGCTCATCCCTACGGCCGGCCGGCGGTCGGCTGGCCCTCGGACCTGAAGGCCTATTCAGCGACCGATGCAGCGAAGTTTTTCAAGCGCTACTACATCCCCTCCAACCTGGTCGTCGCGGTCGTTGGCGACGTGAAGGCTTCGGAAGTGATGCCCATCATGGAGAAGTATTTCGGCCGGATCCCGAAGGCGCCCGATCCGGAGCCGCTGCGCGTGAGTGAACCCAAACAGATCGCCGAGAAGGAAGTCGTTCTGCACGACCCGTCTCAGCCGTTCTACATCGAGGGCTATCACCGCCCCGACGCGCGGGACAAAGACGACGTGGTTTACGACGTGATCGGCGACCTGATGACCTCCGGTCGCACGTCGCGCCTCTACCGCAGCCTCGTACGCGACAAGAAAATAGCCGCCAACTCGGCCGGCTTCTCCGGCTTCCCCGGCAACAAGTATCCCAATCTCTTCGTCTTCTTCGCGGTTCCGACGCCGGGAAAGACCACGGCGGAGGTTCGCGATGCGATCCGCGCCGAGATCGAGCGCTTGAAGACCGAGGACGTGTCCGACGCGGAGCTCGCGATGGTCAAGACGAGGGCGAAGGCCAACCTGATCCGGCAGCTCAACAACAACCAGGGGCTCGCCCTCCAACTAGGAACCACGCAGGCTCTGTACGGAGACTGGCGGGAACTCTTCCGTCAGGTCGACCGGATCGAGAAGGTCACGAAGGCCGACATCCGCCGTGTGGCCAACGCGACCTTCGTTGCCAACAACCGCACGGTGGCGCGCATCGAGACCAGGGAATCGGAGCCCGCCCGGCAGGAGAAGAAGTCATGACGAGCAAGTCAACGGCGACCGCGGCCGCGGCCGCTTTTTTCGGAATGCTCGTCACCGTTTTTCCCGCGGCGCCGGCCGGCGCCCAGGCCTCCGATTGGAAGCAGATCTCCAAGCCTCCCCTGCACTCGTTCCCGATCCCCAAACCCAGGCGCGTGGCGCTGCCCAATGGGATGGTGATCTTCCTGCTCGAAGACCGCGAGCTTCCCTTGATCGAGGCCTTCGCCGTCGTGCGCGCGGGGTCCCGCAATGAGCCCGCCGACAAGGTGGGCCTCGCCCAGCTGTTCGGCCAGAGCTGGCGCACCGGGGGAACGAAAGCGAAGACGGGAGACGAGCTCGACGACTTCCTGGAAGCGCGCGCGGCCAAGGTCGAGACAACCTCCGACATCGACTCGGCCGAGATCCGATTGTCGTGCCTGAAGGGGGACTTCGACGCCGTGCTCGGGGTCTTCGACGACCTGCTGCGGCAGCCCGCCTTCCGCGAAGACAAGCTGGCGATCGCCAAGAATCAACTGAACACGGGGATCGCGCGCCGCAACGACAACCCGCAGGGGATCGCGGAGCGGGAAGCCTCGAAGCTCGGCTTCGGCGCCGACAGCCCCTACGGGCGCGTCCCCGAATACGCGACGGTCTCGAGCGTCACGCAGGCGGACCTCGCGGCGTGGCACGGGCGGTATGTCCATCCGAATCGGCTCTTGATGGCCGTCGTCGGCGACTTCGACAGCGCGGCGATGGAGGCCAAGCTTCGCAAACGGTTCGGAGGGTGGGCGAAGGGTCCTGCCGCCGACGACCCGCCGGCCAAACAGCTCGACAAGCCGAAGCCGGGCGTCTATTTCGTGGCCAAGGACGACGTGAATCAATCCAACATCCGCATGGTCGGGCCCGGCATCCGGCGCGACAACCCGGACTACTTCGCGGTCGAAGTCCTGAACGAAGTCTTCGGCGGAGGCTTCAGCGCCCGCCTTTTTTCCAACGTGCGGTCCAAGAAGGGGCTCGCCTATGCGGTGGGCGGAGGCATCCGGTCGAGCTTCGACCATCCGGGCCTGCTGCGATTGACGCTGGGGACCAAGAGCGAGACCACGGCCGCGGGAATCGATGCGCTGCTCGAAGAGGTCAAGAACATCGTCGACCAGCCGCCGACAGCCGAAGAGCTGCAGAAGGCGAAAGAGGCCATCCTGAACTCCTTCATCTTCCGGTTCGACTCGAAGGCGAAGATCCTCCGCGAGCAGACGACCTACGAGTTCTACGGCTACCCCGCCGACTTCCTCGACAAATACCGGCGCGAGATCGAGAAGGTCACGGCCGCGGACGTCGCGCGCGTGGCGAAGAAGTACATCCACAAGGAGGATCTGGCGATTCTCGTGGTCGGAAAGGCCGCGGACTTCGACAGGCCTCTCTCCTCGTTCGGCACGGTGACGCCGATCGACATCACGATTCCGCAGCCGGGCAGCGAGAAGAAACCGGCCTCCTCCGCCGCGAGCCCGGCTTCCAGCCCGGCCTCCAAGGACGTGGGCAAGGCCCTCCTGGCCAAAGCGATCGAGGGGTTGGGGGGAGCCGCCAACGTGGCGAAGGTCAAAGATTACCGGATGAAGGGAAAGACTACGGTCAAGACTCCGCAGGGCGAGATGGCCCTCGCCGTCACGCTGATCGCCGTTCCGCCAGACCGCCTTCGCCAGGAAGTCCAGGCGCCGTTCGGCACGATGACGACCGTGGTGTCGCCGGCCGGCGCCTACATGGCGGGGCCGATGGGAACGCAGGACTTGCCCGGCTCGGCCCGTGAGGAAGTCTCCAGGGAGATGAAACGATCCGCCGTTTTTCTGGCCCAGCATGCTTCGGACCCGAAGCTCACCGCATCGGCCGCCGGCGCGGAAAAGGTTGGAGCGATCGACACCAACGTTCTCGATCTCTCCTACGAGGGCGCCGAGACCCGCTGGTACGTCGATCCCGCCAGCGGGCACATCGTCCGTTCCTCCTACATGACCGCGGGACAAGCCGGCCCGGGCAAGAAGGTGACGGACTACTCCGACTTTCGAACGGTTTCCGGCGTCACGTTCGCCTTTCAACACGACATCAGCGTCAACGGCGAGAAGTCGCAATCCATGACCGTCGAGGACGTTCAACTCAACTCCGCCCCCGACGCGTCCCTCTTCGAGAAGCCGAAAGAGGAGAAGAAGTAGAGGTTCATCCCGCTGTCATCCCGAGCGCAGCACTCCTGCTGTCATCCCGAGCGTAGCGAGGGATCTGCTCCGGTTTTCCGAATACGCCAGGGTAGATCCCTCGTCGCTGCGCTCCTCGGGATGACAAACGAGAAGTTGTCATCCTGAGCGAAGCGAAGGATCTGCTCCGGTGGCCCCCGGAGAGAGTAGATCCCTCGTCGCGCCGCCTCTCGGGATGACAAAGAGGCGCCAGACTTCAGAAAGCAGATGCGGCGAGCACCCGCTCCACTTCCGAGAGTCTCGCTTCGATCTCGATCGGCCGGTTCGCGCGCGGAGGCGGCGGGTCGGTTTGCTGGTGGTAGGAGAGCAGCAGGCCCGGATCTTTGAGGACGTGCCCCGTCAGGATCGCGACGACGCGATCCTGACGGGAGATGATTCCCTCCCCCACGAGCCGTCGCGCTCCCGCCACGGCCGCCGCGCTCGCCGGCTCGCAGCCGAGGCCAGAGGCATCGACGACGGCCTTGGCCTCCAGGATCTCGCCGTCGGAAACCTCCGTCACGACACCGTTGGTCCGGCGGATCGAGGCCACAGCGCGATCGTAAGAGGCCGGGTTCCCGATCTTGATCGCGGTCGCGAGCGTGTCCGCTGCCACGCGATGAGGACGCGCGAAGCCTTCACGGAAGCTCTGCGCGAACGGGTTCGCGCCGGCCGCCTGGATGGCGGCCAGGCGCGGCGAGCGCCGGATGAGCCCGAGGCGCTCGGCTTCCGCGAGCGCCTTGCCGAAGGCAGCCGTGTTGCCGAGGTTGCCGGCCGGCACCACGATCCAGTCGGGAGGATCCCAGCCGAGCTGCTCGAGGGCTTCGAAGACGATCGTCTTCTGCCCCTCGATACGGAAAGGATTGATCGAATTCAGGAGATACACGCCGAGCTTTGCCTCCGCTTCCCGCGCGAGCTCGAGACACGCATCGAAGTCGCCGGCGACGAGCAGGGTCTTCGCGCCGTAGGCGAGCGCCTGGGCGAGCTTGCCCGCGGCTACCTGACCCGCCGGGACGAGCACGAGCGCCGGAATCCCGGCCGTCGCCGCGTACGACGCGAGCGACGCCGACGTGTTCCCCGTCGACGCGCACGCGACCGCGCGCGCCTTCAGGCGTCGCGCCTGCGTGACACCGACCGTCATCCCTCGGTCCTTGAAGGAGCCGGTCGGATTCATTCCCTCGTGCTTTAGATAGAGCGTCTCGAGACCGGCCCACTGCGCCACCGATGCGCGGGCGGCGAGAGGAGTATTGCCCTCCGACTGCGTCACCGCTTCGCCCTCGGCTCCCGGCAGCACCAGCTCGCGGAAGCGCCAGACGCCCGAGGCTTCCGCGGGCAGGTCCGAGCCGCGGCGCGAGCTCCAGAGCCGTCGAAGAGTTTCCCCTTTCTCGAGCGGATCGCGGTGATGGATCTCCAGCAGCGCTCCGCAATCGGGACAGCTGGTCTCCGCCGAGAGGGCGGACCGCTCCTTCCCGCAGCGAGCGCAAACCTGCCAGCTCGAAGGCCGCTCGGGCAACGGCATCAGTCGTGTTTCGCTATCACGCGAGCTCCGCTTTCGTCGATTGCGAAGACTCGGGCTTGGGCTTCGATTCCCTTTGCGCGATACGCCTTGACCATCGCCTCCGCGATGCGCTCTCCCGACTCCTCGTCCCGCGCGAAGGCGAAGGCGGAGGGGCCGGCGCCGGAGATGGAGCAGCCGCAAGCGCCCGCTTTGAGGGCCGCGCGCTTGGCCTCGGCGAATCCCGGCAGGAGAGGCTCGCGTGACGGTTCAGCGATGCGGTCCTCGACCGACCGGGCCAGAAGCTCGAAGTCTCCTGCCGCGAGGGCCGCCACGAGCGCTCCGACCTGAGCGGCTTGCGCGAGCGCGATCTCCCGAGAGAGGGTCGCGGGAAGCGCGGCGCGGGCGCGTTCCGTGGCGAGCCGCTGGGCGGGCCGGGCCAGGACGATTCGAAGACCTCGTGGATAGGGAAGCCGCAAGACGTCGATCGGATCGAGCGATCTCACCAACACGACGCCGCCATAGAGCGCGGCTGCCGCATTGTCCGCGTGCCGGCCGGCGACCGCCTCTTCGGCAACGAGACAGGCCTCGAGGAGATCCTCACGCGAGAGCCGGGCGCGCAAAAGAGCGTCCGTTGCGACGGCCGCCGCCGCGGCGGAGGCGGCGCTGCCACCCTGTCCGCCGGCGAGAGGAAGACCTTTGCGAATCTGAATCGAGAGACCCTCCCCTTCGACGCCGGCCCGGCGCCGAACCTCAGCGGCCGCGATCGCGGCCGTATTTCGAGTCGGATCCAGTGGAATCTCCTCCGCTCCGAGAACCTCGACGGTGAGACCGGCCGCAGGCGAGCGCGAGACTCGAACCTCGTCTCCGACTCCTTCGAGCGCCAGGCCGAGGATGTCCAGGCCCGGACCCAGGTTGGCCACCGTGCCGGGGGCGAACGCGTGGGCGGATGTCACGATCCTGCCAACTCGGAAATGTCGTTGAAGAGACCGGCAGCGGTCACATCGAGCCCCGCGCCTGGCCCCTGGATCACGAGCGGGTTTGCGCGGTAGCGCTCGGTCGTGAAAGCGATCTGATTGTCGCTGCCCGAGAGGCCGGCGAAGGGGCTTCCGGGCGCGACCTCGATGAGACCCACGCGAACCCGCCTCTGCGTCACCGAGGCGACAAAGCGCAGAAAGCGGTTGCGGGCCCGGGCGCGCTCGACGCGGGCACTCCAGGAGGCGTCGGAATCCTCCAGACGTTCGAGGTAGCGCGCGAGAGTCAGACGGCGGGCGGCGGCCGGCACCAGCGATTCAACGGAAATGTCTTGGGGCTCCCCCGGGAAGCCCAAGAGCCGCGCGAGGATCAGCGCCTTTCTGCCCACGTCCGCGCCGGAGAGGTCCTCGCGGGGATCGGGCTCCGCGTACCCGCGATCGACCGCGGCCCGGAGCGTCTCGGAAAAGAGTCGCCCGCGCTCGAGCTGCGACAGGAGATATCCCAGCGTCCCGGAGAGGCACCCGTCGATTCGAAGCACCCGGTCGCCCGATCCGACGAGCTTGCGAAAGGTGTCGAGGATCGGCAGACCCGCCCCCACCGTGGCCTCGAACCGGATTCGCCGGCCCGAGGCGCGGGCCGCGGACTCCAGGCGTTCCCGCTCGTGGCGCGGACCCGAGAGCGGCCGCTTGTTGGCGAGCACGACGTCCAGGCCCGCCGCGAGAGCACTCTGGAGGAGAGGAGAAGTCGCGCCGGCAGTCACGTCGACGAAGATCGGGCGCGAGAGAGCGTGCCGGGCGATCTCCGCGACCGCCTCGGGTGGCGAAGAGACGACGCCTCCGCCCGCGCGTCCGACCGACTTTTTCTTCTTCTTGGCCGCCGCGAGACGCTGTACGGCCCGAGACGAGATCCCCCTGGGCTGAAAAAGAAACCCTTGCCGATCGATGACGGCACAGAGGCGCAGTCGCTCGGGGCGCTCGGCGATGAGCCGGGCGAGGGTGCGGCCGACCTGACCGAACCCGAGCAGGACGACGTCGGCGCGCTCCGCCTGCGAGACCGCTCCCCCACCGATCTTGGATAGCTGAAAGGTTTCGTGCACCCGGCGCTGCGCCCGCGGCGCGTCCTCCTGCGAAACCACGAAGGAGATGTTGAGCTCCGAGGAGCCCTGAGCGATCGCGATGACGTTGATGCCGCCGCCCGCGAGCGCCGAGAACACGCGCGCCGCGATGCCCGGGGTTCCCGCCATGCCGAGACCGACGACCGAGATCGTGGCGAGGCCGGGCTCGACCTCCACGCCGTCGATCTCCCGCCGCGCGATCTCCCCCGCGAACGCTTCCCGCAGGCTGCGCGCGGCGAAGTCGGCCTCCGCCTGCGGCACGGAAAGGCAGATCGAGTGCTCCGACGAGGCCTGGGAGATGAGCGAGACCGAGATCCCCTCCCGGTGCAGGGCCGCGAAGGTCCGCGCCGCGATGCCGGGCACGCCGAGCATTCCGTTGCCGCTGACCGTCAGCAAGGCCTGCTGCCCGATGGCAGAGAGCGCCTTGACGGGATAGCGCGAGAGCGTCTGCCGGGGAGAGATCTCCGTGCCGGGATTCTTCGGCTCGGCGAAGGGCCGGATGAAAATCGGGATGCGCCGCCGCGCGAGCGGAGTGAGCGCGCGCGGGTGCAGAACCTTCGCGCCGTAGTACGCAAGCTCCGCAGCCTCCCGCGGGTGAAGCTGCGGGACCACGCGCGCGTCCGGGACGACGCGCGGGTCCGCTGTCAGGAAGCCCGGCACGTCCTTCCACAGAAAGATGGCTCCCGCCCCGAGCGCCCGCGCCAGAAGCGTCGCCGTCAGGTCCGACCCGCCGCGCCCGAGCGTGACGACGCCGCCGTCGGGACCGGCCCCGAGAAATCCCGCGACCACGGGGACGATTCCCCGGCGCAGGAGCGGGCGGAGGCGCTCCCGCACGCGGCGATCGGTCCCCGCGAGATCGGGGGACGCGTGGCCCGGCCGCCCGTCGGTTGCGATGAGCTCGACCGCGCTCACCATCTCGCTTGCGACGCCGCGGGCCGCGAGGCCGGACGCGAAGAGCCGCGCGGCGAGCTCTTCGCCCCGAGCGAGCAGATGATCCAGAGCGCGTGGCGACAGCTCCCGGGCAAAGTGAGGGGCATTGGCGAGCGCGTCCACTTCGCGGAAGGATCGGTCGATCTCGGCCATCAGCCGGCGGCGGGCGGGACCGCTCGAGACGATCCCCCGCGCCGCGGCGGCGTGGCGGCGGCGCAGGGAAGCGGCGTCCGATTTCGCGTCGCGGCCCGGCGTCGCGCGGGCGAGCTCCAGAAGCCCATCCGTCACGCCGGCCATCGCCGAGACGACGACGACTGTCGGGCGGGGACCTCGCTTCACGAGCGAGAGAGCCGCATCGAGCGCGCGGGCTCCGTCGAGCGAGACTCCCCCGAACTTCTGCACTGTCGGGGGCGAAGAGGAGGTGCGCATCCGATGTTTCGCCCACGATACCGCAGCCGTGCGCCGGGCCTGGCAACCGGTGCGAGACGAGCGGGCGATGTCCTCCGATCGTCCGGTGACGAGGACGCCGATCGGACGTCGCTCCGGGCCGGGTCGTAGAATCCTCCGGTGCGAGGTCCGACAGCGCTTCCCCTGCGATGGCGATTCCTCTGCGCCGCGCTTCTGGGAATCCTCGCCGGCAGCCGTGCCGGTTTACTCGCCGATCCGGACCGGCGTTGGACTCCCATCGGGCCCGACGGCGGCGCGGCGGTCACGGCGCTCGTCCAGGATCCGGTAACGGGATTCCTCTACGCGGGGACCTCGCGCGGCGGTGTGTTCGTGAGCTTCGATCGGGCCGGCCGATGGACGCCGATCAACGACGCGCTGGGAGATCTCTCCGTGCGGTCACTCGCGGTCGCAGGCGGAGCCAATAGTTTTCTCTACGCCGGGACACTCAAGACGGGCGTCTTTCGCAGGCCGCTCGCGGGCGGAGCGTGGGCCGCGGCGAGCAATGGTCTCCCGTCCGGGGCCTCCGTCGGGGCCTTGACCCTCGATCCTGGCAATCCATTTACGATCTATGCCGCCACGGGCTTCGAGATCGTCGGCGACGGCGTCTTCAAGTCGATCGACGGTGGAGCGAGCTGGCGGGCGATCAACTCGGGCCTCACGAAGCTCTCCATTCAAGCCCTCGCGATCGACCCCGGCAATCCATCGCGTCTGTGGGCGGGGACGGCAAACGGAGGAGTCTTTCGCACAGAGGATGCCGGCGGGAGCTGGACCGCGGCAAACAACGGATTGCCGAGCCTGAACATCCAGACACTCCTCGCCTCCGGCTCTCCCGCCGCCCTTTTCGCGAGTCCCGCTTTCTCAGGGCTGTTCAAGAGCGTTGACGGGGGAAGAAGCTGGTCGGCGGTCAACTCCGGATTCCGTTTCGCGACGACGGTCAACGCGATCGCCGCGGACTCTCGCGTTCCACAGCGCCTCTACGCGTCCGTAGGAAGCGTGATCTATCGCAGCGATGACGGCGCCGGTTCCTGGACGAGCCTCGTCGAACTGATGGCGAATGCCCTCGTCTTCGACTCGAGCTCCCCGGACGTTCTGTTGGCGGCGACCACGGCGGGCGTCTGGAAGAGCGTCGATGCCGGCGCGACCTGGAGGCAATCGTCGGCCGGCCTCGCAGGCCTCGTTGTCACCTCGGTCGCCGCGCACCCGACCAATCCCGACATCCTCTACGTCACGTTGTCTCGCAGCACCGACCGCGGTCAGACCTGGGTGCCATCGGTCGCGGCAACAGCGCTGGCGGTCTCTCCTGCCGCTCCAGATCGGGTGTACGCGGGGACGGGCGGCTCGGGCGTCTTCCGCAGCGACGATGCCGGGACGACCTGGACCCAGAAGAGCAACGGCCTGACGACGGGTCTCATCTTCAGCCTCGCGCTCGACCCGAACAATCCCGAAATCGTTTATGCCGGCACCGGCGACAAGGGGCTCTTCAAGAGCACCGACGGCGCGACCACCTGGGCCGCGGCGAATAGCGGACTGCCGAGCGGCAGCGGTTTCTCTGTTGCGCCGGTTCAAACACTCGTGATCGATCCCCGTTCGTCGGCGACGGTCTACGCCGGCACGGCGGCCGGCGGCATCGCCCGAAGCACCGACAGCGGCGCAACCTGGCGGGACTCGAGCCGCGGACTCGGCTCGAACTTCGTCTACGCGCTCGCGATCGATCCGGCCGATTCCCGACATCTCCTCGCCGGAACGAGCGGCGCCGGCGTCAATCAGAGCCGCGATGGCGGGGCCAACTGGACGGCCGCGAACTCCGGTCTCGCGAGCAATCTCGTTTATGCCGTGAAGTTCGATCCTTCGGCGCCCGGCACGGTCTATGCCGGCACCGGAGGCGCGGGAGTGTTTCGAAGCATGGACGGCGGGGGAACCTGGGCTGCCATCAACGACGGGCTGCCCAATCCGTTCGTCTTCGCGCTGGCTCTGGACTCCTCAAATCCGGCGGCCCTGTACGCGGGAACGAGCGGCAACAGCGTCGTGCGGTGGGACAGCGTCCTGTCGCTGCGAGCCCCCGTGAGCAGAGCAGAGCCTCCGTCGCCTCCTCGGTCCGTCACTCCGCGCCGATAGTCGGATGTCGAATTGCGTTGGGAGCGTCACGCCTTGGATCGAGTACTTGCATCTCCGTCAAGCAACGCCCTCAGCCGCGCATAACCGCCCCGGCTGAGGGGAACCCGCGATCCGTTCGAGAGGATCGCCACGTGACTGTTCTTGGCGTATCGCTCGATCGACAGGATGCGGTCCAGGTTGAGCACATAGGACCGGTGAACGCGAACGAAGCGAGCCGGATCGAGCGAGGCGGCGAGGCTCGAAAGAGTCTGCGGTTTCAGAAACTTCTTGCCTTCGCTCCGCAACACCACGTAGTCGTCCTGCGACTCGGCGAGGTCCAGTCTCTCGACCGGGATCACGTGGACGCGAGCACCGTCCCGGACCGCGATCCGGGTCCGATGACCGCCCTGTTGCTCGCGCGCGGCGGCGGAGAGGGCTCCGGGGTCGGCCCGCGGGCCTCCAACGCGCTCCCGGGCACGAGTCAGAGCCTCGGCGAGCCGCTCCGCGCGGAACGGCTTCAAGACATAGTCCGCGGCGTGCACCTCGAAGGCCTTCACCGCATAGTGGTCGTAGGCGGTCACGAAGACGACCGCGACGGACGGGTCGAGGAGCTCCGCGACTTCGAAGCCGTCGAGCTTGGGCATCTCGATGTCCAAGAGAGCAATGTCCGGAGAGCTCTGCGCGGCCAGGCGAACGGCCTCGAAGCCGTCCGCCGCTTCCCCGACGACGCGATAGCCTGGCTGCCGCTCGAGCATCTCTCGAAGCAGCATCCTCGCCGGCTCCTCATCGTCCACGATTAGAACGCCGAGCTCGCGAGTCCGGGTCAACTCGGGCATCGAGGAAAGCCTACGCCTGCGCCGGGATCGAGATCACCGCGAGGTGGCGTCCATCCACCCGCTTGGCGGCGAAGAACGCCTCCTCGCCGTAAAAGGCGGCCAGCCTTTCGCGCACGATCTTCAGGCCGCGGCCTCCGCGGCGCTTGGGCGGCGCGTCGGGGTCGAAAGTGTTCTCGACCACGATCCGCAGCCGGTGGCCGGTCCGCGAGGCCTCGAGCCTCACCAGCCCCCCTTCGACCATCGTGGCGACGCCGTGGACGACCGCGTTCTCGATCAGCGGCTGGAGAAGCAGAGGCGGCACGAGGCACTCCGCTCCGGCAGGATCGATCTGCTCCTCGACCGCGAGCCTCTTGCCGAATCGGATGCGCTCGACGTCCAGGTAACCGCGAGCGAGCGTGATCTCTTCGGAGACGCGGATCGTGGGCCGGTCTCCGACGGCCAGGCTTCTGCGGAGGAAGTCCGCCAGGCCGACACACATCTCTCGGGCCCGCGTCGGATCGTTTCCCACGAGAGCCGAGATCGAGTTCAGGCTGTTGAAGAGGAAGTGGGGCTGGATCTGTGACTTCAGCGCGGTGAGTTGGGCCTCTCGCGCGAACAGGGCCTGGCTCGCTTCCCGCTGCTCGGCCTCGCGGGCCGCCTCGAAGGAAAGCAGAACGTAATGCAGGGCGACGGAAAGCAGATAGAGGAGCACCCCGGCCGCGAAGAGAGGCCGGACCTGGGCCGCGTATCGAAGCGAAAGATCCGAGAAGGCACGCAGGCCCGAAAGCAGGCGCGCGATAGCCCCTCCCAGAAACACCCAGACTGCCGACGTGATCATAGCCGCGACGCCGTGAGTCGCTGCCAGGCGCAGCCAACCCGCCCGGCCGAGGGGAGCGCTCTTGCACGGGTACCAGGCGGAGAGACCCAGAAAGGCGAAGGCGAGGGCGAGGGGAAGTGCGATCACCGCGGCCTCGCCCAGGGAGAACGCTCCGGGGCCGGCGAGGAGCGCGGCCAGCACGACCGCCAACGGCACCCAAGCGGCCAGATAGGACGCGAGGCGTGTTGGAGAGGCGAGGATGGGGTGCATGCATTAGCCCTCGAAGGGCGGAAGAAACTGATTTCGAAATTCGAATTTCGAATTTCGGATTTCTAAGCTCACCTCGCCCCTCCCCAAGGAATCCCAAATTCGAAATTCGAAATCCGCAATTCGAAATCGTCTTAGTTCTTCACTTCCACGCCGCCCATGACCGCCGTGCCGCGAACCACCAGCGTCTTGGAGGGCACCGTTCCGATTCCCGCCTTCGCCGAGTTGACGACGGCGCCGAGAATGGGCGTTCCGTGCACGGCCACGTTCCAATCCTCCGGGACTCGCAGCTCGATCCCGCCCCAGAACGCGAAGACCTCGATCGTGGCAGAATCACCGACGATTCCGGCGCCGCGAAGATCGATCTCGAAACCGCCCAGGATTGCGGTCACCTCTCCACCCCGGAAGTCCTGCGAACGCACGACGCGCTCGCCCCCTCCCATGAAGGCGAACTCGTTCAAGACAGACCCCGCATCGACCGGGCCCTCCTGCTGGGCACGCGAGGCGGCGAGGCCTTCCCGAGCTCCGGCGAGAGCTCTCTCACCGGGAGTCTCGCCCGGCGTGCGCCGGCGCGCGGCGCGCCAGATGAGCAGGCCGCCGACCACGACAAAGAGGAGAGGCCAGAGATCGCGGGCGCGAAACCAGACGACGTCGAACGTGCGCAGCAGAAAGATCACTCCGACCGCGAGGAGGATGAAGCCTGCCGTACGGTGCTCGCTCTGCCGGCTCTGCAGGATCTTCGTCAAGCCGGCACCCACCAGAAGGAGCGGCCAGTACTGGAAGAGATCGCCCGCGCGCACGATCCCGAAGTTGTCGAGCGTGAAGAGAACGCCGACGAAGATCAGCAGCCCTCCCATCACCAGCCGGCCCGTCGCCCGGCTGGATGCGTGGTCCGTCATACGTGACCTCCCTGCCCTGCCGCCGAGGACGTCTCCGCGACGCGGCGTCTCCCGAGGATCGATTCGGCGATGAGCTCTAATCCGACGAGCACCAAGAGCACGGGCCACAAGTCGCGTAAGCGCCACCGGATCATGCCGAGCTGTTCGAGCTGCAAAAAGACTCCAATGAGCAGAATCGTCCAGCCCGACGCGAATCGCCCTCCCTTCGACGGGGCGAGCATCTTCGAAAGCCCGATCCAGATCAGGAACATCGGCCAGTAGTCGGCGATGCGCCCCGCGTGGACCGCCCCCAGGTTCTGGAGGATGAAGAGTCCGCCCACCACCAGGAGCAACACGCCCGCGATCAGACCGGACAACCGCCGCGCTTCCTCAGACTGTCTCATCCCAACCCTCCTGCTTTCACCGGGAACTTACGGGAGACGGGCGGCCGCGTCCTCCGATTTCCGGCCAACGGTGGATGAGCGCCGGCCAACGGTGGAAGGCTCCCTGCCGGCGGTGCCCATCCGGAACTGCCGGGAGAGCGGCTACAATCGGGCCGGTTCTCTCGAAATGGCCCGACCGATGATCTGCCCTCAATGCCACACCCCGAACCCGGAAGGCGCGTACACGTGCGCCCAATGTGACGGCACTCTCGTCGATTCGACGCCGGCCCCCTCCAAGAGCGACGCTCGGGAGAGCAAAGAGGAGCTCGAAGTCATGGCGACGATGGGGACGCCGGCTTCGCTCGGGGAGCTCATTCGTGGCCATGGGGTCTCCGCCTCACTCTCGCTCGTCCTGCCCGAAGGGCTCGAAATCGGACACCGATACCGGGTGCTTCGGCTGCTCGGAATCGGCGGCATGGGAGCCGTTTACCTGGTTCGGGACAAGGAGCTCGAGCGAAATGTGGCACTGAAGCTGATCCGTTCCGAGATCGCCGACAACGCGACGACTCTCGAGCGCTTCAAGCGGGAGATCCACCTCTCCAGCTCCGTGACGCACCGAAACGTCCTGCGCGTCTTCGATCTCGGCGAAAGCGACGGCGTCAAGTTTCTGACGATGCAGTACGTCGAAGGGGAAGATCTCGGCGCGATCTTCAAGCGCGAGAAAAAGCTTCCCTTGCCGCGCGTGATCTCGATCTTCCGCCAGATCTGCGAAGGGGTGGCCGCCGCGCACGAGCCGGGAGTCATTCACCGGGACTTGAAGCCCCAGAACATCATGATCGACTCCAGCGACCGCGTCTACGTCACGGACTTCGGGCTCGCCAAGACCGTCGAGCAGTCGGGCATCACACAGACGGGATCCGTCATCGGGACTCCCTTCTACATGTCGCCGGAACAGGTGAAGGGCGCGCCGATCGACCAGCGCTCCGACATCTACTCGCTGG
>Ga0207684_10001093_pt1 | contig 30419 bp, 23 predicted proteins | sample KBSK5501metaG_FD_184342 | JGI IMG/M metagenome (GOLD analysis project Ga0207684, IMG submission 184342) | Corn, switchgrass and miscanthus rhizosphere microbial communities from Kellogg Biological Station, Michigan, USA - KBS K5-50-1 metaG... | ecosystem: Host-associated > Plants > Roots >...
CGCCGCATGTTACGACGAAGGCTCTCCCGTTGCTTCCACCAGTAGAGCAGATGCCATCTTCCTCAGATGTCCTCTCCTATCTACCAATTAGTATATGAGTTACGACGCGGAAAATCCGATGCTGCTACGTCACCACGCACCGTAAATGGTATCTCTTGTCTCACATTACAAGTTATAAGTGTCATGCTAGGTCATCGGCTGGTTCCTGTCCAGTTCGATGACCGATACTTCTCATTGTCGCCACCGGTTACCCTGATTATCTCTCAACAAACCTCCATCCTTTCAAGACTCCTCTCCATCCAGTCGCCAGCGCATTTGATCTGAATTGCTCATGAGCCGCTCGATGATATTTCGATGCAAACGATAGACTTCCTGGATATCACTGAATTCATTTGCACACAAATGAATAATTTCCCTGGGTTTCAAGCCACCCACATACATCAAGTAGGCCAGTCGTCGTTCGCGCTTGTTCGGAAGTAAGCTCTTGACGATTTCCCACAACTCGTAACTCCCATACTCATCTTCGGTTGCGGGCTCTTCAACACCATAGGTATCCGAGCCAGGATCAGGCAAGGGCACTTCTCTCGGCCGCGAATATGCGAGGAGTTTGTCAATGAGCGCTCCTTGAAGAGAGATCTTCAAGTAGTCGAGCGCTGCCTCCAGGGTGGTAAACTCCAATCTATTGCACATAGACGCTTGCCAGACACGAGCAAAGGCATCATTTACATAGTTCTCTTCAGGCTCATGGCGGCATGCGACATCTCTGTATGGTTTATGGCACATCCACTCACGCACAGTCGGCGTGAACAGTCGCTGCAAGAGTTCCCAGGCGTCAGGATCATGCTTGACCATGGCCCGATAGAAAACCTCTAAGCATTCTTGATCGTTATGTGGCTCATTACGACGGTAACGTTCGATCTGGCTCATACAGCGATCTTCGAGCGCTGATAAGCTCATAGTGTCCAGTGCAAGTTCATGTGAGGAAGAGCCATACTCCGTCTGCAAGGACTCTGAAACAGAACTGAAAAGTTCTCGTCTTTCCGAACGCTTGGTAATACGCTCCATCGTCTGTGCCTCTACAACACCATAATTGTGCTCAGTACCTTCAGAAATGGCGCGCTTGGTAATACGCTCCATTGTCTGTGCCTCTACAACAGCTACATCTTCCAGCTCGATACGAGCCAGGATTGCTGGCAGTAGCGAATCCGGAGCGCGTATGTTCCCCAAATTGCGTAGCTGTTGTAAAAGGCTACGGGTAGAAAGCTGTCGGTTGCTACTCATAGTATTACCTTTCCTCCTTGTTCATAGCCTGCTTCAACATCTCGAAGCCACGACGTGCCTGGCTTTTCACTGTATCAACAGAATGATGGCCCAAGATGGTTGCTATCTCATAATGTGGGAGGCCATAAATATAGTGAAGGCTCACGACCTCCCGATAGCGCTCCGGCAGGTTCGCGATCTGTGCAAGCAGATCATCTCGGGATTCACGAGTCACCATTTCCTCCTCGGGCGATGGACAGGCTTTCTCCTCTATACTGTCGACGAGTTCTCTACCCATTGGGGCATCGAAGGACATCGATGTGGGCGCATATTTTCCATTACAGCGGCGATGATAGTTACGAGAGAGATTCAAGACGATCTTAGTCATCCACGGTCGTAGCTTGAGTGTCTGCACCTGCTGAACTGGATATCGCATGAGCGCCTGATAGGCGCAGAAAAAGACATCTTGCACGATTTCCTCTGCATCCTGTTGGTTTCCTACCAGAAAACAGGTCAGTGCAAAGAGCTTATGTTGATAGGCCTCCACCAGAAAATGGAAATGACCACGAACATCCGTTGCCAAGAGCACTGGTAAATCTTCTTCACGCGGGGACATGATTCACCCTCCAACCGGGTTTCCTGCAATTGTTCATAAGCATTTTCTGCGCTATGGCGATACACACGTTTGAGTGTTTTTTTCGCTTCTACTGAGTAATAACACCAGCTAGACGATTGAGGGTGCAGAAAAAGTTCTAAAGAGAGATCGCATAATAAGGGCTACTCTTATCATATCACCTGCTGCGCTTCACACAAAGTGATATCCTCCTGAAAGTAGGATAGGCGGCTGGCGAGGTACCGCTCTCGCAGCCCTTTTCCATCCGCCCTCCTCAGAACCGACCGTACGAGTTTCCAGGTAATCGGCTCGCCAGTTCCCGCTTCTCTCCCTTTGGCCTCTCCGCATTTCGCGTAGCCGCATCAGGTTCAAGCGGTTCCCCTGTCACCCTTCGCCCTACGACTGGCTTTCCCAGTCCTCCTGGCAGGTCGTTACTCCTGCGACTACTATGGTGACTCCGTCCCCATGAGGCTCGCGCCTGGTAGGGGATCCCGTGTTCCGTCACGAGAAGACGTACGAGCGCAACGTAGGTGCCTTATACATCACCTTCATGAGACCTCATTGGTCCCCATCCTTTCGCTGAGGGTACTCAGGACGGCTACTTTGTCCCGAGTAGCGAAAGGCTCTGGCCTCAAGCGTTCTGCCAGAGGATGTGTACTTCCATCATCGGTGATTGAGGTTCGGGCAATCCTGCTCTCACCTTATTGCGCGGAACTCGCGAGTCTCAAGCTACAACGCTTTCGCTTTTCACTCGCTTTCACGGCATGCTGTGGTTCCCTTTTCCTTTCGGAGCCAGGTCAGCCGGTGTTCCTAAAACCTCCCTCAAGTTCTAGCCGACTGCGTCGGCGATCTCATCGTGCGTGACACGGCGCACGTAGCCATTTCATGCATTGTGGCGTGCCAGAGGCACAGGGTAACTGTTGGCGAACGCCCTCCGTCTCATAGGAGTGGCCGGAGAGCAGCGGTGTGGTGCGGTGACCCTTGCAGTCGCCTTCGGAGTTCGCCAACGGTTTCTTAGTGTGGCTCTACCGTGTTTCCACTGTATTCCAGTAGTGTATCTAGATTATTTCTTTTCGTTGCTGTTCTCACAAGGAGGATGATACGCTCATACCTACTCCCTTACAAAGCTAAAATAATGTAGTATCGTGGCGTCTCCAACACCTGTGTTTTTCCATGTTCGGCATAGAATCACGGTTCTACACAGGACTACTGCCCTTTTGTCCGTTTCTCTGGCAGAGAAAGCGAATGCCACTCAAGGTGTCTTTAGCGGCAAACTGCGATAAGAAGATCAACATTGCGAAGACCAAGAGGTAAACTGGTCTGGTGGCGGCAGATTCTGCCCGCGGTTGTTGCTTTTCTGCACGTTCCTTTATGCTCAAACACATTCAAAACACGACGTCAAACGCTAAAAAAACACACCATATAATTCAGCTCGTCATCATAAGTGCTGAACTGAAGCAGCCCGAGCTACCTATAATGTACTGTTCTAAGAACATATTACTACTTCACGGGGTCACTCCACTTTCCGTCCCTCAAATGCCATACGGGGATGGCAGGTTATTGATTACTCAATCGGCCAGCCACCGTGTTCGTCAATTGTTTCGTCAATCTTATCCATCAAGGTATTCGTAAATAAGGTGAAAAGTGAGCAATCGACGCGAATCATGAGCACTGGTGATGCATCGTCTGGGAAAACCGCTCCACATCTGGCTTCTTCCATCGATCCCTTGTAAATTGGCATTCTTTGGTAAGAGGAGAACGGTCTGTGAAGCCTGTTGTGACTGGAAATCACTCCATTGTGCGGGTGGAATCGGCCAAAAGAATCAGCTTGCACCATGCGTCAGTGTCAATCCCACCATTCGCCATGCCGATTCCGCCCTGGCGAATGGTGGGATTGACAACAAGCCAGAGGAGTAGGAGCTGCTTTCGCCAGAATACTTGTGCCAGAGCGACCAATGTAACGTTGGGATTGACAGTTAGGTGTTGTCGTTCTGGTCCACCGTGATGACGACTTTCCCTTTGGCAAGTCCTTCTCCAAGATACCGGAGCGCTTCTGCAACCTCACGTAACGGATACCGTCTATCGATAACAGGGACGACTTTGCCAGCTTCACAAAGCTCCGTAATAAAAGCCAAATCTTTTGGATTTGGTTTTACCGCCAGGAGGCGTATGTTCTTGCCCCCGGTTCTTCTAATCCATGGTCCCAGGAGCAAAATCTGGAAAATGGTAGCGACAGAACCTCCCACCATGAAATACCTTCCATTGGGCCTGAGTGCCCGCTTGTAGGCGAAAACCGAATGATGCGCGACAACATCAAGGATCAGTTCATACTGTTTTCCATTTTTGGTGAAGTCTTCCCGGGTGTAATCAATGACATGGTCTGCGCCAAGCAAGCGCATAAAGTCCAGCTTGCCGGTGTTATCCACCCCAGTCACCTCAGCCCCGTAGAATTTGGCAAGCTGCACTGCAAACGTCCCGGCGCCGCCACCGGCACCATTAATCAACACCTGTTGCCCCGGCTGAACCTGTCCTTTGTCGCGAATCCCCTGCAGGGCGATCGCTGCCGCTTGCGGGATGGCCGCGACTTCCTCGAATGTCATACTGGCTGGTTTCAACGCCAAGGCTCTTTCACGAGCGCAGACATACTCGGCAAAACCACCCATACGCCCCAAGATGTCCCCGAAGACTTCATTCCCTGGTTGAAATCGCCTGATGTTACTGCCAGCCATTTCAACTCGCCCGGCTATGTCCGATCCGAGTATCTGGTGACGTGGTTTGAGAAGCCCCCCTATGCGGGCATACAACGGTTTCCCTCTCAGTCCCTCCCAGTCAGATGCATTGACGGATACCGCATGAACTTTGATCAGTACTTCATCGTCCTTAGGGGCAGGTTTTTCTACCTCTGTGAGATGAAGGACATCGGGTGAACCGTATTCGTGATACACAATAGCTCTCATTTGTGTATCCTCCTTCTTCCTTACAACAGCACTAGCACTAACTTGATACATCAGGAGTCGTGCTTCCAGGTGACGACAGAACGGTTGCCGGACATGACCAGGATTGCCTGTCTTCAGGTTAGGAATCCACCCCGAAATCGAGCGGCCCGCAATGTTGAACAGATTGATGCGAGGCCCCGCCGGTGCTACCATAGGCGTCCCAAAAGTCAGCACGAACCGTGGGTTCATGATAACGGTTACATCTTTCACAAAGGGAACTTCATTTACCACTCTCAATTCAAGTATACCAGATGTGGAGCGGTTTCCCAGGCAACGCACATACCAGTGCTCATGAGTAGCGCCGATCGCTCACATTTCACGCCATTTACCACAATTCTCAGATTTCGATGTGCTGGCCTCAAAGAGAAGGCTTGCAAAAACTGACATTTTTAACGAAAATACTTCTTAACTATTGACAATGACAAATCAAAAGAGTATACTCTTCAGCAATAGGTGGAAGATACTACGGAAACGGAGGAATACGGCATGCCCGACGGAGACATTGTGCATCCTGGGGTGAGCCCCAGGTTTCAGCAGCTTTACGTACAAGTTTGTGAGGGAGAGCTGGCTGAAGACGATCTGGTGAGAAAAGCACTGGGGTGTTTGATAAAAGAGGTGGAGTCCTTCGGCGAAGACCCTCTGCACCTGATCGCGCAGGAAGAGGCGCTTTTTGAGGATATATTCCTCCGACGCCAGCAAGGAGAAGAGATCAACTGGGCGCTCGAGCGGAGAAAGCTCAAACAACTTCAACAATCCGCTGACGGACACCAACGTGCGCTTGGCCTGGTGGTGAGGGCAGGCGAAGACCAATTGCGTGAGTTAGAACAGCATGGCCACTACTACATCAAGCCTCCAGACTTCCAGCGAGAAATCACGAGGCAATACCTGGTCAACGTCTACGACGCCCAGTTTGCAGGGCCGGCTGCCACTCCATTGCGTCCACATCCACATCAGGCCGATCCTGACTTTGTGCGCCAGCGACTGATTGCCATACGACCTGATGTGATCAAGGGTTTAGAGTCTTGCGTCGAGCAGATTTTGCGGCACGGCACCACCAGGGGCATGCGGCGTCCTCCCAGCAGCCCTATGCGGAAGATCAATCTCGAAGAGGATGCCGAGAAAGATATTTCTGAGCTTTTGAGGTAGGAGCAGAGTATGTCGCAGCTAGATTACACCTACATTTTTGATGATCTCAGTGACGGGTATGCCTCGGTCCAATGGATTCATCATCGTGCTCACCAGTCCTCTCAGGTGTTTCGTGTGCGCGTGGACGATCAACAGTTTCATCGGAAACGACATTGGGAGCAGTGTAATCACCTATCGGCACTTCATGCCGATTGTGTTGACCTGGCGAGCGCTATTGCAGTCGCCGACCGGCTCTCCAGCCGCACAAAATATCAGCCATGCTCTATCCAGATCTGCCTGCCCGTTCGACATCCCGAACTCTTCGGTTGCTCACCGACACTGCAACACCTGCAGGATATCCTTTACTGGTACACTCAGGATCAGTGGTTCTTTGATTTCCTCCCCAGAACTGCATACGGGCGCGAGGCCGAGAGGCAACTCTCGTTCCTCAACCCGAGTTCGTGTGATCTACCTATTGAAGTAGCCTTATGGAGCGGAGGACTGGATTCCCTGGCCGGTCTCTATTCTCAATTAAAGAACGGAACAGCCTCTTCTCATTATGTCCTATTTGGAACGGGGGCAAATACCTTCATTCACAGCAAACAGCGGGATGCGGCTGAGGCAATTGAAGCCCTGTTTCCCGGTCAGACCACACTGGTACAACTGCCTCTCTGGCTTGGTGAGACAAAAGAGATGCACAAGCATTCGCTCCAACGTTCTCGCGGCTTTGTCTTTCTGCTCCTGGGAGCTGTTTGTGCAATGCTGGAAGGTCTGCAGGTGCTGTCTGTCTATGAAAATGGGATCGGGGCAATCAACCTCCCTTTCACCCAGGCCGAGGTCGGTCTTGATCATTCACTCTCTGTTTACCCCGTTTCTCTCATTCGCATGGGCGAATTCATCTCCCATCTTTTTGGTTCGCCTTTTACTTTCCAGGATCCTTTTTTGTTCAAAACAAAGGCCCAGATGTGTGCTCCTTTAACCACCTCCGCAGCCTTTGAAAGGCTGGTATTGTCCACGTTCACCTGCGATCGCTATCTGCGAGATCGGCCACAACAGTGTGGTCGCTGCTCATCCTGCCTGCTTCGGAGGCAAGCAATCGCTGTGTTGTCCGTGGAGGAAGATCCAACGTCGTATAGTATGACAACCCCATCTCACTATGGGCAAAAGAGGCGCATTTCTGATAGCGACCACCTGCGTGCAATGGAAGCACAAGTTGCTTACCTGCGCTCCTGTCTTGCCACAGAGGATCCCTGGGAGAGCTTATCTGGATATGCCCCGCAACTACTAGAGATTGTAGATGAAATGGCCGAGAAAAAGATACTCTCGAGAGACGAGCTGATGGATCGCCTGGTACAGCTGTATGCATGTTACGTGAGCGAATGGGATAAGCGCGTGTATCAGGTGCTACATCGCGGTTTTACAGAAAATCCAATCGAAATGCAGAGACTGTGAGAGGAGACAGAAGATGGATCAGAGCGTTCTTGACACCATCGATCCGCGTGTGCTGGGCGATGACCTTCAGAAAGCTCGCAAGAGAAGAGGGCTCACTCAGGAAGACGCAGCCAAAATTATCGAAACAGCGCGTACGACGCTTGTCGCTATTGAGAAAGGTGAGCGGAGGATTAAACCCGGTGAGTTGATCAAGTTAGCTCATGCGTACGGTCGCCAGGTCAGTGATTTTGTCCGGCCTCATCCCGTGATCGATGCATTTCCGCGTCCTCAGTTTCGGGGTCCTGCTGCGCAGAGCGAGGAAGATGCGGAGAAAATTGCTTCTTATGTGGCCAGCGTCGAGCAATATTGCCAGGATTACCTTGAGCTGGAAGAGTTGCTCAAGACACCGCTCGTTCGTCGGTATCCGCCACAGTACTCAGTCGCCGGCCTGAAGATAGAGCAGGCCGCTGAAGGGGTCGCCATTGAAGAGCGTCACCGCCTTGGGCTTGGTGATGGGCCGCTCCCGATCTTGCGCGACATTCTTGAGCAGGATGTCGGGCTGCGCATTTTTTACATGCCGCTCCAACCTCGGACGTTCTCTGAGATGTACATGTACACAGACCAGCTCGGTGGGTTACTCGTGGTGAATAGCCTGCATCAGGAGGGACGCAGGCGCTGGTCAATAGCACACGGCTACTGCCACTTTCTCGTTCACCGCTTCCAGTCAGATGCATGTTTCGAGGAGAGCTACCACCGACGCCCAGAGAGCGAACGATTTGCCGAGGCCTTTGCCCGCTACTTCTTAATGCCCACCAGTAGTCTGGCCAAACGCTTTGATGACCTGCGACGCATCAAAGAGAAAAGAACGCTCACTGATCTTGGAACGCTGGCTCATTATTATGGTGTGTCAATGGAAGCCCTCACACTCCGCCTAGAAGATATGAATTTACTTCCGACCGGAACGTGGGAAGGCCTGGAAGCGCGCGGCTTAAAGGTGGGAGAGCTGCAACAGCGGCTTAATCAGGGGGATATTCCGGCGCGGGCCCAGCCATTTCCTTTGCGCTACCAATACCTTGCTCTCGAGGCACTGACACGGGGGTTGATTGGCGAGGGGCGTTTCGCTCGCTTGCTCAATGTTGATCGGTTGGAGGCCAGCCGGATCGCCCAGGAATTACAGGATCAGCTCGGCGACGGAGCCGAGCAAAGTCTCAATGGAGATGATCCAGGGAGAGCCATAGAGAGCTAGGAGGGCCGCGTGACAAGGAGTATTGTCTTCTCCCGGGATGGAGTGATTCTCAACGCGTGTTGTCTGAGGAACATCTACGCATCAGGATGTATGGTGGCTATTCTGGGCGCACTCCCTATTCCTACCATGATAGCACGCATTGCTTATCAAGAGCAGCCACTGCGGATTTTTCGTGAGAACAAAGAAGGGGAGGGGCTTGTCGTGGAGCACATTGATCTTCAGCCGGCCCTGAACGCCGGTTTACTCGTCGTGGCATCCCTCACCTCTGAAGCCGAAGAAACGAAGATGATTAATCTCGCTACTGTATTGGAGGGAGACGCAGAGGCGACTACTGCTGCTCTGGCGCTGCAAAGGAGGCGGGCTATCGGTGTAGATGGCCCAGCCACAATGGGGTTGTTTCGCCAGCATCTTCCAGACGTACAGATTGTCTCGACACCCATCCTCGTTCAACATTGGGTTGAGCGCAGTCGGCCGCCATCTCGCGCACTGCGAGCCGCCCTACAGAATATACACCAGGGCACCGGATATGCGCCTCCTGTTCATCATCCGCTCTACCCTTGGTGGCAGGAGGTTTTAGAGACGACAAAAGACGAACCTATGTAACATCACCAAGAGAGGTTCTGACCTGGGAAACCTGCTCAGACCTCCACGAAACTTATGCTTTCCCAGCTACTGTCTCAAGGCTCAAGAGCGATCTTGCACAACCAACGCTATCGCCCCTCTCCTATCTGAAATGACAGTATGCTCTGAAATGACCGTATGCAAAACCACGGGATGTGTGCCTATTACTTACGGCACACAGGAGGAGAATCATCAGAATGCCTGACTACGTTGACTACTATGATCGCACCATGCAAAATCACGGCGTTGGTTTCAAATTGGTCGGTGGAGGGACAGGTCTTGGCAAGACGAGCGCCATCAGAAAACTCATTACCCTGCCAGCGTACCAGGGCCGGAAATTCATCTACTGCGCAAACCGCAAACAACTGCTCGAAGAGATGGCTCAGGAGCTGAAGTCCGCGCAGCCCCCTGGTAGCCCCGCATGTTATGTAATGCTTCGCCGTGATCTGGAGGTAGTACTCGATACACTCAAGAACCATCAGAACGCTTTCTACGACTTGCTCGGTCAGCGCATCTTTCTGGACAACCTGAGCCGCTGGAACGACAAGTATCGTCTCAAGCGGGTTGACTTGCCAGCGGTGAAACGCGCTTGCAAGGCACTCGAGGAACTTCTGTCGCTGGAGATCTCGCAACTGCCACAGTTGCTGCAAGACCAGGCCAATGAGCAAGCGGCCCTCGTACTCGCGGCGTTCAAGGCGGTCTTGCTTGCCGCGAATAACAAGAGCGGGAGCAGCCCGTCCTACCAGCAATTGGCCGATCACCCTGTGGTGCAATCGTTGTTCCCCTATATCGCCTTCCAGCGGCGCCCCCACGTTCGGGTACTGCTCGTGACCTTGCAGAAAGCCTTCTACGGCTTCTTCGATGGCCGGCAGACACTCAACCTCACTCGATTGCAGGATGAGGACGGGGGGCACACTATCTTTCTGGATGAGTTTGATTTCCTCGAAAACGACCTGGTCGGTCTGATCTGCCGCGCGCCCCAAATCAGCAACCCTTTCCACTTCGTGGAGCTGTTTTACCGCGCCATGACCCGCCACAAACTTCCTCTGGAAACGTATCCCCTTTCGCAGAGCGTTCGCGACCGGATTCAATGGATCATTGGAATCGTCGACGCGCTCCACGACAAACAAAGAAAAGGGAACACGATCGACTTCCCGAACGTCAACCAGTTCACCAGTTCGCTTCCCCAAAAATTCATGCATGCTCGAAGCGGGCATGAGGGCGTCAAGATGTCGCCCACCATCTTTCGCACCCGGCACACGATCAGCACGGAATCCCTACACCTGCACCACACGAAGCGCTCCTTCGACCTGACATCGGAGAAGGTCGATCCTTCGGGAAAGAGCCTTCCTTCAGCGCTCCAGCTGTTTGACACAGTGAGCCGTGCCAGCACACACATCCTACAGCTCTTCAAGGAACTCGAGCGAGGAAAAGATGAGATCACCTACCGCGAAATGATACGCCATTGCTTTCAAGATACCGTGTTCCCCGAGCAGATGGCCCTCATCTCGCAGTTCTCGCGGTCCGAGCATGAGCAGCGCACCCAGCTGGGCGCATTGCTCGACTCGGGCTACAGTCTTTACGACATTGAAGACCTGCAGCAGCGAACAGACCGTGCAGAAGTCGAGGTCCGCCACTACGGCATGTACCTCACCCCAGAGATGATCCTGCGCGCCCTCTCAGAACACAATCTTGTCTTTGGCCTGTCCGCGACCGCCGATATTGCGCGGCATGTGCATAACTTCAATCTCGACTGGTTGGCCCAGCAAGTGGAGGTCATTCCCCAGGATGAGACCGACAAAGACATTATTCGCGAGCGCAACCGACTGAAAGCGGCTGCGCGGAAGAACAGGATCAACATAGTGATTCTGGACGACCTGGACGCCAGCGACGAGTACCAGCGAGACCTCGATGCCTTCCTCACAGCGGTGGCGACCGACGAGGACTTCGGCGAGGACACCCGGTCGGGCCATCTCAAGCGACGCGTGCAGCGGTTTTTCGCCGCTCTCCTCTGGATGTGTCTCCACGCCGACGAGAGCAGCACACACTTGCTCTTCCTCAACACCTTCCGGCAAATCAAATTCATCTTCGAACGCGAACAGTATCATACCCAGGATGAGGGCCTGTTCGAGGTGGCGAAACGCGCGAGCAACCGCTGGTTTGACGCCTACGAGATCACCCTGCGGGGGAGGGTGTTCATCGTCGTCTTCTATAACGCGCAAGTGGCAACGATGGTTCGCCAAAACCCAGAAGCGCAACAAACCTTCGACCATCTCTTCTGGCAAGGCAAGCCCGTCGTGGTCGTCACCCAGTACCTCTCCGCTGGCAACGGCGTCAACCTCCAATACAAGCCGTATGAGGGGAGTAAGGAAGAAAAGGACTTCACCCACATCAGCCTGTTGGAGACACCCTACTTCTACTTCAGCAAGCCAGACCCGGAACTCCCCTGGGATGAACGGATCGCAGCGCTCAAGGAGAACATCTGGTATCAAGCCAAGCTCTTCGCCGGAAAAGCCATCAACGAACGTCGCTTCCGCCGGGCGCTCAGCACGCTCAACGCATCAAGTGAATGGAATGCTCGCTACCAGACTGACCTGAGCACAGCGACGGATGCCCTGTTTAACCACATGGCGACTTTCATGCAGGCCCTCGGTCGCGTGGAGCGCATCTGGACGGAGATGCCGGACCAGACCGTCCTGCTCAGTCAGGATGTGTATGAGCGCTTCCAGGCGTTCTGCTCCCCGAAGTACACGCAACTGCGAGCCGAACGCGAACCCCTGATCTCCAATAATCTGCGGCAGCTCCTCGAGCTGGTCTCTGAGAGTTTTTCCCAGCGGGAGGACGCCGTGCAGCACAGCAAGGACGCCAGGCTCGCAGGGCGAAACGAACAGTGCGAGGCCGCCGTTCGACGGCTGCTCACTCGTTTGGAAGGGCTGCGCCATGGCAGTGGCGATCACGATGCGCGAGACCAGTGGCAGAAACTGCGGCAGGCTGCGCTCAAACATGATTTTGGCAGCGAGATACTCAGAGAATATAAGTGCGTCGTGGAGTCCCCGTACGCGGTCAATGGGGTACTCCACCTCACGCCGCAGAACGAGATCATTCCCACGCACCTGGCTCAGCCCGACTCCCGACGCTGGCGCATGGACGCCATCTACGATGTCCTCGTCGAGAACCGCGTCATCTGCGACTACTTCCTGGGACATGGGTACGAACTGGCCTTCAACCGTCTCAGCCGGCAGTTCTTCACGCCCTACTGCTACCAGGCCATCCTGGCCGGCGCTGTCGGTGAAGAGGCGATCTCGGCCTTGCTCCACGATGAGGAGATCAAGTTGGAAGAAACGCCGGACGCGCTCTTTGAGGTAGCCGATACAAAAATTTTCGGTCGCTCCTACTATATTGACTGCAAGTACTACAGCGAGCTCACGCTGGAACAGCTTTCCGCCGATGCTGGCGATGATCTCTGGCACCCCAAGCTGAATGAGGAATACTTCAGGCAGAATGCGCGCGCCAAACTCGAGAAGATCGCTGCCTATCACGGCGAGCAGGGAAAACTCATCTATCTCAATCTGGCGAGCAGCCAGGAACGCCCCCTGGGCTATTATGACGCTGATTTTGGCCCGGTCAGCCACTTCGCCGACGCCGCCATCGTCATCATCCAGGGAGTTTTGCAACGCCATGCCCCCAATGCCTATCACCAGGCATTCGAGTACTTCCGCCAAGACCTTACGACCGATCTCGAAGAAGGAGAACGCTGATGCAACGAACCGTCAAAACCACCACACTGATTGTCGAGAAGCCGGCGGGCTTCGAGGGCCTGGAAGCCACATTCAAACTGATCCGATACGAGTTACCAGCAGAGCTGCGCTGGCGCCAGAACAGGAACGACTACGGACAGATGCATAACAGCCTGCGGGACCAACTCGACTACCCCTACAAGGCCTTCAAGTACGACCGATTGGATGGCGGCGTACCCAAGTGGGTCGTCTATGTGCTCTACCCACGCGATGCTGATGTTCAGGAGATCGCTATCCCATTTCTCAAGCCCGGCTCCCTCCGCTGGCGCGTGATCGCGTTCAGCGATCTCGGCCTGCACCTCCTGCTCAAACTGCTGCATATCGCCTACTTCCGCGGCGTGAACAGCCAGCGGGTCGGCCGTTTCATTGGCCAGGACCTCTGTTATGTGTACGCCCGGTACGACCGCGTCAAGAAAATCCACGTCTGCCTGCAGATCGAACTCAAAGGAGATATCCGAAACGAGCCAGAAGATGCCAGGCAGGAGTTCAAAGCCCTCGGCCACGCCCGTCCGTTCCGGCGGGTTGACAACGCCGACCGACCGTCCTATGCCTACTTTGGATCAAACATCAAAGCAAACTTCAAAGACGGAAGGAGATATTTTCTCCATCTGAAACGGGCAGAGGTGACGAAGGCACTCCAATCCAAAGAACCCGTCTACTCCATCTTCACGCAAAAGGGGCAACGCACCACCCTCGCGTACCACGACCTGCTCCGAATCGAGGCGAGTGTCGGAAAAATCCTGTACGACTTCGTCCGCGGTTTCAGTGCGTATCTTGATCAGTACGGCATCTCCTGCACCGCGAAGGAGCGAACGTTCACAGAGTTTTTGCCGCCCGATAGGGAGGTGCAGCTTCCATTGGCGAAACTCAATGCTATCCGTGTATATGACAACCGCCTGGCACGCAATCACCCCCTGCAGGACTACCTGGACCTCTTCGCGCACCTGTGGCCGGACCTTACCTTCACCACGATCACGGACCTTTCAGCGGTGCAGGACGGAGCCGTACTCGTCGTCCAGGATCACAACAAAGAGGATTTTCTCGAGGGGGGTGTGCTCGCGGGCCGAGTTGATCCCTACACCGATCTGTATACCCGCTTCCCACACCTGCCCAAACAATCTATCGATGTCAATTCCAATGGGGGCGAGGGGACGACGATACAGGAATACCTTGATTATCCCTTTCCCAAGACGGACGACGAGGATTTCCAACAGAAGGTCGAGATGGCGCTCTCGCAATTATACCTGAAGAGCGTCATCCTCTACGAAAAAAGCGTCCGCCACTCCCTCCCGCTTGCGCCCGTAGAACATGTCTTCATCCGGAGAGGTCGCTCAAACGCAGAAACCTATGAAACGCTCCTGTGGTTCGATGGAGATCGGCTCCGCTTTCTGGACCTGCGCGACCCGGCCGCTCGAGAGCAACGTGACCAGCTCCTGAGGCAACTGGGAATAGACTGGAACGAGATGCACGGCAAAATGCTACGCAAGTACCGAAAAGCCGGGGAAGAGGAGGAGGCAAAAGAGTTGCCCAGCTACAATGTCATCGTGGGCCAAGGGCTCTTCATAGAGCTAGAGGGCATGGATGAGCGCGTCCTGTACGACTATGATGAGATCATCCAGCGCCAAGCTGCGGTAGAGACAGCACTCCCCATCGAGGTACTCAAGCTCCTTCCCCACTATGATGCGGTTCGTTCGGCATCCAGCCTCTCCTCCGAAGAGCTGCTGGCCCGCGGACTGCTCGACTCGCAGGCCCAACCGCAGAATAACCGCGAAAGAGAATCCGTGGCCTTCTACCGACAACTGGAGCAGTACGATGCCTTTCTGGACGAGGTAGGGCAAACGCATCCCGCGATCTCGTTTCACGACCTCACTCAGGGCGAACTCTGGGAAGAGATCATCCGCATCCTCGATATCCAGCCCGACAAGCATGGGCATTATACGCGTGGGAAGATCAAGGGCCTCTACCAGAAGATGGGATGGTTTTCCAGCGACAAGGCAAAAGAATTGCATCTCTATGAAGGTATCTGGTACGACGAGGGCGACTACAGTTACCTGGTTGGCTCAGCCCAGCCGATGAAACCGAAACAGCCGAGGGCACATCTTATCCGACGCTTCGATGTGTACATGGGAGCCGACCATTTCGACATAGGACCGCTCTTGCTGGCAACGAGCGTGCAATTTGTGCGCCTGAACCAGTACACGGTCTATCCCTACGCCTTCCATCTCATCGATCTCTACGTCGAGAACGTCCTTCGCTTCTTGTAAGAGACTCACTCGGAAAATCCATTCCTGTCACCAATGTGCTCTGAGAATAGTTCGTTGAGTACATTGGTGTTTTTGATTTGTGGGATGAGGAGAATAGTTGGCCTTTCAATGCGATTCTGACGTTTACAGTTTCACGCCGACGGGCCAATTGTTGTTTGTCAAAATAATTTTCCGCATTCGTACAATAAATTATTGCGGCATCTTATTGTTTAAGGTGCAAGACGAGCAACCTCCGACACATATCTTTTTTGTCAATCAACATAAGGCTATTATGTTCTGATACAGGGTCTGCCAGGGCCTGAAGATGCTGCCTTCTCACTCTTTCGGTCTTGAAGATTCCGCTTCGAGATCATGTAAGAGCCGCGCCAACGCTTTCTGGTAATCGTCAAATCGCTCCCAACGGGTAAAGTCACCAATGTGGCGCGTATTGCGAATGAGGGTAGGCCAGCCACCTTCCACCTCCGAGACAGCCTCGTCCAACCTGATCGGGAAGAGCACAGTACGACCTTCTTTGCGTTCCTTCTCCAATGCGGTTTCTACTTCCTGCTCGACCCATTGACTGGCGACTGAGTGCTGTGAGAGCACGAGGAGCAATTTGTCATAGAGGCGAATAGACGCATCGATGCGAAGGCGAATCTTTTCCCCAATCTTCAGGTCTTCGAGTCAAAATGACCGAACTATGAGTAGACGCAGAACCGCACAATTTGAAGTCTCTATTGTAACCTGGATTTGATGTAGAAAATTACTCACTAAACTCATCCACGATGCACAATAAAAAGTACGAGGTGGGATGAGGAAATGAGGAGAATACTCATAATATGATGTTACAGGATCCTTACTCCCTTGTTGCTATACCAGTTGTTATTTTTTTCAGGAACCATCGTACTCACACTTCACTCAATGGAAGGTACTTAAAGGCTGACTTGTTGATCCTCTCTCTCAGCAAGCATTTTATTCCAGAGAGGACAAACCTCGCTCCACATGGTTTGCCTATCCCGGCAGTCACGCTGACAGGTAGTCCCCGACCGCACACAAGTGGGGCAGCCACTTTTTATTCCACAGTCACGCCTTATTCAAGCCAAGTACAAGATTCCCCCGAAGCACTAGCGGCAGAGAACAGTGCGCAGAGAGGCGAGTCTTGTCATCGATGCGGCTGTCGTCTTTCATAACAGTGAAATAGGTTTGTGATTGCTAGCAATGTTACCCGCGTAAGCTGACTGATGAACAATGGACAAAGCTTCGAGCATGCTTCCCTCGCACGATACGCACAGAACTCACATGAAGAGCAATGTACACCTCAAAGCTGTCTCCTTGTCTAGATGGGTTCTATTCTGAAAGCCGTTTGATCACGGTTACCATTGGGCCTGTCGGCGACGAAGATTCTGACACCGATCCGGCGGCTCATTGTCCATAAGAGGTGATGAATGCTATCGGCCATGTCTGATGTAGGTAAGAGAGCAGCGAGAGCCTGAATCGTCGCTTCATCAGTGGCAAGTGTGCTGAGCGCTTCCGCAATACACTGGCGCACAGACGAGTTCAGCTGCTCATCGGAGAGCAACTGGACTACTCGTGGCACAATGGAGGGCTCCCCTATCCGCCCCAGTGCTCCTGCGATACGCTCATGCAACTGTACGTCTAGCTGCTTGTCGGAGAGCAACTCGACCAGTTGGGGCGCAACGGAGCGCTCTCCTAACTGCCCTAGCGCATAGGCGATGCTCTCGCGCACCCGCGAGTTTATCCGCTCGTCGGAGAGCAACTCGACCAGTTGGGGCGCAACGGCGCGTTCTCCTAACCGCCCCAGTGCATAGGCGATACTCTGACGCATTGGCCAACCAAGCTGCTCGTCGGAGAGCAACTCGACCAGTTGAGATGCAATGGCGTGCTCATCCAGGTGCCCGAGGGCATGGGCTATTCCCTGGCGCACTGGCCAGCGAAGCTGCTCTTCAGAGAGCAGTTGCACCAGTTGGGGGAGCATCAAGCGCTCCCTTAGTTGCCCCAGTGCTTCTGCGATTTGCAGACGCATCGACCAGTCTAGCTGCTCATCGGAGAATAGCTGGAGCAGTTGAGGCCTAATTGAGCGCTCTCCTAGCTGCCCAAGCACATGTGGGAGCCTCCCGCGCACCGACCAGTCCTCCTGCTCGTCGGAGAGCAGTAGCACCAGTTGGGATGCAATGGAACGCTCTCCCAACCACCCTAGCGTATAGACGATGCTCTCGCGCACCTGTGGGTGCAGCTGCTCATCGGAGAGCAGCTGGACCAGTTGAGGGGCAACGGAGCGTCCTCCTATCTGCCCAAGTGCATGGGCGATGGTGGCGCGTACCGACTGGTCCAGCTTCCTGTCGGAGACCAGTTGAACCAATTGGGGCACCATGGAGCGATCACCCGACCGCCCCAGTGCTTCTGCGCTGCTCTGGCGCACTGACTGGTCCAGCTTCCTGTCAGTGAGCAGCTGGAGCAATTGGGGGGCAATAGAACGCTCCCCGAGCTGCGCTAGCCCTACTGCAGTGCTTACGCGCACCCGTGGGTTCAGCTGCCTGTCGGAGAGTAGCTGGACCAGTTGGGGCGCAACGGAGCGCTCTCCTAGCTGCCCAAGCGCTTCTGCGATACGCTGGCGCACATACGTGTTCAACTGTTCGTCGGAGAGCAGTTGGACGAGTTGTGGAGCAATAGAGCGCTCTCCTAGCTCCCTAAGCGCATAGGTGATGCTCTCGCGCACCGGCCAGGTAATCTGCTCGTCGGAGAGCACCTGGACCAATTGTGGCGCAATGGAGCGCTCCCCTAGCTGCCCAAGCGCTTCTGCGATGCTCTGGCGCATATGCGAGTCAAGTTTTTCATCGGAGAGCACCTGGACCAGTTGGGGAGCAATGGAGCGCTCTTCCACATGCTCGAACGCTACTGCGATGCTCTGGCGCAGCCGAGGTTCCACCCGCTCGTCGGAGAGCAGCGGGATCAGCCGCCAGAGTGACGAGCGCTCTCCGAGCTGCCTAAGCGCTTCTGTGATGCTCTGGCGCACCCGCGCGTCCAAATGCTCTTCGGAGAGCAGCGGGACCAGTTGTAGCACAATAGAGCGCTCTCCTAACCGCTCAAGCGCCTCTGCGATACGCTGGCGCACCGACGGGTCCAGCTGTTCGTCGGAGAGCAACTGCACGAGTTGCGCATTGACTGTTGTATCACCCAACTCAGTCAATGTTTCAGCAACCTGCGCTTGTGTCAACGCATAGCGCGTGGTCTTCAACACCTGGAACAGGCGTGTGACGACCTCTTGGGAGAGGGCATGGTGTCGAACGGTGGGATCTGCTGCTGCCAGACAACGACCAGCCAGGATCAAGTTGGTGTGGAACAGATCATCTTGCAGCAGGTGTGTTGGTGTCAGCCTAAGTAAGTGTTGGACGAGCACGCTCGCGTCAGAGATGCGTCCTGCATAGAATAAGAGGACTTCTTCCCACCACGGATCGTCTCGCCGCCGCAGGAGGAGATCAAGTTCCTGATGGCGAGCGGAATATCGGGCAACAAAATATTCCTGGAAAGTCAGGTGTACAAAACCATACCAGCCACGCGCTTGCTCCTTGAGCAGCCCGTTTTCCGCAGCGATCTCCTCTAACACCTGTCCGTTTTGCTCTGGTAGCAGTCCGACGGTGGGCAAGAAAGCAGCAATGACCGCAATCAATGCGCGTTCGGGAAAGGAGCCCTGCCCTTGCTGATGAAAATGCCAGGCCACTGTTTCCAAGAGTTGGTGGTGGAGTTCCGGCTTGAATGCTTGCATGCGACGGAGAGTGCGACTGGCATCCCATTGCGTCAGTAGGGTATCCACGTACTGGTCGTAAAGTGCTGCTCTCCGCTCAGGGAGAGCGCGTCGATCTTCATACACGATGAGCATCAGCGACAACAAGAGGGGATTGGCCGCCAGTGCCTGCAGGTGTGGAGTGTGCTCCAGTTTCGCAAGGAATTCGGGAGCATTACCCCGCTTGGAGGGATCGGGATGGGAAGCAAACCAGCGTTCCACAAACTGGTTGCTCTCTTCTGGGCGCACATCCAGCACTTCCAGTTCTGCAAAGCCGGCCAGGTGGGTACGTTGATGGTAGTCTGCTTTGCGGGCAGTGACCACGATGGGAGCTTGCCGATAGCGGGCGGCAAGATCAGTAATAGCCTTGGAGATCTGATGGGAAGCGTTCTCCGCCGGCTCTTGGGTGGTCTCTGCTCCCATCTCGTCAAACCCATCAAGCAGGAGCAGGGCGTCACCGTCTTGCAACTGCTCCTGGATGTAGTCCAGGGCTTGCGCTTGCGGGAAGCCATAGCGCTCTTCCCACACAGCCAAAGCGAATGCGAGCAGGTCACGGTGTCCAGAGCGAGCAAACGCAGGTAATTCGACATGAATGGGCAGGTCAGGGAGACCCCTGAGTTGTTGAGCAATCGCTTGCAAGGCGAGGTACTTGAGCAGGGTCGTCTTGCCAGTGCCAGGAGCACCCACGATGACACACTGCTTGTACATGTAAAGCTCATATTCTGGTGCGAAGGCAATCCTGGCCCGCCTTTCTACTGGCCGTCGATTGGCCCTCATCAAGGCATGAGGATCATTGCTCTGCACTACCCACTCAAGGTCATAGCCTGGCCTGGGATCCTGATGTAAGCGTAAAGGCATGTAGCTATCCATCACTTCGAAAGGGCGGGTCATCTCCAGCACGTGCAAGCGCGCGATCCGTGGATCGCTATAGAGCGCCCTCCGGTACGCTACAACACGTTCGGCAAGCGTGTGCGCACGCTGCAGAGCAGCCTGGGCTGTCTCGGCTTCTGTTCCCTGGCTCTGCTCTTCACGCTCCTGGTGTTTGTTCTGTTCATCATGTTCTTTTTGCAAAACGCATTATCTCCTGTTCGTGTCGAAATTGCTCTTCCTGGCTCTGGTGTGTACGTTGTGCATGATCTTGCGGGTGATAGACAGCACACGCACCGGTAAGGAGCGCACCGAGGATCACTCCAGCCAATCCAAGACATGCAGCAAATCCTGCGGGATCAATATCATTTGCAAATGCAGTGACTCCTGTCTGTACTGCGGTAGCAAGAGGAGATGAAGAGGGTGTCAGTGAAGGTATCACATCGACTGAACGATCTGCAGTAACCACTTGTCTGCTTAGCCAAGTCAAGCGCATTGAAATCGTGATCGACATAGATTCACTCCTACCTTCCATCACATGGCCTTTTTTCAGTAAGCAAGAGAAGCAAAACTGCACGAGAAGTTCCTTTCAGGAGAACAATAGCATGGTTTGCAATTTTTTCAAGTTCAGATAGGGGGTCCTGTCCCCCATTAACAGGGTTTCACGGTAAGTGCAGAAACCTGCGCATCTGAATAGCAACAGAGGAGAACACCATGATTTTCCATGAGAACCCTGACCATCAGGATTGCTTCCCACCGTTTTCCGTGGGATAATCAGGTAATTGAGCAACATCGACGCACAAGGGGCACCATCATGTCGGGATCGAGCTAACTCACCGGTATGACTGTTCAAGAGAAAAAAGAGCGCATTGAAACAGCTATCATGCTGACACACCTCTTTTGCCAAATGCCAGGTCAACCACTTTTGCAACTGATGAGGCACCATGACGGGGGCTACGGCCTTGCCGATCAGGATGACACGATGACCTTTGTGAGGAATGGACACGGAGCAGAGCTCAGCGTTCCACCTCCTCTGGTCTCACCAAGGGAGCTGCATGCATGACGGCACCATTCGATGCGTCAGTCGTTTGCCCAGTGTTGATCGGGCGCACAGCCGAGTTCGCTGTTTTCCACCTGCTGCTTGAGCAAGCGAAAAGCGGCAGCGGGCACGTTGCCCTGTTGGGCGGGGAAGCAGGGGTTGGCAAATCGCGCCTGGTCGCGGAAGTGAAAACCTCCGCCGAGAGAGAGGGCTTTTTGCTGCTCCAGGGGAACTGCTTTCAGGCAGATCGTGCGTTCCCCTATGCTCCCTTCCTTGATTTGTTGCGTGCGTCCTTTTCCGGATCTTCCAGTCTTCCGAGACACCACGACCTGCTCCCGTTTGCGCAAGAACTCTCACAGTTTCTTCCTGACGTGACCCCACACATCCCCGAACGTCCGTCTCTCATCCCATCATCCCCACTTGACCCACAACAAGAGCAACGCCGTTTGTTTGCCCTGTTGCTGCACTTCTTTACCGAGCAGGCCACACACCAACCGCTGCTGTGCATTCTCGAAGATCTCCATTGGAGCGACGAGGCTAGTCTTGAACTGCTGGTGTACCTGGCACGAAGCTGCACGCACCTGCCTCTCCTGTTTGTGCTGACCTACCGCAGTGACGACGTGTCTCCAGAGCTGAGGCATTGCCTGGCCGCATTCGACCGGGAGCACCTGGCTCAGGACTTCTTCTTGCAGCGACTCAGCCGTACCGAGGTCGATGCGATGCTCCGGGCCATCTTTGCCAGGCACCAGGCAACACCTACTGGTCTGCTCGAAAGCATGTACACGCTGACTGAGGGAAATCCTTTCTTCATCGAGGAGATTCTGAAATCGCTGCTGGCGACCGGCGAGATCGCGAACAGAGAGGGTGTCTGGGAACGCACCTTGCTCTTCGGCACGCATACACGCTCCCCGTTGATTCCGCGCAGCGTGCAGGATGCCGTCTACCAACGGACAAAGCAGTTGAGCGAAGAGGCCCGACAGGTCTTAACGCTGGCAGCGGTGGCGGGAAGACGCTTCGACCTCGCCATCCTCCAGCAGGTCATGCAGATCGAGGAGTCCCACCTGCTGGCGTTCATGAAAGAACTGGTGGCAGCCCAATTGGTGAGGGAAGAGGCTCCTGACCAGTTCGTGTTCCGTCACGCGCTCACACGAGAGGCCGTGTACGCAGAACTGCTGGCGGGCGAACGCCGGTCGTTGCATCGGCGCATCGCCGAAACGATCGAGCAGGGCGTTTCACCTCCCTCAATCCTGGATGCCCAGCTGGTTGACCTCGCGTCTCACTTCTACGAAGCAGGCATCTGGTCAAAGGCTGCGGAGTATGGACAACGCGCCGGAGAACGAGCGCTGATCCTGTATGCACCTCGCGCGGCTGCGGAACACCTGACACGCACGCTCGACGCGCTCTCGCACCTGGGCGGCACTCCTCCCGCTGTTGTGGTACGAGCACGAGGACAAGCCTATGAAACAATTGGCGAGTTTGAACGAGCGAGAGCCGATTACGAGCGTACCCTGGAAATTGCCCAGCAGACACAAAACGGCACCATGCAATGGAAGAGTTTGCTTGATATCGGATTCCTGTGGGCAGAGCGTGACTACTCTCAGGCGGGACAGTGGTTCCAAAGGGCACTCGATCTCGCGCAGGGGCTGGCCGATCCGAAACTCCACGCTCGCAGCCTCAACCGCTTCGGCAACTGGCTGGTCAATACCGGGCGGGTTGCAGACGGGTTGCACACGCACCAGGAAGCGCTTGGCATGTTTGAAACCCTCCAGGACCAGGAGGGCATGGCCGAAACCTTCGACCTGCTGGGGATGGCCGACGGCATCTATGGGGATACTGTACAAGCAGTGGAGCAGTACGACCGCGCCATCGCATCACTGCGAGCCCTGAGTGACCGGCAGGGGCTCATCTCCAGTCTGACGACGCGCGTGGCCTACGCCAGCCTCTCCTGGGTTGAAACAACCTACAGCGTAGGCGCTCCACCTGAGCATTGTTCCCGCGACATTATGGAAGCGCTGCACCTGGCTCGACAGGTTGACTCACTGACCGGGTTGGCCTATGTCGAATGGAATGCCGGCCTGGCCTTTGCTTCCTTTGGAGAGTTTGGTCGAGGGCTGACACACGCACAGGAGTCCGTGCGGATCGCCAGCGAAATCCAGCACGCGCAGTGGCTGGCCGCAGCCTATTTCACGCTGGGGCGCGTGTACCTCTCGCTCCTGGAGGCCAACCTGGCAGTGCAAGCATTGGAAACAGGTCTCGCGCTCGCACGAGACATCGGTTCAGCCTGGTGGGTCGGCAACATCACGGCATACCTTGCCCGGGCCTGTCTGTTGCAAGGGGCGCTGCCGCGAGCAGAGGCGGTGCTCCAGGCTGTGATGGCACGCTCGGAGCCTCCCACGAACTCGCCAGAGCGGCGGATATGTTGGGCCTGGGGGGAACTCGCGCTGGCAGGTGATGAAGCAGAGGTGGCGCTGGACGTAGCTGACCGATTGCTTGCCTCGGCGCCAGGAGCGACAAAGGAGCAGCCCATTCCCTGGCTCCTCAAGCTCAAGGGAGAGGCGCTTGGGGCGCTCTCGCGTCGAGAGGAAGCTCTACAGGTGTTGGTGGAAGCCAGGCGCGGTGCCCTGGCTCGCCAGGAACAACCCCTCCTCTGGCAGATTCATCGTGCGCTGGGACGACAGCACCGGCGCCTCAAGCAGGAAGACCAGGCCCAGGTCAACTTTACTGCCGCGCGAGAGGGGATCGAATCCCTGGCACAAGCGATTGATGATGATTACCTGCGTGAGCACTTCTTGCATGCCGCACTCAGCACGCTGCCCAGGGAAAAACCCGTCTCTCCCAACCGTGCGGCCAAAGAAGCCTTTGGCGGGCTCACGGAGCGCGAACGCGAGGTCGTGCGGCTCATTGCTCAGGGCAAATCCAATCGCGAGATCGCTGATACGCTGGTCGTGGCGAAACGAACTGTCGAGACACACATCAACAATATCCTATACAAGCTCAACCTCACCTCGCGCGCACAGATCGTTGTCTGGGCTGTCGAAAGAGGCCTCGTGACACACTGACCTGGCTCATTATCGGCAGCTTCTCGCTCCTGTGCTACGATGGCAAGACCGTCAGTTTTCGCTACACTACTCGCATCAGAGATTCGCTCGTGATGAGCACGTCGTAGGAAAACGCATATGGAGGTGACTTATGGCTTCAACCCAAACTCGCTGGCAGCTCGCCGGTGATTACTTCGAGAACTGTAACTGTGATGTCGTGTGTCCTTGTCTCTTTTCGCCAAACGCGCCCTTGACGGAGGGAAGCTTGACCCACACCCAGGCGATGTGGCTGGTGGAGGATGTCGAGTCCGAAGTCGCCGCTCTCAAAGCCCGTGGGGTCGTCTTTGAAGAGTACGATGTGCCCGAGCTTTCGACCGTCAACAGTATCGCGACGGTAGGGCCAGGCAAAGGAGCCTGGTTTCAAGATAGCGAAGGCAATCTCCTCTCGTTGGCTCAGTTTGACTAGGTCTGAAAAACGAATTGATAGGATAGAAGGAGGTAGAGCATGTATTATCGTGTAGCTATCCAGGGAGATCCGTCGCTTACCTGGCAGTGGAAATCAACGCCGCTGAGTTCGCTGAATACCTTGTTGCAGTGGCTGCAGTTCTATCGAGCTTTTCCGAAAGATCGCTTGCGGATCTTCTCTTCTCCGTCACGTGAGGAGATGAATGAGCAACTTGCACGAGAGAACCAGGGGCTCTTGTCCTCCTCGGTTATGGCAGCACAATTTCTGCAAGAGAGATTGATCGTTTCACGAGAGATGGCAGGCGAAGTCGTGGCACGTGGGACACGCGGGAACGAGCCGACGGCATCCGTCGCCATCGAATCCACATCCAACGAGAGAAGCTGGGGATCATACACGCTCGATGAGAGGGGCAGCAGTTCCCTGGAGAAGAGAAGAGTCGAGCTAGAACGTGGAGGTGGTGGTGATTATGACCTCCCGTACCGGTTCACGTTGCCAGCCTCGACGATGCAAGTCCTCGTCTGGATGAAGCTTCTTGTGAGGGTGCAGGATGGCACTTTACAATCGTAGGTCGCCCCTAGCGCTACTTTGTTGACAGAGGACAAGAGATGGGAAGAGAGAGGGAGAGGAGGAAAGTGAGATGACGAACCGAAGAGATATTCCCGCGGCTCCAGAGCCGCTGGAAGTGTATGCTAAGCATTTCGACGATCTATTGGGGAAGAGCAACCAACGAGACGAATTTCGCTGCTACCTGGAGGGCTTGCTCCTGCCAACCGAACGCAACAAGACGTTGACGGGACTGGCCAACACCGAACCCTATGTGGGAGCCCAGCACGCGCGTGCACAGGGGATGCAATGGTTTCTCTCAGAGTCAAACTGGCAAGAAAGGCAAGTCCAGGAGCGCCGTCTACGTCTGTTGCTGGAGGAGCCAAGCACGGCCCATGATGGGCAAGGAGTGCTGGTGATCGATGAGCACGGGGATCGCAAGCGTGGGCACAAGACAGCCCACGTCGGCAAGCACTAGCTGGCTAATTTGGGCAAGCTTGACACGGGCGTGGTCGCGGTGACCAGGCTGTGGGCTGACGAGCGCGTCTACTCCCCGGTGGACTTTGACCCCTACACCCCGGCTGACTACTTCACCAAAGGCAACCAGGACCCACAGTTTCGCACCAAGCTGAAGATCGGCCTGGAACTGGTGCGCCAGGCCGTGCAAGTACCCATCCCGTTTCGCGCGGTGGTGGCTGAGACGTTCTACGGCGAGGATCGCGGCGAGAGCCAGGGATTGCGCGATCTGAAAGTCGGCTACGTGCTAGCGCTCAAGCCCGCGCATGCGTGGTGGCATCCCGAAGCGGAGATCGGCTCGTTCCAGCAGGCTGCTCAAAAAGCTGGATGGAAGGGGGCAGAGCGCCCAGGCCGCTGGATCAAGGTCACGCGCACGTTTCGCGATGGGTCGATGCAAGACTGGTGGGCTCTGGAACTGGACATCCGTCCCTTTGGACCCGACAAGCAGGAGCGGGTGATTGTGGCTAGCACCGATCCGGCCACCTTGCCCGATCTGACCACGTTCTACCTGATCACCAAGCTGCCGGCACCAGGAGCGCAGCGCGCTCAAGACAACCAGCTCGCAGCGGCCAAGGTGGAGGAAGTGGTGCGCTTGTATGGGCTGAGAATGTGGGTCGAGCAAAGCTACAAGCAGGTGAAGCATGCTCTGGGCTGGTCGGAGTATCAAGTCAGGAGTGACCAGGCCATGCGCTGGCATTGGCAACTTGTCTGCTGTGCTTTCTCACATCTCGTGGTACCAGCAGGCTCACACTCCTGCGGAGCCACTGACTGCTCCGTCTCAGCAAGCGCTCACAGCTCCAGTTCGGCGAGAGCCAAAAGCGGCCACGGCAGAGGAAAGAGCTGGGGGGAAAAAAGGAGCCCGAAGCGCTAGAGCGACCACAGGTGTCTTGGCCGCAAGCGTTACGAGCCGTCCGAACCTGGCTCGAACCCTGGGTCTTGCTCAGACGCTTCTGGCAAGCGTGGTCAGCACTGCCCCCACCCCGCCCACTCCAGCAACTCGCTTCCGCACCTTCGTCAGGGGCTTCCGCTCTATCTCTATGCCACCTTTTGACCCTTGTCAACAAAGTAGCGCTAGAGCGTGACCGAAAAGGCTTGTGAAGGCGGCTGACGCACTAACCAGAGTAAGGAGGGTGTATGATGGTAGAATACGTGGGACAGGGTGAGAAAACAGGCGTCAATCGATCCAAGAAAGGAGGGCGCCGATGGAAATCTATCCCTCCGATCTCACCGACCAGGAGTGGGCGATCCTTGAGCCGCTGATCCCCCCGGAGAAGCCGGGCGGACGACCACGCGCAGTCGATATGCGAGCGGTGCTCAATGCGATCTTTTATATCTTGCGAGCCGGGTGTGCCTGGCGTATGCTGCCGCGAGAGTACCCCCCTCGCTCTACGGTCTATGGCTATTTTGCGCGGTTTCGAGATGAAGGGGTGTGGGAACAGATCATGACGACGCTGCGGGAACGCTGTCGTCTGGAGGCGGGTCGGGAAGCCACCCCAAGTGCAGGGATCATTGATAGTCAGTCGGTGAAAACTACCGACCGGGGTGGGCCACATGGCTATGATGGCGCGAAGAAGCTCTCAGGCCGAAAGAGACATATCTTCGTCGATACGATGGGACTACTCATCAAAGTCGTCGTCCATATAGCCAGCCTTCAGGACCGGGAGGGTGTAAAGCTGCTCCTGGAACCGATCAAAGGGGTCTTTCCTCGCATGAAAAAAGTGTGGGTCGATTCGGCCTATACAGGGAAAGGACGGGAGTGGATTGAGCAGGAGATGGGATGGGAAGTCGAAGTGGTGCGCCATGCCCCGCGCCCGCGTGGGATATGGGTCTGGCCGGGAATGCAGATCACGGAGGAGATGTTAGCCGCCTTTAGGCGTCCCAAAGGTTTTCGGCATCTCCCACGCAGATGGGTTGTGGAGAAGACCCAATCACGGTACCCCTGAGACACTTCGGTTGACAGAACCCACCCCATGCCCTATGCTTGGCATTAGTGGGCTGCTGAACTTGCTTACCTGGGTTGAGCACCGGCAGCTGGCCCAAGCTTCACAGCATGAGGAAGGCGGTGTCCCATGTCCAGTCCCTCACCCAACACGGCTCCCCCCCGCCCGATTCCAGACCAGCCATCGGTCAGTGGGAGGATCTGCCACAGGCCAATCGTCAGCGGCTCCTCTGGCTACTGAGCCATCTGCTCGAACGTCAGCTAGAGCAAAGCCTCGCACCGAGCAAGGAGGACGGCGATGAACTCGACAGCAGTGCTGACTAAGTCCTCCCTCACTGCGCTAGATGACCTGCACGCAGAGAAACTCCATGCCTGGCATCGTGAACGGCTCGCGGTCATCTATGTGCGCCAATCCACCGCCCAACAAGTTCTTGACCATCAAGAGTCCACCAGACTCCAATATGGGCTGGTCAGTCGGGCTCAAGCGCTGGGGTGGGCCGCCGACCGCATCCTGCTGATCGATGATGATCTGGGCAAGTCAGCGACCAGTGCGCAGGGACGAGCGGGCTTCCAACGACTGGTCTCAGAGGTGAGCCTGGATCACGTCGGGATGATCTTTGGGGTGGAGATATCGCGCTTGGCGCGCTCCAACAAGGATTGGCATCAGCTCTTGGAGCTGTGCGCGCTCTTCCACACGCTGATTGCTGACCTGGATGGCATTTACGACCCGGTGCAGTACAATGATCGCCTGCTCCTTGGCTTGAAAGGAACCATGTCCGAAGCCGAACTGCATATCTTGAAGCAACGTATGCACCAGGGGCGTCTGAGCAAAGCCCGGCGTGGCGAATTACAGTTTGCCCTGCCGATCGGCTACGTCTGGAGCCCCACGGGAGAGATTCAGTTCGACCCAGATGAACAGGTGCAACAGGTTGTCCGGCTCATCTTCCGCACTTTTGAAGACCTGGGCACGCTCGGCGGGCTGGTGCGCTACCTGGCCCAGCACCAGATCGAGTTGGGCGTGCGCGTGCGGGAGGGTCCAGGCAAAGGGGAACTGGTCTGGCGCCGCCCCAATCGGGCGACGTTACAGATGATGCTCAAACACCCCCTCTATGCAGGCTCCTACGTCTACGGACGAAGGCAGGAGGATCCGCGTCGCAAACGGCCCGAGCAGCCCCGCAGTGGTCGCGTGGTGATGACGACAGACGAGTGGCTGGTCCTGCTGCCCAACCACTGCCCGGCCTACCTTTCCCCGGAACAGTATGAGCGCAACCAGGCGCGGCTGCAGGCCAACCGCGCTCGCGCCGATGCCATGGGAGCGGCGCGAACCGGGCCAGCTCTCTTAGCAGGTTTGGTGGTCTGTGCCCGTTGTGGCTGTCGGCTCACCGTCCATTACGATAATGGTGGTGCCCGGCTTCACACGTATGAATGTGTGGAGCGCTGGACGCACTATGGGGAACCGAAGTGTCAACATCTGGCAGGCCTCTGCCTGGATGCCTTCGTCAGCCAGCAAGTTCTCGCTGCCTTGGAGCCAGCCGCCTTAGAGCTGTCGCTCACTGCCACCGAACGGCTGGAGCAGGAGCGTGCCGAGTTGGATCGGCTCTGGCAACAGCGGAGAGAACGAGCCGCCTACGAAGTCGAGCGGGCCGCGCGTCAGTACCATGCCGTCGAACCGGAGCATCGGCTCGTGGCCCGGACACTGGAACGCGCCTGGGAAGAGAAGTTGGCGGCCCAGCAACACCTCGAGGAGGAGTATCATCGCTTTGTCCAGCACAAGCCACACCTCCTTTCGGAAGACGAGCGGGAGGCGATTCGCCGCCTGGCGACAGATATTCCCACGCTCTGGGCCGCCCCAACCACCACCGCAGCCGATCGCAAAGAGATCATTCGCCAGGTCGTCGAACGGGTCATCGTGGACGTGCAAGGCAGCAGCGAGCGCGTCAAGGTGCGTATCGAGTGGATCGGCGGGGGCTCCACCGAAGGCGTCGTGATTCGACCGGTGGGCAAGCTGAGTGACCTGAGCACCTATCCGCAGATTTGCCAAGTGGTTCAGGAGTTGACCGAGGCAGGCCGGGCTGCCGCTGCGATTGCCCAGGCGCTCTCCGACGCGGGCTATGGCTCTGCCCATGCCACTGCCTGCTTTGGGGCACAGACGATCAGGAAGGTACAACGACAGTTGGCGGTGAGAGCGCCACGCCCCCGTGTCAGGCCTCGCGACGGACTGTTGCCCAACGAGTGGTGGCCAGCAGAACTCGTCCGTCTGCTGGACATCCCACGCGCAAGTTTCTACCACTGGATCCGTCAAGGGCTGGTGCGGGCACGCCAGCTCGATGAGCCCTTGCACCGCTGGGTCGTGTGGGCTGACGAAGCAGAGCAGGAACGCCTTCGACAGTACCATCAGCGTGTGCTTGGCGACGATCTCCGTCAACGCTGGACTGAGGCACCACTTGCCGAGCAACCCTAATGGAGATATCATACAAACGAATCACGAAAGGAAGAAACAATGGCAACCATTCAGAGACAGCAAATGACTTCCGGGGGTGGTGTGACTGGGTCATCGAGCGAACATTGGCATGGATAGGACGCAATCGCCGTATGAGCAAAGATTATGAGTATTTACCCAGCAGTAGCGAAAGTATGGTGCAGCTCACCATGATTCGGCTCATGCTCAAGCGGCTTGCCAGGGCGACTGACAGCGCCAGAGAAACAGCCCAACGGCTTCACGCCGCTTGAGCAGCCTTTTCGGTCACGCTCTAGTACTACAACCGTAGTTATGAGGGCGCATGAGAGCTTGAACGAGAGCGCCGCCGCAGCGACCGTCGCCGGTAATGACTGCGACGGGCCCAGAGCCGCTTCCTCCTGCGAAACAGCGACCAGACC
>Ga0207684_10001094_pt1 | contig 30415 bp, 32 predicted proteins | sample KBSK5501metaG_FD_184342 | JGI IMG/M metagenome (GOLD analysis project Ga0207684, IMG submission 184342) | Corn, switchgrass and miscanthus rhizosphere microbial communities from Kellogg Biological Station, Michigan, USA - KBS K5-50-1 metaG... | ecosystem: Host-associated > Plants > Roots >...
GTGCATCGAACGCTCACCTGGGAGCGGGCCGGCTAACTCACCATTCGCCCAATTCGAGTCGCGGCGTAGAGCGGAGAGGGAGAGATTTGAACTCTCGATGGGCCAGTGACCCATAACGGTTTTCGAGCTCGACTCGACGACCGACCCTTTTCTTGAATTCAGAAACGGCCTTCGGGCCATTTCCTATAACGGTTTGCGCCGTTAGCCTGACGGTTTTTTCCTCCCGCGCAAGCGCAGACAGAGTATCAGATGCTAGCTCGTAGTGGTTGCGTGCCTTGGCACTTGGGATAGGTCGAGCAGCCCCAGAACTGCTCCCCCGCGTTCGCTCCGCGTCTTGCTGTTCTCAGTAGCATCGGCGATCCACAGCGCGGACACTGCGGGTTGTTCGTGCTTTGCGCAGGTTCTGCCGCCGCCACCGTCGACTGAGCTCGTTTCAGCCCAGCCATCATGCCGCGCAGTTTGGGTCCATCGATCAGCTCCAATTGCTTGCCGTTCGCAAACGCAAGGGCGTCGGCTGAGAACGACCCACTCGTGACGAAGATCGCGCCGTCCGCCTTCTCATCGTCCAGCACGCCCCACAGCTCACGAACTGGCTTCACCCCAACGTGCCGGTTTTTCCAGTGCTTGCACTGGACGATCAGCCGCTCGCCACTGGGATAGGTGAGGCTCAAATCGACGCCGCCGTCTGCCATTGGGCCGCCGCGAGGCGACACAGTTGCGCCCTTTCGGCGATAGAACTCCGCTATGAGTCGTTCGAACTGGCTCCAGGTCAGCGTGGTCGGGTCGTGGGCGGAATCGAAAGTCCGGCGATCGATGAACCGACGTCCGACACCTATCAACGTATAGGCGAGGACCAGGCCAGCCAGCAACCAGATCAACCATCTGCCGAACTGGAGCCATATCCCAGCGATGACGGAGCCGCTAGTGAATAAGGGAGCTGCCCAACCCAAGGCCCCTAGCAGGATGGCTGCGATCACACCAACGAGCGGCGGCAGATCGGCGAAGGGCTCAGCAATCTGTTCGAGTACGGATTTCCCCGAGCGCGAGCGGGACACTTAGCCGGGACCTATGCGCACGGCCACTCTTAACAAGTCAGACGGTCGCGTCGGCACCATCCGCTCGATCCTCGGCCACCGCACTAGCGGGCGCGAAAGCCTGCAGTGCAAAGACGTCGGGGCTAAGTTTCGCCAGAGACTTGCGCCAGCGACCTATTGAGTCAAATATCCGGTCGATCAATTCATCGTGCTTCTCGGTAGTCGAAACGTCGCCTTCGGACGTGTCGGCAATACTGCAGAAGCGACGTCCTTCAGCTCGATCCCATAGGAGCGGACGACCAAAGTGCTCCTCGAGTGAGACCTTGTACTGCGCAAGGCGATCAAACAGTCGAGTGTTGTATTCGGGGTCTTGCGTGTCGATGTACAACTCCACACTCAACGTTCGGTTCCAACCAAAAGACGCAGAGAGTGGAATGCCCCTTAGAGGATGAGCCACCCAGAGCCAGTTCGTCGTCTGCGGTTTCTTTGCCCGCGTCCAACCCGGATGCTCTTTGTGGATTCTCTCGAGAAAACGAGACCAGAAGGCGTAGTACAAGGCTGGTTTGCCGCCGATTGATAGCTCGGCCGCAGATGCCTTCAGTCGCTTCTGCCAGTCATTGGGCTGCGCCACCATTTTGAATCTCACCGCCGGCAGTGAGTCGCCGATTCTCACGACCTCGATCTGAAGGCCGAAGAATCGAACGTGCTCGTCTGTGGACTGGTTGAGCCAATCCAGGGCTTGCCGATGTTCCTCTCTGAAGCCAGTCGTGATCCAAACAATGGTCTTTGCATCCGACCCAGACGCATAAGTGAGCAGTTGGCCCAGGTGGGTATGGTCTGAGAACCCCAACTGGTTCTCAACGATTAGTACCGCGTCGTGATTGACGTCCCTGCCGATCAAGTCAAGGCTGTAGCCGCCTATTGGATGTTCGGCCGCGTTCAGCTCAATGTCGATGCCCAGGGCGTCCCGAAGCGTGCCCGGATTAGCGAGCAGCCAAGGAGTGAAGTCAGCTGCTTCCCTGGGCCATATCGTTCGCGGATCCAAGTTGGCAAGAGTTCCAAGCTTCGGACCGATCCCTGCCGCGGGTGCATTTGTCGGCTCGGGCGGTTGGATCATCGGCAGGCCATCGTACTGCGAGCCTGGTTCTCAATCAACCTGATGCATGGCTCAAGCGGCAGAACACGACTGGTCCTATCCGGCAGTTTGCAGTTCAAGACCCGCGATCACGATAGTTTTCTGGGTCACTGGGACTGTGACCTCGGCGGCGACCTCATTGCTCAGGTAATCCGCAAGAACCGGAGGCCGATCTCCGAGATAGGTGTCTTGCGGCAGCATGCCGACCGTCGGCAGACCCAGCGCCTCGAATGACGACACCTCAGTGACGAAAGCTGGCACGACGCCGATCCCGAGTCGCAAAAAGCCGTGAGCCCTGTGATAGCCGTCGACGAGGATGTACCGCGTTTGGTAGCGAGCGACCCGCACAAATGACGTGAGCAGCGCAACCGTGAAACCGAACAATGGGCCGCCTGGCGTCGGAGATTGACCAACACCAGTCAGACGGAGATTAGGGTTCGCGGACGTCAGGACCCAAGCCTTCTGAGCCTGATCGAAAGTGGCTGGCAGCTGCACTGGCCGCGTGATCGGCAGCGAGATCTTGGCAACGGAGACAAGGTCCGCGGCGTCGATCCTCGAGACGCGGTCCTCTGCATGATCGACATGAACCAAGGGCTGCGCGGCCAACACGCGGGCCAAGTCGACCAGTGCCACTCTCGCGCCGGAACCTATGAGCCCGGCCGCAGCTGGGTCTTTCTCCAACTCGGCAATATATGTCGATAGTTCGCCGGGAGGAGGCTGCTCAAGACCACTCTGGTCAACGCCGCTAGGGCGGCGTGCAACGGCTGCCTGAAGTCTTGCAGCGAACTGCTTCTGCTCCTCTGTTGGAGTCACATCCTGGCGACGACCGTTCAGCATCAGCAATGCATCGTTTGTTGGCATCCAGCCCAGCAGCGCTCTCGCTGGGCGCTCGACTTGGGCCGTTGGTTGGACAGCCGCTTGACCAATGCTCAACATCACGCGTCCACCTCCGCACGGCGCCGCTGGGCAGCCACGGTTTCGATCATGGATTTCGTCATGACGGCCACATCGAAGTCGTGCCCGGGCCGGTACGCTGCCCCGAAGAGGAGCTCGGTTAGGCAGGCGAGCCGACGGGCGTCGTGCGGCAGGTGATCCCGCGCGAAGATAGCCTTCAGGCCGCTGCCCTCAAAACCTAGGCAGCCGAGCGCCGTGACTCGTTCCTTGTCCAGCTCCTGGCCTTCGGCGATCCAGCCCCTGGAGCCTACCTCTCCGAGGATGGCCCCGCCGTGGAGCATGTACTGCACGTAGGAGTCAGGCCTGTCCCGCAGTTCGAAGATGACGAAGTCGTGGTCCTCACGCTCTGACAGCAGCTGGCTGACCGCTTTCTGGAACAGCGCCAGCCGGATCTCCCTCTTAACGCCTGTATAGTCCGGGATGCTTGCGACAACCGCCCGGCGCCCTTTTGGCGCCCCGCGGAACCGGTCCGTGGTGTTTACGCTTGTCATGACAACAGCTTCCGACCTCAGCGCGACAAGGGTTTGTCGCGTTTCGAACAATTTCAGCCGGCGCGCCGTCTCCTAGTCACGCGTTGCGTTCGGACTCCGCGCACGAGCTGTTCATGTTCGGCAACGAGTCGACGGAACTCGGCTGGAGCCAGCAATCCGTAGACGCGCGCCATGTCCCCAACCACATCGGTGACAGCGCGCCGGAGCTCCGCTGGCCTAATGACCTCGCACGAACCGCCCCATCCCAAGACCCAATGGCGTATCTCCAGCCAGTGGCCGATTCGGAGAGTCATGCGGAGGCGGCCCTCTGGAAGTTCCTCGAGCACTTGGCTCGGGTGCCAAATGGTCTCGCGGACGCGGGCAGCGACATCAGGCTGAAAGATCAACTCGGCCTCGACCGGATCGCTGCTGCCCCAGATGCCCCAGGCACTCTTGAGCTGCTCATCGGCGGAAAAGCCCTTCGGATTCTCAAAGCGGTCGTCCCTAGCCCGGGCGTCGAGGATCCTTTCGATCTTGAAGACACGAGGCGCCCGCACGGCCGGATCCCAGGCCAGGAGATAGCACGAGTGCCCGAACCAACTTGGCTCCAGGAACAGCGGCCAGATACGCCGCGTCTTGTCGGGAGCCGTCTGGTAGCGGATATCGACTTGACGTCGCTCAGCCCAAGCCATCGCGAGCACGCCAAACACTCTGGAGTAGGTCGGATTCATCGGTTTCACGCTTAGCCCAAACGCAGCATTCGCGAGCGGCTGGCGGAGTGGCTCCGGCAGAACAGCGGCCAGCTTCTCGTACGCCGCAGCCGTGTGCGCGTCTGCCTTGTCGGCATGGCGGAGCATGAGCCTGGCGCTCAGGAGCAAACCGATCGCCTCCTGCAGACTGAACGCAATCGGCCGCAACCAGTACTCCTCCCTGACGACCAACCTACCGTTGGCTCGGTAGAAAGGAACTTGGAGCTCAAGTTCCAAAGCTCCGATATCCCTTTGGACAGACCTCTGGCTCACCCCCAGCCGATCGGAAATTCGCCGTGTGGACAAGCCGCCCGGCGCCGCCTGAAACATACGAAGCAGATGCACCAGCCGGATGATCCGATGGCCTTTATCGACTTCGTCCTCGGCTACCACAGCGACGAAATTATCCCACCGGAATCCGCAACGCCCGCCGCGACAGGCAGCTGTCGCTTCTACCCTGCAGACTGCTAGCGATGCACAACGCTGACGGCGTCTTGGTCCTGAGCGCAACCGATCTGGTTGGTCATCTGGAGTGCGAGCACCTGACACAGCTCGAGCGCATGGCCGCGCTGGGCGAGGTCAAGCGTCCCGATCGAAAGGATCCTGCGCTCGACCTCCTCAGCATGCTGGGCGAGGAGCACGAGCGCCACCACTTGGAGCGGTATGCGAAATCGGGGCTCAACGTCGTCGTTGTCGAGCAGCGCGCTTTCACGGTAGACCAGCTGAAGAGAGCGGAGGCCCAGACGGCCCAAGCGATGCGCGATGGCGCCGACGTCATCTATCAAGGTACGTTCTTCGACGGCCGATGGACCGGTAGGGCTGACTTCTTGATCAAGGTCACCGAGCCGAGCGAGCTTGGCGCCCACTCCTATGAGGTCGTCGACGCCAAATTGGCGCGCCACGCCAAGACGCGAGCCCTGCTGCAGGTGGCGATCTACTCTGACCAGCTCACTAGGCTTCAAGGTCGGCAACCTCTAAACATGCGTCTGATCCTCGGTGATCACACCGAGCAGGTCTTTCGCGTGGATGACTTCGCCTCGTACGCGCGGATTGCTCTCACCCGCCTCGAGACTGTCCTCGCTGAGTCGCCACTCCCGACCTATCCGGACAAGGTCCACCACTGCGATATCTGCCGGTGGCGCGATGTTTGCGACCAGAAGCGCCGTGATGACGATCACCTGTCCCTGGTGGCCGGCATTCGCCGTGACCAGATCCGCCGGCTGGCAGCCGCATCGATCCCCACCACGACTGCGCTTGGCGCCAGCACTGGGCCAGTAGAGGGGATCGGGCAGTCAGCGCTGGACAGAATCCGCACCCAGGCGGAACTTCAGATCGCGGCATTGAGGACCGGAGAGCGGCAGTATGCACTGGTCCAGGAGCCGACACCCAATCTCGGGCTTGGAGCCCTCCCCGAGCCGTCCGCGGGAGACCTCTTCTTCGACATGGAGGGCGATCCGTATGTCGCCGAGGGTGGGCTTGAGTACTTGTTCGGGGTCGCTCGTCGCCAGGACGAGTCGCCTCACTACAAACCCTGGTGGGCTCATGACCGAATCGCGGAAAAGATCGCCTTCGAGGGGTTCGTCGATTTCGTAATGGCTCGCTGGCAACAGGATCTGAACCTGCATGTCTACCACTACGCGAGTTATGAGACAGAAGCCCTGAAGCGGCTGATGGGCCGCCACGGGACTCGTGAGGACGAAATCGACCGCATGCTGCGTGGCGGTCTCTTTGTCGACCTGTACCAGGTGCTCCGCCAAGGGGTCCGCATATCGGAGGAGGGTTACTCACTCAAGAACGTCGAGCGCTTCTACAGGCCCAAGCGAACCGAGTCAGTGCTGGATGCCGGCTCCAGCATCGTGGAGTACGAACGCTGGCGCCGTGAAGGCGACGACAAGGTGCTGGTCGAGATCGAGCGATACAACCAGAGTGACTGCGAAAGCACGTCACAGCTTCGTGACTGGTTGGAAGAGCGCCGGGCCGAGGCGATTGGGTATGGCCTCGCTCTGTCCCGGCCCGAGAGGCGGGATCCCGAACCTGCGCCTGAGTTAGCCGCAGCGGAGGCCGCCGTCCGCGGCCTCGCCGGGGCGTTGCTGGCCGGCGTCCCGGATGCTCGGATCGAAAGAGATGACGAGGAGCAGGCGCGATGGCTGTTGGCCCAATCGCTCAGCTGGCATCGACGAGAGGCGAAGGCGGATTGGTGGGCCTACTTCCAACGACTCGCCATGACAGACGATGAGCTCATCGAGGACACCGAGGCCATCGGCGGGCTCGAGTTTGTTGGCGACATCGCAAAGTTAAAGCAGTCAGTCATTCGTCGGTACCGGTTCGATCCAAGTCAGGAGTACAAGATCGCCGTCGGCGATACGCCGGAAGATCCGCGGCGCCAGGAGAGAGCCGGTGATGTGGTGGCACTGGATCCATTTGCCGGAACGATCGACCTCAAGCGAGGTATTCGGCGCCCATGGCCGCATCCCACAAGCCTGATTCCAGGTCGACCTTTCTTCACGACCGAACAGCGCCAGGCCGTGCAGCGCCTCGCCGACCGCATTCTCGAATCAGGGTTTGGTGCTGCTGGCATTGAGGCAGCCTCCGATTTGCTGCTCCGGTCAAAACCTCGAATCGTCGGCAGACCGGCCGGCTCCCCAGTCATCGATCCAACCGATGACCCGGCTGCAGCCGCCCGGGCGGTCGTTACCCAACTCGGCGGCACTTGCCTTCCAATCCAGGGACCTCCTGGAACCGGCAAGACCTATACGGGAGCGCGGATGATCCTTGACCTGGTCGCAGCCGGACGAAGAGTCGGGGTGACCGCGACGAGTCACAAGGTAATCGGCAACCTTCTGCTCGCTCTTATGGAAGCCAGCCGGGAAGAGGGCCACCCGGTTCGAGTGATGCAGAAGTGTGATGAGCACGAGTTCTGCGGCCACGCGGGGGTTGAGCAGACCTCAGAGAACGCGAGGGTTTTGGCCTCGCTTACAGGTGCATCGGTTGACGTCGTTGGCGGCACCGCGTGGCTGTGGAGCCGGGCCGAGATGGCCGGATCGATTGACACCCTCTTCGTTGATGAGGCGGGGCAAATGTCGCTGGCCAATGTGCTGTCAGTCGCCAGTGCGGCCCGCAACGTGGTCTTACTTGGCGACCCCAGGCAGCTGGCGCAGCCCTCAAAGGGATCTCACCCGCTGGGATCAGACGTCAGCGCGCTGGATCATGTGCTAGGGGCGGCGGCAACGATCACTCCCGAGCAAGGCATCTTCCTCGGTACCACTTGGCGAATGCATCAAGACGTTTGCGGATTCATCTCGGCAGCCTCATACGAGGGGCGACTGCATCCCGATGAATCGTGCAACAGGCAGTGGGTTCATGCGCCTGCCCCGCTCACAGGGACCGGCATCCAGTACATGCCTGCTACGCACTGGGGCAACCGGACTTCATCTGAGGAAGAAGCCGAGATCGTCGTGCGATTATTCAACGACCTGCTTCAGGGTGAATGGCGCGGTCGGGATGGAAGCGTCCGGCCGATGCGAGTGCAGGACATCCTCGTCGTGGCGCCCTTCAACGCCCAAGTGCAACTTCTTCAGGCGATGCTGCCTCCAGACTCTCGCGTCGGGACGGTCGACAAGTTCCAGGGTCAGGAGGCTCCCGTTGTCATATACACGATCGCCACGTCCTCCTCAGACGACCTTCCGCGGGGTATGGAGTTTCTCTATAGCCTCAACCGCCTCAACGTCGCCGTGAGTCGGGCGCAGAGCCTGGCAGCCGTCATCTGTAGCCCTCAGCTTTTGAGAGTGCGGGCGCACACGCCCGAGCAGCTCAAGCTGGCGAACGCGCTCTGCCTTCTGGTCGAGACAGCGACGACGCTGGAAACTCGGAGGCATTCGGCCTAGTTATCGTTCTCGGCGACGTAGTCGTGGGGATGAGGTTCCGCGACCTTCTTCAGACGCGTAGCAACATCGAAGAGACCCGGTTGATCAGTCTGTGGTACTGCACTCGGTGCCTGCTGATAAGCAGGCATCACGAAGGGCGGTAGTTGCGGCTTTTTCCCTGACAGCAAGTCTGCGATCGTAAGAATCTGGATTCTGGGGTAGTCGCGCTTCCACACCTCTGACCGCCACAGTCCGGCAGTATCGGCCTCAAGCTTCATCTCCTTGCTCGGGTCATCGAGTGTGATGAACAAGCCTATGGCCGCTTTGTCTCGGTCAATGGTGCCCTTCAAATCGCGAACCATCGCAGAATTCACATGACCGCTTTTCACGCTGACCAGCACTTGGTAGAGCTCACCGTGCCGGTCCGTGAATGAGATCACGCCGTCCACACCCCGATCCGCACCCTTCTTCTCGACTCCGCCCAATGGTCTCGCGTCTATCAGCCCCAGTGCCCACCACTGGAATTGGTAACGGCCTTCGGGCGATTGGGCGAGCTGGCGCGCGCCCTCCACTTCAGTCGGTTGGCCGATCACCTTTATGTCTTGAAGCCCAAACGAATCTCTCAAGCGGGCGCGCATCACCGCCATTGCAAGATAAGTAATGTCAATGCCAATCCACTTGCGCTTGAGCTTTTGCGCACCAATTAATGCGGTACCGCAACCGCAAAACGGGTCTAAGACAATATCACCCTCATTCGAGCTAATAGAAATGATCCGCTCTAATAAAGGCTCTGGTTTCTGCGTCGCCCAACCGAGCCTCTCCGTTGCCATCGAATTAACTGGCGGGATGTCAGTCCAGAGGTCTTGGAGCGGTACGCCGGCCATCTCGTCGAGATACCTCTTGTAGCGCGGGAAGCCGTTGCTCGTGTAAACCAAACGGCCCTCCTTTTCGAAAGCCTCCATCCCCCGCCTCGAATAGGCCCAATAGCGACCATTCGGGGGATGGACGCCTTTCCATTCGTACGAGGTGTCACCGCCTGGCTTGTTAGCCGTAAGATCGGACGTCGTGTAACGGCGCCCCGTCCCAGGCTCCACGAGACTGTACTTGCTTTCGAGGTGCTTCTCTGAGTACGGGAGGTAGGCCGCATTCCAACTGTTCGCATCCGTCTTTCCGTAAAACAGGATGACGTCGTGCACCCGCCCAAGACGATTGCCCCCCTGTTTGGCATCCGAGTGAGCGCTTGTGCGTTTCCAAATGATCTCATTGCGAAATTGGTGAGGACCAAAGACAGCGTCAAGAACCAGCTTCAGGTAGTGGCTCGCCGTCGGGTCACAGTGAAGGTACAAGGAGCCAGTCGGTCGGAGAACTCGGTGTAGTTCCACCAGCCGAACCGTCATCTCGATGATGTAAGCCATCATCTGGTTCTCGCCGATGCCCTTCCTGAGTGCGGCAACCAAGGTAGCTACAGTGTCCGGGACCCGACCTTCGTTTCGGACCGTGTTGGTTATGTATGCGTAAGTCGTTTCAACTCCAGGTCCCCAGTGCCACGTGTCCTCGAAGGCAACCAGTTGCGCATCGCTCTTCCGACCTGATTCGTCCTTGAAAATGACGTTGTAGGCCCGGTTCGAATTGAAGGGCGGATCGAGGTAAATCAAATCGACCGATTCGTCCGGGACATACCGCCGAAGGATCTCTAGGTTGTCGCCGTAGTACAGGACGTTGGTCTCCAGCACGGCCGCAGTCTACCTAAGGTGTGCGGTGGCGCTACTGATCAAGGCGCTCACGCCACGAACCGGTGCTGGTTATGCCAATCCAGAAACTCCGGATTCGGCCTGTCGGTCGGTCGACCAGGCACGAGCAGCTTGTGGCCAGTCATGGCCAGATACTCCTCGCCATTGTGGAATTCGTCCCTCAGACGCTTGCTCACGATCACATCCATCTCGGGCGACACAGTGAGGTAGCCACGGTCGAACAACGTGTGGAGGTCCCGCCTGAGCAACAGCCCGTTATCAATCCGATGTTCCCCGCCCTCGGCATAGGGCTTTATATGCCCAGCCTCGAGAACCGGTAGCACGCGCTCGCCAGTGATCGCACATCGGCGAGCGTAGGCATCGATGATCGCAGCCTGGAACGATCCCTGACCCAGTCGTGGGAAGGTGAAGACGAGCGGACCATAACGGGGACCGATTGGTTCCCCGACTGAGACAACGCCGGCGACTGGCGCTCGCGCAATAAGTCGAAGACGGATCTTCTCCCATAGCGATTCTCCCGGCTCCTCATCCAGGCGGTACCCGCGTCCGGATTGAATCGGCGCCCTCCAATCGGGCGCCTCAATCCAATCCGACTCTTCAAAGAATGCCGGCTGCTCTAGCAAGATGCAGCCGATCTCATAGTCCTCGGTCGGCGACGACACCTTGCGGTACTTCTCGACTCGGTTCCTCATCTCTAGCAGCGACGATGTCCCGTTCTTAAGCGCGAAGGTCTCCCAAGCGATGCTCACGGGCAGGCTCACATGACGGGCAAAGAAGCCAACGCCAACGATGCGGCTCCGAGGGCTATGCAGCTTGAACAGAAACGGCTCGCCCGGCACGAGGGCTCGAAAGGCGTGTGGACTGGGCTGCCAGAAATTGACCTCATCGATGCCTTCGAGTTTGCGCAGCTGACTGAACCATTCCCAGTCCGTGATGCCGACATACGCCATCGGTGGCCGGTAGCCGCTGGCCATCTTTCGTTAGCCCGCCTTGCGGAACCGCTCGTAGCGCTCAGCCAAAAAGTCGACGTTCGGTCGTAGAGCCGTTTGGCGCGGGACCGTGATGATCTGACCGTCGAACCCCTGCAACCCAACCTTGAGCATTGGGCCGTCAGACTCGCGCAGCACGTCGTGCCGGACTTCGATTTTCAGGTCGGGTCGAACTCCCAGGATGTCGGCATCGAAGGCAGCGTGGTGGAGTTTGCACAGGGCCAGTCCGTTGGGCACGACTGGATCACCCAGTGGGTGCCTGTCCGGCAGGATGTGCGCTGCATCGAGCAACTCCCAATGCCGTAGCCGGCATACGGCGCACGTCTCTGAATAAGCGTCCAACACGCGGACTCTGAATAGCGACTGGTGAAGACGCTTGTTCATCATCACGGCGAGATACGCACGTCTTGGGGCGTCACCCAATGTGGTGGCCGACGCTTCAATGTCCGACGTGTCTTCGGTCAGGATCGTGAATGTGAGTTTGGCGGGATTGTCGCCGACCACGTAGACAGGCCATTCGGCGTGATACAGCCCCGGGCGGTGTCCATGAAAGTAAACCAGGGGAACGTGCCCGGCCATGGCTTTGCGAAGACCCGCGTTGTCCGGGTGGCGAGGATCGGTCCCCCGGTAGCGGTAGTGGACACCCTCGTAGGTCGGCTCGTCTTCATAGGGCCTTTCCTTGCCGGGCACCTCCGGCACGGTGGTGATGCTGAGCGGCATCTCACAGATAGCTGGCTTGAAGATGCCTTGAGGTCCAAGTAGCGGAACGCGCCGCCCATCAAACTCGAATCCTTGTGCCAGCACCGACCGCGGAAGCACCGAGCCTCCGTGCAGAGCGGTCTGCTCCCTCAGGAAGCTGAAGGCTGCCACCCTGACGGCACTGTCGAGGTCGGCTCCCATTGGGCCGGAATGTTATCTGCGACACCCCGCTCCGGACGGCCCCTTAATGGGCTGGGTTGGCGCCGCTCATCCGTCCGGCGTAGGTTCCGCCGATGGACCGTGTCGCGGACGACCGTCAGCTGCTCGAAGGCCTGATCGGTCGAGCCGCATCGCGCCCGTTGCAGCGGGACCTCTCGCAGCTGCTGGAGGCTAGCGAAACCGAGTTGGCCTCTCTGGGTTTGCCTCGACCGGCCAGGCGTCGACTTCTCGCGTGTGCGGAGGTAGCGCGTCGGTACCAGCCGCAGGCTCCGGTCCCCGAGCCCATCACGACACCAGCTCAGGCTCTCGCCCACCTGGGTCGGCTGCGTTCGGGCGGCCGGGAAACTCTGGCGGTCCTCCTGCTGGACATCCGACTCAGCCTGCTCGCCGTGGAGGTAGTTGCGACCGGAACCGTCGCCCATGTCTCGGTCGAGCCTCGTGAGGTCTTCGCGCCCGCTGTTACGGCTGGCGCGAGCTCTGTTGTACTAGCGCACAACCATCCGTCCGGAGACCCCCAGCCCAGCGCTCAGGACATCGACTTCACGCGCGCGATGGTTGAGGCCGGGCGGGTCCTTTGCATCGACGTACTCGACCACCTAATCGTGTCTGCGAGGAGTTACTACAGCTTCCAACGCGCCGGGCGCCTCTGAGGCTCAGCCGCGGTCGCCAATTTGTGGCCGACCACAGTTCTAGTCAGCAAAGGCCACCTCGCACGATCCCCAGAGTGCGGAGCTTGCCGGGGCGCCGGCTGGACGACCTCGCCTGAACACGGCGTCGTTCGGAAGTCGCGCGGAAGTCATTTTGTCCTGACCATTTGGACGCCATATGCCGGGAGTCGCACTCCGCCGCGGCTGAATGGAGCTGGCTAGACGCCCGCTAGACGCCAGCGGGGCGCCCGAACAACGCCCGCCACGAATACGGAAGTCGCACGGAAGTCGTTCGGAAGTCGTTTTGCCGCGGCCGATTTTGACCACCTCGATATGGATTGTTTAGGTATGAAGCGCGGCTGGCTGAACAGCCTACTGGCGTACCCACCTTCCGCGGCAACTGCGATCAGGAAGGTGGAACCCGGAGCACGGAAGGTGGCCGGAAGGTTCTTCGTGTCCGCGTGCCGGCGTCCCGAACTCTGCCTCTCGTGGACCTGCCTGGAGGCGTCTCCGCGAATACGGAAGGCGGACGGAAGGCGTTCGGAAGGCGTCGGCGACGCACGGAAGGTGATCGGAAGGTGTTTGCCGCCGGCAAGCCACCGTCGCGAATTCAGAGCAATCGACGACAGACGCCTCAAATCGACCTCAGAAGGCGTCCCGGCGACGGTTCGAAGGTGGCCGGCTGGTACAGAAGGCGGTGCGAAGGCGCCCGCCTGCGACGGTAAAGCCAATTTCATCGAGGGGTAATGGCGTGATCAATTTCAATCGGATACTTCGGGACCTCTCAGCTACCTTGGCGCTGCTCGCGGTGCCTCGGCTCAAGGTGGGCGGCGCCACTCCACAGCCTGGCGCGCAGCAAGCGGAGCAGCTTCAGCGACTCGTCGACGCAATCAACAGCGCGCTCGACGGACTGGTGTTCGTAGTGGCTCACGCAGCGGTCGTGGCAGCCCATGTGGCGGTGGTCGCGGCCCCGGCGATGGCGCTCCTGTGGGTGCTCGCCAAGGTTGGTGCACAGCCTGTATATCGGTCGTTCCGGCAAACCCGCCTCGTCGCGGTCCGGATCATCCCGCCCGCCGAAGGGGTCTATGAGCCGGCGCGCTGGGTGGGCGCATTCAGGATGCTGTACGCGATCGCTCTGCCTTGGTGGAAGAGGGCATTCGTTGGCCAGCCCTGGCTCACGTTCGAGCTGGAAGCCGTGGAGGGCCAGCTGACGACCCGCTGTACGTTCCCGAAAGACCTCCAGACCTTAGTGATCAGCGCCCTCCACAGCGCACTTGCGGACGCTGACATCGTGCCCACTGAAGTCACATCTCGCGTTGCCGGCGGAAGCGCCGCCCGAGTCCGCCTCCGGCTGTGGCGCGAGGACATCTACGCGCTCAGCCCGTCCAGGACGGACTCGCTGGCGTCGGCCGCCCAGGCGCTGGCCGAGGCGGGCGATGGCCTGATCCAGATTGCCATGGCGCCGGACACGGGATGGGAGAAGCGCGCCACGAGGCGCCTTGATCAGCTGAGCGGTTCCGACGCGCACGAAAGCCTCGTCTCGAGGCTCATCCGGCTGCCCATGGACCTCTTCTACGACTTCTGGTTCAGCTATCCCAAGTCGACCACGCCCACCCCGCCGGGTCGGCGCCATGATCAGCCCCTCCCGACTGGAAACAAGACCGCCCAGGCTTGCTGGCGGGTAGAGGTTCGTCTTTGCTGTTGGGCGCCCACGACCAAGGTTGCCATCGCCGGGTTGAAGCCCATCGTCGCGGCCTTCTACGCCGCCGAAGGCGAGAACCGTCTTCGTCCCGAAATGGTGTGGTGGTCACCGGCCTTCGACAAGGCAGTCAACAAGCGCCTCGGTCCAGGGCGGTCGTCGATGGTGTTGGCGCCGGAGGAATTGGCGCTGCTGTTCCATCTCCCGCTAACAGACGTCCCGATGGAAGCGGCGGGCATCCGAGTCATGCCGCGGCATCGATCGGTAAGTGGCGTTGGCAGCTCGCTGTCCCGCCTGGATGACGTCCTCAAAGTTCCAGTGAAGATCAGTCAAGAGGACCGGCGTGAGCACGTTCACATTCTTGGGCCGACCGGAGTCGGCAAGAGCACGCTGCTCCTGAACCTGGCCCTGCAGGACATCGACGACGCAGGCATTGGCGTCGGCGTCATCGATCCCAAAGGTGACCTCGTCCGCGAGTTGCTGGAGCGCATTCCCCCGCGGCACGCGGACCGTATCGTGCTGATCGATCCGTCGATTCGCGAGAGACCGGTCGGACTGAACATCCTCGAGTGCGATGATCCGGCTCAGCGCGAGCTTGTCACCGACGGCGTGGTCGCGATCTTCCGCAAGAGCTTCGAGCGATTCTGGGGACCGCGAACGGATGACGTGCTCCGCGCCGCACTGCTCACGCTTCTCCGCCATCCCGAGACCACGATCACCGAGGTTCCGCTCCTGCTTCTCGACAGACGTGTGCGCTCGAGGTTAACCAAGAACCTTGGTGACCCCGTGGGCCTAAAGCCTTTCTGGCAGGAGTACGACGCGCAAACTGACGGCCAGCGACTGCAGATGGTCGGCCCAGTCCTCAACAAGCTGCGGACCTTCCTCCTACGGCCGACTGTGCGAAACGTGCTTGGCCAGAGCAGATCAACCATTGACCTGCATGAATTGATTGACCGTCAGGGAATTCTGTTGGTCAACCTCGCCAAAGGCGAGCTGGGTGAAGAGACGAGCCGCTTGCTGGGCGCCTTTGTCATGTCGCGGATCTGGCAGGCGGCAACGGCACGATCAAGGCGCCCTGAGATATGGCGTCCGGACTTCAACCTCTACCTCGATGAGTTCCACGACTACCTGTACCTGCCGCAGTCGATCGACGAGATACTGGCGCAGGCGCGTGCCTACCGCCTCAATCTGACTCTCGCCAATCAGCATCTCGCGCAGCTGCACGAGTCGACGCGGCAAGCGCTGACGGCAAATGCCCGGACGCGGATCGCTTTCCAACTGGGCCCCGATGACGCACGCGTGGTGGCGCGCGACTTCGAGCCGATGACGGTCCACCAGCTGCAATCACTCGCCCGTTTCCAGATCGCCGTTCGGCTGAATGTCGATGGCCATACCCTGCCTCCCTTCACCGGCACGACCTTGCCGAAGCAATCCGGACTGGGCGAAGGCCACGCCGCCGAACTGAAGTTCAAGAGCGTGCAGCGCTACGGCCGGCCGGTTGCCGAGGTTGAGGCCGAGATCGTCGCCCGCCTCATCCGCTTTGGGGCCGGCGGACCCTTCAAGGAGATCGCATGATCGCTGCGCATAACCCTTCGCGCCACAGATTCACGGGGCGTTCGCGGATCCCTTCGCGCCGTGGCACGAATACCTCTGCCAATTCAAGATCGGCGATTTCGTCCCCGGGACTGTCTTCTCAATCAGCTTCGTCAGTGACGATCTTCCGAACTCTCGAACTTCGACTCGGTGATGAGCCTCGCTTCTCGCCTGGTGACTACTCCCCCACTCCGCGAGACGTGGCCATCCTAATGGCACTCGATTCCTACCGCTACCTGGACCGGAGCCAGATTCAGACGCTCTTCTTCGCAGGTCCGCGTAGCTCCCAGTACCGGCTTCGATGGCTCGTCCACCACGGTCTACTGCGAACGTGGCGAGTGGTCGTGCGACCTGGACGCGTCTGCCGTGCCTCGATCTTCCTTCTGTCGCGGCGGGGCGCGGCAGCCCTCGCGGAATGGCTCGATGTCGAGCCCGCCCCTTTCGTGCGCCGCGCAGAGCACGCGCTTGAGCGACGTTTCCATCTGGTCCACCAACTCGAGGCGAACCAATTCTTCATCGATCTCGCCGCGGCAACTCGTCATGCATCGGACTGCGGCCTGTATCACTGGGTCGGCGAACACGGTGTCGAGAATGCCTACGCCGAAGGCGATGACCGAGCTCCGATTCCAGACGGATGGGGCCGGCTTCTGACGGCGGATCGCGAGGTGCTGATCCACCTCGAGTGGGATCGCGGCACCGAGCAGCCGCGTCGCCTTCGAGCCAAGCTCGCTGCCTACGCCAGCTACTTCAACGATCGGCCCGGTGCCGGCGCCAACCAAATCCTCTTCGTGGCGCCAACCCAGCAACGCGAGCGGCAGATCCTCGGCTTGGTTCGCGATCACGCGGACAGCGACCGCGAGAGCTGCGGCTTCTGGACCACGACAACCGCCTTCATCAGCGCCGCCGGCGTAATAGGCGAGGTCTGGGCCGGCGGCGGATCATCTCGGCGGGTTCGCCTTCAGGACATGGCCGGACTGCCTCGGTCGGACCGTCAGATCGACGCGTGCGTCGGCAAGCCTGATTGGTGGCTGCGAAGGCCAGGCGGAGGAGGAGGGTCGTGAATTGCAAGGGGTCAGAGTCAGGCCCCCTAACCGGAAGGAGAGTTCGCACATGAGCAGTCCGGCCGCGGTGACGAACGGGCACGCGGGTTTGGTCGTGGTTCTGTCAGCCAGTGCCGTACGAATCGCCTGCGCCGAGCGCGGTTGGAGCCTGTCCGAGCTCGCTCGACGAGCGCGCATTTCCCGCCCGACTTTGGCAGCAGCTCTGCGCGGCCAGCCGGTCCGAGCCCGGACGGCGTGGAAACTCGCCCGCGCCCTGGAGCAAAAGCCTTCAACGCAGCTCTCTGAATTGTTGGGAGCAGCGTAAGGGTGGGCGGCGACCTCCCGACCTGCGCCCGGGAGCTGGTCCTCGCAGTCTTCAGACTGGCGGTCTCCGACTACCAGCGCGTTGCTTACGGCCACGATGAGCCTGGCCCCTATAAGTACACGCGCATCAAACCTAAGGTCCAATCCGAGGCGGCGACATTCCTGACGAGCCAGTGGGCCACCCACCTCAGTGAGCTGGCCGGCTTCTCGGCCCGCACGGTCTGGAAGAATGCGCAGTCGGAACGCCTTCGGGAGAATGATCTTCGACGTGCAGCGTGACCTCAACCCACGCCACCTGCAGGCGAGTTTCGATCGCGCAGCGAAGCTGCAAGGCGAGCTGCGCAAGAAAGAGAGCCGGATCAAGAGGCAGGCGCAACAGCTGGCGTGGGGCTTGGCCGCTCTAATGGACCCAGGTGACCATCACCACAGAGTTCACGTTGGGATCCACGCCTACGAGGTCGACGGGCAAACATGCCTCGCCTCCGCGTACGACGAGGAAGTCGGCGACAAGTATCGCTATCGGTACGCGGTCCTGTGTGGAGGTGAGGCGGCCAAGCGTGCCCTAAAGACGGCGCAACTAGACCCGGGCGATTCGGACGAACCAGGCCCGCATAGACGGATCGCCCTCGCCAGCTACGAGGACTACGAAGAGTTCATCGAGCGGCTGCCCCGTTACCTGAACGACGTCATCCGCGACCTCGAAGCGCGGATTGAGCGTACGAAGGCGCTGGAGGCCACTGGCCAAAGTGTCGAAGCAGAGATCCGCCGATCGGCTAAGCGGTTCGGCAAGAATGCCCCCCAGGATCGCTAGCTCCTGTGCCGATACCTTGCCGGCATCTTGCCGATTGCCGATGGGTTGCCGTTATCTTGCCGATATATGGTAGGTTCATGTGGTGAGCGACATAGCCTTCGAGGATAAGCAGGAGCGGCCTCCGTGGCAGGCTCCCCAGCCGATGATCGTGGTGCCTGGCCTTCAGCCCCGAATCGTCCAGCGCCTTCACGAGATCGGGGAGTTCAATGGACGCTTCGCGCGGCTCGTCGAACTCAGCCCTGACTCGCTCCAACAACTCAAGCGGGTGGCGACGATCGAGTCGGCAGGGTCATCGACACGAATCGAGGGCGCGATGCTATCGGACGCGGAGGTCGAGAAGGTTCTGGACGGGATGTCGGTTAGCCCCTTCCGCTCGCGGGACGAAGCCGAGGTCAAGGGCTACGGCGAGCTCCTGACCAGGATCTTCGACGCCCATGACCAGATCCAGCTGACCGAGAACTGGATTAAGCAGCTGCACCAGATCCTCCTGGCGCACAGTGGCAAAGACTCCCGACACAGGGGTGACTACAAGAGCGTTGGCAATGATGTCGCCGAGGTTTACGACGACGGCCGTCCGCCACGGATCCTGTTTCGCACGGCCTCCCCGGCCAACACCCGATTCTGGATGCCAAGGCTGCTCCAAGAGACCCGTTCGGCCCTGGCCGACCCGGAGAATCCGAAGCTCGTCGTGATTGCCGACTTCGTGATGTGGTTCCTCGCCATCCACCCATTTCAGGACGGAAACGGGCGGCTGTCGCGCGCGGTCACGACCCTTCTGATGCTCAAGCACGGCTACGGCTATGTGCCGTATGCGTCTATGGAGAAGGTGATCGAGGACAACAAAGCGGCCTACTACCGGACCTTGCGCACGTCTCAGCTGAAAGCGCCCATTGATCCATCCGACTACCTGGAATGGCTCGAGTTCTTCATGGGCGCGGTTCTGGCTCAGCAGCAGAACCTCCAGGCCCGGCTCGACGTCATGCGGCAGGCTTCACAGCTGCCGGAGCTCCAGAAAAAGATCTTCGGTCTGCTCGAGGTCCATGGGGTCTTGTCCACGCCGGATATCGCTCGCCGGCTGCAGGTTCCAGAGCGGACCGTCCGATATCACCTTCGGCAGATGACCGAGGCCAAGGTCATCGAACAGGAAGGAACCGCACGCAAGACCAGGCGATACCGCCTTCCACTTGGGCAGGTCGGGGAGCGCCAGAAGGTTTCCGACGTGGGAGTCGCTCGCACCCGGGCTTGACTTTCATGTCAGATATTCCGACAATAGATGTCGCAATGCCCGACAACTGGAGCGGTATCCCCGCTCCCCCATCGCCAGCGCCCCCTCCTTCTGCAACCCAGCCGATCCGGAGCGTCTATTCGTTCTCCGAGGCTGAGTTGGTCGACTATTTCGCGCTACGACTTAAGTTGGCAAATCGTCCACCTACGATCGGACTCCATCCGGACGGCTCACCCGCGATCAAGAGTCTGATCGGAGTCTGGTTGATCAGTCAGGTGGGTGGCCTTGTAGGTAAGAAGCGGCTCGTGAATCTGTCCCAGGTCGACCGGCTCCTCCTTCGAAGCCTTGCCGGCGTCGCCTCCCTAGTCCGGCAAGCCTTGACATCTCAACAGAAGGCCAAGCGGGCTAGCTGAAATCCTGGATGAGTCACGCGGTCCCGCCGGTACAGACGATTAGCGAGGCCTGGCTGAAATGCATTGAGGCAGTAGTTGGTGGGCACACCTCCGGTCGAATGGTCCACGTCGTGAGTACGATCACCGAGCCGGGTTCGGAGATAAATGGAATTCGCGCAACGCTCGACACCTTCCTTGCCAAAGAAGGCCTTCCTGAAATCGATACAGTCGCCGAGACTATTTTTCCGCGGTCGCTGATTTCGGAACCGGCGCGTCGTTGGAGCCCAAGTCTGTCGCCCATTGAAGAGGCTCCAATTCTGGAGCGAGAGCGAGAGCTGTTCGCTGCCTACTCAGATATGCTCGAAATGCTGCTCTCAGCAGACGGTAACCACAGCGGCACTTACTTCTCACGAATGATCACCTGGCCTGGCAAGGCTGTGGGCGGTGTCAATCAGATTGCTGACCGCATTTCAAGTTTGCGGAGCCAACTTCGAAACGGTCGCTCAACCTACAACGCCATGGATATTGACCTGGCTGCTGATGCGCTGAATGAATCCAGTACTACTGTGGAGCAGCTGCGGGGGCTCGAACTTTATTCCGTCACCGACCGTCGCAACCGTGGTTTTCCTTGTCTAACCCACATCGACCTAACACTGTTTGAGAGCCGCCTCCACATGGCCGCCGTCTATCGGCACCAGTACCTTGTTAGCAAGGCCTACGGCAATCTGGTCGGGTTGTCGTGGCTGCTCCAGTTCATCGCTGACCAGGCTGGCGTTGATGCGGGGGAGATCGTCATTCACGCAACCATGGCCGACGGCGAATTCAACGTGCTCGGCCGGCAACGGGTTTTGACGCTGGTAAAGAGTGCGCGAGAGGAATTGGATGCGCAAGAGCAAAGAACGCCGTGATGCGAGCTTTGCCGACGGATCGTCCGCCCGAGATTCTAGCTTCGCGACTTTCGCAATGGCTAAGCAGCTCTGGCCGGGTCGTCGCTGTGGGAATCGATCTAGTAGACGTCTCGGGGCTGACGTATCTCATTGAGAGTGGCGGCCAGATGTTCGTTGATGACGCATGGACACCGGCGGAGCAGGAACAGACGGCAAGAGATCCCCGCCGCTTGGCTGGACGTTGGGCTGTCAAAGAGGCTGTGATGAAGGCTATTCGCCACGGGCTCGGCGAAGTCTCTCCGCTCGACGTTCAAATCCACTCCACCGAGAGCGGTGCATTGGAGCTCGAACTTGTCGGTTCAGCGGCGGCGATAGCCGACTCCATGCGGGTGTCTGGCTGGCACATCTCGGTCGCCTATGACAGTGCTTGGGCTATTGGCGTGGCGGTAGCGGTCAAGAGCGCCAGAACACAAAGGAGGAAGCATGAGCGATAGCAACCCGGATCAGGCCTCATCTATAGAAGAACACGCCTCCGACGACGAAAGTGAGCAGCGGCGCATTGGTGCGCGCCTCCGCGAGGCCCGCGAGTACGTTGGCTTGCTTCAAGAGCATGTCGCCGACGCTTTGGCAATTCCCAGGGCGAGTGTGTCCGCGATGGAGTCAGGTAAGAGGCGAGTAACCGGCCTTGAACTTAGACGGCTAGCCCGGCTTTACCGGCGCTCAGTGGCATGGCTTCTTGGCGATGAAGAACCGTCCACCGAATTGCAAGGTACCCTTTTTCGAACTACTGCGACCTTGTCCGATGAAGATCGAGACCAGGTGTTGAGATTCGCCCAATTCCTGGCAAGTGCAGGACCCCCGCATCGACGTAGCGATGCGCAACGACGCGGATCGGCCTCGCAGCGCTCACCGCGACCGGCTGAGTCGGACGAAGAGCACGACCGTTAATGAGCCCTCCTCTATCCCGTCGGCTTGACGCGATCCAAGCGGCCAACGACCTACTTGCACAGACAGGAATCGACCAGCAAAAGCCAGTCGACGTCTATTCCCTGTGCGAAGAACTGGGATTGTGGCTCGTGTTCAAACCGATGCACCACCTCCTGGGCGCCTTCGTACCTGGGGGTAGCGGCGGGGTGCTTATCACGACCCAACGGCCGCCTGGGTTGCAGCGATACACCGCAGCTCACGAAATCGGACACTGGGCCCTCGAACACGCCCATGAGGTGGCATTAGACGACGAGGTATGCGTGTTCGGACAGCATCCGAGTCAGCGAGAGCAACTCGCGCAACTGTTCGCAGCCCATTTGCTCATCCCTCCACCTCTTGCCTTCTCGGTCTTGGAGCGCATTGGAGTGGCTGGCCCGGGCCTCGTGACTCCGATGCAGGCCTATGCATTCGGACGAGAGATTGGCGTGAGCTACGAAGCGGGGGTCAGGCACCTCGCAACTCTGGAGATTGTGAACATTCCGGCTATGCGGGAACTCCTGCGTGTCCGACCCATCGACCTGAAGACTCAGCTCGCCCATGGACGGCGTCCAAACGATTCTCGCGCCGACGTTTGGGCGATTGATGAGCGATGGAATGAGGCGAGCCTCTCAATCCATCTTCACGACGAGGTGATAGTAAGTCTGCCCGAAAATCGCACCACAGGATATCGATGGCTAGCGGGAGAGATTCCCGATGAACTCCACGCCGGTCAAGCCGCGCGCGACATCCGGCAGCCATCTCCACTGATTGACTGGCTGCCGACTGATGACGTTGAGCACGATGCGAACGGAGAACTTGTGGCGGAGCGAGACTCGATGGCCCCGGTGAATCGAATGAGTATCGATCTTGGCCCAAACACGATTTTGGGCATCGTGAATGACGAGTACGTTCCTGATCACGGCCAAGAATTTGATCGCGCGTCGCTACTTTCGCGCGCGACTCCTGATTCGAACGTTCGTGTTGGGGCGACGGGCAGGAGACTCCTAACGCTTGAAGCTAAGCAGCCTGGTGCGACTAAGTTGCGACTTGCATACGGGTCGCCATATCAAATGGCAGCTCACGTCGAGGAGACATTCCAATTCGAGACAAAGATCGAGAAACCTCGGATCGACGCGTCTCTCGATCAGCTACTTGGATATGAAGACGTTGAGCCGTGATTGAGGCCACCGATCGGTTCAGGTCAAGAAGCTGGATCGGACATTGTGACCCATGAGGCTTGGGGTGCCTTCTCCGGTAAATCCAAACCAGGCGGCGAGTCTCGCTCGCCCAGCGGTCGACCTTCGCCATTTGTTGCCCGCTGCAGCTCCGACCCAAGGGCCTCGTCCGCTTTGTCTACCTTTCGCGGTAGGTGGAGCCCACAGTGGCGCGCGGTGCCGGGCGAGCGGGCAAGTGTCACGCGCTCTCTCCCCGGAAGCTCTTTGGAATGGCTGCGTGACTTCTGGGTGCGCGGGTTCGGACGGGACCACTCTAGCTGCAACAGGTGACGCCTTAGCATCGACCGGACAGCCACTTGAGGCGGACTGGCCGTACAACTCCGCGTTGGGTCATGGCACCGAGGCTCCGCCGCCCAAAGCCGGGCCTCCACCGTGGCTCCGTGGGACTTTGGAGAGCGTCGCGATCAGACACGATGAACGGGAGGAACCTCTGGAGGACGCCCTCTCCGCGGGCCAGCTCGTCGTTCTCGTCGTGGAGCTTACGGATGAGCTTGCTTTTCCTGATCCAAAAGGCGAGATCGCTGTGCCGCCTGTTACCGCGCCCGAAGGCGACTACCACGCGGTTTTAGTTGCTGGAGCTGGCACGCACGCTACCTATCCAGTTCGAAGACTGCTTATCCGGAACACTTGGGGCCCAGGATGGGGTCTAGGGGGATATGCCTGGCTCCCGATCGCATACCTGGTTTCATTTGCTGTCCAGGCGGCCACGATCGGGCCTACTTCGCTTAACTGGCCAAATTGAGTCGCGCCGCCTCGGTGACACGGTCAGGGCATCTAGAGCGGGGCTAGATAATCCGAGAGGTTAAGGGAGTGTCTGTCCTCTAGCCCCGCTTGGCGATCGACTTCGGCCGGCTGCCGGTGGGTTGAGGCTGCGGTCGAACAGCCTGCATAGCATCCAGTCCAGCTGCCTGCCATTCGGTTGGGGGCGGCGCGATCGAGGATAAGAAGTCAGCGATCGCCTTCATGCCAGGGACGAGATCTTTGTCAGAATCGAGGATCCAAATCCCGGATCGTCCCTCAGGCATTGAAATCAAAGTCAATTGCTCGCCAATGACTCGAAGTTCAGCCTGACGCACGAGCGTTTGCCAGTTGGCCTTGAGCTCTGATTGAACATCAGGTGGAACCACCCCGGTGTCGAGCAGACTCTCAAAGGAACCATCGAGAAGGAGCTTTTGGATGATCCTTTGCGCCATACCCGGGCGGCTGTAGCCCTGAGATTCCAGCTCAGTGACTAGCGCGGCAAAAATCTGGTAGTCCAAACCGCCAGCTTTCGCTGGGAGCTTTGCAACCTCAGCCAGGAGCAGCGCGACGTCACTACGGAAATGGACAAACGCTGCTCGGCGCTTAGGCTCGTTCTCAGCTAAAGACCGCCAGTGCTCAACCTCGGCCGCGACTCCGCGCGAGGTCTTGCCGTTGCCATAGAAGGGTCGGAAAACAAGCAGCCCGTCGGTGGCGACAACAAGGTGGTGATCTCGAAATGCAACTTCCGTACCAATGACGTTGATCAGCGGCCGCAGTCGTGGTCCCCAGTCCTCGATGAGGTACTTGTCGTTGGGTAGGAGCAGCCGAGTGTGTTCCGGATTGGCATTGGCTTGCGTAGGGAGCGTGTAGAGGGTCTCCACGATCGGGATCGGCCATCTTGGCTCCAGGATCGGGAGTGGCGAATTCGCGGTATCAGGTTTGAATCGCAGCTCGTCGATCCCGGTAGGCATGACGCACGATATGCCTAGCGAGTCAAGGCTGGCGGGCAGCGAGTTGCATTGCTCAACCACATTGTCGTTGGGCCAAGCGCCCTTCCGCCGGTCCTCCCGGGGCCTGGTTATGGGATGTGACACATACGCCGTGAAACGCTCGAGGCTAGTGAGCCAGTGTGCAACGGGGCCGACACCTTGCTTTAGCGAGTACACGACGTAACGAGCGTTGAGCTGGTGCGCGACCGCTTCGGCCATCAACATTTCAGCTCTCCGCCAGGCCAAGAGCGCGAACAGTACGTTGGACTTCCATTCAAAGGGCCAGATCGCCTCAACCGCCGCGAGCTGCTTTGCTTTGCTCATCGGAGTCGGCCTGGCTTGTTCTTTGCGTTGGTCGGCAACGTAGGAAGTTACGCTTGCATCTTCGTCGTACAGGAAACCCGGGCGTGACAAGCGGTAGTACATGTCGAAGATGTCGTCGATGAGAAGAAGCACGTGAGTGACTTGGTGGCCGTCTTCGACCAAGGCGCGTAGGTCCAACGGCGAATAGAGCTCTCGCCACCGGCCTCCGTAAAGGTCGAGGTGGCAGGTAAGGATGGATAAATCGGCCGGCGGCGAGCCGTCATCTCCGACCGCCTTGTAGCTAAGGGTCGTGATGGACTCGCGCAATGCCTGTTTCCACATCCGGATCACGTCTGTCCTTGGCACGCTTCGCGTCACTACTCCCACGTTTGGCGCTTGCTTCAGGGGCATTCCTCGCAAGCTCTGCCGGACAGCGTGAGAGCTACAGAACACGTCTTCCACATCAACGTGTTGGATAACGATTTTCTCGTTGTCCCTTAGGAACGGTATCAGCCGGTCTTCTACTGCCTGCTTCAATCCAGAGCCACCCGGACTGCAAATCAATGCGTACTTCATGCCGTCGACGAGGCGATGGCTGTGACGGCCGCGACCAGATCCGGCATGCCTAGTACGGCCCGAGTATCCGTGATTACCTCTACTGGATGAGCATCGTCGACCGGGATGATCACGAATGGCATCGAGGCCCTTACCAGCAAATCGATGGCTTCTGCGCAGGAGGAGTGATCACTCAAGAGGAGGTGCCAGAGTCCGGGAGGTCGCGATTGGCCAGAGTCGCGGTGGCCACTGGCAGCGTTGTCAGGCCGGGACAGGGCCGCGTTCTCCGCTCGCCACGTATTGGCTTGGCCGACTTCGCGCCGCGGACCAACGGGCCCATGCGGAGGCTAGAGCCGGATTGGTGCACTGACGGTGGACCTCCGCTGCCAGCTCAGGCCACTTGCGGCGCCTCGCACTTTCGGCCGCGAGAATAGTTAGCCAGTTCCTGAACGGTTGGGGGCCATCAAAGCTCTGCAAGCAGCCTATGAGTTGAGCCTCTCCCAACGGATCCGACGTGAGCAATCTTGCCAGGCTGTCCAAGGTCGCTAGCCAAAGTAGCGACTCCTCCAGCGGGGTGGAGATTTGGTCAGTGTTCTCGACGAGAGGTTGCGGACCGACCGCGACGGCACCGTTGATGGTAGCGATGTCGTTCACGTACACATGGAGGCTATCGCTAATTTGGTTGAATTCGCCAACCTCAACTCCAATCCAAGCAGCGAGCACCTCTTGCAAGGTTGTGAACTGAACCAAGTTGTAGGGCAAGCCAAGTAACAGGTCGTTGCTGCGGACGACTTGCGTCCAGTCCAACCGCCCCTCTCTCACCTTGAGAAGGGAACAAACATTGCACGGAATATCTGCATCCTGCGGCTCGCCCCTGTCTGTCGGAAGGTCCAGACTCGCGTCCCAGATTTGGAGAACGACCTGGCGGGAGGTGGGGTTTCTACTTAATGCTCGAGCTGCGCGCACGATCTGGTCAACGCCGAAATGGTGGCGCAGCCGATATCCGTAGGCGCCGCGATAGGTCGCACTCGCTCCAGCGAAACGGGGCAGTTGGCGATTCCAGTAATTAAGAAAACCTGCGTCGTCACGTCCGTTGAGTATCCAGATCACCTCGGCCAGCGCGAATGCTGGATTAATCGGCGGAATCCTTGATACCCATCGCTGACGGGGCTGAGACAGTGCGAGGCCGACGTGTAGAAGTTCGTGAGTGGGTGACTGCCTGCCGTCCTGGAGGGTCCCTGCGCCACGCGAAAACTCGACCGCGAGGCGTCGCCAGAGTTCGTCAGCAGTCTCAGCTTGGAAATATTTGAGCAAGCTCGGCGTCTCCAACCATCGAGGTGTTTAGGCCCCATTTTGGGGGAAGGAAGGGTTTCTCGACCGGGCCCGCCGGCCGGAACCTTTGTTTCGGTCGAGCTCCGGTGCGCACGTCGACAGAGTTGGGATACGCCACCCGCGAATACTTGTCTATCTCACAGAACAAGTTCTGGCAATCCACAAGCTGAAGTCGGCGACCGTAGAGGTCGCGAAAGCGAAGCCCTCGGCGCTCAAATTCCCCCTCCTGAGCATCGCAGACCGCGCGAATGAGCTCGGCCGGCGAGCTCCGCGGGGTCCGGAAACAACGCTTGAGTCCTCGGAGAGCACCTGGCCCGGCGATGACGTAGTCCATTTCGGAGAAATCTACTAGACCGCTGTAGTTCAGATCGATGGCGTACTGGTAAGCCAGGAATGGGCCGATACTCTGGTATCCCCATAACGCTTGAACGAGCTCCTCGAGCGATCCGGTTCCGGAGACCGTACGAGCCAGTCCACTCCCAACCATGGTCTCAACTAGACGCAGATGTTGAACACATTTTGGTTCGCGCGAGTGTCGATCGACCGGGGGCATGATGTACGCCGCCGAATAGAGCTTCTTTCCTGCACTTACGGCCCCACGAAATATCTCGCCATAGTCGTCGACCGAAAAGTTGTGAAGGGCCGGGATTCCCAACGCAGCGACCAGAAGATTCCACGTTTCGATCTTGTTGAAGACCTTGAACAGCAGAATCCTCAGCATCACTTCGTCTGGATTCTGGTCTCCGACATAGATAACCTGGGACAGCAAGAATTGAGACACGCGATCCAGGGCTCGATATGCATTGGTGAATCGATATGCGGCCAACACCTTGTCTTGACTCCAAGGAGGCGGTATGCCTGAAGAGCGCTGCCAGTAGATGGCTTGCCTTTCGGCTGCGAATCGCCAATACGCGTCGAAGACTGGAGTAGGTGAGCAGTCATCAATCAGGTGCGGAGTCGGGCGATTCATAGTCTGAGCTACCTCGCTGCGTGATCTGGACGATTGCTTGGACGTTGCGTAATGCGGAGTCGAGCCGACAGCAGCTGGGTTGCGCTTCGCACCACATCCTCAAGTGGGGCCGAGGCGTCGATGACATGTGCGATCTCGGGGTCTCTCTGCGCCGCGTACAAATAGCCTGCTCGGACTCGGCTCTGGAACTCGGAGCCCAGACGGTCGAAACGATCGACATCTTGAGCAGCAATTCTGCTCCTCGCAAGCGCCGCAGGGGCATCGAGGACAAGAATGAGATCCGGATATAGGCCTTGGCAGGCAAGACGATTGAGCTCATCAACAGCCTCGAGTGGGAGCCCGAACCCGAAGCCCTGATAGGCGATCAGCCCATATAGGTTGCGGTCTGAAATCACGATCTTGCCTTTTTCCAGTGCCGGTCTAATCACCTCGGAATACGTCTGAGCGCGGTCTGCTGCGAAGAGCAGTGCGTCTGTAATCGGTACCTTGCCCCCCTTGGTGAGCAAGATCTCGCGAAGAGCCAGTCCGAGGCGAGTGCCACCCGGTTCTCTCGTCCGCACAATCGACAGGCGACGCGTCTTGAGCCACTCTTCCAGCCGATCGGCCAGCGTGGTCTTTCCGGCACCCCCAATACCCTCGATAGCGATCAGCACGACTGAATCTCCTTGCTCCGCGGAAGGTTCAGATGTATCCGTGGCCACGCGATCCTCCGGTGGAGGGACTCTGTCGACTTCTTCTGCTTGGTCATCGCCTTCATCAGACCACTCCTCTCAACTGATGCGTGATCCCGCCCTGATGGTGGACGTCGACCTCCTCGCCGGAACAGCCTGGGTCGTCTCTAGATCGCCGAGCAACGTGATCACTTCGTCGGGGAAGACAGCGCGTATTTCTACCTGCCCGCCGAGCGCAGCCACGTACTTGCGCAGGGTGGACAGGAAGATGTCCTGGGTGCGCTCGATCTGCGACACGTTTGCCTGGCTGACATCCCAGGCCTCGGCGATCTGCCGTTGGGTGGCGCCGCGGGCCTCGCGCATCGCCGTGAGCCCCAGGATAGTACGGACAAAGTGGCGGTCCTGATCGAGGCGGGCCTGGCGCTCGGGATTCGCCTCGACCTCACGCTTCAGGTTTGCGAAGTTCTTACGTCCACTCATTCTCTTGTCCCTTCTTCCTTTATGGCGGCGAGGTGCTCGTCATACAGCGCGTCCGCGATCGGAATGATCTCCTCGAACCAGGACTCCCACTGCCCAGTCTTGTCGCCTCCGATCAGCAAGATCGCGGTGCGGCGCGGATCGAAGGCGAATATCACACGGATGTGACCGCCTCGATGGCGCAGCTCCTTCCTGTTTGCGTGCGGTGAGGCTTGGATCACGGCCACAAAGGGCCGGCCGAGGGCCGGCCCTCGATCCTCCAGTGCCGGCACAGCCGCGGTCAAGGCCTCCTGCTCCTGCTCGGGGAGGGTGTGCCACCAGGCCTCGAACTGGTCCGTGTACTTGACTTCCCACATTCCGTCATAACCTCTATCTTGTACAAGTTTGCGGTTATGTCAAGAGTTCGGTCGAAGAGGCTCGGGTTGGCTCAGAAGGGGGAGCGCTGGTCGAAGTCGCGGCCCAGGTCGCCCTTGTCCAGGTGGACGTAGCGCATGACCATCGAGTAGGTCGTGTGACCGAGGATGCGCCGCAGGCGCTCCATCTCCCCTCCCCGGCGCAGGTACTCGGTGGCGAAGGTGTGCCGGAACTTGTGCGCGTGGAGCGGAAAGCCCAGCTTTTTGTGGAGGCGCTGGAGCAGCTCGCACGCCGTCTGAACTGACACGGGTCGCCCGGCAGAAAGCAGCAGCAGGTTGGGTGCATTGCTCTCCGGCCGGCTCTTGTTGATGTAGCGGATGATCTCCCTGCGCAGGCGCTGCGAGACCGGCACACGCCGGAACTTGGCCCCCTTCCCTCGCTTGATCTTCAGGAACATCGTGTCCTCGTCGTCCTCGACGTCCTCGAGCAGCAGGTTGCAGAGCTCGCCGACCCTGATGCCGGTGCCGAGCAGGATCTTGACCGCCAGCTGCGGCCAGCCGACCTTGGCGATATCAAAGATCGCCGCCACCTGCTCGGAGGTGTAGGTCGACATCTCCTTCAGCGCCACCTTGGGTGGCCGCATGCGAAGCACGCTCGGGTCGACCGGGTACTCCTCCCGCGAGCACCAGTTGGCGAAGCTCTTGATGACCTGGAAGAAGCCGTGGATGGTGTTGTCCGAGAGGCCGCGCTCCTGCTGCTCGGCGAGGAAGCGCTTCAGCTCGAAGGCATTCAGCTCCTCCAGGTTCTCCACGCCGGCCGAGCGGCGGTACCAGTCCATCTTCTGTTGGTACCAGTCGATGGTCCGCTGACTGCGCCCCATCACCTTCAGCTCGAGCAGCCACTCGCGTCGCAGCGCCCTCACTGGATGCAGGCCGCGCAGGGGCTGGACTCTGACCCCTACCTCGACCGGAGCTGCAGTAGCAGCACCCGCCGCGCGCAAGGGCGCAACCTTGGGCGGGCGGCCAGGACTGCGCTTAAACCCGCCGAGGGGACTATTTACGGTTTGCGATTTCCATAACGGTTTTTGGATGTTTTCCACAGATTTGACCCTCCTTCGTCGCTGGCCATATAGGTGCCCGAAAACGACGAAAACCGGCCCTCAGGGCCGGTTCTCTGAATTCAATCTACGAGGAAGGTCCCCTCTCAGAAAGACTGGCGGAGAGGGAGAGATTTGAACTCTCGATGGGCCAGTGACCCATAACGGTTTTCGAGACCGTCGCCTTCAACCGGACTCGGCCACCTCTCCAGCGAGCCGCCTCTGCTTGGGGTTTTCATGGCGGT
>Ga0207684_10001096_pt1 | contig 30364 bp, 33 predicted proteins | sample KBSK5501metaG_FD_184342 | JGI IMG/M metagenome (GOLD analysis project Ga0207684, IMG submission 184342) | Corn, switchgrass and miscanthus rhizosphere microbial communities from Kellogg Biological Station, Michigan, USA - KBS K5-50-1 metaG... | ecosystem: Host-associated > Plants > Roots >...
CGACTTCCGCACCGCGCTGATCAGCCTGATCGCCATCCCCCTGTCGCTCCTGACGGCGCTCGTCGTCCTCCGGCTGTTCGGCGCGACCGTCAATATCATGACCCTCGGCGGCCTCGCCATCGCGCTCGGCGAAGTCGTGGACGATTCGATCATCGACGTCGAGAACATCCACCGCCGCCTGCAGCTGGAGCGCGACCTTCCCGATCGCCGATCCCGCAACGACGTGATCTTCGACGCTTCGCTCGAGGTGCGGAGCGCGGTCGTCTACGCGACGTTCTCAGTCGCGCTCGTCTTCGTCCCGGTGTTCTTCCTCTCCGGCGTCGCGGGAAAGATCTTTTCGCCGCTCGGCGCCGCGTACGTGCTCTCGACGCTCGCCTCGCTGGGCGTCGCTCTGCTCGTCACCCCCGCGGCGTGCTCGCTCCTCCTCGGGAGCGAAGCGTCGTCGAGGCGCGAAGGCCGCCTCGTCGCCTTCCTGAAGCGCCGCTACGGGACGATCCTCCCGCGGACCCTGGCGCGACCGCGTCTCTCGGCGCTCGTCGCCGGCGCGCTCGTCCTCGCAGCCGCCGGGGGAGCCCTCCTTCTCGCGGGAGAGTTCCTTCCGTCGTTCCAGGAGCACGACTTCATCGTTCACATGGATGGTCTTCCCGGAACCTCTCTGTCCAATTCCGTCGCCGCCGGAAAATCCGTCGAGCAACGCCTCCGTAAGATCCCCGGGATCGTCTCCGTCGCGCAGCGAGCCGGGCGGGCGGAGCTCGCCGACGAAGTGGCCGGCCCGGAATCGAGCGAGATCGACGTCCGCCTCTCCTCCGACGTGCGCGACATCGGCGCGAAGGTCGGGGAGATCCACGCCTCTCTTGCTAACTTTCCCGGCTTTTCCTTCTTCGTCAATCAGTTCCTGACCGAGCGGATCGAAGAGGTGGCCGGAGGCGAGGCGGCGCCGATCGCCGTGTCGGTCTTCGGAACGGACCTGGCCCGTCTGCACCAGCTGGGGGTCGCCGTCGGCAATCTCATGGGCTCGATCCCCGGTTCCCGCGACGTCCGGGTCGAGCCGCTGACGAAAGTCCCCCAGATCGTCATTTCCTTCGACCGGGCGCGGGCCGCGCAGCTCGGAGCGAAGATGAGCGAACTTCAGGATGCCGTGACGGCCGCCTTCGACGGGATCCGTGTCGCGGAAATCTTCGAAGGGCAGCGCGTCGTCCCGGTCGTCGTGAAGCTGCCGGATTCGAGCCGGGCGGATGTGTCGGGCATCCGGGATCTCCCGATCCGGGTGGCTTCCGGCGTCGTGCCGCTCGAGAGCCTCGCGCGCGTGGACGTCCAGGACCTGCCCAACCAGATCACGCGGCAGAACGGATCGCGCCGGATCGTCGTGACGGGTTCCTCCGCCGGAAGCGTCAGCCGCTTCACGCGGCAACTGCAGGCGCGGTTGCGCGACCTCGCGTTGCCCGCCGGCTACTCCGTCGAGATCTCGGGCGATTACGAGAACCAGCAGCGCAGCCTGCGCGAGCTGCTGCTCCTGGGTCTCGTTTCGTTGATCGGGATCTTCCTGCTTCTCTATTCGGACTTCCGATCCGGCCGCCTTGCGACGCTCGTGATGGTCAACCTGCCGCTCTCGCTGATCGGAGGAGTCGCGGCGGCCCTGCTGTTCCGGGTGACGCTTTCCCTGGGCGCGCTCGTCGGGTTCGTCACCCTCTTCGGCATCACCGCGCGCAACTCGATCATGCTGCTCTCCCACTACCGGCACCTCGAAGAGAAAGAGGGGATGGCGTTTGGCCGTGAGCTCGTCGTCCAGGGGTCGCTCGACCGCCTGACGCCGATCCTGATGACCGCTCTCGTGACGGGCCTTGCGCTTCTGCCGCTGGCCGTCAGCGGGACGCGGGCCGGCCAGGAGATCGAGCATCCCATGGCCGTCGTGATCGTGGGCGGGCTCGTCTCCTCGACCGCGTTGAATCTCCTGCTGATGCCCGCCTTCTACTTACGGTGGGGGTCAACTACCTGAGACGGGGTCAGGTCTCCACTTGCCACATTGAGGGTCAGGTCTCCACTTGCCACATTGAAGCCCTGTCATCCCGAGGAGCGAAGTGACGAGGGATCCTTCGCTTCGCTCATGACAGGAGAAAATGAGGCTGCAGCGGCCCAGATCTGGCTCTGCAGAATAGGTGAGAAAGCATGAGGAAATTTGCGCTCTCGACGGTCAAAGATGACCTCTCGCGTTTTCTCAAGCTGGCGGAGAGCGAGGACATTGTCATCACGCGCCATGGGAAGCCAGCCGCGGTCCTGATTGGGTTCAAATCAGAGGAGGACTGGTTCAACTTCCGGCTCGAGAACGACTCTCGTTTCCTGAACCGGGTGGCGTGGGCGAGAGGGAGCATTCGAGGAGGGCGCCAATTTCGGCTGGATCATCTTTTGCGGAACGTCAGGAGACGGAATCTCCACGCCGAGATGAAGTCGGGCCCCGTCGCAGGCCGGGAAGTCTGGTAATCGGCCAGGGCGACAGATCCGGGACTGCAAAGATGTCGCGACAACCCTTAACATGGGGTCTCGGAGGAAGCCATGAAGTTGCAGGTCGTCCTGGAGCCGAGTGAGGAGGGTGGCTTCACCGCGTCCGTGCCCTCTCTGCCAGGTTGCATCAGCGAAGGAGAGACGCGTGAGGACGCTCTCCGCAACATCCGCGAGGCGATCGAGCTCTACCTCGAACCCGTCGACGACGATCTTTCGGGAAAGGACGGAGCTGAGCTCGCGGAGCTCGTCGTCTGAAGGTTCCCTCCCTCGACTACCCTCAGGTCGTCTCTGCCTTCGAGCGAGCCGGCTGGGTAGTGGTGAGGCAACGAGGTAGCCACATCCGGATGCAACGCCGAATCGCTTCGGGACTCCTGAAAATCACGGTCGTCGCTCACAAGCCGATCAAGCGATCCACGCTCGCAAAGCTCCTCAAGTCCGCCGACTTGCCGCTCGAAGAGTTTCTGACGTTCCTGCGGTAGCCGTTCCGCAGCCTCAGCGCCGGTCGACGTAGGTTCGTCGCCGAGAACCCGGCGACTGGTCAGTGCGGTCGTAAGAGCTCCTGTGTCATGCCGGAACGAGCCGAGTTCCGGACTTCGAACACCGCAAGGTTGCCGAACTCCTCCGTCTCCCAGTACTGGAACGCGTAAATCCGGCGCCCGTCGCGTGACCAACTCGGCTGAACGAACGAGCCGGGTCCGTCATCTCACGCGGAGCGCCGCAACTCCGAGGTCGGGCGCGGTAACGGTGTCGGGACGTCGGAACGACGACCTTGCACCCGGAACTCTCAGGAGTATCCTCGAGCAGGCAGGGCTGAAGGTGAGACCATGAACCGTTACCTCATCGTGATCGAGAATGCCGGGCGCAACTATTCCGCATATTCGCCCGATCTCCCGGGCTGCGCCTCGACGGGCACTACGATTGAGGAGACCCAGAGAAACATGGAAGCGCGGTGGAGTTTCACCTCGAAGGACTTCGCGAAGACGGTCTTCCAATTCCGCCGCCCACGTCGATCGCGGGGTACGTCGAGGACCCGTAGCCGATCGTCCCCGCGCAAACAAAAAGCCCCGCTACCCGCGGGGCTTCTGATTCCGACCGGCCGGCCTGTTACGCGCTGAACGACTTTCCGCAGCCGCAGCCGCCGGTCGACTGCGGGTTCGTCACCGAGAACCCGGCGCCGCGGAAGTCCTCGACGTAATCGACCGTCGAGTCGCGCAGGTACGTCGCGCTCTGCGGGTCGACGACGACTTCGATGCCGTTCAACTGGAGCACGTTGTCGTCCTCGCGCTTCTCGTCGAACTGGAACCCGTACTGGAAACCGGAGCAGCCGCCGCCCTGCACGAAGATGCGAAGCGGCTTGCCCTCGGAGTCGGGCATCGTCTTGGCGAAGTACTTGACCTTCTCGACCGCCGCGTCAGTCAGCGCGAGGAGCGGCTTCGGCCCCGTGATGCCGGTCGGCTGCGAGCCGGTCGGTTGCTCGGCGCCGGTCGGCTCGGGACCTGTCGGCGGGGAAGTCATTGTCGAAGACATGAAAGCTCCTTTTGCCTCGGATCAGCGAAAACAGCGCCGCCCGGGGACAGATTCCGGGGCTGATTCTACGCGACCTTCCGGGACCTGCCCGATTTGCCCGACTTTCCGGACTTTCCGGTCGCTGCGGCCAGCAGGCTGTCGATCCGGTCCCACGCCGCGGGCAACCCGTCGGGGTGGGCGACGAACGAGATCCGCCGCGGATCGACCTCGGAGGCCTCCATCCCGACCGGCAGGCTCGCCTCCCAGGCTGCCCGAAACCGTCGCATTTCCCGGTCAATCAGTGGCCGGCTGAACACCGCGATCCCGAGCCTCCCGTTGTCCACTTCGAAGACCGATTTCTCCGCGATTTTGGCCGGATTTTCGGCCTTTTTCGCGGCCATCTCTCGCGTCGCTCCGACCACCGTTTCCGCCCTTTTAGCGCCCATCGTCATTCATTCTAACAGCAAGTGATATGCCACTATTTCCTGTGTAGGTTCAGCCCTCGGTGCACAACATCTGGTATTTTTCTTGACTACGGCTTTGCGCGGTTCTAACCTTGTCTTCAACTCAGAAATCGCCGTTCCCGGAGCTGTTTTTCGCGCCATGGACGAGTTTTTCCCAGTTTGACGGGGTGGGCTTCCTCTTGACGGGTCGGGGTGGAGCATCTTTGCCGGAGTTTCGAATGTTTTGTGTAGAAAGGGGAGCGAAAGGATGAGCGCGACGGACGCTTCGGGAAACGGAGATAACGCCAGGGACGCCCGCGTCGACCGACAGACCGCGACCGAAAAGAAGGAGGGGGGCGAGACCGCAACCGGCGAAGCCATCGTCCGCTCCGGCCAGCGCCTCAAAGGCCTGACGTTCCGCCGCGTCTATTCTGACCCGTCTGTCTCCCCCTACGACGCGATCGAGTGGGAGCTGCGAACGGCCGCGATCACCTCGGAGAAGGGGGAGACGATCTTCGAGCAGAAGAACGTCGAGGTCCCCAAGTCCTGGTCGCAGACCGCGACGAACATCGTCGTCCAGAAGTACTTCCACGGCCGGATGGGCTCGCCCGAGCGCGAGACCTCCGTCCGGCAGCTGATCGAGCGCGTCGCCGGCACGATCACGACCTACGGCGAGAAGGGCGGCTACTTCAAGACGTCCGCCGAGCGCGACGCCTTCCACGACGAGCTCGCCGCGATCCTCGTCAACCAGGTCGCCTCGTTCAACTCCCCCGTGTGGTTCAACGTCGGCATCGAGCCCAAGCCTCAAGCATCCGCCTGCTTCATCAACTCGTGCGGCGACTCGATGGACGCGATCCTGACTCTCGCGAAGACCGAGGGGATGCTCTTCAAGTTCGGCTCGGGCACGGGCTCCAACCTCTCCTGCCTGCGCGGCGCGCACGAGGGCCTCTCCGCCGGCGGCACCGCGTCCGGCCCGCTCTCCTTCATGAAGGGGTTCGACTCCTTCGCCGGCGCGATCAAGTCGGGCGGCAAGACCCGCCGCGCCGCGAAGATGGTGATCCTGAACATCGACCACCCCGACATCGAGGACTTCATCCTCTCCAAGGCGAACGAGGAGCGGAAGGCGTGGGCGCTGATCGACGCCGGCTACGACGGCTCGTTCAACGGCGAGGCGTACGCCTCGATCTTCTACCAGAACGCCAATCATTCCGTGCGCGTGACCGACGAGTTCATGCACGCCGTCGAGAATGACGGGGAGTGGTGGACAAAAGAGGTCCTCACGGGCCAGCCCTTCAAGAAGTTCAAGGCCCGCCAGCTGATGTCGGACGTCGCCGACGCCGCGTGGGTCTGCGGCGACCCCGGCATGCAATACGACACGACGATCAACCGCTGGAACCCGGTCAAGAACACGCACCGGATCAACGCGTCCAACCCGTGCTCCGAGTACATGTTCGTCGACGACTCCGCTTGCAATCTCGCGTCGCTGAACCTCATGAAGTTCTTCAACGCCGAGGACGGCTCGCTCCACGTCGAGAACTTCCGCCACGCGTGCGACGTCGTCATCGCCGCGCAGGAGATGCTGGTCGACAACGCGTCCTACCCGACCGAGAAGATCGCGCAGAACTCCTACCGGTTCCGGCCGCTCGGCCTGGGCTACGCAAACCTGGGCGCGCTCCTGATGGCGACCGGGATCCCCTACGACTCCGACGAGGGCCGCGCCTACTCGGCCGCGATCACGTCGCTCCTGTGCGGCGAGGCGTACCTGGAGTCGTCGAAGATCGCCGCGGAGCTCGGCACCTTCGCGGGCTACGAGCCGAACGAGAACGCGTTCTTAGACGTCATCGGCATGCACCGCGAGGCGGCGTACAAGGTCCCGGCGATCGGCGTCCCCGCCGAGCTCCACAAGGCGCAGAAGGCGGTCTGGGACGCGGCGCTGGAGTCCGGCCGCCAGTACGGCTACAAGAACGGCCAGGTCACGGTCTTAGCGCCCACCGGCACGATCGGCTTCATGATGGATTGCGACACGACCGGCGTCGAGCCGGACCTCGCCCTCGTCAAGTACAAGAAGCTGGTCGGCGGCGGCACGATCAAGATCGTCAACAACACGGTCCCGCTGGCGCTGAAGCGCCTGGGCTACTCGGAGGCCGAGGTCAACGAGATCGTGGACTACGTCGACGAGAAGGGGACGATCGAGGGCGCGCCTTCCTTCAAGCCGGAGCACCTGCCGGTCTTCGACTGCTCGTTCCGCGCGTTGAACGGCACGCGCTCGATCCACTACATGGGGCACGTCCGGATGATGGGAGCGGTGCAGCCGTTCCTGTCCGGCGCGATCTCCAAGACCGTCAACCTGCCGACCGACGCGACGCCCGACGAGATCGCCACGGTCTACATGGAGGGGTGGAAGCAGGGCCTGAAGGCGATCGCGATCTACCGCGACGGCTGCAAGCGCACGCAGCCGTTGAACACCGCGGCGTCGAAGAGCGACTCCTGGACCCCCGAGAAGCGGTCGAGCCTGGAGTACGTCGGAAAGGCCGCTTTGCCGCAGCCCATCCGGAGGAAGCTGCCGGACGAGCGCCGCGCGATCACGCACAAGTTCAACGTGGCGGGCCACGAGGGGTACATCACGGTGGGCCTGTACGACGACGGCCAGCCGGGCGAGATCTTCCTGACGATGTCGAAGGAGGGCTCGACGATCTCAGGGCTGATGGACTCGTTCGCGACGGCGATTTCGCTGACCCTGCAGTACGGGGTGCCGCTCGAGGCCCTGGTGGACAAGTTCACGCACATGCGGTTCGAGCCCTCCGGGTTCACGAAGAATCCCGAGATCCCGATCGCGAAGTCGCTGGTGGACTACATCTTCAAGTGGTTGGGGTCGAAGTTCCTGACCGCCGAGGAGAAGGAGGCGATCGGCATCATCGCGAGAGACACGAACGGCGAGGCGCCCGTGCCGATGACCGAGCAGACCGTGGCGCGCTCCGCCGGGGCCGGAGGGCCGCTGCCGTTTGCGTTTGCGACGTCCGCCGATGCCCCCGCGTGCCACGAGTGCGGCTCGATCATGGTGAGGAATGGCGCGTGCTACAAGTGCTTGAACTGCGGCGCGACGAGCGGGTGTAGCTAGGCTTCCGGCGAGTTACAAGTTCCTCGACGAGCTGGTCGGAGCTGAACGCGGACGCCGGACCGCGCGCGACATCGACGGCTCAGATTGCGCCGATCGCTGTCAGGTCCTCCAAAGGCATAGTCAGAACCCCCGGCGGTGTCTTAGTGCCTTGCGCTGAGATAGACATTGCGGCTGTGTGAGGGTCGATCGGGTCCAGAAAGGACCGCACTTCTGCCTTTCGGCTCCGTGGCCTGTCTCTCTCACAACCCGAGATCTTCGAGTAGAATCCGGTCTGTGAGTACGACGTAGGGACAGGGGCGGAGTCCAACGAGATGAGCCGCGGGCAGTTCTGGATTTACGTGATCAGCGTCCTGGTGTCGCCTCTGCTCGCCGTGCAGGCAACGATGTGGTTGCAGCGGAAGCGGGAGACGCGCGAGCGCAAACTGGATATCTTCAAGACCCTCATGCGTACGCGGGCCTCTGCCCTTGCGCCCGACCACGTTCAGGCACTTAACATGATCGACGTTGAGTTCTACGGCGACGCGAAGCGCACGGGTTCGGTACTCCGGGCCTGGAAGGCGTACGTCGACCATCTAAACACGCCTGCAGCGACGATAGAGATCTGGGGTGCTCGGCGCGAGGAGCTGTTTATCGATCTCTTGGATGCAATGGCCAGGCATCTCCGGTTCGACTTCGACAAGACAGACATCCGCAAGACGTCCTATTTCCCGACCGGCTATGGTGACCAGGAATTCCAGACCAACCGGATCAGAGCGGGCTTGGTTGAACTCCTCGAACAGAGGCGAACGTTGCCCGTAACCGCTTACCCGCCGGCCGCCCCACCCCCGGCTGCACCCGCACCAGCTCCAACCCCGGAGCGGCAACCAGGAGGGTGATTCGCATGCCGTCGCACCGATTCCGCCACGACCCCGACCTGCGCCTCCCGAGACCAGTGGAGCTCCAGCGCGGTCTAACCCCTGCGACGCCCTGGGCGGTCCGTGATCGCGCGGAGAAGACCGATCGCGTGAACGTTCGCATCTCGCCTGAGGAGAAGGCGGAGATAGCGCTGACGGCCGAAGCGTTCGGTCTCGGCATGAGCGAGTACCTACTCCGCTTGCACCGGCTAACCGTTGCGATCCAGGGGCGGCGGCGCCCAAAGCCATAGCGCGCGAGGCCACAAATTCCCATGGCTGCAACACGAGACGTTCTCCGTGCGCACGGGTTTGTCGACGGCGGATTCGTGAGGAGGGTCGCGAAGGACAACGGAGCCCAACTTGTCGATCCCCGAAATCTGTTGCTGGCTATCATCACTCATGGGGACGTCAACGACGCTGGGGAAATACGAATCGCTCTGCGACGCGTCACCTACTACGACGCGCGGCCTGACGAGGCTGTTGACGTCCCACAAGGAATGGCCGACTACTGGTCCGCTATCGAGTTGCTCCCGGACGCGCAGTTAGGATTCGGATCTCTTCGAGGCGGTGGAAAGGCCAGGCAGAAGCCGCGGCAGAAGGGCGTCGATACCCTTATCGCGGTCGATATGCTTGTCGGGGCCGTCTCGGACCTCTTCGATGTGGCTGTTCTGGTGGCGGGCGACGCGGACTTCGTTCCGGTCGTCGACGAGGTACGTCGGCGCGGCGTTCAGGTGATCGTCGCCGCCCATCCCGCATCCTTGTCCGAAGATCTGAAACGCGCCGCCGACCGCTTCTTGGCGATCGGCCCGGGCTACGCTCATGGGCTCTTTCCACCGCTCACGAAGGATGGGCGGACGTGGAGTGCGGCTGACGTCGAGCGAGCGCCAGTAGGCGCCAATACTGGATCGCGATGAAGACACGTGTCGTTCGGTGGGGAGCCTTGGTCGGGGTGGCGGTGGTCCTATTAGGAGCGTTCTCCGCGGCAATCCTATCGCGCCCGGTCCGAGAGCCGCTTTCTGCCGTTCTGGCGATCGTCGTCGCGACGGCAGCGGCCGCATATGCCTGGACGACTGAGAAACTCTTAGAGGCGGAAATAAGGCCGAACGTGATTCTTTCGACCGAGGTCTATCGAAATGCGCTTCTCTATCTGATTGTCGAGAATGCCGGCGTGGGAGAAGCTTTTGAGGTCAGAGTCGAGATCACCAAGGGAGATTTCACGAATTTCCCGAAGGAGAAGGTTTCCACCGCTCGTTTCCTTACCGACGGCTTCTCATACCTCGCCCCTCGCCAACGGCACGCATTTCTCCTTGCGAGCACGACGAGCGAACTCAAAGACGAGGCCTTCGTTGAGCTCACCATTTCATATCGATCACGAGATCGAAAGAAGTACGTCGCTTCGTTTCCCTTCAGGCTCCAAGAACTACTCGGTGTCGGCCTAATCGAGGATCACACGCCGCTTGGTCGCATCGCGAAAAGCCTCGAGAGTATCCAGAAGAAGGTGGCAGGGGATTCGACAACTTAACGTTCGGCCTCTGCGCGCTTGCCTGGGTTGGTCTTGTACTCTCGGCACCCCTCGGCGCAGCAGATCTCTCCGGCGGCCTTCTCAGCCGTCCAGCGTGCGGGATCGTCGGGGACGAACGGGGAGAGCCGCCTAAGGCCACGTTTGGAGAAGCTCGCCCAGAAATCGAGCGGAAGGAAATCAGAGTGGCGCACGGCAAGACAGAAAGGACAGAGAGACCAAGCCTTCTCGTCAGGCTTCAACAGAAGCGCAGCAGAACGGTTTGGGTTGAACATGACGGACTAGCTTGTCCGCATCCCCACCTGCTTGGATTCGGGGGCGCAACGTAGCGGCCCGCCCCACCAGAATGTCTTGCCCGACCGTCTGCCCCATCCGTCGTAAGATCGAGCCTCTTTTTTCGCCACGATGTTGAACGAAGCGGACACCTGCCGAAAGTTCGTCGTCCCTCGGCTTCAATCAGCCGGGTGGGACACTGATCCCCATTCAATCGCCGAACAGCGCAGCTTCACAGACGGGAGGATCATCCCGCTCGGCACTTCGGCCAACCGTCGCCCCGGCAAGCGTGCTGATTACCTGTTGAGGTACACCCGCGATATGCCCCTAGCGGTGGTCGAGGCAAAAGCCGCGCATAAGACACCGGGTCAGGGGGTTCAGCAGGCGAAGGAATACGCGGAGATCCTCGGCCTCAAGTTCGCCTATGCCACCAACGGTGAGGGCATCGTTGAATTTGACTACTCGACCGGACTGGAGCGAGAGCTCGAGGGATTCCCGACCCCAGAGGAGCTGTGGACCCGACTTCGCTCTGCCGAGGGTATTAGCGACGAAGCTACCGCGAATCGCCTCCTAACCCCGGATAACCTGACTACTAAGAAGGAGCCTCGCTACTACCAGCACATTGCAATCCAACGTGCAGTGCAAGCCATCCTTCAGAGGGACCGGAGAATACTTCTCACGATGGCGACCGGCACCGGGAAAACTGACGTGGCTTTCCAGATTTGCTGGAAGCTCTGGTCGTCACGTTGGAATCGGACCGGCGACCACCGAAAGCCCCGGATTCTCTATCTCGCAGACCGGAACTTTCTGGTGGACGATCCGATGGCGAAGACTTTCGCTCCCTTCGGTGATGCGAGGCACAAGATCGAAGGAGAGGCAGTTAAGAGTCGAGAAATGTATTTTGCGACTTATCAGGCCATCGCCCGCGACGAACGGCGCCCCGGCCTCTACCGCGAGTACCCTCAGGAATTCTTCGACCTCGTCATCGTGGACGAGTGCCACCGAGGAAGTGCGCGGGATGAGAGCAACTGGCGGGAAATCCTCGAATGGTTCGGCCCCGCTTTCCAGCTTGGCATGACTGCCACGCCGCTCCGCGACGATAACAAGGATACCTACCTCTATTTCGGCAACCCGATTTATCAGTACACCCTGCGTCAGGGAATTGACGATGGATTCCTAGCCCCGTATCGGGTCCACCGGATCTTGACGACGTGGGACGCGGCAGGTTGGCGTCCGAGCAAGGATGACCTCGACCGTCACGGTCGAGCAATCCCGGACTCCGAGTACCACACGCCAGAATTTGAGCGAGTCGTTGCCCTTCGGGCGAGAACCGAAGCAATCGCTCGGCATTTAACCGACTTCCTGAGGGCGACTGACCGTTTCGCTAAGACCATTGTCTTCTGCGTTGACCAAGAACACGCCGACGAGATGAGGCGAGTTCTGACGAACCTGAACTCGGATCTGGTTCGCCAGTTTCCAGATTACGTCTGCCGGGTCACCGCCGACGAGGGGGCGATAGGTCGCGGTCACATGGGAAACTTTCAGGACGTTGACCGAGGAACGCCTGTAATCTTGACTACTTCTCAGCTTCTTACGACTGGTCTCGATGCCCCGACCTGCAAGAACATCGTGCTGGCGAGGCTCGTGAACTCGATGACCGAGTTCAAGCAGATTATCGGTAGGGGAACAAGGGTTCGAGATGATTACGGAAAGCTTTGGTTCAACATCCTCGACTACACCGGCTCAGCTACGCGGCAGTTCGCCGACCCTGATTTCGATGGCGACCCGGTTTTCGCCACACAGGAGGAAATCAACGAGTACGGTGAGACGACGCACTCCGAGGTGATAACGCCTGAGTCTCCAGATGACGAGACCCAGCCCGGCGAGGTGCGCGAGGGCGAAGGCTTAACGATCATCCGCGATCCCGCTCCCGGATCCTTGCGTCGGAAGTACTACTTCGACGGTGGACAGGTAGAGATTGCGGCGCACCTTGTTTACGAACTCGATGCAGACGGTAACCAGCTCCGGGTACTGACGCTCACGGACTACACTGCGGAGAGGGTGCGGACGCTCTTCGCGAACCCGACAGAACTCAGGCGACAATGGGCCATTTCTGACCAGCGTGCTGACATCGTGACCGCCCTCTCAGAGCGCGGAATTGACTTCAAAGCTCTGGCCCTCCAGGCTGGCCATCCAGACGCCGACCCTCTCGATCTCTTGTGCCACCTTGCTTTCAACGCACCCATCCGCACGCGCCGCGAGCGAGCCGAAGAGGTGAAGCGAGAACAAATGGGTTTCTTTGAGCGGTACGGACCTCAGGCACGTGCAGTACTCGGCGACCTGCTCGAAAAGTACGCCGACCACGGGACGGACCAGCTAATCCTTCCGGACACCCTTCGTGTTCCGCCGATCTCGGAGCGGGGGACGGTCGCTGACATCGTGAGGTATTTCGGCGGCGCTGACGAGCTGCGAAACGCGGTGAACGAACTTCAAGCACACATTTATGCCGCGTAAATCGTTAACGGCCTCAATGGTCGCGCCAGCGACTACCTCACAGTCCCTCGGCACGCTGCTGAAGTCTGCCCGCGACATCATGCGGAAAGACAAGGGTCTGAGCGGCGACCTTGACCGGTTGCCGATGCTCACGTGGGTCATGTTCCTGAAGTTTCTCGATGATCTTGAGCTGCAACGGGAGCAGGACGCGAGGCTCGCCGGAACGAAATTCCGGGCTGCCATCGAACCGCCTTACCGCTGGCGGGATTGGGCAGCCAACCCCGAGGGCATTACCGGTGACGAGCTGCTGGCGTTTATTAATCAAGAGGAATGCACTCGACCCGATGGCTCGCGTGGGCCGGGGCTTTTCGCTTACCTGCGAAGTCTCACCAGCTCCAACGGTGATGACCGAAGAGACGTGATCGCAACGGTGTTCCGGGGAGTTGACAACCGAATGCGAAGCGGTTACCTGCTGCGCGACGTAATCAACAAGGTCACGGGCATCCACTTCACCTCCAGCGATGAGCTGCATACCCTCGGAGCACTCTACGAGTCGATGCTCCGGGAAATGCGGGACGCAGCCGGAGACTCAGGAGAGTTCTATACGCCGCGCCCTGTTGTGAGGTTCATGGTCGTTGTAACTGACCCGCGCCTCGGCGAGACGATTCTCGATCCCGCCGCTGGGACTGGTGGCTTCCTCGTCGAATCCTTCAACCACCTTGAGAAGCAGGTGGAGACGGTCGAGGATCGACGGATTCTTCAGAATCGCTCGCTATCTGGATACGAGCCGAAGCCACTGCCGTATCTCCTCGGGCAAATGAATCTTCTTCTCCACGGCCTCGATGCCCCGCAGATCGATTCGAGGAACGCACTCCGCTTCAAGCTTTCCGAAACAGGTGAGAAGGACCGAGTAGACGTAATCCTCACCAATCCACCTTTTGGCGGAGAGGAGGAGAAAGGCGTCCAAGATAACTTCCCCGAGGATAGGCGCACCACCGAGACCGCCCTTTTGTTCCTTCAACTAATTATGCGGAAACTACGCAAGCTGCCGAAGTCAGGCTTTCCGCCATCTCGAGCCGCCGTCGTTGTACCGAACGGCACGCTCTTCGGAGATGGGGTATGTGCTCGCATCAAAAAGGAACTGCTCACAGACTTCAACCTTCATACCATCGTGCGTCTTCCGAACGGCGTTTTCTCTCCCTACACCGGCATTCCCACGAACATCCTCTTTTTCGACCGCTCCAAACCCTCCGAGAATGTCTGGTACTACGAGCACCCACTGCCCGAAGGGCGAAAGAACTACACGAAGACTCTGCCGATTCAGTTTGAGGAGTTCGAGCCGTGCATCACCTGGTGGACTGCTCGCAAGGAGAACGAACAGGCGTGGAGAATCCCCGTCGCGGAGTTGCTTGCGGGCGGCTGCAATCTCGACAGAAAGAATCCCAGCGGAAAGGAAGATATCTCGCACATGCCACCGGAGGAGCTGCTTGACTCGATGCTGGACACCGAGCGCCAGATAGCTGAGATTCTTGCTGGCCTAAGAACTCTGCTCGTGAAGCCAGACTCGTGATCAGACGAGAATGGCCGCTCGTTCCATTGGGCGACGTTCTCACGCCCCGAGTAGAGACACCCTCAGCCGAGGATCTCGCGACAGGAAATGCGCGGATTCTGGCGAAAATCGCTTTCGGCACAGGCCGAATCGAGCTTCGAGCCGGTACGGAGACGAAAACCGGAATGATCCTGATTCGTTCTGGTGATCTTGTCGTCTCCGGGATCAATGCCGCGAAAGGAGCCATCGCAGTCTACGAGGGCGGCGACGATCTGCCTATTGCAGCGACAATCCATTATGGCGCGTATGTGCCCAATAAGGACCGAGTCAGCATCCCGTATCTCTGGTGGCTGCTCCGCAGTCGGTTCTTCCAAGGGCTTCTGAGAGAGCACGTCCCCGGTGGGATCAAGACGGAACTAAAGGCTGCTCGCCTTCTCCCCATCCCGGTGCCTCTTCCTCCTCTTGGGGAGCAGCACCGATTGGTCGGGCGGGTAGAGGAGATCGCCAAGAAGATCGAAAAGGCTCGAACTCTGCGCGCAGTGGCAGCCTCCGATTCAACAGCCGTCACTCTTGCGTACCTAAACCGACTCTTTGGCAATCCCTATGACGGCACGGCGGGCGACGCACCGATTATGGAATGGCGACGCCTCGCAGAGGTGGTAGACGACATTGCCGATGGCCCTCACGCTACCCCTACGTATGTCGAGGAAGGAGTGCCCTTCCTGACGGTTCTCAACATAACGTCTGGGCGTGTGGAGTTCAGAAACCACAAGTACATCTCACTGTCACAGCACGCCCAATACCAGAGGCGAGCTAAAGCTGAGCGCGGGGATGTCCTGATCAGCAAGGACGGCACAATCGGTGTTCCCTGCTACGTCGATACGGACCGTGAGTTCAGTTTCTTCGTCTCGGTGGCGCTTGTCAAGCCGAAACGCGGTGTGTTGGATGGCGAGTTCCTGACTTGGGCACTCCGGGCACCTTATCTCCAAGAACGCATGAAGGCACGTTCAAGGGGAGACATGATTCGCCACCTCGTCCTGAGAGAGATCAGGGAGTTGGTGGTTCCGGTCGGTTCACTCGCGCTCCAGCGCGACATCGTGTCACGACTGGATAGGCTGCGAGCCGAAGTAGACCGACTGAAGCGTTTCCAGATGGCCGCCACGGCAGAACTTGACGCTCTTCTTCCTGCCATCCTCGACCGCGCCTTCAGGGGGGAGCTTTGATGCCGCGGGTGAATTAAACTCGAATCGGAGCCTTCTGAGTCTGCCGTGGCGAGTTGTGGGGACATTAAAGGAGCGAGATATGACGAGGCCGGGAATCGGGATTGGGGGGAGATCGAAGTACTCTTTTCTGCCGACTTTCATTGGTCTCGACCGTGTTCGGTTTACATTGACTCGGCTCACGAGAACGGGCGAGTATTCGCCCGTGAATAACAGGAACGCCCCGGGTGCCTTCCACGAGGAGGTGTTTCTGCTGTCGGATCGCGATGCCATCGTGGATGCGATGATTCAAGCGAGGCAGGGAGAATTCGCAGGGCGTGTGAACCGGACCAAGAAACGCTAATCCTGTCGTCTCGTTAATAGAGCAGCTCGATGATACTTTCCCGCGCGAGCGGCTGAGCGGCTAGGGGGCAGGATATGACGCGTGATGCAGAGGTGTCAGTTCAGGAGCCTCCTAAGGATAGTGTCTGGGTTGCCTGTGCATCGTGCGACCGGTCTACGGCGCATCGAGTATTAACCTGCGTGAGGCTCTACGATTCGGTGCTAGAAGCAGATATCCAGATCTGGGAAACCTATCTGACCTTGCAATGTCAGGGATGTCTCACAGTAAGCTTCTGCCGACAATCCCAAAACACTGAGGACACGACGTACAACACGCAGAGCGGCCAAGAAGAACTGGTCACTACTACCAAACTCTACCCCTGCAGGATCGCGGGACGCCCCGAGATGGAGGGCCTCTGGGAAGCTCCGTTCGGAGTAGTGATGATCTACCGCGAGACACATGCTGCTCTGGCGAGCGATCAACCTATTCTTGCCGGAATTGGCATTCGCGCAATTGTCGAAGCTATCTGCACGGAGAATGCCGCGAGCGGCGCAAACCTAGAGGCTCGAATCGACGATCTAGCTACGCAGGGCTGGATTACGCGTGATGGAGCTGCGATTCTCCACGCCCTGAGGTTCATGGGAAATAGTGCAGCCCACGCTACGAAGGCGCATACCCAGGAGGAGCTACACACAGCTTTTGAGGTTGTGGAATACCTGATAGGCGGCGTCTACGTTCTGAAGTCGAAGGCCGAGAAGCTTCCTAAGGCCCCGACGAAAACGAAGTGATCTGCCTCTCAAGGCGGGCCGAGGCGTAATGCGCACCTCGGCACTGGGTATGAAGGTAAGGAACGGCGAAGACTTCGGCGAGTAGGATTCTCTCGTACGTCGTAACCCACGATCACGGCTTCGCCCCCAACCCGTTTGGCGGCTATCTGACCCTAGCGACCTGTAAGCCGGTCGTGAGGCGTAATGCAGGGGTTGGTGACTGGATAGTTGGAACCGGGTCAGTGCGCGGTGTCGGTTCGAATCACCTCGTCTACGCCGCGCAGGTCAACGAGATCCTTCCCACCGAGGCGTACGGCGACGATCCCCGATTTCGAACAAAGATGCCCGAAACAAGCCCAACATTACCGAGGCGTTGAGGGCGATCCTCAAAGCGACAACTGAGGATTTGGAACCTCGCCTCCGTCGCATGACGTGGGGAGTTTGGCTCACTACCGATCACGAGCCGTTTATCTCCTCGGATAGCCCGGTCGTCATCAGCCTACCAATCGAAGGTTCCGGCGTTGACGATCTGGACCACCCGGGGTTCGAACTCTCGATGCCGCTTTCTAAGCGAGCCGCTCTCGTTATCGGTCGCCCGAACTCCGAGCCTCAGATCGTCATTTATGACGCCGTTACGGAAGCGGTGCGCGAGATGAACAAGCGGACCGCAGCGAGGGCTGCCAGCTTCTTGATTGCGTCGTCGATCTCCTTTCCGGGAGAGGAGGAACTGACGCGTTGAAGCGCTTGACTCCGGTAGCTTTGGCGGAGCTAACCGGCACGCTGAAGCTGCCGCATGTCGCGAATCGAGTTCCAACTCGGACAAGTTAGCGGACCGCAGTTCACCGCGATGGTGTGCACAGCTTAAAGAATGAGAAACGCGCATCGCGGGATCGATTCAAGACCTCGAGGGCCTACGAGATCGAGCGAAGCTGCGGCTGCCCCGCCTCCGTCTTCCGCCGATAAGCCCCCGGCGCCACGCCGATCCAGCGCTTGAACGCTTTGGAGAACGCAGCCTCGGCGTCATAGCCGACGCGCTTCGCGACCTCGGCGACGCCGGCGGGGCTCGTCTCGAGCAGGCGGCTCGCCTTCTGCATCCGCCGGCGCGTCAGGTACGTCAGCGGCGGCTCCTCGACGAGCTGCGCGAACCGCGCGGCAAACGCGGACCTCGACATCCCGACCTTCGACGCCAGCGACTCGACGGTCCAGTCGTCTTCGGGCTTCTCGTGGATGAGCGACAGCGCCCGGCCGATCTGCGGATCGATCAGCGCCCTCAGCCACCCCTTGCACCCGCCGCCGGTCTGCGCGACGTGCGCTCGCACGGCCTGCACGACCAGGATGTCGGCCAGCCGGCTCACGATGGTCTCGAAGCCCGGCTCTCCCGACGCCATCTCCGACGCCACGAACTGCAGGTTCGCCTCGAGCCACCGGACGGTCGTTCCCGCGTCGCCCTTCACGTGCAGCACCGCGGGCAGCGAATCGAAGAGGAGGTTCCGCGCGCCGTTCTCGGTCGAGAAGTAGCCGGCGACGAGCGTCGTCGCCGCGCCGCCTCCGCCGGATCGGGAGATCCGGGTCGGCTGAGCGTCCTCCCGGGCTCGATCGCACCTCCGGAGACCTCTAACCCGCCCGCCGAAAGATCTCGTACCGTTCCGCGAGGAACTCTCGGTCGGGTTGGAGATCGGGTCGTTGGGGAGTCAGTAACCTGGAGCCTTGAAATCCCTGAAGACCATGGATCAGCATCGGTCCGTCGGTTTCTCGCAGCACGTCTTCGCGAATCTCGATCGCGAGGTCCGGCCGCACCCCCAGAATCTGAGCGTCGAAGGCGGCATGATGGAGTTTGCACATCGCAAGACCGTTGGGAACGATTGGGAAGCCTCGCGGATGCCCGTCCGGGAGGATATGGGCCGCGTCGAGGAGCTCCGAGTGTCTAAGGCGACACACCGCGCAACGCTCCTGATACGCCCGGATCACTCGAAGCCGGAATCCCTGTTGATGAAGCCTCTGCTCCGTTAGGCGAGTGACATACGCCCGACGTGCGACGGCGACGGTCGAGGCTTGCTCTTGCGGTGTCGCTCCGATCGTCTCCTTCAGGTCCACCGCGACCGAGAACGTCAGTGCAACGGGGTCGTCGCGCACTATGAAGACTGGCCAGACCGGCATGTACTCGCCCGGCACGACTCCGAACAGGTAGATCAGAGGCACAGCACGTCGCATGGCTAGACGGAGGCCGGCGTTGTCCCGGTGATCCGGGTCTTGGCCTCGGTACCGGTAGAGGAGGAGGCCGAACTCGTCCATCGCGTCGTCGTAAGGGCGCTCGCGGCCTTCGATTACCGGGACAGTCGTGATGGTCAGCGGCATCTCTGGGAGGATGGCCGGCTTGAAAATTCCTTGCGGCCCGATCAGAGGAACGCGCTGTCCATCGAATCGGAAGCCCTCGGCGAGAAGATCGCGGCGAAGCACCTCTCCCCGCAAGCCGGTTTGAGCTCTGAGAAAATCAAAAGCCGCCGCCCGGACCCGTTGGTCGAGCTCGCGAGCGAGGGTCCAGGGATCAGGGACTTCCGTCATCGCCTGCCTTACAGATTCTCAGGCGAAATGGCCAATTTTGATTCGACTCACCTAACGATGCGGTCCAGCTCCGGAAAGGGCGGCAGGGAGAAGATCCCAAATCCCTCCGCCAATTGACCGGCTGCCGGACCGGCCAGGTCGCGTCGAGGCCGGGCGGCCTGACGCCTCTCAACGACCGAGCAGTTCCGGGTGGGCTTTCGTCAGCCAGGATCGGACGTCGCCGGCGATGCTCTCCGCCAGTTGTCGCATCTCTCGCGCTTCGCCTTTGGATACACCGCCGGCCCGTTCGTAGCCCCCGACGTTGCGCTTCTTCCGGAAGGCGTCCAGGCGATTGACGATCTTCCGATCGGCACCGATGGTCAGCTCCAGCGATTGGATGACCCGGTAGTGGTGCTGGTCGCGGCTCGCCCGATATCCGGACGCCGCCAGGGCCGCGGTTGCGGCCAGAAGAGCCGCGTTGTACGCGATGTTCAGCCGCCAGTCGGCGCTCAGACCGGACGTTCGGCTATCGGCCAGATCGCGCTCGACGAGGGCCAGGAGGTCTGCGATCTCTTCGGGTGTCGTGCGGTGCGCCTGCAGCCAGCCGTTTCGCTCCCAGTCGTTCAAGGTCACTCGATTCTCCTAGGATGAACTTGAGAGGCTCCCTCATTACAGTTGTCAGGAAATGGTGCCGGGCGAGGAGCTTCGAGCGGAACTCCTTCGCCGAATAAACGACCGGGTTGATCTCACGGCCGAGGCTCGATTGCGCAGCGGCCAGCGCCGAAACAACTTCACCAAAAGTGATCTCCCCGATGACGAGCAGATCCACGTCGCTTGGGGCTCGGAGCGATCCGCGCGCGGCTGAGCCGTAGATCACAGCCACACGAATTCTGTCCGCGAGAGGACCCAGGGCCCGGCGAAGCTGGTCCGACAGGCCGGAGGTCTTCAGGAAGATACTCTTGAGCTCCTCGAAGATCGGCGACGCCGGATTCGCCTGGTAGAAGACGTGATTGCCTCGGACGGTGCGCCGAAGGATCCCCGCCGCTGCCAGCTCCTCGAGCTCCTGCGACACGGCGCCCGCGGCCGCGCCGCTGACCCGGACCAGCTCGCGGACGTAAAACGACTCGTCCGTGTGAGTGAAGAGCCAGCCCAGCAGCTGCCGCCGGGTCTTGCGGAAGAGGACAGCAGCGGGGTCGGCGATCAAAGACGTACGCATATCGCGTACGATTGTACTCGAAAGGCGTACGGCGTCGCGGGGGCATTTACCGCCGGATGGCCGGGATCGCGGCCCGAATCACTGGCCGGACCTCAGGGACTTCGCGGGGATACGATCCTCCACAAAGGTACCGAATGACCCTCTCCTCCGGTTCCCGGCTCGGGCCCTACGAGATCCTGTCGCCGATCGGCGCGGGCGGCATGGGCGAGGTCTACCGCGCCCGCGACGTCCGCCTGCACCGGGAGGTCGCGGTCAAGGTGCTGCCGGGCTCCTTCTCCCAGGATCCCGACCGGCTGCGCCGCTTCGAGCAGGAGGCTCGCGCCGCCTCGGCTCTCAACCACCCGGGCATCTTGACGATCCATGACTTCGGCGAGCACGAGGGCTCGCCCTACGTCGTCTCGGAGCTGCTCGAGGGCGACAACCTGCGCGAGCGAACGGCGGCCGCGCCGCTCTCCGTTCGAAAGGCGCTCGACTACGCGGCGCAGATCGCGCACGGCCTGGCGGCGGCGCACGAGCGCGGGATCGTCCACCGGGACCTGAAGCCCGAGAACCTCTTCGTGACGAAAGACGGGCGCGTCAAGATCCTCGACTTCGGCCTGGCCAAGCTGACGCAGCCGGAGCGGCCCGGGCTCCCGATGACCGAGGTTTCCACCCGGACCCCGGGGACCGAGCCCGGCGTCGTGATGGGGACGCTCGGATACATGTCGCCCGAGCAGGTGCGCGGCCAGCCCGCCGACCATCGCTCGGACATCTTCTCGTTCGGCGCCGTCCTCTACGAGATGCTCTCGGGCAAGCGCGCCTTCGCCGGCGGCTCGGCCGCCGACACGATGTCGGCGATCCTGCGGGAGGACCCGCCGGAGCTGACGACGTCGGAGCCGTCGCTCTCCCCGGCGCTCGACAGGATCGCCCGCCGCTGCCTGGAGAAGGACCCGCGGCACCGGTTCCAATCCGCCGACGACCTTGCCTTCGCGCTGGAGTCGGTGACGGGCATCGGCAAGTCGGGCGCGCTCGCGAGGCCGTCCGAGATCCCGGCGGCGGCGGTCGCCGCGGGAAAGCGGAGGCCGGCGCTCGTTGCGGCAGGCGCGGCGGCTCTCCTCGTCGTGGCGCTCGCCGCCCTCGCCGCATGGCTCGCGGGCTACCGCCTCGTCCGATCGCGGGCGGGCGGGACGGCCGCGACGGGCGCCATCGCGGGCGCGACGTTCCGGCCGCTGACGACGCAGTCCGGCGTCGAGCTCTTCCCGACCATCTCGCCCGACGGCAAGACGTTCGTCTACGTCGGCTACTCGTCCGGCAACGCGGACCTCTACCTCCAGCGCGTCGACGGCCGCAACGCGATCAACCTGACCCGCGACACTCCCGAGGCCGACATCCAGCCGGCGTTCTCTCCCGACGGCAGCCAGATCGCGTTCCGCTCGGAGCGCGGAGGCGGCGGTATCTTCCTCATGGGCGCGACCGGCGAATCCGTGCGCCGGCTGACGGATGCGGGCTTCAACCCCGCGTGGTCTCCGGACGGGAGAGAGATCGCCGTCGGGGACGAGGGCATCCAGACGCCGCTCTCCCGCAACGTGACGAGCGGCCTCTGGGCGGTCGACGTCGCGACGGGTGCGAAGCGAATCGTCACGCCGGGAGACGCCGTCCAGCCGAGCTGGTCGCCGCACGGACACCGTATTGCCTACTGGGGCCGGCAGCAGGGACGCCACCATCGCGACGTCTGGACGGTCCCGGCGGTTGCCGCCGCGGGCGCCAAACCGGGGGAGGGCGCGGTCGCGGTCACCGCCGACCCGGCCGTCGACTGGAACCCGGTGTGGTCGCCGGACGGCGCCTGGCTCTACTTCTCGAGCGACCGCAACGGGACGATGAACCTGTGGCGGGTCGGGATCGACGAGAAGACCGGCAAGGTCCTGGGGAAGCCCGAGCCGGTCACGGCGCCGTCCCGCTGGGTCGGTCACATGAGCATCGCGGCGGACGGACGGCGCATGGTCTATGCGTCGGTGGACGAGACGTCGATCGTCGAGACCGTTCCCTTCGATCCGGCCGCCGGGCGCGTGACGGGCGAGCCCGCGCCGCTGCTTTCCGGCGCCCTGCTCGTGCGCGAGATCGGCATCTCTCCCGACGGAAAATGGATGTCGTTCAGCTCGCGGGGGACGCGCGAGGACCTTTTCGTCGCCTCCGCGGACGGCTCGTCGCTGCGGCAGCTCACGAGCGACGCGTTCCGGGAGCGCGGCGCCGACTGGTCCGCCGACGGAAAGCGGATCGTGTTCTATTCCGACCGGACCGGCCGCTGGGAGTTCTGGAGCATCCACCCGGACGGCAGCGCTCTCACGCAGTTGACGCGGGGGACGGTCGACCCGTGGAGCGCCCGCTGGTCGCCCGACGGCGCCCGGCTGGCATACCCGGACGGCTCTCACTCTTATCTCCTGCCGCTCGGCCGGCCGCTGGGGACTGAGAAGCCGGAGCCTCTTCCCCGATTCGACGCCGCCGGCGACGCCTTCACCGTGAGCTCCTGGTCGTCCGACGGGCGGGCGCTCGCCGGGACACTGACCCGGCCGGACGGCTCGACGATGCCGGGAATCATCGAATACCGCATCGACTCGAAAGAGTACCGGCGCCTCACGGACTTCGGCGACGATGCGAAATGGTTGAGCGACAGCCGGCGCCTCTTGGTCGGCGAGTCCTCCACCGGAAGGATCCAACTCGTCGACAGCGCCTCGGGAAAGTCCGTGCCGGTGCTCGACCGGCTGCGCCTTCGGCCCGGAGAGAGAAGCGGAAGCGGGATCGGCATCGTTCGGTCGAAGTTCGGCATCTCGCGGGACGACCGGACCCTCTTCCTCGTTCGCGACCACAGCGAGGCGGACATCTGGCAGGTCGAGCTCGAGGGATCGTCCGCCGGAAAATAGATCTGTCCCCTTTTTGGGGATGACGCGACTCCGACCAAAGGCGGAGTTGAAGCCTTCTACGAAATTCGCCGCGCGAGCTCGCTGAACGAGAGGCGGATCATCGCCTCCAGTTCGCCGAACCTTCCGGACATTACTGTTTCGAGTCGATCGATTCTCTCGTTCGTCGCGACGAACCCTTCAGCGACGGTGCGGAACTCGGATCGGAGCCTCTCCGCCACGGCGTCGAAGTGGCGCATGATTTCGTCGGCGCGATTCATGTACGTCGCGGTCGGAGCGTAGCACCGCCGCTGATCGGTATTGTCGCGGCGAAAAAGGGGTCAGACCCCTTTTTCGCGCCGAGGCCGACAGCTGGCATGTCGAGCTCGAGGGATCGGCCGCCGGAAAATAGATTCTGACTCGGCTCACTTGACTCGGTGTACGAACGTACATATACTCCCGCCGTGCCCGATGAGGCGCCGGACCGGAATGGACATGGGACCCCGAAAAAGCGCGTTCGAACCGACGAAAGCACGGCATCTCGTTCGCCGACGCCGTCATCGCTCTGAGGATCCGCCTGCACTGACCGTTCCCGACAGATCACGAGGCGAAGTGCGGCTGGCAACGATGGGGCTGGACTCGGAGGGAAAGCTCATCGTCGTCGCCTGGATCCCAAGAGAGGTCGGTGGCCGGATCGTCTCCGCGCGAAAGGCGACACCGCGCGAGCGACGTAGCTACGAGGAGAAGTCATGAAGAGTGAATACGATTTCTCGAAGGGCAAACGCGGGCCGGTCATTCCGGTTCCGAAGGGCAAAACCCGGATCACCATCCGGCTCGACAAAGACCTACTCGACTGGTTCCGTGCCCAGGTGGAGGCCGCGGGAGGCGGGAATTACCAGACCCTGATCAACTCCGCACTGAGAAGCTTCGTTCGGGAGATGACTTCGGAGATCGCGGAGGACCGAGAGGAGTACGGCAAGGAGTTCGCGATCGACGAGTTTGGCCCGATGACTGCCAAAGCACGGTCCCGATGGGCCAAGGCGAAGAGAAAGCCGGCTCGCAAGTCGAAGAAGGAGCGGGGGACGCCGATCGTCCTCGAGCGCAGGCTTCTCCTGTGTGCCGACGACCTCGCCAAACGCCTGGGGGTCAGCCGCGGAGAGCTGATCGAGCGCGGCCTGAAGGCGGTGCTCGCAGCTCAGGGACGGGTTTGACCGAACTGCGCGCGCGTCACGTGAGTCGCTGCCACGGAAGGGCGGAGCGTGGCCGGGAGATTCCGCCCTAACGAATCGGATCGATCGGAGTCCGCTTCGGCTCCCGGCCGAATCGAATGCGCGACTTCTCGATGTGTTTCCGAATCTCGACGTCGCGATCCCTCGGCGGGGCGCCCGTGACCCATCCCCGAATCAGGCGCTCCGCTGCCGCGGCGACCTCATCCACGGCGTGGTTGAACCGCTCCTCGTTCGCCTTCGAAGGCTTGTTCGCCCCACTCACCTTCCGAACGAACTGCAGGGACGAGGCGCGAATCTCCCCCGTTGTCGCGGGCGGCGCGAAATTCGCGAGGGTCCGAATGTTGCGGCACATGCGGACAGACTACCTCTTCGACGAACCGCGGGCCGAGCCATCGTCACAAGAAAGGACGAATCGGGTCTCAAGATTTCAGGGCAGGATCGTGAACCGGCGGACTCCTCGAGGGCGGTAAACTTCGAAATCTCTCCGGTCGATCGTGAAGACACGCGAGATCCTTTCTCGCTCCGCGGCCCGAACCAGCGCCGCGTCTGCGAGATCCATCGGGAGGTCGCGATATTTCCGCATGAGCTCGCGCAATCTCGGGACGTCTCCGGCGTCCAGCGGCAGGATCCTGACAGCGTCCCTTTCGAGGAGCCGCCAGAGCGCCTCCTGCGCTTTCGAGGAGAAGTCGAGCAGGTACATGGCTTCCGTAATCACCGGCCAGATGGTGGCGAGCGGCTCCCGGATTCGTTCGAGAGCATCCCGACACGCGGCGTGATGGCGGTCGTCCGCGTGGATGAGGGCCACCAGGGGCCCTATGTCGACGAGGATCAGGAGCGCTTCCGCCTGCGATCGAGGAGGAGCTTCCGGAACCGTCCGCCGGTCCGCTCCGAGAGATCGGGCGGGCCGCCGCGCACGGATCCGATGACCCCTCGGAAGGCGTCATAGGGAGACACGGCGATCCGAGATCGGGGCCGCCTGCGGGCCGCCAACCTCACCGCCTCTCGAACGATCTCAGACTTCGTCGACCCACGCTCGCGCGCGAGGTCTTCCAGAAGTCTCTCGGTCTCGGCGTCCATTCGAACACTCGTCGTCATCCCGATTCTCCGTAATACACAGTGTATTACAGAACGCTGGCGAGCGGCCGATGGCCCTTCGCCAGGTCGATCGACCGTGCCCGCTCGGAAAATCCTCGGCGACGTGGCACCCACGCAGGCTCGCGCCGCTTGACTCGGTGTACGTTTCATGGCTCTTTCACGCACTTCCCAGAAAGTGACAAAAGAGTTGGTCACTTGACGGAGGCCGGTCTCGGGAGCAGACTCCGAGCATGTCGGACCTGGCGTCGGTCGCGCGAAGGCTGGAGCGCGAGGTTGGCATACCATCGGCAGACGCGAAGCGCATCGCCCGGAAACTCAATAAGCTGGCAGCTTCCGTATCCTGGGCGACTCCGATCGCGGGCAACGACGAAAAACATCGGAAGGCTCGCGTCTTGACGGGTATCGCGAGACGCAAGTCATCGAAGGCACACTCCACCAAGAAGCGTTAAGAGTTCTTGGCCGGTCCTCTCATTCCGAGTTGGCTTCCGGACCATCACCCGTTCTACGTTTCCCCGGCGACGGCTCGGCGGATTCGGCGCGGTTTCAAGCCCAACCGGATCTTCCTGAACATCCCGTACGCGTCGAGGTACTCGAACCTCGAGGTCGCCGTTCTCTCGACGGCCACTGCTTACGATCTACATCCGTGCATGGCGAAGGAGCGATCGAAGCTGGAGATTCGAATGCGGAAGATCGTCGAGCTGATCTTGAGCTGCAAGTACGGCTTCACCGATCTGTCGTACGCGACCCGGATGAACATGCCATTCGAGCTCGGCGTGCTGCTGGCCTTGGGAAAAGAGACCTTCGTCATCACCTCTCACCCGAGCCGAACAATCAAGTCTCTCTCGGACCTGAACTTCGGTGATATCGAGTTTCACAGGAGATCGGTCAGGCTCCTGATCGAGAAATTCTCGAGGTGGATCGAGCGGACGGCAACCGCCAAAAGGTTGAGGTCCGCCACCCTGTTCACCCGGTATCGACGCTGGCAGGCCCTTCGTCGTTCTCTCGGCGGAGACTTCGACCGACTCAGTCCCGGCCAGCTCGCAGACCTCGTCGGAGTTGCGGAAGACGAGTTCTCGGTTCGATTCTCCGAGAGCGGGTCGTAGTCGAGAGCGGCCCGACTACCAGAGCGCGACGCGACGCGGATGCGGATCGATCATCCGAGTCCGGTGGCTCGCGCGATCAGAAACAACCCTGCCCCGACGACTACGGCCCCGATGGCCCGCGCGACGCGCTCACCGGCCGGTGCAAGATGTTCGACCGTGATGGCGACCGCCACGACGGCCATCGCGCGAAGGTCCATCACCCCGATGACCAGGAGGATCGCCATCAGGCCGGCGCAGCAGAAGCTGCAGTGGAGACCGAGGCGCAAGCCGTAACGCCAGGCCGTGCGGGCGTCGGCCGGCAACGTCCGGGCGTGCTCGGGCGCCTCCCGGCAGCAGGCCAGGTGACGCGCCTTCCACGCGGTGAACTGGAGCGCACCGGCGATCAAAACGACCACGCCGACCGCGATCGGAACGGCGCGCGCCAGCGCCGGCTGCTGCATCTCGACCGCCGCCAGCGCGACGCCCGGCGGAAACGCGGCCATTCCGAACACGGTCCACGCGAAGAAGTACCCGGCGCCCAGGAGCGCGGGCAGCCGACCCGGGCGCATCTCGCCCCCTGGCCTCCCGACGGCCTGGCGGTAGCGCCACAGCGTTGGGACCAAACAGGGCAGCATCATCGCCACCATCATCACGACCCACACACCGAGGAACGTTCCCGCGGCGCCGGGCCACGTCTGTCCCGGCATCCGCATCCACGCCATCGACATCGTCCAGCCGCCGGGCATCGTCATCCCGCCCATCGCCGACATGGACGCGCACCAGACGATCGTCACTCCGGCGCTGGCGACGAAGAGCAGCGCCGAGACGCCGAAGAAGGCTCGCTGGGAAGCTTCAGCGCTTGTCGTATTCATCGTGGCGGCGAAACCAGAGGCCCGTCTCGTTGCGTCCCTTCGGCGCGCGGTCGAGCCACTGGTACATGCCCCAGAGGCCGTCCAGTCCGCGCGCGTAGGCCGAATAGGTGTGGTAGACGGCGCCGTCCTCGAGCACGAACGCGCTCATGCCCGGCCTCTCGCGCGTGTAGGTGGCCATGTCGGTTCCGGTCATGGCAGCGAACGTCGCGGCCCCGTCGGGCGTCGAGCGCGAGGGTATTGGCGCGAGCGGCGGCTCGCGCCGGTAGTTGTATTCGATGTCCCCCTCGCGCTGCTGCTCCTCGGTGAACCCGACGCTGAAGTCGAAGTTGAAGTCGCCGCCGAACGAGGACGCCCAGGGGAACGTCCAGCCCATCCGCCGCTCGTACGCCTGCAGCTTCGCGAGCGGCGCCCGCGACACCGCCCAGAACATCACGTCGTGGTTGGCCAGGTGGACGGCGAAGCCGTTGAAGCCGTCCGCGATCGCGGAGCAGGCCGGGCACCCCGCCGTGTAATCCGGCCCGAACATGAAGTGATAGACGAGGAGCTGCGAGCGCCCTCGGAAGAGATCCGCCAGCGAGGCGCTCCCCTCCGCGGTCTCGAATCGATACTTCTTGTCGATCCGAACCCACGGCAGCTCCTGCCGGCGTCGCGCCACCTCGTCGCCGCGCCGCGTGAGCTCCTTCTCCGCCTCGAGCAGCTCGAGCCGCGCGGCGAGCCACTCCTTCCGTGTCCCGGTCTTGTGATCGGCCATCGTTTCTCCTTATCGACTTTTCGCTTCCGGCAGCTGCCAGTTCTCTTTTGGCAGACACCAGGCGTCTTTGATTTTGCAGAGTCTGGCGAGCATCTGCTCGTAATCTTTGTTGATCGCTGCTCTCTCCGTCACGCCGAGAGCCTGGATCATGTATCCATGGCGGCCGTGAAGGATCACGAACGGCTCCATCCCGCCGAGCTTCCCGGCGCCGATGTCTTCCGGGGAGACGTTCGGGGCGTAGTACATGACGTGGGGGAAGTTGGCGGTGGTGACACCGTCGCTCTCGTGCGGGTTGAAGTACGTCCTCAGCACCGGAGACAGCATGTACGAGACACCGGCTCGCTCCGGCGCTTTATAGAACCCTGCGCGGTATCGCTCCTGAATGATTTTCTTGAGTTCGCCGGGAGGAGTCCCCCTGGCCTGCATCTCCGCCGCGTCGAAGAAGACCCGCATCTGCGCCCTGGCGCCCGCTTTGTCGAAGGAGATCGGGTAGAGGATGTCGTCCCGATATTCCGTCAGGGGCCAGGAGCCTCGGAACGTATCGTCGCCGGTCCGGGCGACGAAGGCGTGGAACCCGTTGGTCCCCGGACGGGCGACCTCGAAACCCTTCGCAGGATTCAAGACGTACACCGTCGCATTGTCTTGGAGGTGCGGCGGCAGCGCGCTCAGGGCGAGCTGAATCTCCAGGTCCCGCGGTAGCGGATCGAGGCGATTCACCGGCCGATCCTCCGCGGCCGCTCTCAGCGAGAACAAGAGACCTGCGATGACCATGATTGGCTGAACTCTTCTCATCTCGACCTCCTCATTGCCGTTGCCGGATCTGGTGGCAGTCGCTCATGGGATACGTTTACCGCCGGCGATCGAACGGGTGGGAGTGACAAGTGTGGCGGGATTCCGCGCGGCCGGCGAGGCCGCTTTCCGATGGACTCGCTGATCACCGCCGCGGCGCGGGCGCTCGCGGCGGGGGATCCCCTCGGCGCGCTGAAGCGAGTCGCCCTGCGCGACGACGCGCCGGCTCTGGCGCTTCGAGGCATCGCGATGGCTCAGCTCGGCGATCTCGTTCGAGCGAAAGTCCTTCTGCGACGTGCGGCGCGAGCCTTCGGTCCGAAAGAGGCCGTCGCCCGCGCGAGGTGCGTCGTCGCCGATGCCGAGATCGCGCTCGTCTCGCGCGACCTCGGCTGGCCCGCGAAGGCGCTCGACGCGGCGCGGGCGACGCTCGAAGCGCACGGCGACCGGGTCAACGCCGCGTACGCGCGGTATCTCGAGGGCCGGCGCCTCCTCCTGATCGGGCGCATCGACGAAGCCGAGCGCGCGCTCGCCAGGCTCGATCCCGCGCCTCTTCCTCCCGCCTCGAGGGCCGCCTACGAGCTGGTGGTCGCGGGGATCGCAATCCGACGCCTCCGGACGAAGGCGGCGCGCGCGGCGCTCGCTCGTGCCGAGCGCGCGGCGCACCTCGCACGCATCCCGGCGCTGACGGCGGAGGTCGAAAGCGCATGCCTCGTTCTGAACACACCCGCTGCGCGCCGGATTGCGAACGGCAGTGAGCGACTCCTCGTGCTCGAGGAGGTCGAAGCGCTGCTGGCGTCGAAAGTATTCGTCGTGGACGCCTGCCGCCATGTCGTGCGCCACGCGGACCTAGTGGTCTCGCTCGCCACGCGTCCGGTGTTGTTCGCGCTCGCACGCGCGCTGGGTGAAGCGTGGCCGGCAGACGTCTCGAGGGACACGCTCGTGGCGCGGGCATTCGGAGCGAAGCTCGCCGATGAATCGCATCGCGCGCGGCTGCGCGTCGAAGTCGGGCGGCTTCGCTCGTCGCTTCGGACGCTGGCCGATGTGAGCGCGACGAAGCGAGGTTTCGCGCTGGCGCCGCTCCGCGCACGCGGGGTCGTCGTGCTCGCGCGGCCCCTCGAAGACCATGCCGACGAGCATGGCGCGGTGCTCGCCCTCCTCTCCGACGGCGAGTCGTGGTCGAGCTCGGCCCTGGCGCTGGCGCTCGGAACGAGCCACCGCACCGTGCAGCGGGCGCTCCACTCGCTCGAGGCAGCAGGCAAGGTGCAGTCGTTCGGTCGCGGGCGGGCTCGTCGTTGGATGGCGCCCCCCGTGCCG